>OCTA010002234.1_pt1 | contig 17706 bp, 21 predicted proteins | sample 1538991 | NCBI WGS metagenome assembly OCTA01 (sample SAMEA3539302, study PRJEB22396) | soil metagenome | biome: tundra; feature: field; material: soil | place: USA | collected 2010-05 | depth 0.15 m | reverse complement strand
GGGGCGGCGGTGCCGCTTGCGGCTGCGTGTGGATGCCGCGCAGCACATCTTTGTTTCAGGGCGCGTGGTGGAGATCGGACGAGGAGAGCTTGATGCCGGGTAGCGCTCACGAGCCAGCGAGCCCGCCGGCTTACGTTCGGCTCGGCGGCGCGGCGGACACGGACGTCGTGGCCCGTATGTTCTTCGAGCTGTGGCCAGAAGGACCGCTCGCCGAGCATCGGGAGGACGCGGCGTTGATTCTCGCCGGGGCGCCGCCGAGCACCCTGCCGCTGGTGGTGTTCGTCGCCGAGGCACGCGGCGTCGTGGTCGGGTTCATCGAGGTCGGGCTTCGATCTCACGCCGACGGCTGCGACACGCGCCGTCCGGTAGGCTTCATCGAGGGGTGGTACGTGGAACCGTCGCGTCGGGGCAGCGGCGTGGGGCGAGCCCTGATGCGCGCAGCAGAGGAATGGACGCGCTCGCAGGGCTGCCGCGAGCTGGCCTCCGATACGTGGATCGACCACGAGTCCTCGCAGCGCGCTCACGAAGCGCTCGGCTTCGAGGTCGTGGATCGCTGCGTGAACTTCAAGAAGGTCCTCCAATGACAAAGCGCGCGCCACCGACCGCCGAGCGTTCGCGGTCAGTACCTTCCGCCGACCACGACGACCCCCGCGTCGCCAAGCTTCTTGCGTCGCTCCGAGCAGACCCGAAGCTGACGCCCGTCATCGACGCCTTCGAGAAGGCCAAGGGTCAGCCCGGTCGGAAGTTCGGCTCCAACGGGCTCAAGGTCAACGGCAAGCTTTTCGCCCTCTTCACGCAGGGGACGCTGGTCGTGAAGCTCCCCAAGGACCGCGTCGCCGAGCTGGTCGCGTCGAGGGTCGGCAAGCCCTTCGACTCAGGCCACGGAAGGCTGATGAAGGAGTGGCTGGCGGTGACGAGCGCGAAGGTGTCGTGGGTCGAGCTGGCGAAGGAGGCGTTCGACTTCGTACGCCCCAAGAGCGGGTAGGGACGCCGGAGCCTACCCCGCCCTGCGGCGAACCTGGCGCGCTATCGCCCCATCGCTCGACGTCCCACGGTTCGCCGCTGGCGTTACCATGGGCCAGGATGGACCGCGCCATCGACCCCGAGACCGGGCGGGAAACCTCCGCTGCTGAGGCGATCCGTGACCGGTACCACTACCGATGCCCCCATCCCTCGTGCAGGGGCCATGTGCGAACGTGTCGCGGCAACGACCGACAATACTTCCGCCATGAGCCAGGCGAGGGCTCGCCCGACTGTCCCCTCCGAGTCGAGGAGAACAGCGCTCGAAGCGACGCCGATCATCGGCAGCAGCCCCTCCGGCGCTTGATCCTCGGCGAGACGGACGACGACTGGAGGTTGGAGCGAACGACACGCCAGGTTGTTCCTCTCCTCTGCCCCTTGAACGAGCGCGAGGTCGAGGTTTACCCGCACGTCGTCGAGGCCATCGCCCCGGCAGGGGTGCAACTCTTCGCGCAGCCGCTTTACGGCGGCATGCAGGTCGGCGAGACCGGCGTGGTTTACCCGGACGGAGTGTACTTCTTTTTGCGTCCGGACGATGAGGACTTGCCCGCCGCGCTACGACCGTATGCTCGTCGTGAAGGTGCGCCCAAACCCGAGGGGACGCTTTACCGCTTTCGCTTTCCCGCGCGCTGGACGCCGCAGCTTCGATCCTGGGTCGAGTCGGTCGGCTTCCTGGCGAGCGAATCACCTCGATTCGCGTGGCAACTGGAGAGTGACCTTCGGGCACCGGAGGTCTTCAGTGGCAATGCCCTGGGTGCTCTGGTCTCCGCCCCGGAAGTCAAAGGCCATCACGTCTCCGTGCGCATCGTGTCGCCGACCGATGCGACATGGGAGGTCAAGGGCTGGTACGAGAAGAACGCCTCACGACGAGGTATCTTCGTCACCTGCCGCTACCGATACCCCATCGGAGTCGAATTGCATATCCGCGTCGAATCGGACTTACGGGTCCAAGGCGTGTGGGAGCACGGAACCTGGACGGACCCCGCAATCAACGCCAGCCAGGAGCGACTTCGATCCTTTCGCGTGGACGTCGATGACGTCGAAGGCGGTATCACCATTCGAGGGCACGTCGTCGTCGGCTTGTCAGGTCCTCTGCGCACCGACCGACACGATCAAATCCTACCGCCTGCTTCAGCGCAGCCAGGGAAGCTGCCTTCACGTTCGCGGTAACAGGAGCGCCCGGAGGCGGTCGAAGGCCCGTCTTCCCGAAAGTTGACCATCAGCGGACCACGAGTTCTGATCGGTGGCGATGGCCTCCCTCCGTTCCGCGCTCAACGATCTCGCCTCCGAATTTGCCGCCTCCGTCCTCGCTGCCGTCCGAGGCGCGTCCCTGGACGAACTGATCGCCGAGGGCGGTGGCGCTCGACGAGGACCGGGGCGCCCCGCGAAGGCGGTGGCCACGAACGGCGAGTCGAAGCCGGCAGCTCCAGCGAAGTCGAGCGGACGACGCTCCGGTCGGCTGCCCCGTCGCTCTGGGGAGGACATCGCCAAAGCACTCGACCAGGTAGTGGCCCTGGTGAAGAAGAACAAGAACGGTCTCCGGGCGGAGGAGATCCGCGCGAACCTGGGGATGGACTCGAAAGAGATGCCCCGCGTGCTCAAGGAAGGGCTCTCCACCAAGAAGCTCAAGGCCAAGGGGCAGAAGCGTGCGACGACGTACACGGCGACGTGAGGTTGGCGAACCGCTGCGCCAAGGCCACTTTCACGAGGGGGGCGTAGTGACCTCGCGTCGATGATGGACTGGGGCTGCTTCCCGTTCGGGCGACCCAACAGCGTTCGCCCAGCCCGCACAGCGGACCGCTCGGATGCCGTCGTGATCGGAGTCTACCCAAGTGCGTGGCACCTCTCATGGCGCGCCCCGAAGAGCCTCGTCGCCGAAGGTCGGCGTGGTGCCGTCGCCGCACTCGCTGTCGATGTCGAGCCGACGGTCTTCTGGGACGGCAATGCGGACGACTTCGGAGAGCGTCTGGCTCGGTGGAAAAGGGACGTTGGCTTTCTCGACGGCAAGCACGGCACGATCTCGCCCCTGTCGCCCAGCACCAACGGTTCCTCTGGCGAGAAAGTTGTGCGGCGCTACCTGGCGCCGCTCGGCATCAGTGCCGCGAGCGCGACCTTCACCGACGTCTACCCGGTCTTCCTGATCAAGACGTCGAACGGCAAGAAGCGCGAGCAGGGCGACGCCATCCGCGATGAGTACGACAGCATCGCCCCACGACTGGGGAAGCAGGTGTGCTCTCTCCCTCAGCGGATTCCTCCCCACGACGACAGCCCTTGGTCGGGCTTGCCCGCCACGATGTAGGTCTTGAGGATGGTCAGTGCAGCCGACAGCAGTTGGTCGCGGTTCCTTGCCACTTCTCCCAAAAGATCAGGGTACTTGAAGCCCGTCCGGAGATGCGGCTTGGCGTCATCCGACTGCAGGCGGACGTTGATGCAGCGCTCTGCCGTGTCGGGCGCCAGCTGAATGTTGTTGGCGGTGACGAACCAGCTCGTGTCGTTCATCGCCTCGATGATGACGGACTTGCCGAGGACGCGATCCTCGAAGGCCCTCGAAGTGGTCAGGGCGTTGACGTTCTGCCCTCCGAACTGCCCGATGACGTTGTCTACCAGGACCATGCTCCTCGCCACACGGAGGAAGGACAGGATGCGCTTCCGTGTCTCGTCCTCGTTGCGCGTGAAGGTGATGACCGGCGAAGCCGTGCCACAGGCGATCTCGGAGATCAGCTGGACCAGCGTGGTCTTGCCGACTCGGGGACCGTTTGCTTGGACCACGGCGATGGGGGCGTTGCCGTCGTGCGCGTAACGAGCCAGTGGGGTCAGAAGACCAGCGACCCAGGCAGCGAAGTGCTCGCTACTCTCCTTATTCGCGAACGGGAAGTCGCTGACGATGTCGCGAAGTGTCGCGACGGCAAGACGGGCGTCGTCCTGCGAGGGCTCGTCGAGAACCGTCACGTTCGCCTGCCCAGTGAAGTAGGTCCTGGTGCGTGGGTCGTACCCCGGTTCGCTCGGCAAGTGACCGTCGCGATCCATCGCGGGGAACGGTGTCACGGCTCGCCAGACGGGGATCCGCTCCCACGCGGATCGCTCGACGATGATCTTGGGCACGTGTTCGGGCGGATGAACCGGCTCGCCGTTCCTGTACCAGTTGGCCCGCTGCGACAGCAGGTAGCGGACATACGAGTTTCTCAGCGAGCGGGGCTTCACGCGACCGTCCTCCTCGATGACGACGCGAACCAGTTCGGCGTGCTTCTGGAAGACGAGCGGCTCTTCCGCCAGCAGGCGCACCGACCGATCGACGATCCTGTGGAGGGGCTTCGTCATGTCGATCATCGGCTTCCCGTCGTCGTCCGGCGGGAAGTCGTCCTCGTCGTGCGGTGCCTCGGGCTCGGGTTGAACACTCGTGCCGGCGACGGCGGGGAAGACATGTGTGTCGTTGGCGGTCGCTTCGTTCGCGGGAAGGATGGTTCGGTTCAGTGTGTCAATGGTCATGGTCGTGTCCTTTCTGGTTGGGGTGGCGTACAAACGACGAAAGCGCCACGAGCCTCGGCTCGACGGCGCTCTCGAAGAGATCGAACTGAGAACACCTCAGAACGATGTCATGTCAGACAAACGGAAAAAGGCTGGATCCGCATTCGGAGTCCAGCCTCGCTATCGTCGACGGCACGAGCCGCTGACTCGCCGCAACCTACGGCTCCGTCGGAGGCTGTCAAGGGCGCTTGCCTCGTTGTGCGCCGGCTCGATGCCTGCTCCGCCGCTCGGCCTCGTGCTGAAGATATCGCGCGTGACTCGATGGGACGCCGTGTACGGTGCGACGGGTGCTGGGATGGAGTCGCTTCGCGCGGCAGCCATGTGCTCAAGGCTGTCCCGTGTCCCCCGTGTCCCGCCCGCTCGTCGCGTGCATATAAGGAACGCGCGCATAGCGCGTAGCAAAGCGCGGTCCATTGTCGCCGTCACACGTGGAACGACGACGGTGAGCGCACGCGATGATGTAGCAGCGCGAGCGCGTGGGTGGTCCGTCGTCGCCTGCACGCATGAAGCGTCGTCAGAACTCCAGTCGCGTCACCTGCCAGCGAAGAGCATCTTTCGGGTTGCCCACCGCTCTCAGAATCTTGCCACCGAAATTCCTCTCCTTGGCTTCTCGCAGCCGGCGAGCAACGACGTTCGCATCCGGCTGACCTCCCTTTCGCGGGAAGGCATCGATGATCTCGCGGAGTCGAGGCGCGGCGTCTGTATTCTCCGCCAGGAACGTGAGGGCGTCCTTGATGGTCGCGCCGTTCTTGCGACCCATGGTGGTTTGCAGCTCCTCCCAGGCTTCGACGAGCTGGGCGTGTTCGGTACCGCCTTCCTCGGCTTCCGCTTCCAGTTCGGCGCGGGTCTGCGCGGGGTCGGGCTGCTTCGACCAGACGAGTGATCCTCGCACGATCTTCGACCACTCTTCGAAGGAGCCCCAAGGTTCCAGGTTCATCTCGGGCGAGCCGGCGACGGCGTACGCCTTCAGGATCGTCAGCGCCGCCGAGAGAAGTTCACCTCGATGGTCGCGGACGTGCTGCATCAGGTTCGGGTACCGAAAGCCGGAGCGCTCGTGGGGCTTCTCCGCGTCGCACTGGAGCTTCACGTGGAGGCATCGCCGGGCCATGTCGGGCGCCAAGGTGATGCGGTTGCCGGTCATCATCCAGCACGTGTCATTCGGCGCCGAGAGCGTCTTCAAGTGGCCCAGCGATCGATCCTCGAAGGCGCGGCTGGTGATGAGCGTGGCCATGTTGGGACCGCCGAAACGAGCGACCACGTTGTCGATGAGCGCCACGCTAGGAGCCGCGCGCAGCTTCGAGAGAATCTCCTTCCGGTTCGGCTCGCCCTTCTCGCAAGCCATCACCGAGATCGATCCGCCGGTGACGATGGTCGAGATGATCTGCGCCAAGGTCGTCTTTCCCGAGCCGGGCATATTCGCAGCTAGGACGACCAGCGGTGCATGGCCATCGTGCATGAAGCGCGCGAGGGGCGTTAGCAAAGTGGCGAGCCAGGCGGTCTTGTGAGCGGCGCCCGCGAAGGGGAAGTCTGCGACGAGATCGAGTAGCGTGGCGCAGGCTGCCTTGGCGTCCTTCTGCGTGGGCCTCTCGGGAACGGAGACCTCGCAGCCCGCACGATAGAAGGTGCGCGAGGTCTCGTCGTAGCCCTCTTCCGTTCGTAGCTCACCTGTCGCCGAGAGAACCGGGAACAGCGTCATGGCCCGCAACTCGCGCACGTGCTTCCACTGGCCTCGTTTGGCCAGCGCCGTCGCGACGGAACTCGGCGGGTGCACCGCATCCTCTTTGACCCATCGGGCACGAGAGGAAAGGACCTCCCGAAGTTGCGCGCCTCCCAGGGCCAGGAGCCTCGGCGACTCGCCGTCCACGATGACGCGAACGAGTTGGTCGCCCTTGGAGAAGAGCAGCGGGTCGCTGGCCATCGCCCGCATGGCGTCCTCAAGCACCACGTGGAAATCGCGATCGAGAAAGATGGTCGGGAGAGAACCGTCCGTTGTGGGCTTGCCACGGGTGGCTTCGCCATCATCATCGTCGAACGGCTCGGGCTTGCTCTTGTTCGAGATCGTCGAGTCGTTGCTCGCCTTCGAGGAGGGCGACAGCAAGGAGGACGACTCCGAGCGGAGGAGCACCAGCTTGGTCGATGGTGATGAGGAGGACGGATCCGATTCGTTCATGGGGCAGTTCCTTTCGTAGTCGTGAAGAGGCCCGTTGGGGGCGACAAAATGCGCACAGCCACCCTTCGACCCGACCTGCCCTTCGGCTCACGGGATCGTGGATGGCGATGTCGCGCGCGAGTCAGTTTTGGTCGTCGGACACGACGGCGCAAGGGGCACGCTGGGTCGATTGACGGCGTGACCGGATGGGTACGTGAGCCGCGCATCGCGATGGGCGTCGCCGAGATCGCGTCGTGAATCCTGCACCCCCGTGGCCCCCTGCACCCCGGACGCGAACGGCGTCCGCCGCCGCCCCCTCATAAAGATCGCGCGCGTTGCAAGCGACAGACCGAGCCCCGTCTTCTCGATGATCTTCTTCACCCTGCTCGTTTCGACGGCATCCTGAAGGGCGCTGGCGAGATCGATCGTGGTCCTGAGATCGCCTCGTGGCTGCGAGACGCCCCGCACCGAGATACTCTCCCGACCCACGAGGACAGGAAGGCGATGGCGCAAGCGAAGACGAGGAAGGCCCCGAAGGTGGCGATCAAAAAGGCGTGCGGGCTCTGCGGCAAGAGCGGCAGGCTCTATCGGACCGCGTGCTGCGGCAACTGGATCTGCGACGACCACCAGAAGTACCAGCTCTTCTCGTACGCCCGGAATAGCTGCGCCCGGAACCACGACCGCTACACGATCTGCGGCGTGCACCACGCCGAAGATCATGAGCACCCGGACTGGAAGACCTGCCCCGAGTGCCGCGAGCACTACGACAAGCTGGAGATGTTCGTCTGGGCGGCGACCAACGACTACAACTTCACCAAGCTGGAGAACCCGCCCGCGTTCGAGCCCACGCTGTGCAAGAAGTGCAAGCGCGTCATCCGACTGGGCGAGGATGGGTACTCGATCAAGGGGCGCGACTATTTCTGCGAAGGATGCGGGTCGCTGCCGAGACTGGGATAACGGGCCCCGTCGAACCTCTCGCGCGCTCTTGCGCCGATGCCGGTCGTCCTTCAGCTCTTGCTGCGCACGCCAGAGATCGACCGCCATCTGCGCGTTGAGCCAGAACTCGGGTGAGGTCTTGAGCAACTTGGCCAAGAGGAGAGCGGTCGTGGCGGTCAGGGAGCGACGTCCGTTGACGATGCCGTTCACGAGCTGGATGGAGTGGGCTTCGAACAGTTCTCCGAGATCGATCTTGCCGGCGCGGCTCAGGCTTCCGAGCGTCGCCCCGAGCCCGGTGACCTGCGCGCTGGTCGGCGAGTTGGTGCTAGGCACCATGCGAATCAGCACGCGCAGGTAGTCTGAGGCGTCGAGCCCGTCGCGTTCCGCCCCGTGCAACTTGAGGAGCGCAGCCCGTCGTCGGAAACGAGCCGGTGGAAGCTGTTGAGGCGCTCAATTGCCATAGGTGAAGGATGGCCATGCGGGCAAGCGTTTCGCCGACCCGCCGTCGAGATGCTCGGGACGATGTTTCCGACCCTTCGGAGTCGTGCCTATCGGACGCGACAGGGGCTTCCTCTGCTCCAGCAGCGAACGGTTCCCGATTGTAGCGCATCAGGGTCGCGGCGTAGGATTCGCACGTGAGTCCAGCCCGGTTCTCTATGGATCCTGAGATTGCAACGCATACGTCCCCGTTCACCGACCTCGCCGTTCCGCGTATCGAGGAGCCAATGGGTGAAGCGCTGCGGGACAAGTGGGTCAACGGAACGCCCGATCTTCCAGGTGCCCTGCGGCGCGGGGAACTTCCTCTGTACATGCAGCTCTTTCGCGGCGGCAACGACGAGACGCTGCTGAATGCGCTGGTTCCTCTCCGCGACGAGATCGATCCGTCCGTGGTAACGACCCTGCTTGCGTACTCCGGCTGGCGCCCCAGACTCGTCGGTGCGTGGCTCGCCGCTCTGCGCGAGATGACGGAGTTCGACGATCACATCGGGCGACTCCTGGTCCGCAGCGATGTCATGAAGGCGGGGATGGGCTATTGCCTCGCGCTGGCACGGTTCAATACCGATCGGGCTCGGGACTATCTGGTCTCGTACCTGGAGTACTACCTCGGTCGTCCCGAGCTTTGGTTTGAGCAGGATGTCGCCATGGCGGCTCTGGTCTACCTCGATCAACGAAGCGGGCGAAAGGACGTCGCGCCCGTCCGGGACGCCTGGGAACGTTTCCGTCAACAGCGCCCAGGAGACCTCGCCGAGGACCTCGAGACGATGGGAGCCTGGTTTGGCATGAGTGTGCGACAGGTCGAACGCATCTCGGCGTTGCTTTGGCCTGGCTCGTAGGGAGACCGCTGGGTTGGTTTCAGTCGACACCGATAGCCACTTGTTCGCGTTGCGCGATGCATACCGCGCCGAGGGGTATGAGTACCCCGATGCATACCGCTGGCGTGTAATGTTGGGGACGTTCGAGTAACGCTAAAGAATGCCAACTATTGGAAAAGATTAGGGCGGTAACGTAAGAAATTCTGTCGTAGCGAGAATCGCTGCATTGACACGGTAGGGGTCGTAGGTTCGAAACCTATCGCGCCTACAAAAGATAAGCGGAAATTCAAGGGCCGCCGCGCTTAGGGCCGGGCGGCTTTTCTGCTTTTGGGGCCATGCGCACCACCATGCACACCACCTCGGGGTGACGTCCCCGTCCCCCGGAGGGTCTTGCGGACCCCCGCCAACTCGATGACCTTGGCGATGGCGATCTGCTTCTCCGCCGCCCCTACCGAGCTGTAATGGTGCTGCATCGTCTCCGTCGCGTGGCCGCTGATGGCTCGGGTCACGATGTCCTTGACCTCGGCTGCCCTTGCGAGGTCCTGGAACGTCCGGCGCATGGCCTTCGGCGACACGTGCTTCGTGAGGCCGATGGCGGTGGCGACGGCGACGAACGGCTTCTTGAGCGCGGACCGGCTCCTGAAGCCGCCGTCCTCGGCGGGGAAGAGCAGCAGCGACGCCTGTTGCTCGGGCGTCGTGAGCTGCGTGGCGATGTGCCAGCGAAGGACGTCGACCAGGACGGGCGGCAGCGTGATGCGCTGCCGGGTCTTGGTCTTGGTCGTCGCCATCACCTCGTCGCCTTCCGTGTGGGACTGCCGGATCAGGAGCAGTCCCTCGTCCAGCAGCACGTCCGGAGTCGACCGAGCCGTCGGCGAGGCGCACTCCGCACGCGCGATCGCCGTCGACGAGAACTTCGTCGACGGTCGAGTGGAGGATCGCTTCGCCGCCACGTCGTCGATAGGTGTCGATGAGCGCGTCCCGGAACCGAGCGGTGCCTCCCTCCGGACGCGACAAGTAGCCGTGCTTCAAGTAGCCGAGCACCATCAGCAAGACGAGCGTCGTCGCGTCTTCCGGGACTATTCGCGTCAACACTCTGCGGAGTCGCTCGCTCTTGAGATGTTCCGCGGACCACTCACCAATCGGCTTCCGGAAATGTGCGATGGTGCCCAGATCGTGGCGCATGTTCCAGAAGCTCGCGAGCTGGTCACGCATCGTGGCGAGTTCGACCGGCTGATCGATCGGTGGCGCGGCGTTGACCACGCGATCGGCGCCGTCCACCAGCCGCCGGATCTCGTCTGCGTCCTCGGGCGCAAGCTCACGAAGCGCGCGAGCCGTTGCCTCGAGATCGCGTGAGATCGTGACCTCGAGGCCGTCGCGGGCGTCGCGATAGGTCAGGAACTGTTCCATGGTCCTTAGCGGTACCCGAGGAACGATGCCGAGCTCTTCGTAGAGCCGCTGAAACGCGCCTCCCGTGAGCCAGTGAATGCAGCCGTCGATCGTATACGGCCCCCGGTTCCACGCGGTACAGACGCCGCCGAGCGCGAGGTTGTGCTCGATGATGGTCGTTCGAAAGCCGCTCGCCCGCGCGTAGCACCCCGCCGAGAGGCCCGCGAGGCCACCGCCCACGATGATGACGTGTCGTTCCGTCATGCCGCGTGCTCAGCAAGCGGCGCGCCACTCTGCGGCCGAAGTACGTTGATCCGTACGTTGATCCCTCGCACTCGAAGAGAGAACCCCGCATGCCGGTCGCGTTCGGGTCTTCTCGCGTCGAAGTCGTCGGCGCCGCGAGGGACTGCGGTTCGTACGCTCGGACCCGCGCGCAAGGGTTGCGCCGCATCGCACGCCGTGCGCCGGAAGCGCCGCGTCCTTTCGTCAGTGCTCTTCGTCGCTGTCGATGTGATCGCGGCGAACCAGTGGCCGGGCTATTCGCCGGCCAAGCCTGGTTCGGAGCGCCCACCGCGGCGTAGCTCACGTAGCCCGCCTGCCCTTAGAGCAAGCGCAGACGCTGCGCTTGGATGCGACCGGGTGCCCGTGACACGAAGGCTCACCGCGCCGAGCGCCCCGCGGACGTGGCACGCGGCGCGCACCTGCGGCTTGGTAAGCACATGCGGTCCAGATCCATCACACGCACTGCTCTCGTCCTCGTATTCGCGCTGCTCATGAGCTGCGCGCCCGGGGCCAACCCGCTTGCGCACACGGCAGCGAATGGTCCCCCCGCGGGTTTCTTCCTCGGGCTGTGGCACGGCGCCATCATCTGGGTGACGCTCTTCGTTTCGCTGTTCGACCCTTCGGTGGCGATCTACGAAGTGCGCAACAGCGGGTGGGCGTACAACTTCGGCTTCGTCATCGGCGCCGCGTGTCTACACGGCGGCGGCGCCGGCGCGGCCGCGAGGCGACGACGACGCAACACCACCTGACCCGCCCTTCACCATCTTCATCGACCGGCTGCATGCCGCTCGCGTCCGTGTCTCCTCGCGTCGAAATCGTCGGATCCGCGCGCAAGGCTTGCACTTGATCGCACGCCGTGATCCACCCCGAGTGGGCCCACAAGGCAGGCGACGGACTCATCTTGCACCCGAAGATGCCGCCGCTACGCGTCGTCTCGGTGACACGGGGGCGGAGCATCGTCGCGTTCGCGGCGCCCGATGAAGCAGCGCGCGCCGAGGGCCGTCCCTGGGCGTCCGCGACCTGGGCGTTCCTTGTCGAGCCGCTCGGACCTGCGCGGTGCCGCGTGGTGAGTCGCTTCCGTTCTGCGTGCTCCGACGACTTGGCAACGCGCCTGGTGCAAGGACCCGCGCTGCTCGAACCCGTTGGATTCGCAATGGATCGGCGCATGCTCCTCGGCATTCGCGAACGCGTCTTGCGACGCGGGTTGAAGGGCACCGATGGTTGAATCGGTGCACGCTTGGCCGCGTGCAGCAGCGGGAAGGCTCTCCTTCTGCGTCGTGTACGCCACCGCGTTTGCGCGCCCGAAGCGCGCCATGGCTGGGATGCTCGACGAGCCGCGTCGTCTTCGCTGGGGTGCGTGTGGGGTCGCCATCACGGCGGTGACCTATACTTTCGTCTACTTCTTCTTATCCAGAAACGGCGGGCGGCCCACGGTCTTCGCGCCATGGCTCGCGATCCCCGTCGAGGTCTCCCCGTCGGCCGCCGTCCACGACCTGGGGGAGGTTCCTGCGAATGCATCTCGCCGGCACCATCGCGATCGACTTCCTCGTGGTGCCGACTGTGACGTTCAACCTGCTGTACGTGTTCTTTGTCCTCAGGGTCTCAGCGACCTTGTCTACGCCGCCGCACCGCTACGCCCAGAAGCGACAGAGCCGCGAGCGCGGGGAGTCCACCGCTGCCTCTCCGAGGAACCGAGCAGTCGCATCCCGTGGCCCCTGCCGATCCGCCCGCGTCCGCCCCGGAATCGGTGAGGTCGCCGTCGGCGCCGTTGATCCCGGCGTCGAGACCGACCGAATCCGAGTCACTCGCATCCACGACTTCCGCATCGACCGTCGCGGCGTCGGTCACGGTCGCGTCGCTGTCGGCAGTGGCGTCAGGGCCATCAGCGCCCGCCGCGTCTGTCCCGGCATCGCTGCGCGCCGCGTCCGGGCTTCCTGAATCCGGAATGCCGGCGTCGCCGGACCCCTCCTCGCTTACTACAAGCCTCGCGGCCAGGCGCGTACTGCCGTAGGGCTCCTGCCTGTCGAGCCGGCCATAGACGACGAGCACCTCGTTGGTGCCCGGGCGCACGGCGAGCGCGGGGGTTACCTCAGGGTACGGATCATTCGCGATGGCGACTCCCTCTGGAACGGCGACGACGCCGGCAGCGGATATGGCCGTACCGTAGATGTCGCCCGCGCCGGTTCTTGCATCGGACCACGCGGCGAAGAATCCGGATTGCGTGCCGACGACGCGTACGCCCGAGGTAGGACTCACCGCGCAAGACTCGCAGATCGTGAATGGTTGTGCATCGACGAGCTGGTTGCTCGCGTTGATTCGAATACCGAGGATCCTGGAGTCGTCGGATCGGTAGGTCTCCGCGTTGTCCTGCTGCCAGACCACTAACGACACCCCACTCGACGAGGCCATCGCGGGCACGTGAAAGCCCTGACAGGGCCATACGGGGATCGCGAGCGTGTCGATGAGGACGCCGTCCAGCCCGGTTGTGCGCCTTCTGTTCCCGGTGCCGTTATGTGGCTCGTCGACTCGAAGCGATGCCCACGGCCGCTCGCATAGATTGAAGCGCTGGCGGGGTAGGCGTCCGAGCAGCTCGGCACCCCGTGAGTTTGGCCCTCGCGTGATGGGTTGGCAGCGAGTTGGTGGAGCACCGCCCGACCTCAGGATCATTCGAGTCCGGAATCCGCTGATCCCGAGCCGTAGCAGCCGGCCTGGAAGACCGCACACGTACCCGTGGGAGCCGGCGGAGCGGCGGAGCACCAATTGGACAGCCGCCATTTCAGGCACGCCATCCAGTCTGCGACGGTCACCGTGCAAGTGGGTTGGTGGAAGTGCGGGGACAGTTCAGCGACGCAGGTGGCCTGGTCCGGTGCGACTTCGAGATCGGAAGGGCCTGAGGGACCGGCATCGCACGGAATGTGCACTCCGTAGCCGCCCTGTTCTTGCGCCGCCCAGTCGCAGAGTGCCTGGAGATCCGCGGGCGACAGGGTGTCGAGCTTCGCGGCGGGATCTACGGCCAGTCCGGAATCGGGCGTCGACGACGAGGTGGACGAGCACGCAAGCGCGGGGATGATCCAAAGAAGTCCTGCCGCCGAGAGCTGCATTCGGTAGTGCTAACAGAGACGTTCCCCCGGGGGGTAGTTCCCTCCGCGCGGGTGTGTTCCCTCACGGGCCTCTGCCCGCCTCAAAAGCCGCCGACGGGCTGGCCGATGCCTGCGGGGAGATGGCGAGGCTTTCATCCGGCTCGAGTCCGTCCTGCGCGAGCTGGCACGCCGGGGCGTTGCACCGTGACGGCCGTTCCGGCAGGAGGCCCCTCGGCGGTAAATGTCTGCCGCTTCTGTTGCCGGCCAGGGCATGGCTGCGATTTCTTGGGGGTCCGACCAGGCAGCCCGTACGAAGTCGAGCTGGCTCCGGTCAAGCAAGCAGCCCTCGCCGGGCGCGCCGGGCGCGGGGTGGCTGTGGATACCAAGGTGCTCGGCGAGTCTCGGGTCAGGCAGACCGCATACTTTCGCAACCTCGCCAGACCCCTGGGCGGTAGGCACAGCCTCATGGGATACTTCGTGCTGCGCGGTCAGGTGATCGGCGGCATGATGCTCGGGCGAACGGGCGGGCCCTTTCGCGACGAGGACGTCGCTCACGTCGCGGATCTGCTCCCGGCTCTCGCCCTCGGTCGGGCATCCTACGGTCAGCCCGGTCTCGCACGCGTTCCACTTCAACCGAAGAGGAGCCAGGGTCGCTGGCCTTGGGGAGAGCGCGTCCTCGCTCGACGGGTGATGGGCGAGATCGAGGTGCGGGTGCGAGACGAGCGGGGCTACCGAGAGATGGTTGCCCGTGATCTTTGCTCCGTTGCGCAGCCGAACGGAGAAAGCAGATGTCGATCCAGACGACGGACCCGATGCCTCATTTCCACGCCGACCGGAACCGCCTCGAACCCGAAGCCACGGACCCACTCGACGAAGTTGGGTGGAACGCAGAGCCGGACCTCGTGACCGAGGTCCCGCACCCTCAAGGCGAGCGCCACGATGGGCTGCACATCGCCCCTTGTCCCGACCGATGACAGCAACGCACGCACGATCATCGGGGCAGCACGACGCGCCCCGCCGCGTCGAGCTTCCAGTGCGGGTTGTACGTCACCTCCCAAGGATGGCCATCGGGGTCGGCGAAGTAGCCGGAGTAGCCGCCCCAGAACGCCTCCTGCGCCAGCTTGAGGATCTTGGCGCCTGCCATTCTCGCGGCTTCGAGGGCGGCATCCAGCTCGGCTTTGGCGCCGACGTTGCGCGCCACGGTGATGCCCCCGAACCCGGAGCCCTTTGGCGAGACCTGCGCGTCCTTGGCCAGCAGGTCGCGCGGGTACAGGGCCAGGACTACGCCTCCGGTGTCGAGGAAAACGATGTGGTCGTTGGAGGCGCTCGATGCCGAAAAGCCGAGACCGTCGCAATAGAAGCGGCGTGAGCGAGCCAGGTCGGAAACGCCAAGGGTGACGACGGTCGGGCGAGGACTCGCAGCCGGCTTCGTGGACCATGGTCGCCTCGCAACCCTCGCGGACTTCTTGGCGGGCTTCGCCACCTTGCGGGCGCTCATGGGGAGGGCCAGCCTAGAACCGCAGCGGTTCCAACTGAAGGACTTTCCTCGGCGAAGACGGACCCGTCAGCTCGCCGAGCCTCGAACGACGAGCGACGACCGCACCGAGTCGTTCTTCAGACGAAGAAGCCCTTGGCGCTGCGGATCTGCCGTGAAGCTGGCGAGGGCTTCGTCGCTCGGAAAGCGCACCAGGTGGATCTCGTAGGGCAGGTCCATCGAGCCGGCGATGACGCACTCCGGGGTCGGGCGTAGCCGCAGAAGCAGCTCGCCGCCGTGCTTGCCGATGAGGGGGATGGCCACCGCCTCGAACTCGTCGAAGACGTGCTCCTTGCCGGGATGGATGTAGACGAGCTGCGTGATGACGACCATGGCCCTCCGACATTACCGAGTGCCGCGCCGACGAGCGCGCGGGAATTTCATCCTCGGGCGTCGAGGTCGGTCGGCTGCGAGCTGCCGGCGTAGGCTTCGATCGCTCGAAGGAAGGCCACGAGGGGCTCGCCCACTTGGGGGAGCAGGCGGGGGTCCGCCTCGTCGAGCATCTTGCAAACGCCGTACAGGGCGGCGTCGGCGAGCGTGGGAGCATCGCCGAACAGGAACTTGCGTGAGGCAAGGGTCAACAAGGTTGGAGCGAGCAGCTTTCGCGCCTTTTGGACGAGCAGCGCTTGGTCGCGCTGCCAGGCATCCACACACCCAGCGCCGAACTTACGCTCCTTGATGAGGACGTAGAGCGCGCGATCTCCTGGGGTGGGCCAGGCATCCCGAACGGCTGGCGACCCGATTCGGAACATCACGTCCTCCAGGGGACCATCGACGAAGTCGGCGTAGGCCCAGATGGGTCCCTCCCATGGCGGCGGGACAAGTCGCGCCCCCGCCTCGCCGACCAGCAAGTACTCGCAGATGTCGCGCGACTCGGTGATGGCGCGACCCGAGTCGTCCACCAGCACGGGGACGTAGACATAGCCTCCGGTGGCACAGGCGATCTCGTTTCGGTCGCTGTACGGCACCTCGATTAGGTCGTAGCGAGCACCCAGGAGGTCGAGCACCATCTGCACCTTTCGCGCAAAGGGGCTCCAGCGGAACCGATAGAGCTTCATGGCCCAAGATTCTAGGGGCGGCGCGCTCTCCGTCCAGATGTTGGAGTATGGCGCCGGTGGTTCTAGAGTCGCCGTCGTGAGCGAGACCGAAGCCATCGCCAACGCCATCGAGCGGTACCTCCGCGAGGGGGCGTACGAGGTCGATCATCCTGCTTGGCCTGGCAACTTCCTGGATCGCGCCCGCCGAGGACGCGATGACCTTCTGGCGGCGCTTGGTGCGGAGGTCCGCCGGAGAGGCGTCGACAGAGAGCATGCTCCCGTCCCTCGGGATCTCGACCTGGTCTCCTGGACGCGGCGGAAAGTGACGCCGATGGTGGAGGGGCTCTTCCCGGCGGCGGAACGAGAAGCGGTTCTATCGCTGCTGGAACGGTCCGTCGTCTTCCTGACCGCGGGCAACATCGAAGAGGTCCTCCTCGGGCAGATGTGGCTGCACACGGCGTGGGCGTTGGCCAACCTGTACCTGTCGAGCGTGGGCGCGGCGCTATTGGGTCCCGGCGCTCCGTCGCTCCTGGGTCTGAGCGCCGAGACCACGTGCTACGTGTCCGCCGACTACTTCGCCGAACAGCAGCGACGCTTCGACGACTACGTCATCCACGAAGCGGCGCACGTCTTTCACAACTGGAAGCGGCGCAACACGGGCCTGCGGGAAACGAGAACGCGCGAGTGGCTGCTCGACATCGAGTTTCGCAAGCGCGAGACGTTCGCGTATTCGTGCGAGGCGTACGGATGGATTGTCGAGCACGCCCGGACCCGCCGAGAACGGATCGCCATGGGTCAAGAGTACGCGGCGGTCGTGACCCGGTTCCGAGATGAGGACCTCGATGCCGAGGAGCTGGCCAGCATCGTCGGCGAGGCGTGCGAGTCGCGGAACGGCTGGAAGGTGATCCTGCGGCGATGCGCGGCTGCGAAGAAGATGACACGACGGGAGACCCTGGCGCTTCTGACCCAGGGAGCCCGATAGGGTGTCGAGCATGGTCGTCCTCCGCTGCACTCGAAAGCTGCTGCGGCGCACGGGGAGCGAGTCGCCCGACAGCGGCGAACCGCCGAAGTCCACGACGCGGCTCGGCGATTGTTCGCAAGCGTGATCGTCGTTCATCGACAGCACTTGGTGCTCGCCGTCAGCGGCGTCACCCTATTGCCCGTCCTCGTCCCGGCGGCGCCGTACAAGACGATGATCCCGCGAATCGCTGAAGCAGTGGGCCAGATCCTTCGTGCGCTCAAGATCAGCGAGGCCAAGGTCCTCGCCGAGGAAGATGCCATGCGGGACGCCGTCATGACGACGACCAACAACCGTCGCGTGCTCGGGTCGATGACCGATTTTGCGAACATGCTCGACGCCTACCTCGACGAGCGCTCCCTGACCGACGTGTGTTGACGATCGTGCGGATCCGTAGAGATTCGATCGTCACGAGCGGAGGCGAAC
>OCTA010002232.1_pt1 | contig 17720 bp, 14 predicted proteins | sample 1538991 | NCBI WGS metagenome assembly OCTA01 (sample SAMEA3539302, study PRJEB22396) | soil metagenome | biome: tundra; feature: field; material: soil | place: USA | collected 2010-05 | depth 0.15 m | reverse complement strand
CGGGGGAGGGCGAGCTCTGCTCGCCCGAGCCCATCGCGGGGGGCGCGGGACCCTTGAGGGTCCCGAAGATCGCGTCGGGGGAGGGCGAGCTCTGCTCGCCCGAGCCCATCGCGGGGGGCGCGGGACCCTTTGAGGGTCCCGATCCAATCGTCCCTACGTAATGCCGAGCTTGCGGATCATCTCGCACATCGTCCGGTAGGGGACGCCGGCGCGACGGGCCGCTTCTTGCCGGCTCCCGCTCTGGGTCAGCAGGCAGCGGATGTAGCTCTCGCGGAACTGCATCTCCGCGGTTGGCAGCGGCATTCGCGCGCGCCCTTCCGCGACGGTCATCAGCGTCGGAGGTTGCGGCGCGGCGGCAATCGCGGCCGCCGCCGCCCGCCGCAGGAACGCCGCCCGCGCCAGCAGGCCACCGGCCCGCGTCAGCCAACCGGCCATCTGTTGCGCGGGAACGATCCGGGTGATGCCGAGGACCCCGGCGGCCGCCACCTCGGGCGCGGTCGGATCGTCGCAATAGAAGATCACCTCGGTGTAGGGATTGCGCTGTACGGCTTCGGCCCCGGTCGCCAGCGCGGAGACCTGCCGGCCCCCGAGCGCCAGCAGCACCAGGTCCGCCGGGAACAGGTCCGCCCGCACGGATCGATCGTCCGGCGCCGTCACCATGATGATCATGTCCGACGCCCCCTTGAGCGCGGCTGCCAAGGCCGAAGCGCGAAGCTGGTTGTCGTCCACCAACACCACGCGCGCCGTCTCCGGCAGGCGTTGTGGCTCGAAGTCGCGCTCGGTCACCGGTTGCGTCGTCGTCAGATTCATCAGGCCCTCCATAAACAAGGACGACGGCCCGGCAATTTAATGCAGATTTAGTGACGCACCACGGCGGATGGCGGGACCGAGCCTGGGAAGCACCGGCTTTCATGAACGAAAACGAAGGCTGGCCGGACGCCCCGGATTTGGCTAGTCTCCGCCGGCATCACGTTTTTTTCGGGCGCGTAGCTCATCTGGATAGAGTATCGGCCTCCGAAGCCGAGGGTAATGAGTTCGAATCTCATCGCGCCCACCGGAATCATTGGGTTTTTTCCAGCCGGTTGCCGCGCCGGCCTAATCCGTATACCCTCTGTATACCATTTGGACCGACCAAAGGGGGTATACGGCGATGGCGACCATTCTCAAGCGTGGGACCCGAACGGCGCCGAGGTTCTTCGTAAAGTACGACGCCGGCGTCACGACGGACGGCACACGGGTCCAGCGCATGAAACTCCTGCGCGGCGTCCAGAACGTACTGCAGGCCCGCCAGGAAGCGGCGCGCGTTGAGAGGGCGGTAGGAGGCGGACACGACCCTTTCCCCGGACCCGCGATCGTACCCGGCGCGGCGCGTGGTCGGCTCGAACACTGGGCCAAGGGCCTGACAAACAGGAACGCCGCGAGCGACCGGTCGATGGTGACCAAGCACCTGATTCCCCCGTTGGGCCACATGCCGATCGACCAGATCACCCTGCCCGTGGTGATGAGCTGGATCGACGAGCTGGCCGCGTCTGACCTCTCGCCGCAGACCCAGCGCCATGCGCTCGGCACGCTGTCGAGGTTCTTCTCTTGGGCGATCGAGCGCGGCGAGGCCGTGATGAACCCGGTCAAGATGGTGCCTCCCAGCAAACGCCCGGTCCTGGCCATCGACCGCGACCAGCCCTGGCTCGAAGACGAGGCCAAGGTGCCAGAGCTGGTCGAGGCCCTCGGCTCCGACGTCGGCCTGATGTTCTACCTTGCGAATCGGTCTGGTCTGCGGCTGGGCGAAGTGTGCGGCCTCCGCTTGGGCGATCTAGAATTCCTGGGCGATGGCGTGATCCGCGTGGGGCACAGCTACGGCGGGCCGCTCAAGGAGGACAAGCGCAGCCAAGGCAAGGTGAAATGGGTTCCGGCGCCCATCGACGCCGAGGAGGTTCTGAAGCTCCACCTGAAGCGTCGGAAGCTCCATAGAGCGAAGGCCGAGGACCTCGTGTTCATCCCCGTGAAGCCGCCGAGACGGCCTCGGAAATCGAGCTGGGCAGGATTCAGGAGGGAGCATGTTCACGAGGTTTGGGACTCCGCCCGGAAGGCGGTGGGCGTGTCGATGACGTGGTACCAGGCCACGCGACACACGGCGGTTTCGCGAGCGCTGAAGGCCGGCGTGCCACTCGACGAGGTTTCGGCGGCCGTCGGCCACTCGTCGCCGGAGGTCACCGGCCGGCACTACGCGCATTTCGTGCGCAAGGCATTCGCCGCGGGCCTGCGCCTCCCGATGCAGCCGAAGAAGGTGCAAAACAAGACCTAGGATCTGGCTCCGAAAGGAGTGCAGGTTCAAGTTCCCTTCCTCGCGCTGAGATGAAATCCGGACGATTTCGCCATCTTCTCCGTCGGTGCGTACGCCTGCCTGCCAGCAACGCTTCGAATTTGCAGACCGCTTAAGACGTTATGGCGCTCGAAGCAGCGTCTGCTCGCGGCGGAAGGAACCGGCGCCAGCGCTCGCCCGAAATCCGCGTGCCTTCCTGCGCGACCCGGCTCAGCTCCACCAGATCCTGCTTCATCAGCAGCGTCAAGCACTTGCGTGATCAGCTGGTCGCCGCAGGCGTGCTCCTCACTTCGGGGACGCCGATTGATTCCCGGCGAGGTCCTCGGATCGCCGGCCTGTGCCCCGCACCCGTCACAGGAGGTGACCCGCTTTCCGTCTGCGGAGTGACTCCAACTGGGACAGCTCCGCAGTTTGGGGAGGGGGATGCCGTGTTTGCAACTCTCGCGCTTTTGCCCAGAGCTCCACAATGACGCGCGCATCCATGGTCCTCTTGCTGGCGACGACCGCCGGTTGCACTGGCGTGATCGGAACCGCTTCCGGCTCGAGTGCACCCGGCGGAGGGGGACCGTCCGCGGGAGGGACCGCCGGGGTCCCTAGCGGCTCCGCAACCGGAGGAGGCGGCGGCGACGGCCACACGCTCGGCACGGTCCCCATCAGCAACCCGGCAGACAAGGCGATCGCACGCCTGACGAACTCGCAGTTCTTGCATTCGGCGGCGGCCCTGGTTGGAGACGCGCCGACCAACGGTGTCGGCGCGCTTCTCCCGCTGCAGGACATTCAGGATGGCCTTTTCCAGAACACCGGATTTGCTCAGGAGGAGCTCTACAGCACCGTGCAGGGGTACGACGCCGCTGCGACGGCGATCGTCAACAACATCACTGACTGGGCCGGTTTTAGCGCGCGCTTTGGCGGATGTGCGCAGATTTCGTGTATCAACGCGTTCCTGAGCACCTTCCTCGAAGCGGCGTTTCGTAGGCCGGTAACGGTTCAGGAGGTCAGCGCGTTCAAGCCGATCCTCGACGCGAGCGCGGCGGCGGCGCTGTCATACAACGACACGGTCGCGCTGTTGATTCGGGCGACGCTGCAAGCGCCCGAATTCCTCTATCTTTTCTTCGACGACTCGCTAAACGACTTCCAGCTCGCGGAACGCCTGTCCTACGTCATTACGGACGGCCCCCCCGATGCGATGCTGTACGCTGCCGCCAAGGCAAACCAGCTGCTGAGCAACCAGTCCACGTTCGACGCTCAGGTCGATCGTCTTCTCGCCGGCGGCATGACACCTTTCGCTCAGGCGTTCGCCTTCGATTTTCTCACCCTGCATAAGGCTCCCACGCGCAACGTGAACGCGACCTCGGTCAGCACGGTGGCCGACGCGACGACGGTGGCGGCGCTCGTTCAATCGGCAACCGACTCATTCGCCGCTCTTGTCAGCGCTGACCAGCCGATCAGCGCCGTGCTCACCACCGACACGTTCGTGGTCAACGCGGCGGCGGCGACATGGATCGCCGGTCAGACGGCTCCCGCCGGAACCGTCAATCCGACCGGGACATATCCGTTTATGGGCTTGCTCACGCACCCCGCGACGCTCATCGCGGTGAGCAACGCCGTCTTCGGCTCCACCGTCAGCCGAGGCCAGTTCATCGCCAATCAGCTCCTTTGCGTGCCGCCGACGCCGCCGCCGCCGCCCAACATTCAGCAGACCGATCTCAGCGCTGAGCTCCCCCCGAATCCAACCGCGCGCGATTACGGCGAGGCGCGGATGCGCGACCCACGCTGCGCGGGCTGCCACACGCAATTCGAGCCCTACTCGTTCGCTCTCAACAAATGGGGCGGTGATGGCCTGTTCAAATCTGATCCGAGCCTGAAAGACGACGGCCCGATCGTCACGGGGCTGGGCACCCTCTCATTCAATGGCTATCAAGATTTCCTTCCGATGGTGGCGCAAAGCACGCAATACGTGCGTTGCATGACCGATCACGTCGTCCGCTACGGTCTGCAGCACACGCAGTACACGGCCGATGTCGTGGACTCGGTCCTCGCGGCTGCGCAGTCCGCTGGCGCCCCGATCACGTTTCGTGGGCTCGTCAACGCGCTGGTCCATCAGCCCATCTTCCGCTCGCGATAGGAGTCGAGCCATGAAATATCACCACGTGATCAGCCGAAGGGCGGTCCTGCGAGGCGGCACGATCGCGATCGGCCTGCCGTTCCTCGAGTCGATGATCCAAAGCAGTGCGCACGCTCAGACGATGAACGCGCCCATCGGCATGCTCAGCTTAATGTATGGGCTGGGCACTCCGGACATCTTCCTGGATCGCGGCCTGGCTGGAACCCTCCAGTACTACCAGAGCCTGATCAGCGCCAACAAGATCTCGATTTACACGAACATCGACAGCTCGGCCGCGGCGGACCAGCCGGTCGTCGCTCAGCACCACTATGGACAGCCGTATCTCTTCAGCGGCTATAGGACGCAGCTCGCGCCCGGCTTCAACGTCATCCCGCAGGGGCCGACCTTGCATTTCTCGATCATGAAGCAGAACTACCCGCAAGGGGCTCCGACCCCGTTCCGTATCATCGATACGGGAATCTATTTCCGACGCGGCATCAACTACCAGTACAAGCGCATTTGGAATGATCAGGGGGCGAATGCCGCCGACTTCGAGGATCTGGCGTCTCCGGTGGACTTTTTCAACAAGATTTTCGGCACGATGCCGGCGTCGATCCAGCAGGATCCGAAGACGCGCGCTGCGCGCTCGATCCTCGATTACCTGGTCCCAGCGTATCAGAAGTACACCGGTGCCGCCTCGCCGTTGCCTGCCAGCGACGCCGCCGTCCTCAGCAACCACCTCGATCGCGTCCGCCAGCTTGAGATGTCCGTTTATGGCACGGGAACCGGCGGCATGCCCGCCACTCAGCTGCCCACCGTGACTAGCCCGATGCCGCCGCCCCTCAATTACTATGTCGACGGGGCCAGCTGCGGGGATCCAGCCGATGTCTACAAGGTCAGCCCTGCGGATTTCCAGACAGCGTACCAGATCCTCGCGGATCTGTGGATCGCCGGTCTAGAGTGTGATTACTACCGCTTTGGTAACCTTTCTTTCGACTCCGGCGGCGGCCAGACCAATTTTGTCGGCCCGCTCGGGAACCCGGACAATCCGAGCTACGTGATCAACGGCAACCCTCACGCGAACTATCACGCGTGGGACCCGTCGAACGCAGCGTGCGTCGCGATGGCCACCGCGCACAACCACTTCGTCCATAAGAACTTGGCGATGGTGCTCGCCAAGCTCGATTCGATGAACTTTCCGGGCCCGAACGGCAAGAGCCTGCTCAACAACCTTCTGGTGGCGGTGGGAAGCGAGGTCGGAACCAACCATTCCGTGGTGCGCATGTTCCACGCGATTGCTGGCGGAGACGGCCGCTTCAAGCTCGGCGTCAACTCGAATGCTCATATCAGGGCAATCGAATTCTACAGCACCATGGGCAAGGCCTACGGTCTGGCCAAGGTCGGCGACGGTACTGGCTATATTTCGGACGCCGCAATTTAGCTTGGAGCGCCTCCCGGAACCCGTGATACCAACACCGACTCAGAAGAGGTGGTTCCGCAGGACACGACTCGATAGAAACCGAACGCTGAGCTGAGGGGGTCAGGCGGCGGATTTGACCTCTACAGTGATGCCAAGATCCTGTAGGCGCTTGATGAGGCGTTTGTGGGCATCCAGATCATGGGCTTAGGCTGAGGGCCTCTCAGGAAACTGAGATTCTCGAGGTTCGGGGACCATGATCCTCGCGATGAGCCCAACCGACCAGTACGTGATCCTGACGCCTCCCTGACCCGGTGTGATGGTAAGTCCCTGTCACGACACGAATTGGGCGATCGCCTCGACGCTGTTGTCGGTCTTAGCGAACCGCTCCCGGACCCGCTTCTTGTTGAGTTGCATGACGCCTCGGACTACAGAGACCTGACCGCTTTGACCCGTCAGGTGTTCAACTTCACGGGCCTCTCCTGGCGCTCGACCCGACCCTCCGGTGATCCCGTTACCAGTCCGTCATCGACGGCTCGATTCGCAACCAGTTCGCTACATCCCAAGAGGGATTGCTTCGCGACAATTTCACCAAGACTCTCAAGTCGCTGACGACGTCCGGAAGTGCGACTCCGCCGCCGCTCAAGAGATCGCTGCGGGCGGCGGACAGTGAGCTCAACGCTCTCTACAAGGCCGACGTTCGCGGGTACGTGTCATACTGGGAGAAAGAAGCTGCGGAGACCTCGGAACGCGACCTTTGTGCCCAATACACAGGCTGGGCGAACGATTACAAGCGCGACACTCACGCCGCGCAGCATCAGTGGATCCTCTATCGCGACTCCATGGCCAAGCTCGCCGCGGCGCGCTGGCCCACCGTTCATGAGGCCGAGGACGTCGCCAAGGCGCTGGTCACCGAAGACCGCATACGGGAGCTGAGCAACGGCGTCGGTGAGGGCCAATAGAGGGCGGCGAAGCGGAGCTACGACGGAAGATGCACGGCGCAGGCGCGGCCGAGCGGAACGTTCGTGAACCGAGGGGCGCGCGACCAGGGCCTCTCCTCCGTCGCCAAGGTGGGGAAGCTCAAGTCGGCGATGGCGAGATGAGCAGCACGGGTGACCCACGATCGCTCGCGCAGCCACGGTGTCCGTCGGTTGAAACGCCGGCGGCCACTCAGAGCTGGCAGGTGCCGTTGAGGCAGAGGTGGTAGCCGCTCGCGGGTGCGTAGTATTGCCAGATGAAACAGGTCTCGTCGGTCGAGGCGGTGCCGAAGCTGACAGTGCCGAAGGTGTTGTTGACCCAGCTGCACTGAAAAGCCAGGCCGCTGCCGGCGGTGGTGAAGGTGAGCGGCGTGGAAAACGAATGCATACCGGGCGAGACGGCATCGGTGTCGTCGACGATCGCGGTCTGTGAGCTGGCCGCAGCCGAGGTCCCTTGCCAGATCTTGAGCTCGACGCCCAGGTGATGCTGCATGGTCGAGAGGGCGAAGATGTCGATCGCGCTGTCGACCGGTTGGAACAGCACGTTCGTCTGGTACAGGGAGTCCTGCGCCGGAATCGAGAGGGTGGTCGTTCCGGTCAACATCAGGTCGCTGGCGACCCCGCCGGCTGGGAAAGGAAGGACGTCGATGTCGATCTCTCCCGAAAGCGAGAGTGGGGTGCCCGTGGTGTCGCCACGGTCGCTGCCGTGGATCTCGATGGTGACCATCTGCCGATCGACCACGTCGGGTCCGGTGAGATTCGGAAGGCTGGGGAAATCGATCTCGAGCGTCGCCTGATTGGTCTCGAAGATCGGGTACAGCGCCGCCGAGGCGCCGGTTGCGCCTGAGAGATCGGTGCAGGGCGCCAGCGCCGAAGGGGTTGTCGCGGTGCTCTTGTAGACGATCGCATCTACCAGGCCGGCGCCGAAGGTCGCGTGGATCTTTCGAATCATCGCGTGGCCGGTATTTCCCAGCGCGACCGTGACGCATTGGGTGCTCTCGGCGCTCGAGGGTACCGTCATCGGGCCGACCGGCAGGACCAGCGTGACGGGCGCTGCCGAGCCGGCCGAGCCGCCGTGGCCGCCCCCGCCGAGCCCGCCCGAACCGCCGCTGCCTGAACCGCCGTTGCCGGCGCTTCCGTCCGCGCCGGTGTCCGGTTGAACGCAGATCTGACTGAGGCAGACCAGCCCCGCGTTGCAGCTCCCGTTGCCGTAGCACGCCTGGCGCAGGCCGCCGGACGCAGAGCTCGAGGAGCACGAGAGCAGCGCGGCGGCCAACAACAGGAAGCCCGCCCAGGATGCCGTTCGATCGCTACGCATCATGGCCCGCGATGATATCGAGACCAAAGTCCCAAGTCGATCGGGCGCGTTTCGTGTGCGGATCGGGCGCGTTATAGTCGGGCCATGGTTGCCGCGCCTGCCGACGCCACCGGGCCGCGCGTGCCGGTCGTGCGCGGCAGCTTCGTCGCGGGAGATGTCGGGGACTGGCGCATCACCGAGATGCGGACGATCTGCGGCGACGGGTTGCCTCGGGCGGCGGCGCTCACGCGCGTCGAGGCGGGCAGATTCGCGGCCGCGCCGGAGACGGGGTCCGGTTGGGTGCTGCACGGCGTGCGCAGCAACGAGCGCTACACCGAGTGCGACGAGAAGGCGCGTCTGACGACCCTCCAGCCAGGACTCGGTCGGCCGAACAGTCTGGTGGCGGCGCTGATCCCGATCCGGAAATCCGACGCCTGGTGGGTTCTTCCGCAGGACGAGCGGCGGGCGATCTTCGAGGCGCAGTCGCGCCACATCGCGATCGGGTCGCGTTTTCTGCCGGCCGTGGCGCGGCGGCTCTACCACAGCCGAGACCTCGGCGAGTCGTTCGACTTTCTCACCTGGTTCGAGTTCTCGGAGGCCGACGCCGGCGTCTTCGAAGAGCTCGTCGGCCTGCTGCGCGAGACAGAAGAATGGCGCTACGTCGCGCGCGAGGTCCAGATCTCGCTCCGGCGGACCCCCGTCGCTGGGTGAGATATTTGCGTACCCGCGGCGAGTCCGAGGAGATTTGCGACGCTCAGCGTCTCCGACGGTGGTCTGCGTTTCTTTAGAAGGTTCGTAGACCCGCCGACCCTGTTACCCTCAGTACAGCGTCGGGGCTCAGTTTCTTCGCGCGGCGCGGACCGGTTTCGGCAGGAGCCGGAACTGATGAGATAGGAAACGCCAGTCTCGCCTTCGGGAGGTTCTCCGTGAGCGATTCGTCGAAGATTGCCAACATCCGATCCGTCTTCCGCGGCAGCGCGGCCGGTGCCCTCGTCTGTGCGGCGGCGGTGGTCTTCGGGCCCGGCTGCACCGGCAAGATCGGCGCCGGCGGCGGATCGGGGACGGGCGCCTCTTCCGGAACCGGCGGGACCGGCGCGTCGACGGGCACTGCGGATCCCGCGGCCGCCGGCCTCTTGCCGCTCCGCCGGCTGACCTCGCGTGAATATCTGAACACCGTGCGCGATCTCCTGAGCGACACGACGCTGGGGGTGGCCGACGTTCCCGGGGAGTCGGACGATCTCAGCAACAACGCGTTTCCGTTTCGGCAGCCCAACGTGATCGGCACGCTCGACGCCGGAAATCTCCAGGCGGCCGCGGAGGCGCTGGCCACCAACATCACGACCAAGCTCTCGACGGTGTTGCCGTGCACGCCGGCGAACGCCGCCGCGGAGGCCGGCTGCGCCAGCCAATTCATCGCGACCTTCGGCCCCAAGATCTATCGGCGCCCGCTCGGGACGACGGAGGTGAGCAACCTGACCGCGCTCTACCAGACCGCGCGGACCACGCTGGCCCTCGATTTCAACGGCGCGATCGACGTGCTCATCGAGGCGATGCTGCAGTCGCCGGGCTTCGTCTACCACTGGGAGATGGATCCCGGCGCCGCGATCAAGGACGGCAACGTGGTGCAGCTGGGGGACTACCAGATCGCCAACCGTCTCTCGTATTTCTTGTGGGGGACGATGCCCGACGCCGCGCTGTTCACGGCGGCCGCCGGCGGGCAGCTCGCGACGGTGGACGGGGTGCAGACGCAGGTCGAGCGGATGCTCGCGGATTCGAAGGCGCAGGACATGGTCGCCGACTTCATCGACGACTGGCTCGACGTCAACGTGATCTCGTCGCGTCCCAAGGATCCCACCATCTACAGCATGTGGAATCAGGATCTGGCCACCGACATGGAGAACGAGTTTCGCAGCTACGGCAGCGGCGCCGTGCTGGGAACTGGGCTGTTCTCCGATCTGCTGACCGGGACCAAGTCGTCGGTGAATCAGGCGCTCGCCACCATCTACGGCGTCACCGGCGTCACCGGCACCACGCCCAAGCCGGTGACCTTCGACTCCACACAGCGCGGGGGCCTGCTGACGCTGGCGGGCTTCCTGACCGTGACCGGCGCGACCGACGGCTCCTCGCCGGTGCGGCGCGGGCACGCCGTGCTCACCCGCCTGCTGTGCAACACCCTGCCGAACCCACCCGCCAACGTGCCGCCGCCGCAGCCGCCGATGGCGGGGCTGACCACCCGGCAGCGTTTCCTCGCGCACGATCAGAACGCCTGCACCGGCGCCTGCCACAGCGCGATGGACCCGATCGGCTTCGGGTTCGAGCACTACGACGGCATCGGGCAGTACCGGACCACCGATCAGAGCCTCCCGGTCGACGCGAGCGGCTCGATCGTTCTCGACGGACAGACGCAGACGTTCAACGACGCGCTCGGCCTGGCGACCATGCTGGCGGCGAGCCCGCAGGTGCAGGCTTGCTTCGCCACCCAGTGGATGCGGTACGCCCTCAACCGCTGGGATTCGTCGGCCGACCTGGCGTCGATCCAGGGCGCGACGGCGACCTTCCAGGCCGACGGGCTCAACATGCGCGATCTGATCGCGGGGGTGGCCACCTCGCGCACCTTCCGCTACCGGGCCCCTGCGACCGGGGAGGTCCTTCCATGAAGACCGAGTCCAAATACTCCCGGCGGGCCATCCTCAAGCGGCTCGGCATCGGCGCCGGGTTCCTGCCGCTGCTCTCGACCGACTGGAGCCGGAGCCGGGCGGCGTCGGCCGGCGGCTTCCCGCTCCGGTTCATCGGCATCACCTGGACCGACGGGATCTGTCCGCCCGACTTCTATCCGACCGGCGCGGCCGGGCCGCTGTCGGGGACCCTGCCATTCAGTCTGACGCCGCTGGCGGCCTGGAGCTCGAAGCTTCTCCTCATGCGTTCGGCCAACAAGCAGCAGAGCCCCATCGATCTGAACGTCATGATCGACCTCGGCGCGCCCTACGGGGGTCACTTCACCTATCCGGCGCTCCTTACCGGTGGCGTGAGCTCGCCCGACGGCACCGACTCCGTGCCGACGGTCACCGCCACGACGCCGTCGATCGACCAGCTGATCTCCGACAACCTGGCGTCGACGGCCGGGATATCCAACGCGCAGCTCAACGTCGGCTGCCGCCCGTACGCGACCTCGACCAGCTGGCGGTCGAGCGGCATCAAGAACACCTCCCAGACCGATCCGTACAAGCTGTTCACCAGCCTGTTCGGCGTGACGGACATGTCGGCCGCGCAGCTGGCCGCGCTCCACGCGCGCCGAAAGAGCGTGCTCGACTTCGTCGGTGGCGAGCTGACCAACTTCTCGACCAACCTGGGGACCGACGACAAGGTCAAGGTCCAGAGCCATCTCGATTCGATTCGCGCGCTCGAGGCGCAGCTGCAATCGTCGGGCATGTCGACGGCCGTCTGCACGCCGCCGACGATCACCCCCGCCGGGCTCAACTTCAACACCATCACCAACTACCCGGCCCACGTGACGTTCATGTCGGACCTGGTCGCCGCCGCCGTCATTTGCGGCAAGGCGCGCGCGGTCACCATGGATCTGATCGACAACGGCGGCGGCAACAGCCTCACCTTCCCCTGGCTCAACATCCCCAGCCCCGATCTCCACGCCATCGCCCACCAGGGCTCGACCAACTACGCGCAGAAATCTCTGATCGACCAGTGGTTCTACCAGCAGTGCGTGGCCGAGGTCGTGGCCAAGCTGGCGGCCGCTCCGGAGGGGAACGGCACGGTCCTCGACAACACCGTGATCCTGGTGGCGAGCGACATGAGCGAAGGCTCCGCGCACTATGTGGGCAACATCCCCTACGTCCTGATCGGAGGCGGCGGCGGCTTCTTCAAGACCGGCCGCCTGGTGACCTTCCCCAGCCAGGTCCCCAACAACTATCTGCTGACATCGATCCTGCACGCGATGGGCATGACCGACGTCACCGGTGTGGGAGACCCGAAGTACGTCGGGAACATCGACGCCCAGCTCACGACCTAGGCCGAGGTGAGGCGCGCGTGCGGGCAGCGGCGGTCGTCGGGGTCGTGATCGCCAACCTCGGCTGCGGCGCCACCGCGACCGCACCCGCGTCGCCGGCCGGACGGCTCTCGGCGGGGGCCGGTCACACCTGCGCCGTCGACGGTGCGGGCGACGTGTCCTGCTGGGGGTCCAACGCCGACGGCCAGCTCGGCGACGGCACGGAGGTCGACCAGACCGTGCCCGAGCACGTCCCGGGCCTGGCGGGTATCCGGGAGATCTCGGCCGGCAGCTATCACACCTGCGCCCTCGGCGACGACGGCGCCGTGCGCTGCTGGGGCTGGAACGTCGGTGGACAGGTGGGCGACGGAACAATCACCAACCGTCTCGGCGCCTTCGAGGTCCCCGGCCTGTCGTCGGTCGCCGCCATCGCGACCGGCAGCTACCACAGCTGCGCGCTGGGTCGCGACGGGAACGCCCGGTGCTGGGGACAGAACGACGCCGGGCAGCTCGGCAACGGCTCGTCGCTCAACAGCGGATCGCCAGTCGGCGTGTTCTCGTTGCCGCCGTCGGCGGGGCTGGCGGCCGGCGGGCGCCACAGCTGCGCGCTGATCCTGGATGGAACCGTCCAGTGCTGGGGGGGCAACGACAACGGCGAGCTCGGCGACGGAACGACCACCGCCCATCCGTTTCCCGCGCCGGTCGAGGGGCTGACCGACGCGGTGGCGATCGCTTCGGGGTTCAACCACGTCTGCGCTTTGCGCGCCGGTGGCGCCGTGGCTTGCTGGGGCTCGAGCTCCAATGGCCAGCTCGGCGATGGCACCACCGACGACAGCCCGGTTCCGGTGGCGGTCGCCGGGCTACCGCCCGCCGCGACGATCGCCGCAGGCTACAACCACACCTGCGCCGTGCTGCCCGACGGTGAGGCCCTTTGCTGGGGGTGGAACGCTTCCGGGCAGCTGGGCGACGGAACCACGACCGACCGATCGATGCCCGTCGCCGCCTCTGGGCTCGTCGGCGTCGCCACCCTCAGCGGGGGAGGTTTTCACACCTGTGCGGGCGGCGTCGACGGTGGGGTCAGCTGCTGGGGCTCGAACGATTCGGGACAGCTGGGCGACGGAACGACGACCGATCACCTGGCGCCGGCGCCGGTGGCCGGCATGATCTTCTGAGCGACTATTTTCTCAACCAGGAGGACTCCCATAATGCGCCTTTCGACTCGATCTGCCGACGCTGCCGACGCCCGATGGACGCGCCTGCCATGCTTGGGCGTACTTCTGCTCGGCCTCACGGTGGCGTGTGCGAAAGAAACCGCATCCGGGGGCTCTGGCGGTTCCGGAGGAACCGCGACGGGATCGGGGGGCAACGGAAATGCCGGAACCGGCGGCTCCCCGAGCGGCGGAGCCAGCAGCGGAACGGCCGGCTCGGTTGGAGCGGGCGGCAGCGTGGGCAGTGCGGGCAGCGTGGGCACGAGCGGTAGCGCCGGAACGACCGGCACGGCCGGCACCAGCGGCACCGCCGGAACGACGGGTAACGCGGGAACCGGCGGACGCGCAGGAGCGGGCGGTGGAACAGCGGCCTCCGGATGCGCCGGGAAAACCTACAAGTTCTGTGAGGACTTCGAGACCGGCAACGCGGGATCCATCCCGACCGGGTGGACCGCACTAAACGGGTTCGGGTCCGACTCGATGAAAGGGGTCGGCCTGGCGACGGACCAGTGGCACTCCGGGAGCAAGGCCCTCAAGAGCCAATCGATGGTGCCCGGCGAGGAACGCATCCAGAAGAGCCTGGCGGCCCTCGGCGCCACGGCGACCAAGCACTGGGGCCGAATCTTCTACCTGGTGCAATCCCCGGCCCCGCGACCGGCGAGCGGCGCGGTCATTCACGTCACCTTCGCGGCGCTCGAGGGGACGACCGAGAACCGGATCGTCGACACGGTCGAAGCTTCGAACGGCACGCACCAGTTTCTCTACAACGTGCCGGACGACTCCTGTTGCAACGGCTCGGCCTACAGCTGGAGCTTCGACGCCAAATGGCACTGCGCCGAGTGGTACGTGGACGTCGCCAGCCAGAGCTACCGGTTCTTCACCGACAACACCGAGGTGACCTCGCTCGCGTTCACCGGAAACGCCAACGCCAAGATGTCGAATTACACCTCGCTCGCGGTAGGCGCCCAGTTCTTCCAGGCGCCCCCCACCCCATTCGTCGTCTGGTTCGACGATCTGGCGATCGACGACAACCAGATCGGCTGCCAGTGACGGACGCTAGCCGAGGTGGTGCTGGGCGGCGATCCGCGCGTGACGGCGGAGGCGTGAGACGCGGGCCAGGCGCTGCTTCTTCTCCGCCATCGCCAGCTCGTGCGTGATGGTCTGGTCGGGCGGCAGCACGTAGGCGCGCAGGAAACGCGCCGGATCTCTGAGCTCGCCGTCCTCGTGAACCTCGAAGTGCAGGTGGCTGCCCGAGACCTTGACGCCCGTCCGGCCGACGCTGCCGATGATCTGGCCCGCCTGCACGGTCTGACCGGCGACGACGCGAAAGGAGTTGAGATGGAAGTACCCGCTGCGCACCTCGCCCGCGTGCATGATTCGGACGAAGAAACCGCCGGGCCCCAAGTCTCGATTGCGCCAGCGGCGCAGCTGTCGCGGGAACAGACCGATGGCCGGGTGATCGCCCGGCATGTCGACGCCGGCGAACTGGACGACGCCGTCGGCGACGGCGCGCACCGGCTCGCCGATCGTCGCGTCGATGTCGACGCCGCGGTGGGACCGTTCGCCGCCCTCGCGATCGGCGCCCAGCCCGCTGGTGCCGAGCCGCGGCGCTCCGTCGAGCGGCGACACGATGTCGAGGCCCAGCGACGACGGCTGATAGGCGATGGGCGGGTTGGCATAGGCCTCCAGCAGACGCCGTCGCGCGGTGAGCGTCCGATCCTCCGAGGTGGTCCCCCAGACGTGGTCGCCCCAGAAGAAGTGCGCCACGGCGGTGCGGTGGGGGGTGCTCCCGAGTGCGCGATCGATCGCGACGTGGTCGGTTTCCCACATCGCGAGCAAGGCCGCACCGACGCGCAGGCTGTGCGCCGGATCGAGCAGACGGTCGCGGTCCAGATCCCGACGCGCGAACGGAAGCTCGGCGGCGGCCGCGAACATCGCGGGCTGGATTTGCAGGATGCCGATTCCGGCCGGGCTCACCAGCGACGGCCGGCAGCGGCTCTCGCGGTACACCAGGGCCGCCAGCAGGAAAGGATCGCTCTTCGTCTCGGCGGCGACCTCGCGCACGACGCGCGCCACCGCGGGGAGCCCGGCGGCCGGTGCCACCTCGCCGCAGAGCGATTCCACCGCGGCGTCGAAGCGCTCGGCGTCGACCGGTCCGATCGCGGGCGCCGCCTCGGCCGGCCATCCCGACGGATCCTCCAGCTCGTGGATCCCGCGTCTGGCCGGACCCTCGACGTGGCGCTGGCGCTGTCCCTCGACCACATGGGCCGGCGCAACCGGCGCCAGGCTGCCCGGCCGTTCGACCGCCGCCAGCGCCAACCAGAGCGAGACAAAAGTTATCAACATGTCGATCCATGCCGCACATCGGCGGCGATCGCCAAAATCTGTAATGAATTCAGGTGCCCGTCCGGGGAGCCGAGGCTAACGCTTCGCGGCGTCCCCAAATCTTGACACTGCCTTGACCCAGCGGGCGGGTCGCGGTTTGATAAGGGTGTGGGGATGCGTGGGTTGAGTTTCCTGGGGGCGATTGCCGGTCTCGTATTGGCCTTTGCGCTGGCCGGGGGCGGATCCGCCACGGCAGCGACGCCCAACAAGTGCGGCTGTTACAAGGACACGGCCGGAACCTGCTTTTGCGCCAAGAAGGGCAAGTGTGGCTGCCCGGGCGACTGCGAACCGAAGGGCTGTGAAGAGCAGCGCGACAAGGAGATCCAGAAAGAGATCGAGGCCGAGACCAAGAAGGCGGAGGCCTCTCAGAGCAAGCGATCGGCGGCCGGCGAGGAAAAGGAAGGGTCGAGAGCCGAGCGTGAATCGCCCAAGACCGCGACCGGTACGTCCCACAGCAAGATGACCGCGGCACAGGCGAAGCAGCTGGCCAAGCTCATCGACGTCTATCTCGCCGACCACCCCGAAGCCCGCGGCAAGACCGTCGAAGACGTTCGCAACGACATGGGACGGTAGCTGTTGCGCTAGCTCGAACCGAGCAGCGTCGCGGCCTGAGCGGGCCCGGGTGCCGGGCTGCCCAGGAGGTCACCGATGATCTGCGACCGCGCGGCGTAGCGCAGCCCGGATGCCTCCCAAGCGCCCTCGAACACGAACGGATCGAACGGGTCGATGAGCAGGAGGTTGGCGCCGGCCTCGCCGGCTTCGGTGCCCAGCAGGCGCGCGACCCGCTCCGGGTTGTCGACGTACGCAGCGACGACGCCGGGCAGGGCCGTGCCGAGGAGCGCGGCCGCGCCGACGCGCGCCGTGAGCGCGTAGGGGACGCCGGCGTCCCGCAGGCCCGCCAGGGCGCCCGGAACGCCGTGGGGGTGGGTCAGCGGGACGAAACGGTGGGCGTCTGCGAAGCGGTAGTCTTCGGTCCAGCGCCGCAACAGGCGCTCGACCTCCACGCCGACCACCGGCCCGCGGACCTCGCGCTCGATCAGCTCCTCGCGGTCGAAGATGTCCAGGAGGCGCGACACGTAGCCGGGGTCGGTCCCCGCCAGCACGGCCAGCTGGCGGACGCCGAAGGGGGGCGGTCCGTCGACCAGCGCGCGCACGATCCGGCTGGCCTTGGCGGCGTGCAGGGACCGGGTCGCGCGCGGGCCGGCCCAGGGGCTCTTGTCCTCGCCGCGCGCCGCGATGAAGACCGTCGGGCGATCGAGGACCAGGCGGATGTTCCCCACCAGATCGACGAAGCCAAGCCCCTCGTCTGCGAGGCGCTCCCGGGTGCGCGCCCCCAGGAACGGCGCGACGATCAGGAACGCGTCGGCCGAGGCGGTCTTGAGCGCGCCCGCCACCTCGCCCACCAGGCGCGGATCGAGCTGGCGGCGGGCCCCGATCGCCAGCGCCGCGCTGGCGCCCGCCGGGGTCTTGATGGTCAGCCGGGCGTCGGCGGCGTCGTTGGTCTTGGTCGCGACGCTGGTCGACCAGTGGCTGGGCAGACAGCGCTGAATCTGCTCCACCGCGTGGCGAAGGACCACGTTGTCACTGGGCGCCGGGTTGTCCATGCTGGACAACAGCCTCCCCCCAGACAACACCCCCGTCAAAAATTTCCGACGACTACCGGGCGGTTCCCCCTAATCGCGTGGGCCTGACTATCGAGCGGGCGGGGTTCCCATGATGGCGTGGGCGTAGTTGGGCTTTGCCCAACGGAGCCCATCGCGGGAGGGTTTGGGAACCCTCCCAGGGTTCCCATGACAGTGCTAAGTTGATGGGCTCGGGATGGCGAAGCACGGGCGATACAAGATCCTCAGGCGCGTCGCCGACGGCGGGATGGCGGAGATCTTTCTGGCCACCCAGATGGGCCGCGAGGGCTTTCAGAAGCCCGTGATCTTGAAGCGGATCCACAGCACCATCTACGCCGACCCGCAGTTCCGCAACATGTTCATCGACGAGGCGCACATCTCGATGAGCCT
>OCTA010002230.1_pt1 | contig 17731 bp, 18 predicted proteins | sample 1538991 | NCBI WGS metagenome assembly OCTA01 (sample SAMEA3539302, study PRJEB22396) | soil metagenome | biome: tundra; feature: field; material: soil | place: USA | collected 2010-05 | depth 0.15 m | reverse complement strand
GCTACCGAAAAACTCGAGCGCCGTAGCGCCGGCGGTCTTGCCGCCGGTTCTTTTCCCACTTATTCACGCGCGACTACCGCAAGCCGTTCGTGGTGCCGGGGAAGGTGTTGGGGGACGGTGGGGCAGACCCGGGCGCCTCGACCTTGCGGTTTGGAATGTTGCACCACTTTGCAGTAACGTGGATATATGAGGCCGGAACTCCTTCGCCGATTGGAGGAAGTTGTGTGGGTCGACCCGGATCGACTCTCGGGAGCGCCCTGCTTCCGAGGAACCCGGATACCAGTGCAGATGCTGATCGATCACCTGGCGGCGGGCTTCTCGTTGGACGAGTTTCTGGATACCGTGCCGTCCTTGGAACGTGGCCAGGCTCAGCGCTTTCTGGAGTTGGCAGGTGAGCAGATGAAGGAATGCGCATCCTCCTTGACGAGTGCGTGAACCCGCGGCTTCGATTAGCCTTTCCTGGCGACGAAGTGAAGAGCGCCGCGGAGATGGGCTGGCGGGCGCTCACCAACGGCGCACTGATGAGGGAAGCGGCGCCTCGCTTTGATGTCCTGGTGACTCTGGACCAAAATCTCCAGTTTCAGAACCAAACCGGGAAGTATCCCATGGGGATCGTTGTCCTGATCACTCAGTTCAACCATGTCGCGGCTTACCGGCCACAGTTTGCGGAGATCCGCGATTTGGTCAGGCAGACGAAACCTGGGCAGGTCAACGTTCTTCAGATCCGGTAACCTCGTTAGTCCGGGAGGCGTTTCTTCCACTGCCCGTATTGGCGTTAAGCTGGTCGAACATGCGAGATACGGCGGTATTGCTCATCGATTGTCCGGACCGCAAGGGGCTGGTGGCGGGTGTGGCCAGCGCGCTTTATCGTCACGGCGCGAATATTACCCATGCCGACCAGCACCAGGACCACGAAGCGGGCCTCTTCTTCATGCGCGTGGAATGGATGCTAGAAGGGTTCGCGCTGGATCAATTCCGGGCAGAATTCAGCCGCATCGCGGATGAGCTGAAGCTCCGCTGGCGGCTGGCGCTGATGGCGCAGCGTCCGCGCGTGGCGATTTTCGTTTCCCAGTACCTACATTGCCTGGTGGACCTGCTGCACCGCCAGCAGACCGGCGAGTTGAACTGCGTGATTCCGTTGATCGTCAGCAACCATGTGGAGGCAGCGCCGCTGGCGCAGTTCTATGGCGCCCAGTTCCGCCACGTGCCGGTGAACGCCGAGGAGAAAGCCGCGGCGGAGGCCGAGCAACTCCGTCTGCTGCGCGACGCCGAGATCGACCTGGTGGTGCTGGCGCGCTACATGCAAATCCTGCCCCCGGAATTCGTGGCGCAGTACCCGGAGCGCATCATCAACGTGCACCATTCGTTTCTGCCGGCCTTCATGGGCGCCAAACCGTACCACGCGGCGTTTGCGCGAGGCGTGAAACTGATCGGCGCCACCAGCCATTACGTCACCGAAGTCCTCGACGATGGCCCCATCATCGAGCAGGACGTGGTGCGGATTTCGCATCGCGACGAAGTGGCGGACCTAGTCGAAAAAGGCCGCGACCTGGAGAGAATTGTGCTGTCCCGCGCTGTGCGCTGGCACCTGGAACACCGCGTGTTGAGCTACGGCAACAAGACGGTGGTGTTCGATTAGGTTGGCAGGCGTGGCGCCACGCACTCGTGCGTGCCGCGTCGAGACTTTTCTCGCTTCTTCGCGCTCGCGGCGCCCTGCGTCGGCACGAGTGCCGACGCGGCACGCACGAGTGCGTGCGCCACAGTGCTACTTCGTCTGGAACACGTAATCGCCGGATTCGATTTCGAACAGCGCGGAATCGCCCTCGGTGCGCAGGAACTTCACGCCATGCGCGTGCGCCACGGGGTGGCCGGATTCGGTGACGGACGCGGCGTCTTTGGCCGGCATCCACACGGTCGCTGACGTGTTGGGCGGAATCGAAACCGCCAGCGTGAATGCGCCGCCATCCCGCTTCCACGAGGTTGCGATCTTGCCGTAGAGCGACTCGTGCGACGCTTTGACGAAGGTCAGATCGCCGGCGGGATATGGATGGATGAGAACGTGGCGGAAACCGGGATTGGCCGGATCGGGGCGAATGCCGGCCAGGTACTCGTACATCCAAACGGCCAGGTCGCCGATCTGCATCACATGATTGCCGGAGTTCATGGCCGGGTCGGCGGTATCGCCGTTCCACAGCTCCCACACCGTGGTGGCGCCCTTCGAGACCATGTAGCCCCAGCCGGGATAAGTGGGCTGGGTGGCGATCTCATAGGCCAGATCGGAGCGGCCGTTATCGGTAAGCGTGCGCATGAGGAACTGCGCGCCCACCAGGCCAGTGCCGACGTGGCCGTCGGTCACCTTTACGATATTGTTCACCAGGCTGGCGAGCAAGGCGGCGCGATTTTCGGCCGGCGCCAGATTGAAGAACAGCGGCAGAATGCTCGACGTCTGTGTGGCGTTGTCATAGACGCCGGTGGCGGGCTTCAGGAAGCGCTTCTGGAACGCCGCGTTCACCTGTTCGGCGAGCGCTTCATAGCCGGTGGCGTCCGCGGGTTGATCGAGCATGCGGGCATAGCGCGCCGCGAGGCGCAGCAAGTGATAGTAATATGCCGTCGCGATCAGTGTGCGATTGGTGACGCGAGCGGGATCTTTGGAATGGATCAGCTTGGGATCTTCCGGCGGCACGCACCAATCGGCGTACATGTCCTTGGGCATGAGGCCGTCCTGCAAGTAGCCGCGCTCGTGCTCGATCCATTTCTTGATGGCCGGATAAGCGCGCTCCAGCACGCGCCGGTCGCCATACTGGTCGTACAACATACCGGGCACGAAGAGGAAGGTGCTGGGCCAGGTGATGTCGTCGTTATAGAGAGGCCAGTAGTTGGGCGCCACGTCGGGGATGCTGCCATCGGCGCGCTGCGAGTCGGCCAGATCCTGCTCCCACTTGGTATAGAACGCGGCGATGTCGAACATGTAGGATTCGCTGCGGCTCACCTGCGAACGGTCGCCGAGCCAGCCCTGGCGCTCGTCGCGCTGCGGGCAATCGGTGGGAATGCTGCGATAATTGCCGCGGATGCCCCAAAACACGTTGTGGTGAATCTGATTCAGCATCTCGCTGGAGCTGGAGAAATCGGCGACCGCCTGCATGTCGTCGTGGACCACGCGGCCTACGAGCTCGAAGGCTCTGGGAATGGCTGGAACAGGCGATGCGGTCAGTTCCACGTAGCGAAAGCCGTGATAGGTGAAGCGCGGCTCATACACCTCGGAGCCTTCGCCCCGGAGCGTGTAGATATCGGTGGCGCGCGCGGTGCGCAGATTGGCGACATAAAGTGAGCCATCGGGTGCCAAAGTCTCGGCATGACGCAATTGAACCTGCGTGCCTTTGGGACCGCTGACGATCAAGTGGCACCAGCCGACCATGTTCTGGCCCATATCGTAAATCCAAACGCCGGGCCGCACCATCTTGACGCTGACCGGATTGAGCGATTGCACTACGCGCAACGGATTGGCCATCTGCGCCGCCAGCGCTCCAGCGGGCGCGGTGACCACCTGCGCGGCTTCCCAGGCGGAATCGTCGAAGCCGGCGCGGTCCCAACCGGCGAGCTCGCGGCGGGCATCGTACTCTTCGCCATCGTATTCGTTGTTGGCGAGAATTGGGCCGTGAGTGGAAAGCTTCCACTCCGGGCCGGTGACGACCGCGGAGATCGAGCCATCCTCATATTCGATATCGAGCCGTAGAATCGCTTTGGGAAAACCGAAATTGCGGGTCCGTTCGGCGCGCGGCGCGTAGAACCGGCCGTTGCCGAGAATCAACCCGATGGCGTTCTTGCCGCGGTTGAGTTGGCGCGTGACATCGAAGGTGACGTAGAGCGCGCGCTTATCGTAATCGGTGAGGCCGGGCGAGAGCACGTGGTCGCCCACTTTGGCGCCGTTCAGGTAAAGCTCGGAAGTGCCCAGGCCGGAGTAGTAGACCATGGCGCGTCGGACGGCCTTGTCAACTGCAAACTCGGTGCGCAGGTAGCGCGCCGGCAGACGGCGATCGGGAGCCTCGGAGCTCGCGGGCTCGTCGCGGCCGATCCATTTAGCCTGCCAATCCTCGGGCCGCAACAGCCCCATGCTCCACTCGGCCCGCGGGCTCCATTCGCTGGCCTTGCCGCGCTGGTCCCAGACTTGCACCTTCCAGAAGGCCGCGGCGCGGGAGACGAGCGGCTTGCCGGCATAGACGATTTGCGCCGAGTCGGCTGAAGCCACGCGCCCCGAATCCCACAGATCGCCCGAGCCGGCGCGGAGCGCGCTCTCGCTCGAACCGACCAGGATGCGGTAAGCGGTCTGGCGCAGACCGCGGGCTTTTGCATTGGCTGGCGCCGCGAGCCAACTGAAGCGCGGCGCGGCGACATCGATACCCAACGGGTTGTCGCGATATTCCAAGCGCAGTTGCCGCGGGTGAATGGCGGCGGCTATCAGGGGAAGGCCGGCCAGGAAAAGGACGCACAGAGTCGCTCTCACGTCCACATAGTATAGGTCGATTACAGGCAGGACATGCGGAAGCCGATGCGTTTGCGGAGGAAATGCGTGCGCTGTTCCACGGGCAGCGCGAGCAACCGCCGGATCTGGTCGCGCAGGGCCGCGTCACTTTCTTTTTTGAGAGCGGCGAGGCGGGCCTTGCGGGTGATGCGCGGTTTCGGCAAGCGTCTTCGGCGCGCCGGAAGTGCCGCCACATCGCTGGGCCGGCCGGCAGCCTTCTTGCCTTTGATACCAGCGAGGCCCGCGACCAGCAGGCGGGCATCGCCGAGCTGGACCACGCGCGCGCGGTTGCGCAGGGCTTCGAACGAGCGGATGCCATCGATCACCGTCATGAAATCCAGTTGCAATCCATCGGCGTCACGGCTGATGCGGTAAAGGCCGCTCACCGGGTAATAAGGCGTGAGGATGACCGCCTCCAATTCGGCGGCGATGGCTTTCAGCTTGCGCAGGTTGACGGGCGTCTTTCGAAAGAGGAAATCAAAGTCGATGGTGGTCACCGGCGCGCCGGCCAGCGCCGCGGCGGCGTTTCCCACCAGGATGGCTTCGAGCGAGTGCCGTTCGAGCAGTCCGGCGATGCGCGCGAGCAGAGGCGAGGCGTCCATGAATTGTGCGGTCTCAGTAACGATTATTTCACGGCGGCGAAGGAGCGGATTAGAATTGAAAGCATGGTCAAGAAACGGCTGGGAACGAGCGATCTGGAGATCACGCCGATGGGCGTGGGCGCGTGGGCGATGGGAGGCGGCGGATGGCAATTTTCCTGGGGGCCGCAGGACGATGCGGAATCGATTGCCGCGATCCACGCCGCGCTCGACGCCGGCGTGAACTGGATTGACACGGCGGCGATCTACGGGCTGGGGCATTCCGAAGAAGTGGTGGCGCGGGCGCTGGAGGGCCGCGCCAACAAGCCGTATGTGTTCACCAAATGCCAACGGGTGTGGAACGAGAAAAGGGAGATCTCCGGGAGCCTGAAGGCGGATTCGGTTCGGCGCGAGTGCGAAGCCAGCCTGCGGCGGCTGAAAGTGGAGACGATCGATCTCTACCAGATCCACTGGCCCGAGCCGGATGCGGACGTCGAAGAAGGATGGACGACGCTGGCGAAACTGCGCGAAGAAGGCAAAGTGCGGTGGATCGGGGTTTCCAACTTCAACGCCGCGCAAATAGAGCGGTGCCGGCGAATCGCGCCGCTCGCGTCGCTGCAGCCGCCGTATTCGGCGATTTCGCCGGAAGTGGAGCGCGAACTGCTGCCTTATTGCCAGCAGCACAACATCGGAGCAATTGTTTATTCGCCGATGAAATCGGGCCTGCTGACGGGCAAGATGACGCGCGAGCGAGTGGCTGGTTTCGCGCCCGACGATTTCCGCCGCAACGCGCTGGCGTTTCAGGAACCGCACTTGGGGCGCAACCTGGAACTAGGGGAGCTGATGAAGCGCATCGGCGCGCGGCACGGACGGTCGGCCGGCGAGGTGGCGATTGCGTGGACGCTGCGCAACCCGGCGGTCACGGCGGCGATTGTAGGGATGCGCTCCGCGGCGCAGGCGCACGGGGTGCTGGGCGCGCTCGAGTTCCGCTTGGGCGCGGAGGAGATCGCGGAGATAGATGCGTTCCGCTCGTAGAACTGAGGCTGTGGGGCGGGTCCCCTGACCCGCGCCGAGCCCCCTGGCTCGGCTGTCGGACCAGGGGGTCCGACGCGGGCGAGGGCGCCCGCCCCACAGCGCCTATGCGGGCTGGAAGGCGGGCACGTCGACCCAGGCGCGGCGATCGGCGCTGGCGAGCTCGGCTTCGAGGATCTGCAATTGGCGGAGACCGTCGGCGAACTGCGGGTATTGGGGCTCGGCGGAGGGATCGTCAATCGATTGGTAGAAGCGGCGGAAGACCTGCTTGAAGGTATCGTCGTAACCTTCGCTGTGGCCGCCGGGAAGATCGGCGTACGGGCGCGCGGCTTCCTTGAGCAATGACGGATCCTTGATGATGATCTGGTTGGGCGTGTTGCGGTGGCCGATCCACAGCTCATCGGGGCGCTCCTGGTTCCAGGCGACACCGGCCTTGCTGCCGTAGATCTCGATGCTGAGCCCGTTCTTGCGGCCGGCCGATACTTGGCTGACGGTGAAAGCGCCGCGGGTGCGATCACCCATGCGAAAAATGACGCCGCCGTAATCTTCCGTATCGATCTCCACTTCCTGGTAATCTTCCGGCGCGAGGGTTTTTCCGGCGAAGGTTTCGACCGGGCCCTTGGGGCGCTTGCGCGTTTTGTGAAAGGTCTGAATGTCCGCGCAGAGCGATGTGATGCGCGCGCCGGTCACGTGCTCGGCCATATCGCAGAAGTGGGAGCCGATGTCGGCCAGGCAGCGCGAGCGGCCGTTGGCCTTGGAGTCCAGGCGCCAATTCCAATCGGTGTCATAGAGCAGCCAGTCCTGGGAATATGTGCCCTGCACCACCAGGATTTCGCCCAGGTCGCCTGCTTCGCGCATGCGGCGCATCTGCTGCACCAGGGGATAGAAGCGGAGATTGTGAAAGGTGCAATTGCGGCGGCCGGTCTGGCGGGCGAGGGCTACCAGTTGGGCGGCTTGCTCCACCGAAGTGGACAGCGGCTTCTCGCAAATCACGTGCTTGCCGGCCTGCAGCGCGTCGCGGACCATGGGGAAGTGCAGGATGTTGGGGGTGCATACATGGACAGCATCCACGGCGGGATCTTCCAGGATCTTGTGATAGTCGGAGTCGGTCTTGTCGACGTGAAACTCTTCGCCTAGTTTCCTGGCCTTTTCGGCGTTGCTCTCGCCGATGGCGTAGACGTGAACGAAGCCGAGGCGGCGAATGCCTTCCAGGTGGACGCGGCCGACGAATCCGGTGCCGAAAACTGCGGTATTGAAACGGTGCATGATGGCCTCTAATCTAACGCAATTGCTGTTAGATTGGTAGGTGCGCGGGAGGCGACTCCGGCGACGGGCGTGCGGGGGGCGCACGCGGAAACCATGCAAGTGAGGATCCGGTTCGGCAAGGGGTTGCAAGTGGGCAGGGCGCGCCGCAGGAACAAGCGGATGGCGCTGGCGGTATCCTCGTTGTTGACGCCGGGGGCGTTTCTGGCGTCGGTGCTGGCGTTGTGGCGCATCGCAGCCGATCTGAACTGGACCGGCATCTTCCCCATCGCATCCGGCATGTTCTCCCACTGGCAAGTGTGGATGGTGATCGCGGTTCTGTTGCAGGTTTGTTCGCGCACTCTGGCGCGCTACGGCAAGCGCGATGACGGCAAGCGATCCATGATCGCGTGAGCGAGCGCGCAGTAACTCATCTGGTATTCTGGACATTCAGAGATACGCCATGGCTCGCTACACCGGTTACCGGTCCGGCCGCATCGTCATCAGCGACTACTTCCCGCCCGGCGTGAAGTGGCTGTTGATCGTCAACACGATCATTTTCGTGCTGACCTATCTGTGCCCCCTCCAACTGCAGCGGCAGATCATGCTGGTGCTGGCGCTTTCGGCGGAGGCCGCGGTGCGAAACCTGTTCGTGTGGCAGCTTGTCACCTACATGTTTCTGCATGCGGGCATCACGCATGTGTTGTTCAACATGCTCACGCTGTGGATGTTCGGGATACAGCTCGAGCGGGACTGGGGCACGCGCCGGTTCCTGAAGTATTACTTCTACTGCGGCATCGCGGCAGGCGTGTGCGTGCTGGTGGTCAACATTCTGCTGGGTTACTGGGGCGTGGTTACGTTGGGCGCCAGCGGGGCGATCTTCGGCGTTCTGGTGGCCTTTGGCGTGATGTACCCGGACCAGACCGTGCTGATGTATTTCCTGTTTCCGATCAAGGCGAAGTACCTCGTGATGATTTTCGTCGCGGTCGAGTTGCTGCTCACCTTCGGGCCGAATACGGGCGTGAGCACCATCGCCCACCTGGGCGGTGCGGCGTTCGGTTTTGTGTATCTGAAGGGGCGGCTGCCGCGGCTGCCGATGCCGGATGTTGGGGGCGCCTATCGTCAGTGGAAACTGCGGCGCGCCAAGAAGAAGTTCCAGATCTTTATGAAGAAGCGCGACGGCCGCGGGCCATGGGTGAACTAAGGTGGGGCAGGCGCTTCCGCCTGCCAACTGGCATCCCGAGGGGTTGGCAGGCAGAAGCGCCCGCCCCACCTCGGACGACGGAACTTTGGCGGGCGCGCCCGCGTATTATCATCGAGATCTTATGACAGCCACAACCAGCCCGCTTCTGGGCCCCATCCACGCGCTTCTGGCGGAGAAAGGTTACGAAGTCTCCGAGCCAGCGCCCGATACATTGACCATCCGGGAGGTCGAAAGCGGAGTCACCGCGCGAGCGGTGCTCCAGGGCGACATCCTGTTCCTTTCGCTGGTATGCACGGTGGCGCCCAAGGCGGCCATCACGCCGGAAATCATGGCGAGCATGCTGGCCGCCGGCAACGGCATTTCCACCTCGTATTTTCAGCTTTATGACGCGGGCAACGGCAAGCTGGCCGTGACCCTGAACAACTTCTGCAAACTGGAGGACGGAGGACCGGAGGACGAGGACGAGGTCCTCGCCTGCGTTCATTTCCTGCTGGTGGATGTGATGACAGCCCGCAAGTTGCTGAGCGGTTTGAGTTCGTAAGCGAGGAAAACGATGCCATTTCTAGGCGATTTCTTATCGAGAGTGGGCCGCGTGGCGCGCGGCCAGGCCAATTCGGGCGTCGATGCCATTGAGGACGCCACTTTCGAGGCCACCGTAAATCAGACGGTGGCGGACATGCGGAACGAGTTGAACAACGTGGTGCGCGCTTCGGCCGTGGCCATGAGCAACTACAACCGCCTGGATGCCGAATACCAGAAGTACGTGCGGCAGGCGCAGGACTGGAAAGACCGCGCCGGCCAGGCGCTGGACGCCGGCAACGAAGACCTGGCCAAGAAGGCGCTGGCCAAGAAGGCTGAATGCGACCGGCAGATTGCGTCCATGCAGCAGTCCGTCGATGCGGCGCAACAAACCAGCGAAAAGCTGAAGAGCCAGGTGGGCGAGCTGAAGCGCAAGATCGACGAAGGCGAGCGAACCGCCACTACGCTGGTGGCACGGAAGAACGCCGCCGCCGCGCAACGCAAGGTGGCCGAAGCGATGGCAGGCGTGGGCAGCGCCGATAACGCTTTCGCCCAGCTCAACCGCTTCGAGGACACGGTCTCGAAGGAAGAGGCCACCGCCAAGGCGTTCGACGAACTGGCCTCGACCGGCAAGGACGAGGATCTGGAAAAGCAATTTGCCGAGCTGAGCGGCCACGGCGTGGATGCCGACCTGGCCGCGCTCAAAGCGGAGCGGCAGGCTGCCAAAGCGCCCACGCCGCCGCCTTATATTCCCAAGGAACTGGGCAGCGGCAGCCCGCCGGTCACAACCGGCGCGCAGGCCGGCGAGAAGGCCAAGGCGTAAACCGGGATGGGCCCGATCACATTCACGCTGACCGGCGTTCTGGTTGCTTTGCTGGTGGTTGTGCTGATGAAACTTTTCAAGACACCTCACGCCGTTGCGCCCGCCGCGGCGCCGGCCGAAGACCTGGCCAATTTGAAGCCATCGCAAGCGCGCGCCGGCGACGTGATTTCGATCGCCGGCGCGGGCGACAACATGACCGACCTCGATTTCAACTCCGACCGCTGCACCTGGTTTCAAGCCGGTCAGCACAACTGGTTCGAGTTGAGCGGCGCATATCGCGAGCGACGGGTGGCGATGCGGGTGGACGCAAGCGGCGACCAGGCGGTCACCATCTCGACCGAGGCGCGCCAGCCTACGCTCGAAGATTTGGGGCTAAGCGAAGAAGACCTCGCGCAAATGGACGAGCGCCAGAACACCGGCGATTCGTTCGATTTCGACGGCAAGGTCTGGATGTACAGGATGAGCCGGGAGGTCCAGTCGACGCGTAGCGACCAGCCGCAACCGGCGGGATTTTACTGTTGGGAATTTCAGGAGCAGAACGGAGCCGGGGTGATCTCCCTCCGCAAAGAGCAGGCCGAGCCGTTCGCCGTCACGCGTTACAGGGGAATCCCCGCCGCCGACGTGACGATCTACCGGGGAACCAAGAGCTGACCGCGCCGGTTTGGGACCGGCGGCAGCCACGCCGCATCCGGAAAGGTGGCGGCATTCGATGAATCGATCCGGACTCAAATTCCTCGCGGTATTGCTGACAGTGTCGATCGGGGTGGTGCTCACCGCCGGTTTCGACAACCTGCCGCGCAACCTGCGCCAACAAATCGACGGTGAACGCGCGGCACTCGCGAGCGCGCAACAACAGGTCGCCCAAGCGACGTCGGAAGTAACCGGCGAAGTAGCGTCGGAGAGCGCGCTGTTCCACACCATCCCCGCCGCCATCCAGTGGCCCGCGGGGCTGGCGCTATCGGAGTCGCGGCTTGGCGACGCGCAGCGCGCGATGGACGAGCTGTCGCTGCTCGAAAAGCAGAATCGCCGGCAAGACCGGCAGAAGGTGGAATCGCTGCTGGCCGAGGAGCGCGGCGTGCGCACGTCCGCAGTGAGCGGGACCACCGATATCCAGAAAGACGCCGCCCATTGGGTTGAGCTGAAGCGCGAGTTGCCGCAGCGGCTCGACCAGATGAGCCGCGATTACCAGACAATACGCACCTTCGACCTGACGCCGGTCGCGAGCGAAGTCGCCAAGGGTGAAAACGACTGGCCGGAAAAGAAGCCCGATCTGGACGCGCGCGCGGCCGGGCTTCACTCCATCGTCATGCAGAGCGACGTCCTGTGGCAATCGACCGCCGAAGAGCGCCGGCAAGCGGCTGCCGCGGATTTCGCGCATGTCGATTTTGGCGCGCTGGTGGCCGCGCAGGACGCACTCCACAACGCCGCCGCCGAACTGCCGCAGCAGGCCGAAGAAGTCCGCTCGCTCGACGGGCAGCTTTACTACTCCTGGGACAAGATTCTAGTCGATATGGAAGTGCGCGGCACCGGCGACGCGCGCCACTACGACCAGGAAATCCGCAGCGTGAAGACGCGTGTGGAGGATGCCGCGGCGAAGCCGGGCGCCAGCACGTCCGACGAAGCGTGGGTGGATGTTTCCGGCGGCACCTACGACGCCATGCGCAACGACCTGGGCATGGCCATCGAACACAAGCCCGCGGGCAAGTACGATTCCGAAGCCGAGCGCGTGGCGCAGCCCGCCGGCTTCGCCTACATGGCGCCGGCCGGCCAGGTGTCCAATCAGTACGGCTATTGGGACCATCGCGACGGCCGCGATTTCTGGGTTTTCTACGGGCAATACGCGCTGATGCGCGACCTGCTTTTCAACCACTCCTACCGGCCCATAGAGCGCTACGATTGGGAAGGCTACCGCAGCTCGCAGGGCATGGGGCGGACCTATTATGGCCGCGATGAAGCGGCCGGCGTGCCGAAATACGGTTCGCAGGGCACGGCCACGCAGGATCGATACGCCGGCTCCAGTTACGCCAGGAGCGGCGGATTCCGCGATTCGCAGTACGCTTCGAAGAGCGGCTCTTACCGCAATTCGCCGTATTCCTCGCCGGGGTCGCACGATCCGAATGCCGATCACAACGCGCGGCACTTCGGCCATGGCGGCCCGGAAGAACCGCACGCGCCCGGGTTCCATCCCGCGCCGCGCCCCATGCCCCGTCCCGCCTTCCGCCCGCCCAGCATGCCGCACCACTTCGGCCGCCATTGAACTGCGGCACAAAGTTAACGCCCCCAGGCGAAGTCCGAACGCGCGGGCCGGGCATGCCCGGCCCCTACGGGCGGCGCAAAGGGTGGTTTGGCGCAGCGAAATCAGGCGTAGCTCATCATTTTCGGCTGTCAGGCCGGCCATCCTGCCGAGTTTTCCGCAGCCTCGGGATCGCATTTCCGAGACTAGTACCCGATGGGGGGAATGTAAACTCTGGTTAATATTCCGGGAATTAACCATGGTGGGAAGGCTGTAAGTTCTGGGAGAGGCGCAGCAGGACCGCCTGTAGAATTTTTCGTCAACCAGTTTAAGAATAAATAAAAAGGGAAGAAACGGACTGAATATCTCAAAAATACCTTGACCACGGTTACTGCGTTCAGTACACTCACGATAAGGCCCCAAATGGGGGGTCTCGGCAGTACTCGAACCATGCCGGAGGAAACTACTGATAACGGTTCAAGAAGTTAAGAAATCTCAGGACGCAAAAAAAGAGGACTTGTAGAGTGAAAAAGATCTTCGGCGTCATACTCGGAGTGTTAGCGTTGGCGAGCATTAGCGGCGCCCAATCGCTGACTGCGTGTGGTATTGCCCCGATCGCGTTCGCCAACTTGCTGCCCGGCGGATCGCTGGCCAGCGGATGCGAAATCGGTGACTACGAATACACGAACTTTACAGTCACGTCTGGCAGTATAGGTACCACTATGGCCGACGTGACCGCCACGTTCGCCGTTAACGGCCCGCTGAACGCGAATAGCAGCTTTAACCTGAATGACACCTACGCATTCGCAACTGACTTCACCCTCAAATATACCCTTACACTTGACCCAACCCAACCTCCGGCGAGCCTCCAGCCGGCAGGCATCTATGAGATTAGCAAAGCGTCCACGGGGCTCCAGGACAACGGCTTCGGTACCGACAGTGCGTCATTCGAGAAACAGGTCTATACGACCAGTGGAACCCTCCTTGGGGCCGACACCACCACGGACCTCAATGACAGCACGACCTCCACGGGTGCTGTCAGCTTCCGCCAGCTCACGCTGAATGTCGTCGACACATACGACGTAACCAACTTCACGGTTGGGCAAGGGTATATCATCGATTTGAGCAACACCTACACGCAAACCTCACCAGAACCCTCCACGATGGTCTTGCTCGGGGTTGCGCTCATCGGTCTCGGCGTGTTTGTTCGTAAACGTCGCAAAGCGTGCGTAAACAGTTCCTCCTCAAGTCACTTGGACACACTCTCCCTTCCGGCGTCGCCCATCTCAAAGCTCTAACAGGCGGCCAGCGGAAAACACCCTATACGGCGGCGGAATACCTCTGGTAGTCCGGCCGCGAACAAGCATTGGATAAGATGCGCCGCACCTCGGGCGCATAAAACGGTTGCGACAGCAAATCGTAGGCGCCCAGGTTGAGGGCTTCGGCCCAGAATCGGGCGTCGGCCTGGGGATCGGTGACGATCACCTCCAAGTCGCCTGGGAGTTCGCGGGCCAACTGCAGAACATCCAGCCAGCCTGCATCGGGTAGAATGGCTTCGGTCAACAGGACATCATAGTCGCACTGCTGAAGCAGGGTGCGTGCCTGCTGGTAAGTTTCGACGTGCTCCAGGGCAACGGGAAGAGATCCCAGCATCCGCGAAAGTTGGCGGGCATCGTCATGACGCCCGGAAATGAAGAGTATCCGAGACCTCATTGGTGCACACTTGCCTTTCTGGTTTCTTTTTTTCATTCTATCCCCGAATTGCTAAAAATCGATAACAAAATCCGGGATAGTGCAGCCGGGAAGCGCTTCCCTTGCGCAAATTAACACTTTTCCTTAATGTATACGGCTAATTGGTGCCCGGCGGAAGGCGAGTTCTCAAGTTTTTCCTGGGAGAGGAAAGTGGATATCCGCATAGACCGGCGGTTTCAGGACAGTACAGAACGGTTCAGGCGGCAAGGGGCATCGACGGGCCGGCGGTCAAGCTGGTTTTTCGTGCTTCATGACTGCCACATAGCCCAAGTTGCGGTAAAGCTGTTGGGAATCGAGGCCGAATCCCACCACGAAGCGGTCGGGAATCTCAAAACAGCGGTAATCGACGGGCACCTGCACGATGCGGCGGCTGGTTCTATCGAGGAAGGTGCAAACGGCGAGCGAATTGGGCGCGCGGCCGGCCAGGTTCTGCAAGAGGTAGCGGAGCGTGAAGCCGGTATCGACGATATCCTCGATCAACAGCACGTCCTCGCCTTCGATGCTGTCGTCGAGATCCTTGGCGATGCGCACCACGCCGGGAGCGCCGCTGCGGTTGGAGAAGCTGGAGATACCCAGGAAATCCATCTTGACCGGAACTTCGATCGAGCGGGCCAGGGCGGTGAGAAAGAACACAGAGCCTTTGAGGACACCGACCAGCTTGAGGGTCTTGCCGGCGTAATCGCGCGAGATGCGGGCGCCCAACTCGCCGATGCGCCGTGCGATCTCCTCCTCGGTAAACAAGATCCGTTCAATGCCGGGCGGCAAGGGAGCGCTCATGCGTTCACCGGGCGCTGGGCGAGGCCGTACTTAAAGATGAGATTCTCAAAATCCTTCTGATAAAACACCTGGATGTTCAAGTGGGGATAAAGTTCGCGCAACAAACGGACCTTCCGGTTTTTGCGAGTTACCAGAGACTGCTTCATGGTGGTTAGTTCCACATATAAGTCGAATTCCGGCAGATAGAAATCCGGGGTAAACGATTCGGTCGCGTTGCCGTCGCGGTCGTACTGGACCGGAAAGCTGCGCGGCTCATATTCCCAGGCGATGCGGTAAAAATCGAGCAGGTTGGCGAACATTTCCTCGCTCGGGTTGGCGAAGATTTTATTGCGAATGGTGATTTTATCGGGCGGCACGATGCCGTAGCGGGAAAGGCGGAGCCGCATCTGGAACTGGAGTTGGGCTTCGGCGGCGGCGGAGAGAAACCCGCGTTCGGTGAGGGCGAGCGTGGCGGAGGCGCGGTCGATCAGCTCGGCCATTTGTTCGCCGCTGACGGTTTCGGCATTCAGCAGGAGGTCGAAGAGATCGGCGGTGGCGCGGGTTTTGCCAAACCTGGCTTTGCGGGTGGCGCGGTCGGCGGCTTCGAGCTCCAGCAGGCGCTGGCGCGCCGCGGCGCGTTCCAGGCGGCAATCCAGCATGATGTTGCCGATGCGCACGTTTTCCGGGGCCACCACGTGGACGCGCAGCATGCCGGGGAAATGTTGCGACTGGAGTTCGCCGCCGGCGGCGCAATAAACGATGTTGTGAGCGGTAGCCAGGCGCGCCAGGACGGAAGTGGCCAGGCTGGCCCAGGCCTTATCGGGGATGCGGGTTTCGGCGCCGAATTCTTCCGCGGCCAGAGCCTCCAGCCGCGCCTGCGTGAGCAGCTCGAAACCCAGCCGCTGCGCGGTGATGCGCGCGACCTCCTCAAACCGGCAGCCCGGATGCCCGGAAATCGCGATCAGCGCCATGTCACAAGCTCATGATAACGCCAATGCGAGGATCGCCGGGCGTGTCCGGTGCGGCGCGGGACGGGTGTGCCCGGCCCACGGCTCCGCTGGCTCCGGTATTACGCAGGCCTCGACAATATTCGCTTTTCGCGCCGCTATCTTTTCGCCGTGGACTTGCGGGCGGGCGCTTGCGCTGCGGCTGTTATCGCCGCGGCCTGGCCTTGGGTGTTGCCGGCCTGCTGCTGCGCGGTCATGTGTTCGGCGATCAACTCGGCTTGAAAACGGCTGATGGTGTCGGTGTCGGTGAAAATGGATTGCGTGTTGTTCTGCGCCTTATAGCCGGGACCGCCCGGCTGCCCGGTCTCGATGAAAGTGCCTTCGCCCGACGACGACCAGTTGGTGGAGCCTTCGCCGCCCACTCTACCGTCGGCCACAAAGCCTTTGGTGTGGCTGATCTGGTGCGTGGCCGATTGGCCCACTACGAAATGGCTGTTGTAGGCTGTGGGATTCTTGGCTATATCGGAATGGAGCAGCGCCTGTTCGTGTGCACCGCTCGCCTGGCTCTGGTCCAGGGTAATCAGCATGGTAATCTGGGGATCCAGCGCCTTGGCCATCAGGATGTCGTTGAGCTCGTCATCGTCATATCCAAACATGTTGAGATACAGGGAGACGCTGACTCGCGAGAGAACGTATTTGAGGATGTCGTGGACGTCGTCACGGCCGACGTAAAACAGGTGGAAGTCTTTGCTCGCGGTATTCGAATAAGACTTCTCCCTGGTATATTGCTGCAGATCGAGCAGATCAAAAGTTTGCAGGCTCTGTGATGGATCGCCGTTCGCATTGCTGGCGCTTACATTCGTATTGGTGGTCTTACTCGTCTTTTTTGCAGTTGCCATGACCCAGTTGCCTCCGTGTGAGCCGGGATTCTCATTTTGGATCCCAGGCTTCTGTCAGTCTACACCCAACCGGCATCCCGCAATCCTCTTGCAGTTGCACTTTTCGTCGGGGAGCCGTTTTCGGCTCCGCCATCCGCACCCGCATCGTATCGTATTGATTTCTAATGGTATCCGACGGGCGGCTTGCGCGTTTCGCCTGACGGCGGTAAGCTTCGAAGTAGAGGAGTACTCGGATGAGGGCTCTATTCAGAATTACCCTTTCGTTCACTTTGCTGGCGTGGTGCGCCATGGCGCAACACGGCGGCGGACATGGTGGCGGCGGCGGATCGCATGCTTCGATGGGCGGCGGCGGCAGCCACGGCGCTGCGTCGAGTGGCTTTCACGGCGGCAGTTATGGAGCAGTGCGCGGCGGAGCGATAGGCTCGGGATACCGCGGCGGCATCGGCTACGGTGGCGCTCGAGGCTATGGCTACGGCCGGGGCTATGGTTACGGGGGCTACGGGTATCGAGGAGGTTACTGGCCGTATTATGGCTGGGGTTATCCCTACGGCTTCGGTTACTCTTATTGGCCCGGTGATTCCTACGGATATTACAACAACTACTACCCGTATGATTCCTATTATCCGGACACTTACAGCGACCCGGCTTCCGTGTACTTGCCCGGCCCAGCGGCAACCTATGCGCCAGCGCAGGGTGACCCCTACGGGCAAACAGTCACGTCCGGCACTTACGGCGGCGCAGCGCATTCAGTAACCCGCTCTTATGACGAGTACGGACAGGAAGCGGCGGCTGCCAGTGGAAGCGCCGCGACTTCCTCGCCCATTTACCTGATCGCACAGAAGGATGGCGCAATTCAGGCAGCGGCTTCCTATTGGATGGCCGGCCAGACGCTGCACTACGTCACGTTGGACCGTCAGGAGAAGCAGGTGGCTCTGGGCTCGATCGACCGCGCCCTCACGCAGCAGTTGAACCGCGAGCGCCGGGTTTCCATCACCCTGCCGCCACAGTAACCGGCGCGCCTGCGGCCTGGTGCAGGTCACTTGAGTATCGGGTGTGCGACATGGAAGTGGGAACTCCGCGGCTGGCTTTGTATCAGGGCACTGGCTTCAGCCGTGCCGCAACGCATCGATAGCCAAAGGCTTTAGATGGAATGAGAAGGCCGGTCTCCCGGCGGGATGCGATATGCTCCCGTTGAGGAACGCACTCGAAGTGCAAAGGAGACCAGCC
>OCTA010002226.1_pt1 | contig 17735 bp, 14 predicted proteins | sample 1538991 | NCBI WGS metagenome assembly OCTA01 (sample SAMEA3539302, study PRJEB22396) | soil metagenome | biome: tundra; feature: field; material: soil | place: USA | collected 2010-05 | depth 0.15 m | reverse complement strand
CCGACGCTGCCTCGACCACCCAGGGTAACTCGGCAGGTTACGGCGGGATCGGCGCGGTCATCAACCCGTACCAGGGCAGCCGGAACATGTCGCTTTCCCCGGATGACATTGCGAACACCGCGTCCATCATGGCGGTTTACGACGTGCCCTTCGGCAAAGGCAAACAATTCCTGAACAACGAAGGCGTGTTGGGGCATGTTCTGGGCGGCTGGACCCTGGCCTCCACCATGAAGTTCACCTCCGGGATGCCGTTCTATTTCCGCGACTCGTCGGTCTGCGGCCTTCCCGGACAGTTCCAGGCGGCTTGCATTCCGGCGATCACAGGCCAGGTGCTGGCGCAATCGTGGAGTGGCTTCGACGTGAACAAACCGGCGTTCAACGCCTCCGCGTTCACGCCCGCTTCGGCTTTCAACGGATTCTATCTCGGCACCGGCCCGCGCGTGAGCAGCGTGCGCGGTTCGCCGTATCGGGATGTGAACATATCGCTGGCGCGGAAGTTCGCCATCAAGGAGCGCCTGGGGTTCGAAGTGCGCGCCGAGGCCTTCAACGCGTTCAACAATCACTACTTCACGTGTGACGGCCAGGCATTCGGGGACTGCAATCCCTTTAACAACGATCCTTCCAGCAAGAGTTTCGGCACCTGGAACGGAACCGTGACCCAGCCGCGCAACATCCAGTTGGTCGGCAGAATTACGTTCTGATCCTCACGGGGATCAAGCCGGGCGCACTCGGACGAGGTGGTCTTACTCGTTCGGGTGCGCCCGTTTTTTTTGGGGGCGGGGCTGGCGTCGCCGAAGAGAGGGTTAGATTAGACTGGTACGCCCGAGTGGATTCGAACCGCCGACCTTTTGCTCGGGAGGCATTACCCTTGGAAATATCGCGGTTTTTCGAGTGATGCTCTACATTGCTAACGGTTGCGCCAAGTTGCTAGTTTTCATAGACTTCCACGGACTATACCGCCCAGCGTTCTCGGGCCGCTAGTAATGGCGAACAACGCTTCTATGCGTGGGGTAGGCACAAAAATGGCCACAGTCCAGTCCCGCGATTCTGCCCGGCCAGAGCCAAGCGAATATTAGGACTTCCGGCCAACCTGTCACCTACAAAACCTACAAAACCCGCACACACCGACATCAAGATTAAGGGTTTTTACACGGGCAACCGGCCGCTCGGTCAGAACGCGGATAGAATCGAGAATCCGCCACCCGTCGCGCCAGGTTGGCCCACGTCGCGCCGGTGGCGCCCACCGCGGGCAATGTTGCCACCGGTGCCACGGGCCGCGCCGGTCCCTAGCCGTGCCGCCGAAGCGGGCCAGCCGGGGCAGGGCGGATGCGGTTGCGGTGGATGTCTGCGCAAAGGTGAATTGGACCAGCGACAGGTAAATGACGACGAGCAAGAATCTGCAACGGTTCATAGCAATCTCATAATGCCCTGAGTCTGGATTTTCTTTCGGGCCGGGCCCGTGTTTTCGCTCCCGGCTCTGCGGAGTATCCACCCGATGGCCCGAGGGTTTGGTCATGTTTTTTCGGATTTCTCGATTCTTTCGATTGAACATGCCGCCGAGATCTGCGGTTCTCCGCGATGAGTCCACGCTGGCCGCGAGCTTAAGCGGACGCCGACTCGCCCTGCGGAGTTGCCTGCCGGTACGCGCAAACGGCTACCGATATGAGGTGGCACGGCGTCAGAGAACCCGCCAGTACTGGCGTCGCCTGGGCATTCCTACAGGTCGGCGAGTTTTCTTAGCCCGGCGTCGGCGCTGCCAGACAAGCTGCGGACGTTTAAATCGACAAAGGACAGCCGGGTCTGCCGACACCACCGATTAAGCTAAAATGATCTCCAATGTCGGTCGCGCCTACAAACTGGCGAAAATATGCGCTAAAGCTGGTAGGAGCGGGAATTGGAACCGCGGTCGCCGGCCCTCTCGGAACAGCGCTGGGCGGGGCGCTCGGTGGATTGTTTAACAAACAAGCGGAAAAGCTGTTTGAGGAATACGCCGGCACTGTCGGCGAGAAACTTTCAGAGTTCGGCGTGCATTACTGCTACGACCAACTCCGTGAGATAAAGCAAAATCCACCATTGGAAGGCGTGCTGCGGGAGTCCTTGTACTATGCGCTTGAGGAGGTGCGCCGGGGACTCGATTACGATCAGCGGGAAGCCTACGCAGACTGGTTCGAGAATTGGGCTTCGCGATTGAACGACCCAGAACGGATTGAGGTTGATTCGCTGTCCGATGTTGTCGAAAGGCTCGCCCCGGACGCCCTGCCCGCTGATTTAAACGGAACTGAATTGGCGCGGGGACCAACTCTTTCGTCGAACGATGGAGCGGCTGGATGGAGAGGCGCGAGTTCAACAAATGGCGAAAGCGCGAGGAAACCTGTCGATTACACCCTCTGGGGGGCTTCCGGGCGATGCCCGGTCCATTGGCGCAATCGCTCACCAACCGGTTGCCCATACCCCTCAACGCCCGATTCAGCGATTTGGTCGCGCTCCCAAAGTATCATGGCGCGTGGGTTGCCGTGGAGCAGGGCTTTCAGGGCTATGCGCACTCCGCATTCGAGGAACTTCTCGCCAGATCGGAGCGAATCGATCAGCGGACGAGGCAGATTCTGGAATATCAGGACCGGCTGCTCAAACTCCTCGGGGACGATGAGAGCATAGCCGTGGACGAGGCGCGCGCACAATTGGTAGAGATCCCCCCTCTGCTCGCAGAGTCGATCAGCCAATTCTACGATGCCGTGATCGCGAACCTGGACCGCACGCCTTGGTCGCATCACGGCTCCGGGGAGAAGATTCCCGCCTCGCAAGTCGCCGTGCCGGCGCGGGTGATCAAACAGGTTACTGAGCGGGAGCGCCGGGAACGCAAAGAGCGCGAAGACGACGAGCGCCGCCGCGTGGACCCGGAAGTCGCTGTCTTCTACGAAGAGCCGCGGTTGGACCGCGACCACGAGGAAGTGACCTGGGAGATCGAGCGCAGCAACTTGACACGGGCCGTGCTGAAGGGCGCTCCCGGAGGTGGCAAGACCTTTCTCGCCCAGATCACCGCGCTCGACCTCGCTCGCAAAGGGCAACAGCAACTGTCACGCGCTGAGGATCTCGACCGTCTGCCGCTGCCAATCATGATGGAACTGAAGGAATTGGAAAGCGACACACTGCCCAAGGATCTTGCGACGGCGCTGCTCGAAGTTCTCGCGGTCCCCTATCCCGCGAGCGGGCCGCTGAAGGCGTGGTTTACCCGCAAGCTGAAGACGCCGGGCTGCTGGCTGATCCTGGACGGGCTGGACGAGGTGGATCCCGAAACCGGGGCCGCGTGACAGGCAGGCTGGCAGCCATCGAGGCGGCCGGCTGGAAATGCCGAGTACTGGTGACCTGTCGGGCTGCCAACTTCGCAGACGGCTACATCCCGTGGCGGAAGCTCGTAACGTACGAATTGGCGCCGTTGAAACCTTCGGCTATCGGGAAGCTGATCGGGCGGTGGTACAGGGGGGAAGATGAACGTGGAAAGGGGTTGCGGGAGGTCATTGCGGGCAGCTATTCGTTGCAGCATGCCTGTCGGTCGCCACTGCTGGCGGCTCTTGCGTGCGTGGCCCATGAAGAACGTCCGTTGAAAGGGGATGCGACGCGTCGGGATCTGTACCAGCGCATGGTAGACAGCGTGTTGCGCCGACGGTGGAAAGGATCGGATTGGGAGGCGGCCGGGAATCTGAACGTGGACGATCTGAAGATTCTGTTGCGTCCGGCGGCATGGCGGCTTTTTGCGAGTTCGCCGGCGGTGAATCAGTTTTCCAACGAGCGGGTAATAGACGCGATTGCGGAAACGAACCAAGGCGGACGTGTTGCAATGGGCGCGGCGGCGATTACCAGACCGGCATCGGTATGGTGCGCACACGCCCGTGCTTGCCGTAGAGGTCCACGATGCACCAACGGCCATCGCGCTGCTGGATGTGCGCCATCGTAAGCGCCGCGACCTCCGACCGCCGCAGCGCGCAGCCGAGGAGCACGGCGATGATGGCGCGGTCCCGCAGCCCCTTCAGCGTCGTGATGTCCGGCGCGTTCAGTAGCGTTTGGGCCTGCTTGAGCGACAGCCAGTTCCCGGCGCGCACGCCGATTGACTTCGCGCTCTTCACGCGCTGGATGCCCGCGGCCAACTCCGGCGCCAGCAGCCCGTTGTCGGTAGCCTCCACCGCGAGTTTGCGGATCGCCGACATGCGGACGATGATGCTTGACGACCCCAGCCCGCGTTCGTCCAGCGTGACGCGCCAGGCGTTCACGGTCGCCTTGGTGAAGCCGGGCCGCGGCTCTTGGCCATACCAGGCAAAGAACTCGTCCAGCGCCATGTTGTACACCCTTTTCGTGATCGGCGACGAAACAGAATCGAGCACGAGGCTCTTCATCCGCCGCCATTCGTTCGCTTTGTCAACTACGGTTAACTCATTCATTTTCAGCCTTTTATTGGGCAATATCGGTAGCCATGAAGACCTTACCTCAGGACGGCGGGGACAGCAAGGAAAGAGCAGACGAGCGTCAACTCAAAACGGCCCACGAGAGAGTGCACGCAGATTGAAGGAGTGTGCTACACTGCCTCAGTCTGGATGCCGCTAGTGGCGCGCCAGTCGAGCCATGGGTCCCGTGGATTCCCGAATATACCGCTTTGGTGCGTTCCGGGTCGAGCCGGGCGCGCGCAGCCTCACCGTAAATGAACAGCCGGTTCCACTGACCCCGAAGGCGTTCGATTTGCTCCTTTACATGGCGCGGAATCCGGGACGCCTGCTGACTAAGGAAGAGCTGTTAGCCGCGGTGTGGCCAGACAGCATCGTGGAAGAGGGAAATCTCAGTCAGAATGTCTTTCTGCTGAGAAAAGCTCTGGCCGAGACCGGCAAAGAGAATCGCTACATTCTGACGATAACGGGGCGCGGCTATCAGTTCGCCGCGCCCATGGAGACTGAAGCTTCGCAGTTGGTGGTACACGCGGCGATTACGCAGACAACGGCGATCGTCGAAGAAGAGTATTTCGACAGCCTTCCGGAAAAGCTACCGGACAGGCTGCTCGCGGCGGGGAGGCGGAGCCGGCGATGGATCTGGGTGGGTTCGGCGGCATTGGCCGTAATGGCCGTCGGTGGGGCGATCGCTTATCGCGCGGCCCGACCGCCGATACCATCGGGGCATCGGCGGATCGTCGTCGCGGACTTCGTCAATCACGGGAATGATCCGGCCTTCGATCTGACATTGCGAAGAGCGCTGGAGATCGAGCTGGGGCAGTCGCCGTACCTGAGTGTATTGCCGCAGTCCAAAGTAGCGGAGACGCTGCGGATGATGGGGCGGGAGGCGAACGAAAACCTGAGCGAGCCGACGGCGCGGGAAGTTTGCGCGCGGAACAGCGGCCAGGCGGTGATTGCCGGGGAGATCGTGAGCGTAGGGTCGCACTACCTGGTGACGCTGGATGCGCTGGATTGCGCGACGGGGAACGCGATCTGGCGGGCTAAAGCCGAGGCAACGTCGAAGGAAGACGTTCTGGGTTCGCTGGACCGGGTGACAGAGCAGGTGCGGCGGCAACTGGGGGAATCGCCGCATTCCATCAAGCAGTTCGATGTTCCGATCTACCAGGCGACCACGAGGTCGTTCGACGCGCTGGTGGCTTATTCGAAGGGGAATGCGATTCTGGCGTCGTCCAATGCCGCCGGCGCGATTCCGCTTTTCGATCGCGCCATCGAGCTCGATTCGAAATTCGCGCTGGCTTACGAGGGCCGCGGGTCGGCGCTGTACAACTTGCAGGAGCACAAGCGGGCCGCGGACGACTATGCGAAAGCTTATGCCTTAAGAGACGGGGCCACTGAGACGGAGAAGCTGGCGATCGCTGCGCATTATTACAGGTCGGTGGACGAGGATCTGGAGCGAACGGCGGATACATATAGAGTGTGGACCAAACTGTACCCCAGCGACAATGCGCCGTGGGAAAATCTGGCGAACACCTATATCCTGATGGGCCGGTATCGGGAGTCGGTTGCGGCCGCGCGGGAAGCGCTCAAACTGGAAGCGAAGTCAGTGCAGGCCTATGTGACGCTGGCACGCGCGCAAAAGAAGGCCAATCTCTTCGAGGATGCAAAAGCGACGTGCCGGGAGGCGTTCGCGCACGGCCTTGACAGTTGGCACCTCCATAGCATTCTGTTTCAGATTGCCTACGCGCAGCAGGACCAGGACGGGATGGCGCGGGAGTCACGGTGGGATAAGGGCAAGACGACGGAGAACGAGACGCTGGATAATTTGGCCTTTGCCGCTGCCACCGGGGGCCGGATTCAGTTCGCGCACCAGGTGTTTCGAGCGGCGATTGAAGCGTCGCGTCGCGAACAGTTAGAGGATTTCCCTGCCGCCGTGCTGCTGGACGAGGCACAGGTGGATTTGTTTGCGGGGTTCCTGCGAGAGGCGCAGTCGGAAGCTGAGAAGGTGTCACTGGATCAGGAGACCGAAGTGTCAACCCAGGCGGGCATCACGGCGGCGCTCGCCGGGGGAACCGCATACGCGGCCGAGGTGATCGCCCGCATGCGGAGCGATCCGCGCCGCAGCGTTCTGCGGGACCGGGTGGACATTCCTCTGCTGCAAGCGTCAGTGGCCATCTATCGGAAGAGGGCCGGCGAGGCCGTAGGGCTGCTGGAGCCGGCGCAGGTTTACGAGCTGCGGGACTACATTATCCCGTTCCTGCGCGGGCGCGCCTATCTGGAGGCGAAGATCCCGGACCGGGCGATTGCGGAATACCGGGCGATCACGGATAATCCCGGAATCGATCCGATTTCTCCGATGTATCCCCTGGCCTATCTGGGGCTGGCGCGAGCGCACAGCCTGGAGGGCAAGCGCGTGGAGAGCCGGGCCGCTTACGAGCGCTTCTTCGAGCTATGGAAAGACGCCGACGCGAATTTGCCGGTCCTTCGGGAAGCCCGGCGCGAATATGCCAAGCTGGCGTCCAACTGATTGATTCCGCACTATTTCAACTCCCCTGAGAACAATTGAGAATTCCTGAGAGCGCCCTGAGGACAAGCAACCTGGCGCCCTGCCATACTCGCTTCCGTATGAGGGGTCGGCGTAGTGAGAACTGGGTCGCCCAACCTCAATCGTAAGGAGAAATACAACATATGAAGAGACGAAACGATATCTTCCCGCCTAGTTACAGGATCGCGCTCTGCGCGCTTTTTGTGGTAACCAATGCGGCCTACGCGCAACCAGAGGCGCCCGGCTTCACCAAGCCCGTTACTGGGAGGGCTGCGCCCAAGAGGCACTTGATCCCGGCATCGATCCCGGCTTTGCCTGGGTTAAAGTGCCAACTCTATCCCACCGGGAGGGACCCCTCCGCGGGTCTTACCGTGTTCACCGACGATGATGCGTACGCCCGGTTCCATGCCGTGCAGGCGACCGCTGGCGATGCGGTTCAGCGGCTCACTCTGGATTGTACGGACTCCGAGGGACGGTTTTCCAGTTATCCAGTCGATCTGACGGCCGCCGATACCTTCGTGCCCCGTGTCCTCAATCTCGCCAACGAGCGTGGCTCGGATCGGCCTGCGCTGACCGGGGATCCGATCGGTTACACTTAGCTCGACCTAATCGAAGGCGGATACGGGCTTCGGCCAGACGCCGGCAGAGACCCCGCAGCGTATTCCCGCTGGCTAGCCGCGGCTTCCCTGCCGGGACGGCTACTGGAAGCCAAACGTCCCAGTTCCACTTCGCACACGGTAACTAACACAACCGCGGCTCCCTGGACCGGCTCCGTAATTACGGGCGCCCCTAACTACATTGGCGTTGAGGGGAATTTCAACGTTCCCACTGCGGTTGGGGGCGGTGACGAAACTACCACCACGGAAATAGCGATTTGGAACGGTTTGGGCGGTTTTGGCACGGGCTCAGGCCTTATCCAGGGCGGCGTCGAGGTGCAGACTATCGGAGTGGTCTCTCTCTACGGGAGTTTTAGAGAGTACTGTTGCGGCGACACGCACAGCAACGGATACGGAGGCGCCTTCGTCCCCAACCCCGGCGACACAATTTACTCGCAGGAGTGGTACTGCGACTCAAAGGGCAACTTGAACTTAAACGGGGGGTATGGGTGCACCCATTTGCACGATCTGAAAACGGGAGCCATCCTAAATTGCACCTCGGCAACCGGTTCGCCATGCTGGTCGGTTCCAGCGCTCCCGCTCTGCTCCGTCAGCCCGGGCACTCCTAATTGCATGACGCTCGGCCTTGCCGCGGAATCCATAATCGAACTGCAAGGCCCCGCATTCACCGACCTGGCATCACAAGTCACCATGACCGGCTCAGCCTACTCATCTGAGACCGGCAGTTATTCACAAACAATCAGTACCGATCCCACCGTGTATTTACTTGAGGATTTTACTCAGACTACGTCGCACATGAACGTCTCTCTGGGGACCACGAACCAGACCTATTTCAACGTTTCCCAATTCGCGCGGGACGGCGGGGTCGCCATTAATGGCGCGCTCAACGAATCCATTGCTGTCGGTCCGAATGCCAATGGTTCCAATGTCGGCGATCCGTGGCTCCTCGGAACCGCCATGCCCGAGCCCAGCAACTATCAGATCTACCATTGGGAAAACTCCAAATGGGTGGTAAAGACGGGATCCGGAACCCAGATTGCGGTGTCGCCCCAGGGTTACGCATGGGTGATCACCAATACGGGACAGATCTACTACTGGAATGGGAGCTCGTTTGTGGCGGCCCCAGGCAATGCCTGCGCTACCTGGATTGCCGTGGGTCCCAACGCGTACGGCTCCAGCTATGGAGACCCGTGGATTTTAGGCTGCCATGAGGGCGGCAGCGGGTACAATATTTACCAGTTGCAAGGCTCGACCTGGGTACAACAAACTGGCGAAGCGGTGAAAATAGCGGTAGGGGGGGACCTTGGCTTTCCGTGGGTAATCAACAAGGTCGGAAGCATTTATTTCTGGAACGGGGTGAGTTTTGTCGAAGCTCCGGGAGGCGCTTGCGCCACCAGCATTGCAGTGGGTCCTCTTTCGGCCCCACTGGCTGGACCGTTTGGAGATGTTTGGACCACCGGCTGCAACGAGCAGGCAACCGGGTATAACATTTACCAATTCCAGTTCGGAGCGTCTTGGGTGCAGATCCCAGGCTTCGCAACCCAGATTTCGGTATCGCCGGATTTGGGTGTTCCGTGGGTAGTCAACAAGAGTGGAGAGATCTACCAGTAGCCGTTCTCTCGAGTGAAGCTGCGAAGCCGCACATCTCGTCATTGACTCCGAAAGGGGAGCGGGATCGTGCGGCTTTGCCTTTTTCCCCATCTCCGTGGAAACCAGTTTACCCGGCGATTGCTGCAATCATCTGTGGCGATCTACCTGAGGAGGCAAGGCGAGGCGGTGAAACTGCTGGAGCCGGCTCAAATCTTACGAGTCGCAACTCTTCTCCTGCGCGGGCGCTGCCTTCCAACTGAATGATTCCGCAGTATTTCGACTCGCCTGAGAACAATTGAGAATTCCTGAGAGCGCCCTGAGGACAAGCAACCTGGCGCCCTGCCATACTCGCTTCCAATATGCGGGTCCGGCGTCGTATCGCGGTCACAGTTGAGAAGCGCGAGATCTCGATTTCGAGCAACACGGCCGTGCGCGAGCCTTCGCATTGCGAGCGTTGCGGCCGCGAGGTCTCGATGCTGCCCACTGCTCTGGCCGCGGGCCTTGCCGGGGTGACGGAGCGGCTGGTTTACCAGTGGGTGGAAGCAGGAAAGCTCCACTTTCTGGAACGGCCGAACGGCGCGATTCTGATTTGCCCGGAATCCCTGGGAGAGCTTTCAGCAAGGGCCCGAAGTATTGATTTCAAGCGGGGAATGAGGATTCTATGAACAGTTTCAGACCGAGTGTGACATCGTCCGGGCGGATCGCCGTCCTGTTGCTGGCCGTGGTTTTGGTGCCGGCGCTCAGCCGGGCGCAGGCCCCACCGGCGCGAATTGGCCGCTTGGCAGGCCTCAAACCTGCCAGCTTGGCGGCGGCACGTGCTACCCAGCCATCGGGCTTGGCGGCGGCGCAGAGATACGTGTTTGGCAGACTCGATCTGTCTGTGCCCGACTCGCCCAACGCAGTGGCTGTGGGCGCATTCCAGACCGGCGGTCCACTGAGCCTGGCAGTCGCCAACTTTGGTTCAGATACGGTCTCGATCCTGCTCGCCAATCCCGACGGAACCCATCAAACCGCTGTGAATTACGCGACGGGTGCGGGGCCTCAATATATCTTCACGGCGGACTTCAACGGCGACCATAACCTCGACCTGGCAGTGGCCAATTACAGCGGGACCGTGTCCATCCTGCTCGGCAATGGCGATGGCACTTTTCAAACGCACGTGGATTACGCCGCCGGGGGAACCTGCTACGCGGTGGTTGCCGCCGACTTCAACGCTGACAGCAAGCTGGACCTGGCGGTTGTAAATTTTTACGGGTACACGGTTGCCATCCTGCTCGGCAATGGCAATGGCACTTTTGGGCCGCCCGTGACTTATGCCACAGGTGACGAGCCCGTTTCTCTCGTCGCCGGGGATTTCAAGGGCGACGGCAAGCTGGATCTCGCCACTGCCAACACCGGGAGCCAAACAGTATCGATTCTGCTGGGCAACGGCGACGGCACCTTTCAGCCCCAGGTGGAATATGTGACGGGTGAGGGCCCGTACGGGATCGTGGCTGGCGATTTCAACGGCGATCGCAGCCGGCGACTTTAGCGGCGATGGCAAGCTGGATCTGGCGGTGGTGAATGACTACGACAACACCGTCTCGGTGCTGCTTGGCAATGGCAACGGAACCTTCAAGCGGCAGGTAGCTTACGGGGTGGGCGCCTCCCCTTTGGCGCTGGCTATCGGCGACCTGAACGGGGACGGCAAACTCGACCTGGCCACGGCCAACGGCGGTTCCAACACGGTCTCCCTCCTCGCGGGCGAGGGCAACGGCGCTTTCCAGACCCACACCGATTACGCGACTGGCGAAGCACCGCACGATGTGGCCATCGCGGATTTCAATGCCGACCAGAACCTCGATCTCGCCGTGACCAACTGGGGGGCCAACACAGTCTCCATTCTGCTCGGCGAAGGCGGTGGAAAGTTCGGCGCGCACGTCGATTACGCCACGGGATACGCTCCTGGTGGAGTGGTCGGCGGCGACCTCAATGGCGATGGCAAGCCCGATTTGGCGGTGGCCGCCACCGGGTCAAACGCCGTTTCGGTCCTGCTGGGCAACGGTGACGGGACCTTCCAGCCGCAACAGGAATATGCCACAGGCGACTATGACGTTCACATAGCCGCGGGCGCCTTCAGCGGTAGCGGCAGCCTGGATCTGGTCACCGCCAACGAGGATTCCGACACCGTCTCCGTTCTCCTGGGAAAGGGTAACGGCACGTTCCAACCCCATGTGGACTATGCCGCGGGACCCGGGGCGTGGTCGGTAACTAGCGCCGACTTCAATGGTGACGGCATACTGGACCTGGCCGTCGCCGACGCCGACGTTGTGGGGAGCGTGAGCATACTCATCGGCAATGACGACGGCACGTTTCAGCACGCGGTAAGCTATCGCGTGGGTTCGCTGCCGAACGGGGTGGTCGCCGGCGATTTCAATCACGATGGACATCAAGACCTGGCGACGGCTAATGACGGGGACAATACCGTGTCCGTGCTGCTGGGTAACGACGATGGCACTTTCCAGCCCCAGGTGGCTTACGCGGTAGGCCCGTATCCGTCCGCCGTCACCACGGCAGATTTCAATGCCGACGGTAATCCGGATCTGGCGGTGACTACTGAGAATTGCCAGACGTATGGCAAAGACTGCCCTCTGGGTACCGTGTCCATTCTCTTGGGGAATGGGGACGGCACCTTCCAGCCCCAAATGAACTACCTGGTTGGGACGTGGCCGGACGGTATTGCCGCAGGGGCGCTTAGCGGCAGCGGGAGCGCCGGCTTGGCGACGGCGAACACCTTTTCCAACACGGTCTCCATATTGCTCAATCTGCCCGTGATTTCCGTGTTCCCGAACGCCGTCGCGTTTGGAGGCGAACCGGTGGGAACGAAGAGCAAGGCACACACGATCGTTATTGGCAATCCGAGCGGCACGCCGTTCGCCATCACCAGTATTAGCACCGCCGGCGCCGATCCGGGGGATTTTGCCCAGACCAACACATGTCCGGTCTCGCCAGCCACGTTGGCCGCCGGAGCCACCTGCCACATCACGGTCACGTTCACTCCCGTAGTCACGGGAAAGCGTAGCGCCAAGATCGAGGTCACCGATACGGTGCCCGGGAGTCCGCAATCCCTCTCCCTGACGGGAAAAGGCATTTAGTTCGAACCTCCAGGTAAAGGAGGCGGAGCGTTCTGGCTTTTGTCAATTTTGCGTGCGCCGGAGAGCCGGAGGGTAACGCTATCCACGCATCGCGCCAGCGATGTTGGCGGTATTCAAGGACGACGGCAAGGCGTCCGGGCCATTGCGCGCGGGTGGGCGCGGGTGAAACGGAGGGTTTATGACGACAAGAGGACGACACCACCGGCGCGGCCACTTCGCGGCGATTACCCTACTGCTAGGCGCTCATTCAATCTGCGGCGCCCAATCGCACGATCCGAAGAACCCGACGCCTCTCGGGCCGGGCGTCAATAAAGGCAACGTCGATAACAAAGAGAACGGGCCGAACTACTGCTACTTCTACGCGGGTCCGGGGCATGTGGATATACATTACGCATTTAAGGAGATGGGTGTCTTCGGGAACCCCTTGCGGCAGTCGCTCAGTTTCGATCTCTACAACGAGAAGAACAAGTTGATCGCTCACAACGCCATCGTTTCGGTGGATAAGATGGAGAAGTTATTGCAGCCCGGCGATCTCGGCGCGCGCAGTAAGTTAATCATTCGAGTCATTTCTCCGGACACGACGAGGTGGGGGCCACGGCGGGGGAGCGTCCGGCGGAGGCATTTCGCTTACTACGCCGCAAGGCTCTCTGTATCAGCCGGGAGTTTCTCTATATACGCCGGCCGGTGCACTGACCAATGTGCAAGAAAGCCCCAAGGAATTGCGGCTGACGCTGGCAGCCGATATTCTGTTCGACTTCGACAAGGCGGCGATTCGTCCGGATGCCAAGGCGGCTCGACCGGGTGGCGCAGATCATCCGTTCAAAGAGCCGGGGAACGGTCCGGATCGAAGGCTTCACGGACTCTAAGGGCGCGGCGGGTTACAACCTGCGCCTATCGAAATCGCGCGCGGAATCGGTAGAGAACTGGATGAACGACCGGGAGGGACTGCATGCCGCGGGATTCACGACGCGTGGATTCGGCGCCACACGGTTTGCGGCGCCGAATACGAAGTCGGACGGCAGCGACGATCCGGCAGCGCGGCAGAAGAACCGCCGCGTGGAAATCGTCATTCAGAAACAAGATTGACGGCTGTATCGCATCCATTCCGCAACCGGGATATTCGGCAAGAGCTAGGCCGTTCCTGCGTGTGCGGGCTTATCTGGATGCGAAGATCCCGGAGCGGGCGGTTGCCGAATACCGGCTGATCGCGGAGAATCCCGGAATCGATCCGGTTTCTCCCATGTACCGCTCGCCTATCTGGGGCTGGCGCGCGCTTACCGGCTGGAGGGCAAACGCGCCGAGAGCCGGACGGCCTACGAGCGCTTCTTCGATCTCTGGAAGGATGCCGGCGCGAATTTGCCGGTGCTTCAGGAAGCCCGCCGCGAATATGTCACGCTGCCTTCCAACTGAATGATTCCGCACTATTTCGACTCCCCTGAGAACAATTGAGAATTCCTGAGAGCGCCCTGAGGACAAGCAACCTGGCGCCCTGCCATACTCGCTTCCGTATGAGGGTCCGGCGTCGTATCGCAGTCACGGTTGATAAGCGCGAGATCTTGATTTCGAGCAACACGGAGGTGCGCGAGACTTCGCATTGCGGGCGTTGCGGCCGCGAGGTCTCGATGGTGCCGGCCGCTCTGGCCGCGGGCCTTGCCGGGGTGACGGAGCGGTTGGTTTACCAGTGGGTGGAAGCGGGAAAGCTCCACTTTCTGGAACGGCCGAACGGCGCGATTCTGATTTGTCCGGAATCGCTGGGAGAGTTTCTAACAAGGGCCCGAAATATTGAATTCAAGAATGGAATGAGGATTATATGAACAGTTTCAGACCGAGTTGGACATCGTCCGGGCGGATCGCCGCCCTTTTGCTGGCCGTGGCATTGGTGCCGGCGCTCAGCCGGGCGCAAGCCCCAGAGGCGCGAATTGGCCGCTTGGCAGGCCACAAACCTGCCAGCTTGGCCGCGGCGCGTGCTGCCCAACCCTCGGGCTTGGCGGCGGCGCAGAGATACGTGTTTGGCAGAGTCGATCTGGCTACAGGCGCAAACCCCGAGGGAGTGGCTGTGGGCGCATTCCAGACTGGCGGTCCCCAGAGCATCGCGGTCGCCAACCAATTCTCAAACACGGTCACGGTCCTGCTCGCCAATCCCGACGGGACCTATCAAACAGGCGTGAGTTACGCGACAGGCCTCACGCCCGGCGCCATCGTCGCCGCGGACTTCAACGGCGACCATAACCTGGATTTGGCCGTCTCGAATTGGGGCGGTACGGTTTCGATTCTGCTGGGCAACGGCGATGGCACTTTTCAGACCCACGTGGACTATGCGGGGGGCGACGGTGTCTCTCCCGCGATGATCGCCGCCGACTTCAACGGCGACCACAAGCTGGACCTCGCCGTGACAAGCTATATCTCGGGCACCGTTTCCATTCTCGTGGGCAATGGCGACGGCACCTTTCAGCCACCGGCGACTTATGCGGTGGGCCCTCAACCTAACTGGCTCGCCGCCGGGGACTTTAACGGCGACAATCGTGTCGACCTGGCTATCGTGGGGGGTGCCGACGAGGTTTGGATACTGCTTGGACACGGCGACGGCACCTTTCAGCCGCCGGTCCCATACGCCACCGGCGCGCTTCCTTACGGCGTTGTGACGGGCGACTTCAATGGCGATCGCAAACTGGATCTGGCCACCGCCAACGGCGACTCCAACACCGTCTCGGTCTTGCTTGGCAATGGCGATGGCACGTTTCAACCCCACGTCGATTACGCCGCCGGAAACGTCCCCTTTGCCCTGGCCACAGGCGACTTTAACGGCGACGGCGTGCTCGACCTGGCGGTAGCGGATGGCAACGACAACACCGTCTCTGTGTTGCTCGGCAAAGGGAACGGAACGTTCCAGGCAAGAAAGATATATGGGACGGGCCTGTTGCCGTTTGGGGTGGTCAGCGCCGACATGAATGGAGACGGAAAACCCGACCTGGTTGTGACTAATTATTCATCGAATACGGTGTCGGTGCTGGCCGGTGGTGGCAAGGGTGGTTTTCAGACCCATGCGGACCATGCCGCCGGCACGTTGCCATCCGCGGTGGCCATCGCGGATTTCAACGGCGACCAAATCCCGGATCTGGCGGTCGCCGATTTTGGAGGCAACACCGCCTCGATTCTGTTGGGCGAGGGGGGCGGCAAGTTCGCCTCCGCGGTCGCCTATGCCGCCGGGTTTGGATCCAGCGCAATTGCTATCGGCGATTTCAACGGGGACAACCGCCCCGACCTGGCGATCGCGGATGCGGGCTTGAACACCGTTTCCATACTCCTGGGCAACAGCGACGGCACCTTTCAATCCGCTCTGACCGCTGCAACCGGAAGAGGTCCTTTTGAGATTACCGCGGGCGATTTTCGCAACGATGGGAAACTGGATCTGGTTACCGCGAACGGGGAAACCAGTACCGCCTCGGTCTTGTTGGGCAACGGGAACGGCACCTTCGCATCTCCGGTGGATTATTTGGGGGGAGTGTATCCCGCATCGGTGATCGCAGCCGACTTCAACCTGGACGGCAAGCTCGATCTGGCGACAGCCAGCGGCGGCTATGGCGCCGCTGCCATTTTCCTGGGTAATGGAGATGGCACCTTCCAGCCTCCCGTTTCCTATGCCGCGGGTTCGTACTCCAGTTCAATCGTTGCCGGGGACTTCAATCATGACGGAAAACCCGACCTGGCGCTCGCCAACACCGGCGCCAATACCGTCTCGATCCTGCTCGGCAACGGCGATGGCACCTTCCAACCGGCCGTCGATTACCCGACCGGCAAGTTCCCCTATGGTTTGGCTATTGGCGACTTCAACGCCGACGGGGAACTGGATCTTGCGGTGAGCAACCTTAACTGCTTTTATCCGGCGTCCAACTGCCCGGCGGGCACGGTCTCCGTCCTGTTGGGCAACGGCGATGGCACCTTTCAATTCAACCCCATACGGATTACCTGGTGGGGCTTTATCCGGAACTGTTAGCCGCGGCGGACTTGAATGGCGACGGCGGTGCTGACCTGGCCGTGCCCAACTTCACTTCCGACACAGTGTCCGTACTGCTCAATCTACCCGTAATTTCCGTTTTCCCCAGCGCCGCCGCGTTTGGAAACGAACCGGTGGGCACCAAGAGCAAGGCACACACGATCGTTATTGGCAATCCGAGCGGCACGCCGCTCGGCATCGCCAGCATCAAGATCGCCGGCGCCGATCCGGGGGATTTTGCCCAGACCAACACATGTCCGGTCTCGCCAGCCACGCTGGCCGCCGGAGCTAACTGCCACATCACGGTCACATTCACTCCCGCGGCCACGGGAAAACGCAGCGCCAGGATCGAGGTCGCCGATACAGTGCCCGGGAGCCCGCAGTCCATCTCCCTGACGGGAAACGGCACATAGTTCGGACCTCCAGGTAAAGGAGGCTGGCCGTTCGGACCTTGTCGGTTTTGAGTGTACCGAAAACGAAAAGCTGGCATCGCCGTAGACTAGTGCCCCGTAGCGTGCATAGTTCAGTCTACATACAAGAAAGGACGCAAGCGCATGGAAACGACGCGGAAAACACCTCTCTATCTCATGGTTGGCTTCACATTCGGACATCTACTGATTAGCGCGGCGCCTCTGGCGGCCCAAGGCGACTGTAAACCGATTCTCGACGCTTCGAGAAAGGTCTTCAACACCCCCACCCACATGTACGTTATTGGGAAGACTGGCGCCCTGACCGTGACCGCGGAAATGATATACGCCGCCGGCGCTGTTTATATGAAGATCGAGGGCAAATGGAGTCCCGCCGGGGCGACGAAGGACATGGAGCAGTTGTCGCAAAAGAAACCGCAGAATAGCAACGCGACGTGCCGTTATCTGAAGGATGAGCTGGTTAACGGTGAAATGGCGGCGGTATACAGTTTGAACGATAAGGGTTTGGTCGATTCTCAGATCTGGATTTCCAGGGCGAAGGGCTTGCCGTTGCGCCAGGAGGACGACATCGACCTGGGGGTCGGCAAGGGCAAGTCCCACAACTCCACGCGCTACGAATACGGCAACATAAAGCCGCCGATGTGAGGTGTCCGCCCAGCGCTATCTGACGGACCTGCTGCCGGTAACGAACATCCTTGCGCCGGCACAAAGCCAGAGATCGTTGCGTGCAGTAGCTACCGAGCAGGCCATGTACCCGTAAGGCTTCCGCATCTGTGGGCAGCCCGAGTAGACAGGACGTTGTGCGGCGATATCGGAAGCTATTGAGCCGTGAAGCCACGATAACATATTAGCAATGCTTAAGAGACTGCTGATCGCCCTGTCGCTGATGTGGCTGCGCCTGCCAGCCCAGGTTCCGCCGGACGATCCGCGGTTCACCGCCGCCGGCCAGCTCATGCGGCCGGACAATTATCGCGAATGGATCTATCTGAGTTCGGGG
>OCTA010002225.1_pt1 | contig 17735 bp, 20 predicted proteins | sample 1538991 | NCBI WGS metagenome assembly OCTA01 (sample SAMEA3539302, study PRJEB22396) | soil metagenome | biome: tundra; feature: field; material: soil | place: USA | collected 2010-05 | depth 0.15 m | reverse complement strand
GCGTAGGTCACCTTTCTGCCTGCGATCTTCTCGATCGACGGGACAGGCCCCACTTGGTGATCCGGAAGCCCCATGGCCTTTTCGCCGGAGATGCCGATGGAAACGAGGATGCCGCCGGTCGGCCCTATGAACGCCGTGGAATCCAGGTCGGCTGCGCTGAGGGGCAGCACCGTGTCCTGGTTCTTGAGCAGCGTGGCGGCGTCTTCCGCGGTCTTCTGCAGGATGGGAGCGTTGAACGCGGAATCGATTTCGGTGATGGTGTGCTTGGGGGCCTTGTCCAGGTACCCGAACTTATCCATTTGAAGCAGGACGCGGCCGACCGCCAGAGAAATCTGCCGCTCTCTGATCAAGCCGTCTTGAACCGCCTTGAGCATGCCGTATGCGGGCGGATCGCCGCCACGTCCCGGTCCGCCTCCCGCGCCGCGTCCGCCTGCCGCGCCGCCAGTGGCCCGTTCTTCGGGCATGCCGCCGCCTCCCCGGCCGCCCATTCCGCCGCCGGGATTGGCCTGCGCCGCGCCGCCAGGCAGCCCGGCCGCGCCTGGAGCGCCGTTACCGGGCGCCGCGGCCGCTGGAACCGCGCCTGCAGGAGCCGCGCCCCGTCCGCCGCCGCCCATGCCGCGGCCTCCAGGCTCAGCGGCGCTATAGCTGCCGCTGGGCATTTCCATGTCGAGGCCGTTGGCGATGTTCATGGTTCCGTGGGTGGCGCCCCAGTCCGACGTATTGAAACCCCGGAAGCCATCTTCACCCCGGAAGATGGTGTTCTGGATCTCGTTGTTGTCGCAGGCTTGCAGACCGTTGATCTTGTTGTAAGAGCACATGATCGAGGAAACGCCGGCGTTGGCGAGGTCCACGAATGGCGCGATGTAGATCTCGCGCAAGGTCTGCGGGTCGACGTAGACGTCGTTGCCGCCGTCGTAGCCGATGAAGTGCTTGGCTTGCGACATAACGCCTTCGCCCTGCGTCCCCTGAACCTGCGCGGAGGCGATCTGCCCCGTCAGGAACGGATCCTCGCCGGACGTGTTGTAGGCGCGTCCGAACTCGAAGTCGCGCACCAGGTTGACGAACGGCTGGAGGACCACGTCCTGGCCCAGCGCCCGGGCGTCGCGGCCAATCACGACGCCGTTTTTCTTGGCGTCGTCCCGGCTCCAGGTGGCCGCCAGGCCCATGGTGGCCGTCATGCCGGTCGACCAGATGCTGATCGAGATGCCTGGCGGGCCGTCGGTTAGCCGAAGGGAGGGAATCCCCAGCCGGGGCAGGCCGGGCCAGGTTCCGGCTTGGCCGACGCCGCTCGGCGACGCCTCCGTTCCCCCGTGCAGCAGGGCGATCTTCTCCTCCAGCGTCATCTGGCTGAGTAGTTTGTCCACACGCGCGTTCCCGGTCACGACGGGCGGGTTTGGCGCGGATTGAGAAAAGAGAACGGCCGCACAGACGGCCACGAGGATGAGAGCGGCTAGAATCGATTTCGGCATCGACGGCCGGGTTGCGCGAACGCGGCGCAAGGCGCTGGAGTTTGGCATATTCGTCTCCGGATGGCTGCAATTATAGCGCCGGGCGGCAAGCGCGGGACCGGTTGAACCGGAGTAGGATGTCTTGTCATACTATATCCGTGGTGCAGAAAATCGCAGTAACTTCGGATCGAAGGGCGGTCGCGGATCTGGACCGATGGGTCAAGGAGGGAAAGTACACGAATCGGAGCCGCGCGCTGCAATCGGCCGTTAATCTGATGAGCGAACGCGAGAAGCGGACACGGCTGGTACGCGAGTTGGCCAAGCTCAATCCCGCAGAGGAAAAGCAGCTTGCAGAGGAAGGCTTTGGTGACGCTTGGCCCGAGTAATGAGAGGCGAAGTCTACTGGGCGGACCTGAGCCCTGTGCGGGGCCGGGCGCAGCATCCTGGCTGCGGCGGTGTAAGCGGAGGGCAAGCAGCCGCCCGTGCAACAGCATTGCACGCCGACCGCCCCGGATGGGCCATAGTGTTTAATCAGGATTGACAAACATGAACAGCCAAAACGAGCGATGCCCCCTATGCGGGAATCCGCCCACGAACTACGAGGCTGGCCACCCGACCGACTTCGTCGATTGTCGAACGTGCGGTAGGTTCAGGATCTTCGATACGCTCGACACGCTGAAAATCCCGGCGGATCTGCGGCCCTACCTGTCCGCGGCAACGCGTCAGGCGACGGGCCGCGGCGAATTGATCGCTATCTCCGACAAGAACGCCAAAGAACTCGCCGAACCCCACCAACGAACGACTGTCACTGAGAAAGTGCAGAAGGTGCTTTACCTGATCGCCGAGAAGACCAAAAGCCCTGGGACCGACTGCACAATAGATTGGCTCACCGACTACCCCTTGATCGACGCGCGCAACAGCGGCGAACTCATGTCCTACCTTGGTCACCTCAAAGAGAACCGGCTGGCCGACCAGAACGCGAGCGACACTGCACGTTGGAGCCTCACAATCGAGGGGTGGCTGAAGGCCCAGCCAAGCGCGCCAACCGGCGGCGAGCCGGGCCGCTGCTTTGTCGCTTCCTGGCTGGACGACCATATGGACGAGCCGTACAGCAACGGTATTGATCCAGCCGTGCGTGAATGCGGGTACACACCGATCTGGATGAAGAATGTGCCAGAGAACAAAGGCATAACGGACCGCATTATCAGCGAGGTTCGCCGCGCCGAGTTCGTCGTCGCAGACCTCACCGGCCAGCGGCCAAATGTCTATTTCGAAGCGGGCTTCGCCCGCGGCCTAGGCCGAGAGGTGATTTGGTGCTGCCACGCCGACCACATCGAAGGACCTGACGGACTCCATTTCGACGTACGGCACTTCGGGCACGTGGTTTGGCGTGATTCTGTCGAACTCCGGAGCAAGTTGAGAGATAGTATCCGAGCCAACATCATTCAGAAGCGTTAACGAACAGCGGGTCCGGGAGACCATATAGGACTGGCGACGCCGATCCCTGGGGTCTGATGCAGGGCGCGGGCCTGGGCGGGGCCTCCTTGGCCGCAGAACCGGATGGCTGAACTGCATGCCACGCTTGCCAGCATGGGCGACGGCGTCTAACGATTGCAGGCGTCCCAGCCATCCTGGCGGATGGCGAAGCCCTGGCTGTCGTGCAGCGGGGTACAGTTTGCGGCCCGCGGCGCAAATTCAATTTCAGGGGGGCACTCCTTCCTTACCGGGAGGCCGCCGAACTTTGTTTTGGCGATCTGAAGACTGGTAGGGATCAGTTGGGCCACGGTATCGCGATTTGGTAAGGGCCCCCGATCTATAGTACACTCGGTATTTACTCCAGTGGTTCCGACGCACCCCGTGTGTTCCGGCTCCCAATCGAGGATTGCATGTACGCGATAATTGAAACTGGCGGAAAACAGTACCGGGTGGCTCCGGGCGACGTGATCCGCGTGGAAAAACTGGCCGGCGACACCGGCTCGGAAGTCGAACTGCCCGTCAAGGCGGCCTTCAAGGATGGAGGCGAACTGGTTGCGGGCGGTGGAACGGTAAAGGCCACCATCGTCGGCGACGGCCGGGGCGACAAGATCATCGTCTTCAAGTTCAAGCGGAAGAAGCAGTACAAGAAGACCATCGGGCACCGCCAGTCCTTCACGGATGTGAAGGTCGGCGACATTGAGGCATAGGGTGAGGCATGGCGCATAAAAAAGGTTTAGGCAGTTCCAGGAACGGGCGCGACTCTTGCGCACAGCGTCTCGGCGTGAAGGTCTTCGGCGGCCAGTTGGTCCCGGGCGGTTCGATCATCGTGCGGCAGCGCGGTACCAAGATCAAGCCCGGCCTCAACGTCGGCTGGGGCAAGGACGACACGCTGTTTGCGAAGGTCACCGGCGTGGTGGAGTTCAGGGACCGCGGCCGGATGGGCAAGTTCGTCAACATCCAGGCGTCCGCGTAAATAGCCGCGAAGAAGGCAGACCGGGAGGTCCGCCCCACATAAACCGCGGGCCGCCGGTTTCGATGCAAGCCGGCGGCTTTTCTATGTTCATCGACGAAGCTCGAATCCTCGTGAAAGCCGGCGACGGCGGCAACGGCTGCCTGGCCTTCCGTAGGGAGAAGTACGTGCCGCGGGGCGGTCCCAGCGGGGGCGATGGCGGGCGCGGCGGCGACGTCGTCCTGGTGGCGGACGAGCACGAAAACACGCTGCTCAAGTTCCGTTTCAATCCGGAGCACAAGGCCGAACGCGGCCGCCACGGCGAAGGCAGCAACAGGACCGGCGCGGAGGGGCAAACCATCGAAGTCGCGGCGCCGGTTGGCACCGTGGTCTACGACGAAGCCACCGGCGAGCGCCTCTGCGATTTCACCAAGCCGGGAGAGCGTTTCACGGTGGCGCGCGGCGGCCGCGGGGGCAAGGGCAACGCGCGCTACGCCACCGCTACCCACCAGGCGCCCACCGAACACCAACCTGGCTTCCCCGGCGAGGAGAAGCGCCTGCGGCTGGAGCTGAAACTCCTGGCGGACGTGGGGCTGGTGGGATTCCCGAACGCCGGCAAATCGACCCTCATTTCGCGCATCTCGGCGGCGCATCCGAAGATCGCCGATTACCCGTTCACCACGCTGGAGCCGAATCTCGGCGTGGCGCAACTGGACGGCTTTCGCAGCTTCGTGGTGGCCGATATTCCCGGTCTCATCGAAGGAGCGCACCTAGGCCATGGACTCGGCATCCAGTTCCTCCGGCACGTCGAGCGCACGCGTTTGCTGGCGCACCTGGTGGATGTTTCCGAGGCCACCGGCCGCGACCCCGTCCGCGATTTCGAGATCGTGATGCAGGAGCTGGCCAGCTTTAGCGAGGAACTCGCACGGAAGCCCATGATGGTGGTGGCCACCAAGATCGATGCGGCCCAGGACGCCGCGCGTGTGACGGCTCTGCGCGAGATGGCGAGATCGCGCGGCCTGGCCTTCCTGGAGATATCGAGCGTTACGGGAAAAGGCGTCGAGGAGTTGAAGCACGCCATCGCCGAAAGAGTTCTCGGACCACCGGGACCGGTAGAAACGCCCGCGTAAAATGCCGAAGGGCCCGGGTCGCCCCGGGTCCTTCGCGTAGTTCATGCTTTGAAGAAGGCAGGCGGACCCACAAACGGCGTGGGTACCCCGGCCCGCCCCACTAAGTCCAGGACCAGCCTTTGCGCCAAGTGGGCTTCAGGAGCTCGTTGGCCGCCTTGTTGTTCGTGATCTGCATCTTGGCGGAGTCCCACTCGATCTTGCCTTCCACGCGTAGCGAGAGGCAGGCCATATCGATCCACTCGGTGAACGGCGCGGCTTCGTTGAAGTTCGAGGCCGCCGGCTCACCACCCTTGCAGGCCCTGACAAAGTCGCTGTAGGTTTCCGGATGCCGGACCATGACTTGGGCCGGCAACACGTAATCGTCCATCTTCTTGGCCGGGATCAGGCGCGGACCGCCGCCGTATTCGCCGGTGGTCATGTAGCCCTTCGTGCCGATGTAAAGAACGCCGCTATTGGCGGGCGTGTTGTAGGGAGCGATCCGCGCTTGGGCCGCTCTGTTGTAATCGTCCGCGCCCGCGAAGGCATTCACGCCGCCTGGAGCGCCCGGCACGCCCGCTCCTGCCCTGCCGCCAGCGCCTCTGCCAGCCCCGGCCCCAGCGCCACCCGCAACTGCCGCGCCCGGAGCGCCTGGAGCGCCCGCGCCGCGGCCAGCTCCACCCGCGCCTCTGCCAGCGCCACCGGCGCCACCGGCGCCACCGCCGAAGCCGCCTGCGCCACGGGGCGGGTCGCCGAGCTTCTCATCTTTCGGAATGTCGGCCGGCCAGAACTCCGCCGGCAGTCCGCTGGTCACGCCGTCGTGCCAGTACAGCGTCAGCTTGGGGAACGTCCCGAGCGCCGGGAACTCGAACTTGATGATGGAGCTCTTGGGGAAGGTAAGCGTGTTCTTGCCTTCCTGCTTGATGCACTCGACGCTGGTTGGGGCGCGCTTGCTCAGCATCAACGCCATATTCGGCGCTCCCAGTACGTGGCATGCCATGTCGCCCAGGGCGCCGCAGCCGAATTCAAACCAGCCGCGCCATTGGAACGGCACATAGACCGTGCTGAACGGGCGCGGCTTGGAGATGCCGATCCACATATCCCAGTCCAGCGTTGGCGGAACCGGCTCTTCCTTGGGCATTTCCGCGATGGCCTGCTGCCAGACGGGACGATTGGTCCAGGCGTGGCATTCGGTCACGTCGCCGATAGCGCCCGACCAGATCATCTCCGAGCACACGCGGGGGCCTTCCTGGCAGTAACCCTGGTTGCCCATCTGCGTGGCGACCTTGAACCTGACCGCCGCTTCCTTCAACTGGCGCGCTTCCCACACGCAACGCGTCATGGGTTTCTGCACGTAGACGTGCTTGCCGCGCTCCATACACCACATCGCCATGGTGCCGTGCATGAAATCGGGGACGGCGATCAGCACGGCGTCGATGTTCTTTTCCTCTTTTTCGAGCATCTTCCGGAAGTCGGTGTACTTGGGGGCCTTCTCGTGGGCCTGGAAAGCCGCGGCCGCGCGCGCCGCATCCGGATCGCATAACGCCACGATGTTCTCTTGCAGGCGGGTGAAAGAGCTGATCCCGACTCCCGCTTGCCCGCCAGCGCCGATCGAAGCGATGTTCAGTTTTTCGTTAGGTGACTTGTAGCCCACCTGTGGTAGCGAGGGTACGCTGCCGAATCCGCCCGCCGGGACCGCACCGGCCAGCAGGCTGCCGTAGAAGAAATTTCTTCGCGAGAACTGCCAATCTGCCATGCAAGGTATTATACTCCCAATTCTCACGGTTCCAAGAAGATGCTCTTATCATTGATTATCATTTGGCAAAAAGCCGCCGCTTTCGGGCCCCTCGACAACCTGGCCCTTGATTTGCTATGATGAAGCGTAGAATTAGTGTGGCACATCTGCCTGATCTTTCCCTCTTGATCGCATCGGCGCCCAACACCCCCGGAGTATCGGTTTAGGAGATCTATGGCTTCCAACGGCTTTTCCCAAGGCGCCCAGGTCGAACACCAGAAGTTCGGGCTGGGAACCGTCATGTCCAGCGGCGAAGAACGCATCGTGATCAAGTTCGACGATCACGGCGAGAAGAAGTTCGTCACCACCATGGTGATCGGTAATTTGAAGAAGAGCGACCGGCAGCCTCCGGCTGAAAAGAAGGGCTCCCGCAAGAAGAAAGTCGTGGCGATCGCAGTGGCGGTGTAAGAGCGGGCTATTCGAGGAATGATTCGTTGAACGCACTCCAAAAACGCATGTTTGAAGAGGCCCGGAAGCGCAATCCGGACCTCAAGATGCCAGCCGTAAAGCCTTCACCGGAGTGGACGGAGGCCGACCTCGCCCTGATCAAGCAAGGCGTAGGGGACAAGGGCATTAGGCCGGATCGCGCCTCGTCCGGAGCCGGCGGCTCCGGCGATGGCGGGGGCGAGGCGCCCTCCGGCGAGCAGACCGGCGCGGTGGTGACTTATTTCGAAGCCAAGGGTTTCGGCTTCCTACGGCCCGACGACGGCGGAAGGGACATTTTCTTTCACGTCTCGCGGCTGGTGGAAGGCTTGGCCACGGACCTGCGGCCGGGCACGAAGGTGGCCTACGAGTTGGGAATGGATCGCACGGGCAAGATGGCCGCCAGCAGCGTTCGCATCCCCCCTCCTACTACTCCGGCGCAATAAGCGGCTATACTAGTAGATTCCTAATACCCGCGCCCGGCCCTCGCGCGCGGGAGTACCGTTTTCAATTCATGTTCGACAACTTATCGGAGAAGCTGCAGCGGGTTTTCAAGAGCCTGCGCGGCGAAGGAAAACTCTCGGCCGAAAACATGGAAGCCGCCCTGCGGGAAATCCGTCTGGCGCTGCTCGAGGCCGACGTCAACTTCAAAGTCGTCAAACAGCTCATCGAGAACATCAAGCAGAAGGCCATGGGCGAGGAAGTGCTCACTGCCCTGTCGCCTTCCCAGCAGGTGGTCAAGATCGTTCACGAAGAGCTGGTCAAGATCCTGGGCAGCCACGAATCCAAGCTGCGCTTCGCCAACGAACCGCCCAGCGTGTTCCTGATCGTGGGGCTGCAAGGCTCGGGCAAGACTACTACCACCGGGAAGCTGGCGCGCTGGCTATCGCGAAACGGACACCGCCCGACGATGGTGTCGGTGGACGTCTACCGGCCGGCGGCGCGGGAGCAGCTCAAGGTGATTGCGCGCGACGTCGGGCAGAACATCTACGAAGGCGCGCCCGAGGAGCGGACTCCCCTCGAACTGGCGCGCGGAGCCCGCCGCGAAAGCGCCCAGACCGGCCGCGACGTGGTGCTGGTGGATACCGCGGGCCGCCTGCATATCGACGAAGATCTCATGGCCGAGCTGCAGCAGCTCAAAGAGCAGCTCAACCCCGTCGAGATCCTGTTCGTGGCCGACGCCATGACCGGGCAGGACGCGGTCAAGTCGGCCGGCGAATTTCACCAGCGCCTGGGCATCACGGGCGTCATCCTGACCAAGATGGACGGGGACGCGCGCGGCGGCGCGGCGCTCTCCATCCGCCACGTCACCGGGCAGCCGCTGAAGTTCGTGGGCGTGGGGGAGAAACCCGACGCGCTGGAGCCGTTCCACCCCGACCGGGCGGCCAACCGCATTCTCGGCATGGGCGATATCCTCTCGCTGATCGAAAAAGCGGGCCAGGAAATCGACCAGAAGAAAGCCGTCGAGATGCAGCGCAAGCTCATCGAGAACGATTTCACGCTCGACGATTTTCGCGACCAGATGCGCCAGGTGAGCAAGATGGGCTCTCTGGGATCCCTGCTGGACATGATGCCCAAGGTGGGCATGCTCAAGGACCTGAAGAACGTCAAGGTGGACGAGAAGGAAATCCATCGCGTGGTGGCGATCATCGACTCCATGACGCCGCGGGAGCGCGCCAATCACATGATCGTCAACGGCAGCCGCCGCCGGCGAATCGCCAAGGGCAGCGGCACCACCGTGCAGGACGTCAACCAGTTGTTGAAGCAGTATTCCCAGGCCCGGAAGATGATGAAGACGCTCTCCGGAGGCTTCATGGGAAAGAAGTTGGGCAAGATGAAATTACCGCCCGGTTTTCCCTTCGGGGACATGCCGGGGCGGTGAAAAGTTCTAATCTCTAGTGGGAGTACCAATGCTGATGATACGATTGGCGCGATTCGGCGCCAAAAAGAAGCCGTTTTACCGCGTAGTGGTCATCGAGAAAGAGCGCGCCCGCAACGGGCGCAACCTGGAAGTCGTAGGTCACTATAATCCGCTGAGCACCCCTTCGCAGGTGGACCTGAAGCACGACCGCCTGGAGTACTGGATCAAGAAGGGCGCCCAGATGTCCGATACGGTGAAGCGTCTGGCGGAGAAAAATCCCGCTCCTGCGGCGGAGACGCCAGCGGCTCCGGCGGCTTGATCCCGCCTGGGACAGCCGCCTAACTGTAACGAAGAGAACCACTACGTTTTTTGTGAGTGGCGATCTGGCGCCTCCGTTGCTTTGCGTTTGGCGTACCATGTGGTAGGAGGGCGGGGTGATGAAGCAGTTAGTCGAGGATATTGCGAAAGCTCTGGTTGACATCCCGGAAGAGGTTTCCGTCCGCGTGGTGGAAGGCGAGCAGGTGACGGTCCTGGAACTCAAGGTGGCCCCGAGCGACCTGGGGAAGGTGATCGGCAAGCAGGGCCGTACGGCGCGGTCCATCCGTACCATTCTGGGAGCGGCCGGGATGAAGCTGAACCGCCGCTTCACGCTGGAAATCCTGGAGTGAGCCTGCCGGAGGCGGGGCAGGCCCCCACGCCAGGCTGGGTTGCGGTGGCGCTGCTTGGTAGGACGCGAGGCAACCGGGGCGAACTCACCGCTCTGGCGCTCAGCGGCAAGCCCGAGCGTTACCAAGCTCTGCGGGAAGTGTATCTGTTCCGCGAAAGCGCGGCGGAGGGCGAGCGCCTCGAAGTGGAATTCACGTGGTTCCACCAGGGAGGACTGGTTTTTAAGTTCCGGGGAGTGGACAGCATTTCCGATGCCGAGCGTCTGGTGGGCGCGGAAGTGCGGATACCGATCGGCGAGCGCACGCCCCTGGAACCGGGCGAGTTCTTCCAGTCGGAACTGGTGGGCTGCGAGGTGATCGACCGGCGCACCGGCGAAAGCCTGGGACGCGTCCGCGGCTGGGAAGATTCGGGCGGCGCGGGGCTGCTGGAGGTCGAGGGTGGCTTGTCGATCCCCTTCGCCCGCTCGATCTGCGTGGAAATCGATCCGGCGGCCAGGCGCATCGTTGTGGAATTGCCGGAAGGCTTGAAGGATTTGAACCGATCGTGATCTTCCATGTGTTGACGATCTTCCCCGAGTTTTTCGGGGGGCCGTTCGCGCATGGCGTGGTGAAGCGCGCTCAGGATGCCGGCATCGTCGAGATCCGCATCCATAACCTGCGCGACTGGACTTCCGACCGCCATAGGACCGTGGACGACCGCCCCTTCGGTGGCGGCGAGGGCATGGTGCTCAAGCCCGAGCCGATTTTCCAAGCCGTGGAATCAATCTGGAGTGGGGCAGGCTCCACCAATCGAAAGGTAGTTCTCCTTTCCGCGCAAGGCCGCGTATTCGACCAAGCCATGGCAAACCGGCTGAGCGGTTGCCCGGAGCTTCTGTTCATCTGTGGCCGCTACGAAGGCGTGGACGAGCGCGTGGCCGAACACTTGGCCGACGAAGAGATATCGATCGGGAGTTATGTCTTGAGCGGAGGCGAGCTGGCCGCCGCGGTGGTGATCGACGCGGTGGCGCGCCTGCTGCCCGGCGTGCTGGGAAACGACTGTTCCGCGGCGTTCGAATCGTTTCAGGATACGGGCCATAGCGAAGGCTTGCTGGACTGCCCGCACTGGACCCGCCCGGCCGAGTTCCGGGGATGGAAAGCGCCCGAGGCGCTATTGAACGGCAACCACGAGGAGGTCCGGCAATTTCGGAAGCGGATGGCGCAGGAGAAGACCGCGCGGTTGAGGCCGGACCTGATCAGATAGGGTGTGCGACGCAGAAGTGCGTCGATTCGGAGCCGCGAACGTAAGAGAGCGGTTGCCGGCGCGAGATTCTACCGCTCTCTCACGTTCGCGGCTCGGCCTGAGGTATTCCTGCGTTAGGACGTTCCAGCAAAACCCTGGGCGCTTCGTATAAGATAGTAGATTACAGGGAATTCACATGCAGAACGCGCTGTTGACGAAATTCATTCAGAAGAACCTGCGGACCGGCATCCCCGAGTTCCGGCCCGGCGACACCCTGCGGGTCCACGTAAAGATCAAGGAAGGCGACAAAGAACGCCTCCAGGCCTTCGAGGGCACGCTGATCGCCCGCAATAACACGGGTGTGAGCGAGACCATCACCGTTCGCAAGGTCAGCTTCGGGCAGGGCGTGGAGCGCATCTTCCCGATCCACGCGCAGGTGGTCGATCACATCGACGTGGTGCGCACGGGCCGCGTGCGTCGGGCCAAGCTCTATTACCTCCGGGCTTTGAAGGGCAAGGCGGCCCGCCTCCGAGAGCGCCAATAACAACGGGGATCCCCGATGCGACCCGAGGCCGCGGGCGCCAAGTTCCGGTGCGAAGCGACGCTGGAGCGCGAGTTGCGCGCGCGCGGCTTCCGCGCCGTCGCGGGCGTGGATGAGGTGGGGCGCGGGGCGCTTTTCGGGCCGGTGGTAGCCGCCGCCGTGATCCTTTCGCCGGACCGGCCGGTGCGCGGTTTGAACGACAGCAAACAGCTCCAACCCGAGCGCCGCGAAACGCTCTCGGGGCGCATTCGCGAACGGGCCGAAGCGTGGGCTATCGCGGCGGTGGACGCGGCCACCATCGATAGCGTCAATATCTACCAGGCTTCGCGCCTGGCGATGCGGCTGGCGGTGAGCCGGCTGAGTCCGGCGCCGGACTTCCTGCTGGTGGACGCCATGTCCATCGATCTTCCGATTCCCCAGCGACCGCTGATCCAAGGCGACGCGCGCTGCCACGCCATCGCGGCGGCCTCCATTATCGCCAAAGTCTACCGCGACGCGTGCATGCGCGTATGGGACGGGGTCTTTCCCGAATACGGGCTTGCCGGGCATAAGGGCTACTCGACGCCGCAGCACTGCAAGGCGCTGGAAGAGCACGGCCCCACGCCTTTGCACCGTCTGAGTTTCGGACCCGTGCGCGCCCATTCGCGGTTTCCGGTGGACGACGATCCGCAGATGGACTTGTTCCAGACAGCAGGCGCCGCATGACGCCGGTCGAGCCGCAACCCGGGTCCGCCGTTCCGCCGGCGCCGGCGTCCGACGGGGCGCCCGCCGCTTCTGCGGGCCGGGGCCGCGCTCCCTACCGTTGGTATCACAAGATGTCGGCGGTGCTGTTCGCCACCATCTGCCTGGAGATCGGGTGCTTCCTGCTGATCTTCCCCTGGACTTCGTATGCCACCGATTTCGCCGTGTTCCGGCCGGAGTGGCGCCAGTATTGGGATAACATGTACGTTCGGGGCGCGATCAGCGGCCTTGGCCTAGTCAACCTCTATATCGCTCTCACCGAGATCTTCCGCCTGCGGCGTTTCGCCCGGCGCTAATCCCGTGTACCGATTCCTGCTGCCGATCGTCGCGGACCAGGCGCGGATGCCCATCGCCGCGCGCGATATACTGTGATATAAAGCTCGAAGTTCCCGTACCGCCCATGGCTGAAATGAGCGTCATCTGGCTGCGCGTGGCCTTGGCGTTGTATTCCCTCGGCCTCCTGCATGCCATCCTTACCCTGGTCCGCCGGAAAGAACACCTGTTCCGGGTGGCGCTGGGCGCGTTCGGCATGGGGGCGCTGTTCCACTTCGTGTCCATCGTGGAAGAGGGCATCGCGAACAAGCGCTGCCCCATCACGAACTTCTACGAAACGCTCTCCATGTGCGCCTTCCTGATCGTGGTGGTCTATCTTTTCGTCCACTGGCGCTACAAACTGACCAGCCTGAGCGTGTTCATCTTCCCGCTGGTTTTCGTGATGACCCTGGTCGCCGGGCTGGGCAACCCCGTCAGCGCATGGTCGAGCCCGGTAGTGCGCAACACCTGGCTGACGGTACACATCGTGCTGGTGCTGCTGGGGTACGCCGCGCTGCTGTTCACGGCCGTGGCGTCCGTGCTTTACCTGTTCCAGGAACGCGAGTTGAAGTCCAAGAAGCCGCGCAAGTTCTACTACCGCCTGCCTCCGCTGGGCACGCTGGACGACCTGATTTCCAAGTCCATGGCGGTGGGTTTTGCGCTCATCACGCTGGCCGTGATCGCCGGAAGCACGTGGGCTTTCATCGAACTGAAGTCGGCCTGGATCGGGCAACCGAAGATCGCGATTTCCTTCTTCACCTGGGGAGTCTACCTGGCGCTGGTGTGCCTGCGGGTGTCCGCGGGATGGCGCGGGCGCAAGGCCGCCATCATGACCGTGGCGCTGGTCGGGTTCGCCGCTTTAACCTGGGCGGCGCATGCCCGGCTCGGCGCCATACTGCTGAAGCAATGAACCTGCTGATCACCGGCGTGAGCCACAAGACCGCTCCGGTGGAGGTGCGCGAAGGCCTGGCTTTTCGCGAGGAAACGCTACCCGCCGCGCTGGCCGATCTCAGCGCGCGCGACGGCGTGGAAGAGGCTGTCATCCTCTCCACGTGCAACCGCGTGGAGATCGCCGTCACCACCGCGGACGGGTATGACCCGCGGCGCATCGTGGACGGGTTCCTGGCGGGTTGGAAGGCGGTCAGTCTGGACGGCGTGGAGCCGTACCTGTATCGCCACGAAGGCCGCGACGCCATCCATCACCTGTTCCGCGTGGCTTCCAGCCTGGATTCCATGGTGGTGGGGGAGCCGCAGATTCTGGGCCAGCTCAAAGCCGCCTACGCGGCGGCCAGGGAGCGCGGCGCGCTGTCGGGAACGCTGGATGGACTGGTGACGCGCGCCTTCGGCGTGGCCAAGCGGGTGCGCTCGGAGACCGGCATCGGACAGATGGCCGTTTCGGTGAGCTATGCCGCCGTGGAACTGGCGCGCAAGATCTTCGGTTCGCTTGCCCATCGCGTGGTCATGATCGCGGGCGCCGGAAAGATGTCGGAGCTGGCGGCGCGCCACCTGCGCCGTTCGGGCGCTTCGGAGGTTTTCGTCACCAATCGCACGCACGAGCGCGCCGTGGAAATGGCGAAGCTTTTCGAGGGAACCGCGGTCGACTACACCCAGTTCACCGCCGTGCTGCCCAAGGCGGATATCCTGATCGCTTCCTCGGGCGCGCCACACTATATCCTGCGCAAGGACGACATGCAGCGCGTGATCGCCGCGCGCCGCAACAAGCCGATGTTCCTCATCGATATCGCGGTGCCGCGCAACATCGACCCGGCGGTCAACGAGATCGACAACGTCTTTCTGTACGACATCGACGACTTGCAGGAGGTGGTGAACTCCAACCTCCGCGAGCGCAAGAAAGAGGCGGATCGCGCCGAAGCGCTGGTAGAGGAAGAGGTGGACCGCACCATGGCGCGGCTCAAGGCGGCGGAGGTGACGCCGACCATCGTGGGCTTGCAGGAGCAACTGGAGCAGATCCGAACCGGGGAAATGGACAAGGTGCGGCGCAGGTACGGCCCGTTCACGCCGCAACAGGAAGAGGCGCTCGAAGCGCTGACGCGCGGCATCGTCAACAAGATCGCGCACGGGCCGATTTCCGAGCTGCGAAACCACGCCGGGCAACCGGACGGCGCGCACGTGATCGCGGCGTTCCGCAAAGCGTTCCACATTCAGGATTGAAATGCTGGTCATCGCATCGCGCGGTTCACAGCTCGCATTGTGGCAGGCCCGGTGGGTGCAAGCCCAGTTGGCCGGCATGGGGACGGAGTGCCGCATCGAAATCGTCAAGACCACGGGCGACAAGATCACCGACGTTCCCCTGGCCAAAGTGGGGACCAAGGGTCTGTTCACGAAGGAAATCGAGGAGGCGCTGCTGGACGGACGGGCCGATATTGCCGTTCACAGCCTGAAGGATCTCCCCACGGAATTGCCCGAGGGACTGGTGCTGGCCGCCGTACCCGAGCGCGAGGACCCGCGCGACGCGCTGGTGGGCAAGCGCCTCTGCGAACTGCCGCCCGGCGCGAAGGTGGGCACCAGTTCTCTGCGCCGGGCCGCGCAGTTGCGCAAGCTGCGCCCGGACCTGGCAGTAGAATCCGTGCGTGGCAACCTGGACACGCGCCTGCGCAAGCTGGACGAGGGGCAATACGACGCCATCCTGCTGGCCGCCGCCGGATTGAAACGGCTGGGATGGGGAGACCGGATCGCGGAGCTTCTGCCCGTGGAAACCATGTGCCCGGCCGTGGGCCAGGGGGCGCTGGCGATCGAAACCCGCGCGAGCGGCGCCGGGTTCGAGGCGTGCTGTGGCATGGACCACGCCGCCACGCACGCCGCCGTGACCGCCGAACGCGGCGTGTTGCTGGCGCTGGGCGGCGGATGCCAGGTGCCCATCGGCGCGTACGCCACAGTGGACGGCGGCCGCCTGCGGACCGTGGCGATTGTGGCCTCGCCGAATGGCGCCGAGCTGGTGCGGGGCGAGAGCGAAGGACCGGCCGGCGAGGCGGCGCGGATCGGCCGCGAACTGGGCCAGGAGTTGCTGGAGCGGGGCGCCCGGCGGATTCTGGAGGCGGTGTACACATGAGGGCGGCAGAGCCATCTCGCCTGAGCAGTGGGGCGGGTCTCCTGGCGTGCCTTCCGGGCGGCGGTCGCTTGGGCGGTCGAGGATGATCGCCTCGAAGAAGGCAGGCCAGGAGGCCCGCCCCACTACGACTAAGATCTATCTTGTCGGCGCGGGGCCGGGCGATCCGGAGTTGATCACCATCAAGGGCCGGCGCGTCCTCGAATTCGCCGATGTAGTGCTCTTCGACCATCTGGCCAATTCGGCGCTGCTGGATCTAGCGCCGCCGGGCGCCGAGCGGCTCTACGTCGGCAAGAAGAAATCCGACCACGCCATCTCGCAGGAAGAGATCTGCGCCATCCTCATCGAGCGCGCCCGGCGCGGGCTCAACGTGGTCCGTCTCAAAGGCGGCGACCCGTTCCTCTTCGGCCGAGGCGGCGAAGAGGCCGAAGCGCTGGCGGACGCCGGCATCCCGTTCGAGGTGGTCCCCGGCGTGACCACGCCTCTGGGAATCGCCGCCTATACGGGCGTTCCGCTCACGCATCGCGAGCACACATCCGCCGTGACCTTTGTGAGCGGGCACGCCGTGGGCGCCATCGATTGGGACAAGGTGGGCATGACCGAAACGCTGGTGATCTTCATGGGACTCACCACCTTCCCGGAGATCGCGCGGGAGTTGATGGCGCGCGGCCGGCCGCCCGAGACGCCCGCCATGGCCGTGCGCTGGGCCACGCGGCCCGACCAGGAAACGCTGGCCGGCACGCTGGCCACCCTACCGGACCTGATCGCCCGCCGCCGCATGAAACCGCCAGCCACCATCGTGGTGGGCGAAGTGGTGCGGCTGCGCGAGAAACTCGATTGGTTCGAGCGCCTGCCGCTGTTTGGCAAGCGCATCGTGGTGACCCGCGCCAGGGGCCAGGCCGACGCGCTTTCCGCGCGCCTTCGCGCCCTGGGCGCCGAGGCCATTGAGATGGCCACCATCGAGATTCGTCCCGCCGGCGACTACGGCCCGCTGGACCGCGCGCTGGATGAGCTGGCTGCTTACGATTGGCTGATCTTCACCAGCGCCAACGGCGTCCGCTTCTTCCTGGAACGGCTGGACCGCTCGGCGGTGGACCTGCGCGCGCTGCGGGCGAGGATCTGCGCCATCGGCCCGGCCACGCGCGCGGCGGTGGAAGCCTTGCATCTGAAAGTAGATCTGATGGGAAGGGAGTACGTGGCGGAAGGGCTGCTCGAAGCGTTCGGCCCGTACGATCTTGCCGGCCGGCGCGTCCTGCTGCCGCGGGCGGCGGTGGCGCGCGACCTGGTCCCTATCGAGCTGGTGCGGCGCGGCGCGCGCGTGGACGTTGTGGAAGCCTACCGGACGGTGGTTCCGGAGGGCGCCGCCGGGCAAGCCGGCGAGATCTTCGGCGCCGCGCGCAAGCCGGACATGATCACCTTCACCAGCTCGTCCACCGTGCGGAACTTTGTGGGCGTGGCGGGCGCGGCGTCGCTCCAGGGCGTCAAGGCCGTCTCCATCGGACCCGTGACCACCGAAACGGCTCGCGGCCTGGGCATTGAGGTGGCGGCCAGCGCACGCGTCTTCACCATCGACGGACTGGTGGAAGCGGTTCTTGAGATTTGCCTTTCAAACGCATGAGACCTCACATCATCGGCATCGCCGGCCCCTCCAGCTCCGGGAAAACGGAACTGGCGCGACACCTGGTACAGGATCTGCCCGGCACGGCCATCGTTTCGTTGGATTCCTACTATCGCGGCCGGCAGGAACTGCCGTTTGAGGAACGCGAGAAGCTGAACTTCGACCACCCCGCCGCGCTGGAATGGGAGTTGCTCCAGGAGCACCTCCGGGCTATCGCGGAGGGCCGCGCATTCGAGGAGCCCGTGTACTCGTTCGCCCGCCACACCCGCATCGCCGAGACCAGGCGCATCGAGCCCGCCGGGTTTCTGATTGTAGAGGGCCTCTTCGTCCTGTATTGGCCCGAGCTGCGCGCCATCCTGGACACAAGAGTGTACGTGTTGACCGATCCGGATGTCTGTTACCAGCGCCGCCTGGCGCGCGACGTGGCCGAGCGCGGCCGCACGCCCGAATATGTGCGCGCGCAATACGAGCGCACCGTCCGCCCCGGCGCCGAGCAGTTTGTCTGCCCCACCAG
>OCTA010002224.1_pt1 | contig 17736 bp, 17 predicted proteins | sample 1538991 | NCBI WGS metagenome assembly OCTA01 (sample SAMEA3539302, study PRJEB22396) | soil metagenome | biome: tundra; feature: field; material: soil | place: USA | collected 2010-05 | depth 0.15 m | reverse complement strand
GTTTGGGGCAGATGTTGGCCCGGGTAAAGTCAGTCTTCACCTGCTTCACCAACGCTTCGTCACCGCCAAGGTGCGCTGCCGCGATGGCGCCGTGAATGCTGTGGCAATAGTGTGTGCAGTTGCGACTGGAAACGTAGGTGGCGATCAGTTCCCGTTGGCCGCGGGTGAGCGTGCTCGGCCCTCGCAGCAGCACCTCGACCAGTTCGTTCAGGGGCCGTGCTGTCTCCGGGCGAAAGGCCATGGCGCCGCGAATTCCAGATAATTCGGGGGAAAGGGGGATATGGGGCATGATTTTTCTCCTCAGTTAGGTTTTTGATCGCGTTTCAGGGAAGCTGCGTTTCACTTGCAACGGTCGGGATCATCTCTCTTCGTCGCACCAGCAGCCAGCGCGCCGGCAGACCCGCCAGCACCACCGCGGACCCCAACAGCGATGGTCCCGGGTTGTGCATCAACAGCATCGCAGCAAAGACGCCGCTGCCTGCGATAAACACAATGGGAGCGAGCGGAAACCACCAGCGCTCAACCGGCTTCGTGGCTCGAAAGAGTGTAGCCACCGTGATCGCCAGAAACACCACTGCCGAAAAAATGATGAAAGCCAGGATGCGATCAAACGCCCCCAGCGCAAGCACCGCAAGCACCATCCCGGTTTGCAATAGAACCGCATTCGCGGGAGTGCCGGATCGCGCATCCAGACGGCCGAATGCGGCGAGCGCCGTTCCCTGTGCTCCGCCTTTTGCTTCGCTTCGTGCCAGCGCGTAGGTGACGCGCGGCACGGCCATGCTGAGAACCATGAGTCCCCCGAGCACGCTGAGCACTACGCAGGCAGAGAGAACGCGCCCGCCCGCGGATCCAAAAAGCGCTTGGCCGAATTGCGCCACAAAAGCAGTGTTGTTCTGAATCTGCGCCATCGGTACCACCGCGATGAACGCGAAACTGACCAGCAGATACATGGCCGTCACCACCAGAACGCCCCCGGCGAAAGCGATGGGAAGGGTGCGCTCCGGGTTTCGCACCTGGCCGGCAACTTTGCCCGCCTCCCACCAGCCGCCAAAGCAGAAGAACGCACTGATCGCCGCCCCGGCAATCGCCTCCGCAAGCGGATCGGAGCCGGTTCGCCTCGTGGTGAGCGGTGCCAGATTGGCAAACGTCGCGTGGCCGGACACGATCGCCCACCCAACCAGCGCAGCCAGCACGGGAACTTTAAGCCAGTTCAAAATGGTCATTACGCCGCTCGAGAGGCGGGTTCCCGCGTAGTTGAGCGCGCCGAGGCCAAGCAGAATTAGCGCAGGCAGCACGGCCGCGACCATCGCCGGAAGCGGGAAGATAGCCTCTACATAAGGAACCATCCCAACGCACAGCGCTGCTGCGATACCGGGGTACATGACCAGCGCTGCCATCCATCCATAGAGAAACGCAACGCGCCGGCCAAACCCACGGCGCAGATAGAGGTACTCGCCTCCGTCATGAGGATTGCGCACTGCCAGCTCAGTAAAGCAGACCGCCCCGCCCAGGGTGAGCAAAGCCATGCCGCACCAAACGGCAGCGAGTTATGCAGGTGAGCCGAGGGACTTGGCCATGCCCGCAGGGGTCAGGAAGATGCCAAGCGAGATGGCCTCGCCTGTGACAACGGCCGTCGCAGCCCACACTCCCATTTGCCGGCCGGACTGGGGCGGGGTGCGCATCGTTCGCCTATCGTACGCAGGCGACTTCGAGAGGCGCATCCATCTTTGGATGGAGGGTTCACCGACCGAATGATGCCCCTTGAATGTCGGCTATTGAGCAGGCTCTCTATTGTGCGGGCGGACTATTGAGCGGGTGGGTTCGACGAACTCGATGTTGCGTCTGCCGGCGTCTCATCGAGGTGAGTCACGTGAACGCTGGCCTGTGTCTCGGGAACCGTACCGTCGTTCACCTGCACTTCAGTGGGCTTCCCCATCACCAGTACTCGTTGCACGATGTTGCCCCGGGCAGGCACCAGAACACGCTCCGTAACGGAATTTTGAGCGGTCCGGACCGTGACAGGAACCTCGACAGTGGCATAACCGGCATTGGCTACGTTGACGGCCACCAAAAATGTCCCTTCCCGGGCGGCATTGGGGAAAACGCTCACAATCCTCAGGTCCGGCAGGCCCTTGTCCGCATTTACCCAGTCCTCGAATAACCAGGAAAGATCGTGAGTGACTCCAGCCTGCTTGAGCGCACTCTCAAGGGATCGGCCTTGCGCTCCATTGCTGGAAACAGGGGTAGACTCATATGCCTTGAACGCCGAGGAAAGAGCGGCGTCGCCTACCATATCCCGCAACATCCAAAGCACATAAGATGCCTTGGTCCGGTAGTACACCGGAGAAATGGCAGCTTTGAGCGGTTGCCCAGTGCTGTCGCCAGGGCTGGTGGGCTCTGCCAGCGCAAGCGCGGACCGGCCGGCTTCCAGCGTGGAGAGAGCTCGATCGCGGCCCTGATGCTTTTCAATCCACACGGACTCCATAAAAGTGGCGAATCCCTCGCTGAGCCATGGGGCAGGCGGATCCGTTGCGGGTTGCGTAAAGGCGTGAGCCAGAGCGTGGACCAGCGCGCTCTCAAGTCGGTCCGCCGGCGCCTCATGAAGACTTGCAGCAAGCAGGCCTCCTGTTTCATAGGGCGCGTCCTGCGGGTCGGGCAAATCAAGCAACGTGAGCTGCGTACCCGTTTGAGGGCCGAGCCAGTCTTCGAGAAATGGCGAGACGGCCGTCGCAGCAGTGGTCCATGTCTGAACGGCCACTTCGTTCTCAGGCAGGGTCCAGGCAGTCAGGTTCGCTCCGGGGTGAGCCTTGCGAATGGCGAGGAATAGACTCGGAGCCTCAAAGCCGAGCGTGGCATCTTCGACGCGAGCCGTGGCAGTGCCGGCAACTCCAGGGTCGAGGCCGCCGGAGTCAGTCACCTTCAATGCAGCGGGATGGCCATTGATGAGGGCGACCGTAGGCGGCTGGCCCTGGGGAAACTCGACGGTGAGATTCAGGCGAAAATGGGCACCGGTCAGCCGCAGTTTCTGCTTGCCGATTTCGTCGAAGAGCCGCGCCCCATCGCCCAGGATCGCCGGAACGCTTGAGACCGGATACCAGACCACATTGCCAAATCCGCGCAGCCCGGTGAAGGGGACCGTGATCTGATCCCAATCGGAGTGGATCGCCAGGTCCTCGGGCGTTCCGACAGCCAGAAGGCGCTGTGCAGAGGGATCAATCGTGCCGGAATACGTAACGTCAAGCTGCAGGCTGGATGCGGGGGCGAGAGGCTCGGCGAGCGGCACCGCCGCCTCGTGCAACTGGCCAGTATGATCGGCGTCGGAGTTGAGCGTGGCTACCGGAAACGAAACCTCTTTGCCTGCGACTCGAATTTGTTCCCAGTTGAGCGAAGAAGAGATTTGCAGCGGAACGTGCTTGAGCGGAATCTTGCCGTCGTTGCGCACTGTCACAATCCCGCGGACCGCGATCTGATGCGCCGCGGTATAAAGCCGCACATCGAGATCGAGGCCCGTAAACGTAATGGCACCGCGGTCGGCGTCCTCGAGAGACGGCTCGCTCACCATCTGGCCTGCGGGCTTGACGGCGCCTTCGGAAATGGTCGTGTCCTGGCCGTTTTCGTCTGCAGAGCGCGAGAAGATAACTTTGCCGCTCGGTTTCGAGTCCTCCCCTGCAGACGGCTTCGCGGGGGCTGCTCCCGTCGGGGCAGTTTGTGCCATAAACGGGATTGCAACCAGAACGGCGGCAACCATCGCGATTGCCGGCGTCCGGGCAAAGGGAAACTTCATGAACCGAGACCTCTCTGTTTCTTCTGTTTAGACGCGCCGCCTGCGGGGATGCCAACTGGACCCACATCGGCGCTCGCGACACGGCGCCTCTGGCGAAAGGCCTCATACAGCACAACAGCCCCGGCCGCAGAGACGTTCAACGAACTGACGCCGCCGGCCATGGGAATGCGTAGGAGGTGATCGCAGGTTTTTCGGACCAGGTCGTGGAGCCCCGCTCCTTCGCGACCAAGAACCAGTACGCAGTCTCCGGTAAAGTCGAAGCGGTCATAGTCCTCAGTGCCCCTCTCATCCAAACCGATGATCCATAGATTCTGCCGTTTGAGGTCCTCAAGAGCGCGCACCAGGTTGACCACGCGGGCGATGCGAAGGTGCTCGGCGGCTCCTGCGCTCGCCTTAACTGCTACAGGGCTCAAAGGCGCGGAGCGCCGTTCGGTCAGGATCACGCCGTCCACGCCTGCGCCATCGGCTACGCGGAGCAGCGCCCCCAGGTTTTGAGGGTCTTCGACGCCATCGATTGCCAGCACCAATCGACTCGAGCGTGGGGAACCAGGCGCAGCGGCGGGCGGCTCAAACAGGTCCTCGATAGCCAGGGACTCCTGCGGACGAACAAGGGCAACCACGCCCTGATGCGCGGTGGTTCCGGCCAGCTGCGTCAACTGCTCGCGCGACTCCTGGCGGACGCGCACGCCGGCCTCGCGGCACTCCACAACCAACCGGGCCAGCCGGATGTCGTCGCGCTCGCGAGCCACCAGCACGTGATCAAAACGGCGGCGCCCGGCCTTGAGAGCCTCCTCCACCGGATGCAGTCCGTACAAGACTTCCATGAACCCTAGTGTAGAAGACCCTCGCCCCCAATCGGGCAGCGCCCTCTCCCCCTTGCGGCGGTTCAAGCCGGACTTCATACTGGGGGTCCATGTCGACATCCACTAGCAAGACTTTTCGCGCCGTTTTGGAACCGACCGGAACGCGGTTGCGCTGGGTGATTGCGCGCGTTCCCGTCGACCTGAAAAGGGCATGGCCCACGTGGCGCAGCCGCAGGGTGCGGGGAGAGATCAACGGCTTTGCTTTTCGCACCTCTTTGTTTCCCGGCCCGCTAGGTGAAGGACACGTTCTGCTGGTGAATAAGCAGATGCAAGCCGGAGCCAGGGCCAAACCGGGCGAAACTGTGCGGATTCGACTGGAGCCGGACCTTGATGAACAACCCGCCGTCGCCGTGCCCAAGGAGTTGGCGAGCGCACTGAAAGCCGATCGGCGGCTGCGGCGTTGGTTCGATGCGCTGAGCCCATCGATGCGCAAATGGATCGGCGCATTTGTGGACGAGGCGAAAGGCATGGAGACCCGGAAACTGCGAGCGTCGCGCATGGCGGAGAGCCTGCTGCTGGCGATGGAGGGCGAGGAGGAGCCGCCACCCATTTTGCGAGCGGCATTTTTGCGCCAGCCCCAGGCCCGGGAGGGTTGGAATGCGATGACCCCGACACGTCGGAGAAACCATCTGTTGGGCATCTTTTATGTTCAGACCGTCGAAGGCAGAGAAAGGCGCGCCGCAAAAGCAGTGGAGGAGGCCCTTGAAGCAGCGCGAAAGACTGGTCCGGACCTCGAGTAACAAGCACGCGGGCCAGAATCTGCACCAAAATCTGGGCCAAAAGGTCGTTACCAGCCGGAAAAGCGATTTTTCTGCGGCTTGGCGGAAGAAACTGTCGTCTAATTAATACGATGAGTACCGCCGCGGCAATTCGTTCGCTGTTCGCCCCTGGCTCCGTCACAATCGCCGACGAACATGTCCGGCAGGAAAGCCTCGCGATTGCCGAAGGCCTCAAACGGAACGAAGCCGGGCTCCTGGATCAGTTGATTGTCCGCTATCAGCACCGCTTGTTGCGCTATCTCCTCTATTTAACCGCGAACCGCGAAATGGCCGAGGACCTCTTTCAAGAGGTCTGGATGCGCGTGTTGACGCGCGGTGCGCAGTTCAATGGCAAGGCGCGATTCGAGACGTGGCTCTTCACCATCGCGCGTAATCTGATGATCGACCAGCGGCGCAAAAGGACCATGTCGAGCCTGGATGAGTTATTCGAGACCGGGAGCGAAGACGACCGTCCGATGAGCTTCGAAGTTGCCGACGAGCAGCCCACTCCCTTCGACCGGTTTGCCAACGTCGAGGACCGGGAGCGGATCGCGGAAGCACTCCTGCAACTGGACACTCTGTATCGCGAGGTGCTGGTTTTGCGATTCCACGAGGAATTGTCGCTCGAGGAGATCTCGAAAGTGACGCGGGCACCGCTTTCCACCGTGAAATCGAGGCTCTATCGGGGCCTCGCTGCAATCAAGCCGAAGCTTGAGCGCGTCCATCTCCGCCGCCAGGAGATGGTGTGAAAACCAAGGATCCGGGAACCGGTGTGGGCCCTCATTCTGGCGCGGACACCGACCGCGATCTGGTTTCAGCGCTCGCAGGCAAACAAGCCAACCGGGAGTGCTCCGTAGCGCACCAAACCCGCCGCGTCGTGATGGCCTCAAGAGGCGTGATGGAGGACCAGAAGGCTGGCCGTCAGCGCAGCCGGGCCCTCGCTCTGGCGGCTGTTGTGGTGATCATCCTGGTGCTCGGACCGCTGGTCTGGTGGGCCGGCTCTGTGCTCCTTGAAGAGGAGCACCTGGGTGGACTTACCGGCCAGTTGAGCCTATGGATCTTTCTGCTCAGCGGCGCTCTGCTGGCTTCTGCGCTGCTTGCCGGCTGGGCTCGGCGCAAATAGTCTCCTCCCGCCCGTACGAAAGAGACATCTCTTAAGTAAAGAGCGCAACTTCCCAATTCTCTCTACCGTCCATTTAGATGGGGCGGTTAAGGTATATTTAATCTCCTGACAAAACGCCCTCTGCGTGAGGGACTGCTTATGCGTGATCCTCAATTGATTGCCGCCAATGAAGACGAGCGCCTGATACCGGCGTGGGCCATTTCCGTTGCCGCCGTGGCATTTGTCCTGGTGGAGTACTACTTCTGGCTCATCCTGCCAACCCAGCAGCACCATGCGGTGCCCCTCGGTTTTCGCATTTATTTCAATCTCTCCTGGGGAGTCCTGGCCGCTCTTTATTTCTTGATGGTGGGCTTTGTCAGCAAGGACGCCCCCCGCCGCGCCATGAGCATGCGGTTTTGGATCGTGATCTGCTTTGTGATGCCTGCCGGCATCGGCGCAGTACTCTACTTCCTGTTGCGCGCGCCTTTGGTATCGCGCTGCCCTGCCTGCGCAACCCACGTGCAAAGCGACTTCCACTTCTGCCCGCAGTGCAATTACCAGCTCACCGCCAGTTGCGGCAATTGCTTCCGCACGGTCCGCGCGACGGACCAGTTCTGCACCCGGTGCGGACACGAGCTTTCTCACGATCAAATGCCGGCGCGCTTGCGAGTGATCGGAGAATAGCAGTCCACCTTCGCGAAGCTCAGGAATGCCCAGAGGCAATCGGCAAATCCGGCACATCTTCGTGATCCCTTCTCTGCGCTCAGATATACAACCAATACTGTGCCGCATTGACCAGGCCAGGTGGCCTTCCTACAATCAAACTTCCGGTCTGCAATGCCTATCTCCGCGCTCATTATCGACGACGAACAACTGGCCCGCGACGAACTGCGCTATCTCCTCGATCAGGTCGGCGGGGTCAATGTAGTGGCGCAGGGAACCAACGGCATCGAAGCCGTGAATCTGATTGAGAAGCATCGCCCCGACGTTGTCTTCCTTGATGTACAGATGCCGGGTTTAAACGGATTTGCGGTCATTGAACGGTTGTTGGATCGACATCGCGCCCAGGGCAAGGATGCGGAGCCGTTGCCCCAGTTTGTCTTTGCCACTGCCTACGATCAATACGCGGTGCGCGCCTTCGAAGTAAACGCCGTCGATTATCTCCTCAAGCCATTTGACGGGAGTCGCGTGCAGCAGGCGCTGGAGCGAGTGCGTGGGCGCATCACCAGTGGTGCGACGGCGGGCAGCCCGCCACCCGAATCCCAACTCGACGCGCTGCTGCGGCTGCTGAACCATCCCCAGGGCGGCGCGCGTGCTCCGCAACCGGCCCGGCTGATTGTACAGGCGCAGAGTCGGCTGCTGCTGGTGGATCAGGCGGAAATCTGCTACGCAGCGATTGATGAGGGTGTGATTCGCGTCGTGACGCAAAGCTTTGAGGGTCACTCCAAGTGCCGCACCCTGGAGGAGCTGCTTGAGCTCCTTGACCCGGCCCTCTTCTGGCGCGCCCATCGCGGCTTTGTGGTGAACATCAATCACATCCGCGAGGTGGTACCGTGGTTCAAGTCAAGCTACCAGCTGCGCATGAACGACAAAAAACAGACTGAGATTCCGGTGAGCCGTGCACAGACCAAGCGGCTCCGCGAGCTCTTCAACCTGTAGCCTGACTTCTTTGATCTGCCATCTTCACGCCCGGCCTCAAACTCAGTCATAACGCTCAAAGACGATCTGCTTTCGGTGCCAGCCGAGGGCCTTCAGCCGCTCGCGAACCGAAGTGATCATCTTGTTGAGTCCGCAAACGTAGGCGTAGATCTCAAAGCGCAACTCAGCTGCCGGGATCGAGGAGTCAAGCGGCGGCGGAGCTACCGGTTCTCCCAGCCGCGCAGCGCGCTCCTCGATGATCCGGACCGCATGTTCCTGCACATAGCCGCGGAGCCCATTCCAGCTCTCGGGTCCACGGCTCAGCGTGGGCAGATAGTGAAAGTTGGGGTGCCGTGCGGCGAGGGCCTTAAACTCCTCCCGGTAATAGAGTCCGCTCTCGTGGCGCGTGCCATAGACGAGCCATATCTGTTTGCCTTGGCTGCGGTCGGGCCCATCCTGCGGAAACAGCCACTGGGCAAAGCTGCGCATAGGAGCGATGCCCGTGCCGGTTGCAATGAGGACCGAGTCGGTCATTGGCTCGCGCAATGTGAAATATCCGTTCGGCCCATACACCTGAATCGCTCCGCCAACAGGGAGATCGGGCAGGTCCGCGAGGCGATTGGAAAAGAAGCCTCCCTCAACCCGATTCAGGCAGAGATCGAAGCGATTGCCGTTGGCCGCAGAAGCAAACGAATAAGCGCGGGTCTGCTCCTTGCCTTGGGAGTCCTCTTCCACAGCCGAAATAAACTGACCGGGAGTGAATGGAAAATCCTCCAGCTCATCGATGACGAATTCGAAATGAAAACACTGCGCCGCCTGAGAAATGCACTCTTTTCTCGCTAGGCGTGCCGTGTAGAGATCGCGTGCCAATTGGAATCTCGCTCAGCAGTGGGATGAAGCCCCGCCAACAGGACTTGTTGGAGTATCTCCAGCGAAGGGCCAGGGTGGCAAGCGCGGTGTCTTGCCATCGTTCGCATTCTTGACCCTGATGGCATCCTATTCAGCATGCTTCTCGCACTTATTTCAGGTTGAATTAAGCTTCGCAGGGCTTATCTGAAGATGACAAGAATGTCATGCAGTCTGCTGGTTACGTTGAGTAAGCGCACGTGTCCAATGGGTGCGGGCCGGTTCGCCCAAGGTTCGAACCGAACATAGGCGTTTCTATTCCGATTGCCATGCACGAGATGCACCCTGGGAGATCGCGTGTTTTCTCACGTCCATACTGCAAGAGCTTCGACGCGTCCCCGCTTCAAGATCGTTCAGAGTCTGAATAAGACGGTGGAGTTTATGGCAAGCAAGTTTCGCGCTGATCCTGCAGTGCATCAAACCGTAAGAGGTTCGAGCAATAGTGTTTCTAAATTGCTGCAAATGAAAAAGTGCGAGTACGTCCATAACGTGGATGCGAAGCCACTCCGGCGTTGCATTCTCCTCATCGGGGCCGTCGCTGCTTGCTGCGCTCCTTTGAGCGCAACGGCTCAACAAGAGCCCGTTGCAGTGGCGAGCGATTCTGCATTGCCGGATGCGCCGGGCGTGGAAGTATCTTCCGCTGCGCCCCCCGACGGTGAAGTCCCTCAAACGGGCACTGCCACCATTTCCGGAACGGTTCTGGACACCAATGGTTCTGAAGTTCAGGGCGCACAGGTGAAATTGACCCGCTCCACCGGAATCGACATGCGCGTCTCGCAGACCGGAAACGACGGTGAATATAAGTTTGCCGGCCTCGCGTCGGGCACCTACCGCGTCACCGTGTCAGGACCTGGCATGGGAACCGTTATCTCCCCCGAAATAAAACTTCAGGCAAACGAGTTCCGCGTTGCTCCGCAAATCGTGTTGGCGGTTGCCGCCGCGTCTACTGATGTGACGGTCCTGGGAGACAAGGAGGAGATTGCCGAGGAACAGGTCCACATTGCCGTGCAGCAGAGAGTCCTGAAGGTCTTTCCCAACTTTTACAGCGCCTACGACTGGAACGCGCCACCCATGGGATCGAAGCAAAAGTTCAAATTGGCTTTTCGCGCCGTGACGGACCCAATGGCCTTTGCCGGAGCCGCGGGGGTGGCGGGCGCCGAACAGTATTACAACATCTTCCCGTCATATGGCGGCGGAATCCAGGGCTACGCAAAGCGCTACGGCGCGGCCTACGCGAACGACTTCTCAGGAAGAATGTTCAGCAGCGCCGTCTTCCCATCCATTTTCCATCAAGACCCGCGCTACTTCTACCGGGGTTCGGGCAGCATCCGTACCAGGGCGCTCTATGCAATATCCGCAGCCGTCATTGCAAGAGGCGACAATGGACACTGGCAGCCTAATTACTCCGAGATCTGTGGAAACTTCGCGGCAGGCGCTCTCTCAAATCTCTACTATCCATCCGATAGCCGCGGAGCGATGCTGACCATCGGGAATGCCCTCATTGAGACCGCAGGAAGAGCAGGAACCAACCTTGTACGCGAATTCATCTTGCGAGGGATCACGTCCAAGGTGCCCACCTACGATAATGGGAAGCCGTAACGCATCTCGACGAGTAAAACTCCCGATCCTAGATTCACGCGTGCGTCAACGCATGCCAGCATAACTGCACGCCCAGGCCAAACAGCCAGAGTGAAAGCGCCAGCCTCATGGCACGCGCCGGAATCTTGTTCGCCAGGCCCGTTCCAACAATCGCACCCACCACGCCCCCGGCAACGAGATTGGCCAGCAAGGCAGGATTGAGCCCGCCATAGCTAAGGTGTAGACCTCCGCCCACCAGCGACAGGCACAGTCCGAAAGCAAGGTCGGTGCCTACGACCCGCGGAGCGTCCAGCGCGGTGAGACCGAGGAGTGACAACGTTCCCAGAGCGCCGGCCCCTGACGACGAGAAGCCCACCTCCGCACCTACCGGGAACATGGCCAGGGCCAGCCATCCTGGACGATAAGCACGCCCGTTCTCCGCGGCGGCCGGGCGGAAATGACGATAGATATGCCATGCGGAAGAGAGCGCGATCATGGTGCCTAGAGCCAAATAGAGCCAGATCGTATCGTGTTGAACACCGGCCATGCGTCGAAAGAGAATGGTGCCGAGCACAACTCCCGGCAGACCGGTAAGGAGCATGATGCCCAAAGTGCGCCATACCACCTGGCGTCGCCAGATCTGCACCGGGACCACAACCAGTTTGACCGCGGCCGCGTACGCCAGGGCCGTGCCGATTGCTTCTGGGACCGGCACATTCAGAAAAAGAATCAGCAAAGGCGCGGTAATAGTGCCGGCTCCCACCCCGGTCATTGCAATCAGCGCGGCAATCAAAAAGCCCAGTGCGATTTCCATGGCGGTCTCCGCGTTAGCTGGCCTGGATGTGAATGCCGCATTCGAGTTTCTGGCCGGACCAGCGCCCCGAGCGCGGATCGTTGGGATCGAAGGGCAAGCTGGTGCACGGCGCGCAACCAATGCTCGTGTAGCCCTTCTCATAAAGCGGCAACAGCGGAATGCCATGCGCCTCGGCGTAGTACCAGACATCGCGCGTGGTCCATTCGGCCAGTGGGCTTAGCTTCGACAGCGTGTGGCCGCTGGGCAGCGTGAAGGTCTCCTCGGCCTGCAGGTTGGCGCGTGACTTCGATTGTTGACGGCGGAGGCCTGTGACCCACACATCGAATGGCGCGAGCGAGCGAAACAGCGGCTCAACTTTGCGCATTCCGCAGCAGCGGTCGGGAGCACTCTGATAGAGAATGCCAAACTCCGACTCCTGTTCAGCGACGGTGTGCTCGGGAAGAACGTTTATCAGGTTCAGGTCCCACTCTGCAGCGATCTGATCCCGATACGCAAGCGTCTCAGGAAAGTGGTACCCCGTCTCAAGGAACAGCACCGGAACCTTCGGAAGAATCGCCCGCACCATGTGCAAAACAGCAACATCTTCCGCCTGAAAGCTGCTCGTCATACAAGCATTCTGCGCGTTTTCGAGATGCTCTTTGAGGAAGCTCTGCGCAACTCCGGCGCGCTCTTCCACTTCAGATGCCCAGTCCGTTGTCATTTTCATCTTCTCCATTCGGAATGGCTCCGAGGCGCTGAATTTCATTGAGAATCTCGTCGGGTTGATCGAAGGCGAGCTCATGCGGCGCAGTGTCTGAGCCATGAACTGCAGCCAGAGTGATAGAGCCGGAATCATCGCTTTCCACCACCACCAGCGCGCCCAGCCGAGCAATCGTGGCGAGCAATGGCGATACGGCAACACGCGTGCGAAGGACGAGGACGCCGGCTTGAAGCAGGCCCTGCTCGAGCTGAGATGCCAATTCCGGGCGATTGCCAACCACGAGCAACCCGCGGGTTGCACGATTGGTTCCGGAATCAGCGTCAGCGGCGTCCGCGATACTGCGAATCATTCCCGCGCCCGCGGTGGTGTTGTCAGCGGCATCGATAAGAATCAAACTGCCCGTGGCACGGCTGTCGCGGTAGAGGTCCGCCAGCAGCGGACGGCTCGTCTCGATGACCACTTGGCCGATGTCATTGAGTCTGAGTTGCTCCGCGGGATGGTGCTCAAGGTGCTCGACGTGAATGCGGGAGCGAATCTCAACGACCCGTGCGCGAACTGTCTGGCTGGTATGCTTCAGCAGATACGTGGTTCCAGGCCGGAGTGGCTTCGCGTGCATCCAAACCACGGTTGCTTCAAAATGCCGCGTCCTGTGCGGAGCATCGGCAACTGACGCGATCATCTCGCCGCGGCTGATGTCGGTTTCATCTTCCAGGGTCAGAACCACGGATTGAGGTGCGCGTGCTTGCGCCAGGTCGCCGTCCCAGGTGTTGATGGAACGAACCCGCGTTCTGCGCCCCGATGGCAACGCTACTACTTCGTCGCCGGGGTGCACGGTGCCCGCGGTGATTTGTCCTGCAAAGCCGCGGAAGTCCTGATTGGGACGAAGCACGCGCTGCACCGGAAAGCGAAAGCCGGCATTCGAGCGTTCAATGGCCAACGGCACAGTTTCGAGCAGTTCGAGCAGGCTCGGTCCGGTGTACCAGGCGATGCGCTTGCTGCGGTGTACGACGTTATCGCCTTCCAGCGCACTGACGGGAACGGCGATCAGTTCCGGAATCTCAAGCTGCTTCGCAAGCGCCTGCAGATCGTGCAGGTGACTTTCGTAGACTTCTTCAGAAAAGTCGACGAGGTCCATCTTGTTGACGGCCGCGATGACGATCGGGATGCCTAGCAGAGCCGCAATGCATGCATGACGCCGCGTCTGATCGAGGATCCCCTTGCGCGCATCAACCAGCACAATAGCCACATCCGCCGTAGATGCCCCGGTGGCCATATTGCGCGTGTATTGCTCGTGCCCCGGCGTATCGGCGATGATGAATTTGCGCTTTGGGGTGGAGAAGTAACGATAGGCAACGTCGATCGTGATGCCCTGCTCGCGCTCAGCACGAAGACCGTCCGTCAGTTGGGCGAAATCGATCGCCGCATTGTGCGTCACCGCGCGCACATGATCGTCATACACGTTGCGCGAGTCGTAGAGAAGCCGCCCGATCAGCGTTGACTTGCCGTCGTCCACGCTGCCGGCAGTCGAGAAGCGCAGCAGATCCTTGGCACGCTCAGCCTCAAGCTGCTCTTCGATGCGCGCATCCACATCGTCCGCGGCAACGCCGTTTGCAGTCGGTACGATGTCTTCTTCAGCAATGAACATCAGAAGTAGCCCTCGCGCTTCTTGATTTCCATGGAACCGTCCTGGTCGTGATCGATAATGCGATTGGCGCGCTCGGAATTCCGAACCGCCATCAGTTCCGCAATGATTTTAGGAACCGTGTCGGCATCGGAACGAATGGCCCCCGTGCACGGGCTGCATCCGAGCGAGCGCAGGCGGCACTTGATCCATTGCTCCTCGCCCGGCAATCCCTGTACAAACGGCTGCTCCACCGGAATAAGGCTGTCGCCGCGCACCAGCATGCGGCGTTCCTTCGCTAGATACAGCGGCACAATCGGAATCTTCTCCAGGTGGATGTAGTGCCAGATATCCAGTTCCGTCCAGTTCGATAGCGGGAAGACACGAATACTCTCGTTGGGTCCGATGCGCCCGTTGAAGAGGCTCCACAACTCGGGCCTTTGGTTCTTCGGATCCCACTGGCCCGCACTGTCGCGAAACGAGAAGATGCGTTCTTTCGCGCGCGATTTTTCTTCGTCGCGTCGCGCGCCTCCAAAAGCCGCGTCAAATCCGTGCGCGCGGAGTCCATCGAGAAGAGCCTGCGTCTTCAGCAGTCCGCAGCAACGCTGCGTCCCCAGGCGCACAGGGTTCGCGCCATCTGCCAGCGCTTCCTCGTTGCGCCACACGATCAGCTTCAGGCCCAGTTCGCTGGTATAGTTGTCACGAAATTCGAGCATCTCGCGAAACTTGTACCCGGTGTCGACATGCAGCAGCGGAAACGGAATCGGTGCGGGATGAAATGCCTTTTGCGCCAGCCTCAGCATCACCGAGGAGTCTTTGCCGATGGAATAGAGCATCACCGGCTTCTGAAACTCCGACGCCACTTCGCGGATGATGTGAATGCTCTCCGCCTCGAGCAGCTGGATGTGATTGAGTCGCTCCAACGGCAGTACCGGGCTGCTCAAAATCGCCGTCATCCAATCTCTCCGTTCATCTTGTGCAGAAAATAGAAAACCCGCGGCAGCAGATCTTCTGCAGCGCGGGCCTGGGGGGAATTTCGATGAGTTCTAAGGCTGGTTTACCCCACGGTCCGACGCGGCACGCAACAACACGCGCGACAAGCCGTCGGAGTGGAGCACAAACTCATGTTGTCTACTATATCGATTCAGTGGTTCAGGGTCAACCTCCAAAAAGGGCTGGCGGTTCGAGCAAGAAACCACTCCATTCGCCCGCTGCAATCGCCTAAACCAGCTTATCCACTGCACTTGCCAAGTCGAAGTCCTTTGCGGTCAAGCCGCCCGCGTCATGCGTCACCAGTGCGAGACGGACACGGTTGTAGCGGATGTCGATGTCCGGATGGTGGCCGGCGCCTTCGGCCAGCTCCCCAACTTTGTTCACAAACCCAAGTGCCGCGCGAAAATCCTTGAACGCAAAGGTCCGCGTCAATTCACCTGAAACGACTTTCCAGGCTGGAACGACCTTCAGATGTGCATCAACTTGTTGCTCGGAGAGTGGGGACATGATTCTTCTCCTCGAATTTCAATTCTATCCTTCCGGCATTCTGGAAGGCAGGCGGCAAGATCCCGTTTCCTACTAACAGCTGAAGGCTGGAAGCTAATAGCTGCCTTTACGCCTTGCCGATAACCTTGGCCAGCGTGGCGCCGATCTCCGCCGGCGAAACGACTACATGGATACCGGCAGCGGTCATGGCTTTCATCTTGTCGGCCGCTGTGCCCTGACCGCCGCTGATGATTGCACCCGCGTGGCCCATGCGACGCCCGGGCGGCGCAGTCTGGCCGGCGATGAATCCCACCACCGGCTTCTTCACGTGCTGCTTCACGAACTCGGCTGCAGCCTCTTCAGCCGAGCCGCCAATCTCGCCGATCATGATGATCGCTTCGGTTTCAGGATCGTCGTTCAGCAGGCGTAACGCATCGATGTGCGTGGTGCCGATAATCGGGTCGCCGCCGATACCAATTGCAGTCGATTGGCCGATGCCGCGTTGCGTCAACTGGTGCACCGCCTCATATGTCAGCGTGCCCGAGCGCGATACGATGCCCACCGAGCCTTCCTTATGAATCCGTCCCGGCATGATGCCGATCTTCGCCTTGCCCGGCGAAATGACGCCAGGACAATTGGGTCCGATCAGCCGCGATTTCGATGATTTGAGTTTTGCCCACACCTTCACCATGTCCAGCGTGGGAATGCCCTCGGTAATACAAACGATCAGCGGAATCCCCGCATCCTCGGCCTCGAGAATCGCATCCGCTGCAAACGGAGGCGGAACAAAAATCATCGTCGCGTTGGCGCCCGTCTTCTCCACGGCATCGGCGACGGTATTAAACACCGGCCAACCTTCGTGCGTCGTGCCGCCCTTGCCCGGAGTTACACCGCCCACCACGTTCGTTCCATATTCGGCGCAGCCTTTCGCGTGAAAGGTGCCTTCTTTGCCAGTAAGCCCCTGGACGATAAGTCGAGTCTCCTTATTCACTAAAACGGCCATTCGAAACAGCTCCTAGCTTCTAGCTTCTAGCCTTTAGCTCCTAGAGATTGGATGAAGGCGCTAAGCATCTTGGAAATTTCAACGCAGAGCGCTTCTGCTTTTCGCAGCGTTGCTTCATCACTGATCTTCAATTGCCGGGCCACTAGAAGTTGCGTTTGTACTTCGTAAGTGGAACCTTGTGCGATTCCAAGAAACTGCCGAAATTCGCCCTCAGTCAACCGTCCCCTGCCCTCGGCGATATTGCTTGCCACCGAAACACTGGCCCGGCGCAATTGCGAGGTTTAACCATATATTTCGTCATTCGGAGTTGACTTGGTAAGGCCGTAAATACAAACCGTCATCTCCATGGCCCGTTGCCAAACGGTCAAATCCTCGAATGCTTGCGCCAAGTTACATCCCCGTTCCGATCACCGATTTGGCTCTTTGCCTTCAGCTGAAAGCTGGAAGCTAGGAGCTGGAAGCTGCTTTTACCACCAATTCCGCTGCTTCCTTCATCGTTGCTCCCACCTGAAAGTTCAAGCCCGAATCCTTGAGAATCTTGCGGCCTTCCTCGACGTTCGTTCCTTCAAGCCGCAACACGATGGGCACCGTCACCTTCAGATTTCGAGCCGCTGCCACAACGCCGGTAGCCAGCCGGTCTACACGCAAAATGCCGCCGAAAATATTGATGAAGATGGCCTTCACATTCGCGTCCGAAAGCAGAATCTCGAAGGCATGTTCAATCTGCTCCTGGGTCGCGCCGCCCCCAACGTCAAGGAAGTTGGCGGGACTGCCTCCTGCATATTGAATGATGTCCATCGTAGCCATCGCCAGCCCTGCCCCGTTGACCATGCAGGCAATCGAACCGTCAAGCTTGATGTAGTTCAGCGCGTACTTGCTGGCTTCCACTTCGAGCGGGTCTTCCTCGGCCACGTCACGCATCGACTTGATATCGGCGTGCCGAAAAAGCGCGTTGTCGTCGAACGTGATCTTCGCATCGAGTGCGAAGAGCTTGTCGTCCTTCGTCGTAATGAACGGGTTGATTTCGACGAGCGAAGCATCCGTCTCGATAAAAGCCCTGTAAAGACTCTGAAAAAAAGCCACTGCCTGGTTAATCTGAGCAGGCTTGAGGCCCAGCGCAAAGGCGAGCTTGCGTGCCTGCCACGCGCCAAAGCCCACTGCCGGATCGATCGCTTCTTTGAAAATGGCCTCGGGATTCTTCGCGGCCACCTCTTCAATCTCCATGCCGCCGGCCTGCGAGGCCATGAAGACCAACTCGCCCGTGGCGCGGTCAAGCACGATGCCGAGATAAAGCTCGCGATCAATGGCTGCGGTCTCTTCAATCAGCAACCGCTGCACCTTTTGCCCGTGCGGACCGGTCTGGTGAGTCACCAGTTGCATGCCGAGAATGTTCTTGACGTGCAGCTCGGCGTCTTCGCGGGTACGCGCTACCTTCACGCCGCCGCCCTTGCCGCGGCCTCCGGCATGAATCTGCGCCTTGACCACCACGC
>OCTA010002222.1_pt1 | contig 17738 bp, 15 predicted proteins | sample 1538991 | NCBI WGS metagenome assembly OCTA01 (sample SAMEA3539302, study PRJEB22396) | soil metagenome | biome: tundra; feature: field; material: soil | place: USA | collected 2010-05 | depth 0.15 m | reverse complement strand
AGTTCACCGGCTGGCCCTCCAACCCGGCGGCAATACAAACGTTTAACGCAACCACCGGCCTGCCAACCGGCGGCGCGCCCGTAGGCTTGACCGGCTTCCCGCTGAACTTCCATCCGGCTGTCACCTATCGCTACTCGCTGGATGTCCAATATGATATCGGCCACAATTGGATGGCGACGATCGGGTATTCGGGCAGCCAGACCCGCCATTACACCCTGCAGAGCAACCTGAACTACGTGTACTACACCGCCGGCTTGAACCCCATGGTGAACAGCATGGATTGGTATTCCAACGATGCGAATGCTCACTACAACGCGTTGCTCACGGAAGTGCAGCACCGCTTCTCGTCCCTCTTCGAAATCGACTTTCAGTATAGGTTAAGCAGGAGCATCGACGACGGCACTCAGGACTACTACCAGGATCCGTATCCCTGGAACCTGGCCTACGCCCACGGGCCGTCGGATTTCGATGCTACCCATAACTTCAAGCTCTGGGGCGTGTATACTCCGGCGCTCTTCAAGGGCAGCCATGGCTGGATGGAGAAGGCCTTTGGGGGCTGGACAATTAGCGGGATCCTCAACGCCCACTCAGGTTTCCCCTGGACGCCGCAGTACTGCAACACGGGCGGCAACGTGGTGTATCCGAACAGCAACTTTGGGTGCCTGTACCCGGCTACCTACTCCGGCAGCGCGGGCAACAATTACGGCAACTCGACCTTTATGAGCCCGAACGGGAACTTTCCCAACGGCGCCTTGACTTATTTGACGGTGCCCACTTGGCCGGCAACTGGCATTCCCCCGGCCCCGGCGACCGACATCCATCGCAATATGTTCCGGGGTCCGGACTACTTCGGGAACGATTTCCAACTGGCCAAAGCCTTTGGCCTGCCGAATATGAAGGTATTTGGCGAGAACGCCAAACTCAACCTGCAGGCCAATTTCTACAACCTGTTCAACAAGCTGAATCTCATGAACATGAACACGACTATCAGCAACGACGGCATAACCAGCAATCCGCAATTTGGACAAGCCCAAGCCGCGTTTGCCGGACGTATCATCGAATTGCAGGCGAGGTTCAGCTTCTAGGCTAAGCCTCCAGGTTTTGGCCCCTAACGCGGCCGGAGAGTGAGGTGCGGTACTTTTCTCCGGCCGCTTCTTTACCAAAGCCAGCCCTGCACGGATGGAGGAATCGTCGCTTTGCGGTGGTACGGTCTGGTTCTGCTGACGTGTTGCGCCCTGCCGCTCAAGGCGCAAACCCCCGGCTTCACTGCGCTCGCGGCGCAGGCGAACGAAGCTCGTGAATCCGACCGCCTGGATGAGGCAGTTGTGCTGTACCGGAAGGCGCTGGCCCTGCGCCCGGCTTGGGCCGAAGGCTGGTGGTATCTGGGCACGCTGTTGTACGACCAGGATGACTACACGAGCGCCGCGAGCGCGCTGCGGAAGGCCGTCGAACTAAGCCCTCAATCCGGCAACGCCGTTGCCATGCTGGGGCTTTCGGAGGCGAAGCTCGGCCGCGACGGGGACGCGATGCAACATCTCGAGAAAGGCCGCACGCTGGGCGTGGGCGGGGATGAGAGCCTGCGCCGCGTCATGCTCTACACGCAGGGTACGCTGCTGCTTGCCGCGGGCGAATTCAGTAAAGCGCAAGAAGCGTTGGATCTACTAGCCCGCGAAGGCGCCGATCGGGAAGAGTTGATGGACGCGCTCGGTGAATCGGTGCTGGGCATCCGGCCTCAGGATCTGGCTGCCTCCGATTCAGCCAGCGATTCAGCCACACGAGAGGTCGTCCGGCGGGCCGGCCGGGCGGAGCACGTCGCCGCCAGAGGCGACGTGCACGCCGCGCTGGCCGAGTACGGCCGGCTGGCCGCCGGCGCTGGGAAGTTTCACAACGTCCAATTCGCCTACGGGCGCTTCCTGCTCGCCAATCACTTCGACGATCAGGCTGTCGAAGCGTTCCGCCGTGAGATCGAGAACAGCCCCCAGCATTTGCTGGCGCGGCTGGGCATTGCCGGCATTATGGTGGAGACGCACCCGGCCGCCGGGATCCCCTACGCCGAGCAAGCCGTGCAGCTCGCTCCCGGACTCGCGGAAGGTCACTATCTTCTGGGAATGTTGTTGTTGGGCACGGGCGCCGTTGAGAGAGCCATCGCCGAACTGGAAACGGCGGAGCACAAAGATCCGGCGGATCCTCGCGTCTATTTCGCGCTGGGGCGCGCGTATGCCATGGCGCACCGGATGGAGGATGCCGCCCGGGCGCGCGCGGAGTTCGCACGGCTAAGCAAGGAGAATCCTAAGTGAAACGGTTACGATCGGTTTTCATGGCGGCGATGCTGGCCGCGATTGCGGCTTCCGCGCCGGCGGAGACCGTGGTGATTGACGCCGCCGGTCCGAGCCATCCATTTCCGCATTTCTGGGAACAGGTTTTTGGTTCGGGCCGCGCCAACCTGGCTCTGCGTGAGAGCTATCGCCGCGACCTGCGCGCGATGCGGAGCGCAACCGGCATCCAGTATGTTCGCTTCCACGCCATCTTCCACGACGAGAACGGATTGTACGACGAGGACGCGCAAGGCCGGCCCGTCTATAATTTCTCCTACGTGGACCAGATCTACGACGGGCTGCTCGAAAACGGAGTGCGGCCTTTTGTCGAGCTCAGCTTCATGCCGCGGAAGCTCTCGGCATCGCCGCCTGTGCCGCACCCATTCTGGTACAGGCCGCTGGTTTCGCCCCCCAAGGATTACGGCAAATGGGGCGAGTTGATCCGCGCGTTCGCCCAGCACCTGGTGGAGCGGTATGGCATCGACGAAGTGGCCGAGTGGTACTTCGAAGTATGGAATGAGCCGAACATCGACTTTTGGGCGGGCCAGCCCAAGGAGTCCAGCTACTATCAGCTCTATGCGGCGGCCGCCGGCGCGCTGAAAGGCGTCAACCCGCGGCTGCGCGTGGGCGGCCCGGCGACGGCGCAGGCGGCCTGGGTGGACCGCTTGATCGCGTACTCGGTGAAGAATAACGTGCCGATCGATTTCGTATCCACGCATGTTTACGGCAACGACCGCTCGCAGGATGTCTTCGGCACGGATGAGACGATCAGCCGGCGCGACATGGTGGCGCGCGCGGTCAGGAAGGTGTTCGACCAGGTGAAACACTCGGCGCGTCCGGACCTGCCGATCCACTGGACCGAGTACAACGCCAGCTACATGAATGAGCCGGCCGTCACCGACACGCCGTTCATGGGGCCGTGGCTGGCGAACAATATCCGGCAATGCGACGGGTTGGTAACCACCATGTCTTACTGGACATTTTCCGATGTCTTTGAGGAGCAGGGCGTGGTGAAGACGCCATTTTACGGCGGTTTCGGCGTGTTCGCCGAGAACGGCATTCCCAAGGCGGCATTCCACGCCTTCCGGCTGCTGCACCAACTGGGGGCCGAACGCCTGAACGCGGATTCGGAATCGGTACTGGCGACGCGCCGCGCGGATGGCGCTCTGGAGGTGGCCGCCTGGAACTATGCGGCGCCGGAAGAGGCGGGCTCGCCGATCGAACTGTCGTTGTCGTTCAAAGGGCTGAATACAGGCAAACACACCGCGCGCATCGAGCGGGTGGATGCGGAGCATGGCTCACCGCTGAAGGCGTGGGAAGACATGGGGCGGCCGGCTTGGCCTTCACGCGCGCAAATCACAGCGCTCCAGAGTGCTGCGCAGCCTGGAAATCCGGAAACGGTCGAACTCGGCGATGACGGTTCGCTGAAGCTGCACTTGAGCGCGCACAGTCTGGTGCTGGTGGAGGTCCAGTGAGCCTGATTCGATTGCTGCCGGCGCTGGCGCTGATCGCGGCCACGGGATGGGCCCAGGCGCCGGATAAGGATGCGTTCGTCGAAGACCTGGAACATCGGGCGTTTCTATTTTTCTGGGAGCGGGCCGACGCGCAGACGGGGCTGGTGCTGGATCGGGCGAAGGCGGATGGCAGCGCGGAGAGCCGCCGCATCGCAAGCATCGCCTCCACCGGCTTCGGGCTGACCGCGCTATGCATCGGGGCGGAACACGGCTGGATCACGCGCGAGCAGGCGCAGGCACGCGTGCTGGCGACGCTGGGCTTTCTTGCCGCACGGATGCCGCGGGAGCACGGCTGGTATTACCACTTCGTCGACCTGCGGACCGGAGAGCGGCAGTGGAAGAGCGAGCTTTCATCCATCGACACGGCGCTGCTGCTGGCCGGAGTGCTGACAGCGCGGGAATACTTCGGGGAAGAATCTGAAATCGGCAAACTGGCGGAATCGATTTACGAAGCGATCGACTTTCCTTGGATGTTGAACGGCGATCCCAAACTCCTCTCGATGGGCTGGAAACCGGAATCGGGATTTTTGAACGACCGATGGGACAGGTACTGCGAACTGATGATCCTTTACCTGCAGGCCATCGGATCGCCGCGGCATGCGATCCCGGCGGATTCCTGGTATGCCTGGCGCCGGCCGCACGTGCGCTATGAAGGCTACGACTACATCTCCGCTGCGCCGCTGTTCACCCATCAGTACTCGCATGCCTGGGTGGATTTTCGCGGGCGGCGAGAAGATCGCGGCGAGCGCACGAACTGGTTTCAGAACTCCGTGATCGCCACCGAGGCGCATCGCGCTTTTTGCATCGACCTGCGGTCGAAGTTCCCGGATTACGGTCCCGACGCGTGGGGCATAACCGCTTCGGACAGCGCCAAAGGTTACGTTGCGTGGGGCGGGCCGCCGATGGACCCGGCGATTGACGGCACGCTGGTGCCGTGCGGGCCGGGCGGATCGCTGATGTTCACGCCGGATATCGCGCTGCGCGCGCTGCGGAACATGCGCGGCATGCTGGACGGGCGCGTGTACACGCACTACGGTTTCGTGGATGCCTTCAACCCGCTGACGAAGTGGATCGACCCGGACGCGATCGGGATCGACGTGGGCATCACTCTGCTGAGCGCCGAAAACATGCGGACGGGCAACGTGTGGCGCTGGTTCATGCGGAACAGTGACATCCGGGGCGCGATGGATAAGGTTGGGCTACGAGAGGCGCCGAAGAAAGAGAAGTGATCAGAGGAGCCGGCGGCCCGCGGCACTGGTATCGTAGCCGCCCAAGCCTTCGAGTTCCCGGCGAAAGCTGGCGCGGTTCAGCGTGTCGAGCAGCGTCTGGACCGGCGGGTAGTCCAGGTGCTGGCGGCGGATCGCAAGATCGTAGCGCTCGGTCGCCAGAGGAATAAAGTCCAGCCCGAAGACGCGGGCCGCGGCGCGCGTGGCGATGCAACAATCCGCGTCACCCGTGCGCACCTGCCAGGCCGCCGGAAGATGGCCGCCGGCCAGGCGATCGTATCCGCGCACTTTTTGACCGGCCAGGCCCAGGCGATCGAGATGGCTATCCAGCAGGAGACGGCTGCCCGCGCCCGGCTCGCGATTCACGATAGAGACATCGCGCCGCGCGAAGTCCGCCACCGAGTGAATGGATTTGGGATTGCCAGGCGCCAGCACGAGGCCCTCCTCCCAGACCGCCAGCGAGACGACCGCGACGCTGTTCCGCGCGAAGAGGCGATGGATGGCCGGCAGGTTGGATTCGCCGCTGGCTTCGTCGCGCAGATGCGTGCCGGCCACGTGGACGACTCCCTGCTTCAGGAGCGCCAAGGCCTGGGTGCTGTTGCGTTGCGCGACCACCAGTTCGACTCCGGCGCGGAGCACGTGGCGGGCGAGCACCGAGATGCCCGGATCGCAGCCGGCCACCAGGATGCGGTTGGCCAGATCGTATTCTCCATGAAAGAGCTGGACCGTGGCTTTCCCGGCCTTGCCGGTCCGGGCGGGGGCGTCAACGTCGCCAACGAGGACCGCATCGGCGGTCGGCAGATACCAGGGAACCGGCGAAGGCGACGATGCTATCGTGCGCCGGTCCACGCGGCAGAGTTGCATGGGGTCGCCCGCGCGCGGGGTATCCGGCTGGGGCAGCAGCGTCACCTGCTCGGTGGGGAGCGGGGCGGCCGGCGCGTCCGATGGGAGCGAGAAGAGATCTTCCACGTTGACTTCAAGCGTCCGCGCCAGGCGCAGCGCGACCGCGGTGTTCGGCACATAGCTGCCGGATTCGATCGCGTAGATGGTCTGGCGGCTGATGCCGGTATGCTGAGCCAGCTCAGCCGCCGAGAAGCCTCGTTTTTGGCGGTGGGCAGTGAGGTGGGTGGCGATGTTGCGGTTGTCTTTCATGCGCGACTTTAGTCACTTTGACGTTACAACAGGCGGGTGCGGATTGCCAAGCCGGTGTGCGCCCCTTGTTACCATCGGTTCTGAAATGACCCCCGAGGAGAGAGAACGGTATTCGCGGCAGATCCTGTTTGCGGGCCTGGGCGAGGAAGGCCAGGAGCGGCTGCTGCGGGCGCACGCCGCCATCGTGGGTTGCGGCGCGTTGGGCAGCTTTCAGGCGGCCGCTCTGGCGCGCGCGGGCGTGGGGCGGCTCACCATCATCGACCGGGATTATGTGGAGCCCAGCAACCTGCAGCGGCAATGGCTGTTCGAAGAATCCGACGCTGCGGAAGCGCTGCCCAAGGCCGTGGCGGCGGAGCGGCGTCTGGCGCGCATCAATTCATCGGTACAGGCGCGCGGCATCGTCGCCGATCTGACGCCTGCGAATATCGATGAACTATTGGGCGAAGCGCAAGTGATTCTCGACGGCACCGACAACTTCGAGACGCGCTACCTGGTGAACGACTTCGCACTGAGCCGCGCGATTCCCTGGATCTACGGCGCGGCGGTGGGCAGCTACGGCATTACTATGCCGGTGATTCCGGGACGGACGGCGTGCCTGCGCTGTGTTTATCCCGATCCGCCCGCGGGCGCGCAGCCTACTTGCGAAACGGCGGGTGTGTTGAACTCCATTACCGCGGTAATTGCCGCTCTGCAAACCACCGATGCGCTGAAGATTCTGGCGGGCCGCGCTGAATCCTTGCGCGCGCGCCTGACTACGGTGGACGTGTGGGACGGCGGCGGCATCCGGCAGATCGAGCAGCCCGCGCCGGACCCCGACTGCCCGGCCTGCGGCGCGCGCGATTTCGCGTATCTGGAAGGCCGGCGCCGCGCGCCCGTCAGCCTGTGCGGGCGCAACGCGGTGCAGATCCACGAGCGCGCGCGGCCGCTTGACCTGGCGCAGCTCAAGGCGGCGCTGCTTCCGCTGGGCGAGGTGCGCGCCAACGAGTTCGCGCTGCGGTTTCTGACGGGGCCTTACGAGATGACGATCTTTCCGGATGGACGGGCGATCATCAAAGGCACCACGGATATCGGGCTGGCGCGGAGTTTGTACGCGCGTTACGTGGGGGGGTGAGGGGCGAGCTTCGCTCGCGAAAGAGCGGGTCCTGGAGGACCCGCGCATGCCTGGAGGCCTGCCCCACGAAAGGTCTTCGGGTGGAGTGCAGCATCGACGGATTTAATCATGTCGAGCGCCTCAAGGTATTGGGCGTGATTGTTGCGAGCTTCGAGCACGGCGGGGGGCACGGGGCAGGACCTAGGACCGTATCAGCCGTCCGGAAATGAGTCGAAAACGGCGTGTGTTGTCCTGCCCATGCTTGCGCACCCGCAAGGAGCGCGGCCCCCAGAGCGAGAAGTGATGTCATTGGCCACACGTGCCAACGGCGCTCTGCCCGTTGACTGTCACGGCACTCCGAGAGGCGCGCCAGGCGCCGCCAAAGGCCGTAAGGCCGACCAATGCGGAAGTAAGGACTCACGTCAATAACTGCTAACCACACCCTGTTTACTGTAACAACTGTGTAGAATCACATAATCCGCCATCTTTGTCGAGAAAAAAGGTTAGTTTCGTGGCGAATGCACTCAAAAGGCGGGAAAGCTCACAGGCTGAAGCCTGTGCCACCACGTCATTTCCGGCACGCCGCGCAGGGGCAGATATTCCGCAGGTGCTCCCACGAGTACAGGCCGGTCGAGTGGCCGTCGCTCCAGTGGATGCGGATGGCGTAGTTGCCCACCGGCTCGATGCTCAACATCTTCAGCGTGGGCTTGTACAGTTGGAACGGCGAAGCCGGGCTCGTAGGGCTTTCCGGCTGGCGCGGCGGCGTGCCGTGCGCGCCGGTACAGGTGGCGCAGGGGCACTTGTCGCGCAGATAGCCGATACCGTATTCGCTCGAATGCCGGTCTTTCCAGTCGATCTTGATGCCCTTCGATTTCGAAATGGCGATGTGTTCGGGGTCGCTGGCGCCGGTCATGTCAGTTCTGTAGCCGCTCCACGTCGCGCACGCCCGAGAGGCGGCGCATGGCGCCCACCAGCTTCTCCAGGTGCTTTTTGTCGCGCACGTCCACGGTCATCTCCACCAGCGCGCCGTCCGCCTCAGTCTCGGTTTTGGCTTCCAGGCTGCGAATGTTCGTGTTCTCATCGGAGAGCACGGAGGTGATCTGGTTCAACATGCCGGGACGGTCGTCCGTGTGGACCAGGATCTTCACCGGGAAGGCGTCCGAGGCGCTGCGGGCCCATTCCACTTCGATCTTGCGCTCCACGTCGTACATCAGGTTTTGCACGTTGCTGCATACCTTGGAATGCACCGCCACGCCCTTGCCGCGCGTGACATAGCCGACGATGGCCTCGCCGCGAATCGGATTGCAGCACTTGGCGCGGTATACGAGAAGATCGTCCATGCCTTTGACGCGGATGACGGCGTCGCCATCCGGACCGCGCGGCGCCCCGGCTGGAGCGGGCACGGTTTCCGGTTGCGGCGCGGGCGCCTTCGACACCTCCGCGGATTCCGGCAGCACCTGCCCGGGCGCCAGTTTTTGCAGCACCTGGCGCGCGGAATACTTGCCGTAGCCCAAGGCGGCGTACAGATCTTCGATCTTGCCGTAGCCGTAATCGCCCGCGACGCTCTCGAGACTGCCCTTGGAGATTTTTCCCAGTTGCACTCCGAGTCGACGGGCTTCCTTCTCCAGGTACTTCTCGCCGATCTCGATGGCCTTCAGCCGCTCGCTGGTGTTGATGACGTGCTTGATCTTGTTGCGGGCCTTCGCGGTCTTGACCAGCGTCAGCCAATCCTTGCTGGGCAGGTGGCCGGCCTGGGTCATGATCTCGACGATGTCGCCATTGCGCAGCGCATAGCGCAGCGGCACGATGCGGCCGTTGACCTTGGCGCCCACGCAGGTCTGGCCGACATCGGAGTGAATGGTGTAGGCGAAATCGATGGGGGTGGCGTCGCGCGGCAGCACGATCACCTTGCCGCGCGGCGTGAAGGTGTAGACCTCCTCCGGGTAAAGGTCCACCTTGAGGGTGGACATGAACTCGGCGGAGTCCTGCATGTCGTGCTGCCACTCGACCAGATGGCGCAGCCAGGCGATGCGCTGATCGTCGGGCGCGGGCCCCTTCTTGCCTTCCTTGTATTTCCAGTGCGCCGCGATGCCCTCCTCGGCGATGCGGTGCATTTCCTCGGTGCGGATCTGCACTTCGAAGTGCTGGCCGTGCGGCCCCACCACGGAGGTATGCAGCGACTGGTAGAGATTGGGGCGGGGGATGGCGATGAAGTCCTTGATGCGGCCGGGAATGGGCCGCCACTCGTTGTGGATCACGCCCAGGGCGGCGTAGCAGTTCTTCACCGAGTCGGTGACGATACGCAGCGCCATCAGGTCGTAGACCTGCTCGATGGCGATTTTCTGGCGCTTGATCTTCTGATAGATGGAATACGGCCGCTTGAGGCGGCCTTCCACGCGCGCGGGAATGCCTTCGCGGCGCAGCTCGCTCTCGACGGTGGTGCGGATCTCGTTCAGGAATTCTTCGTTGGAGTGGCGCTTCGATTCGATGGTTTGGGCGATCTCCGCGAAGGCTTCCGGATCCAGATGGAGGAAGGCGAGGTCTTCCAACTCGCCGCGCACTTTGCCCATGCCGAGGCGGTGCGAGATGGGGGCGTAGATTTCGATGGTCTCGGTGGCCACGTGCGCCCGGCGCTCGGCGCTCAGGTATCCGAGCGTGCGCATGTTGTGCAGGCGGTCCGCCAGCTTCACGATGATGACGCGGATGTCGTCGACCATGGCCAACAGCATTTTGCGAAAGCTCTCGGCCTGCCGTTCTTCCGCGTTGAAGATGTCCAGCTTGCTGAGCTTGGTGACGCCATCCACGCAGCGCGCCACCTCGTCGCCGAAGCCCTTGCGGATTTCGTCGGGCGTCATGCGGGTGTCTTCCACCAGATCGTGCAGCAGTCCGGTCTCGATGGTCACCAGATCCATGCGCATGCCGGCCAGGATGTGGGCCACCATGAGGGGATGCACCATGTACGGCTCGCCGGACTGGCGCAACTGGCCTTTGTGAAGCTCGGCGGCGGTGCGGAAGGCCTTTTCGACGGAGGCGAGATCGTCGCGCGGGCGGTACTCGCGAATCTTGTCTTCCAGTTCCCGATACAACTGCTCAATGCGGTCGGGGGGCGGGGATACGGGTGGAGCTTCGGAAACGCTGGAGACCTCTGGAGACACTAGTTTGATTGTAGCCGAGACGCGAGGGCCGGGCGCAGCGCATCGCAGCGCGGTCGACCGGGCGCCGGCGATTGGAGTTACATTTGGGAGCGTGATGCGGATCGTTGTGCAACGGATGCTGGCGGCCGCGCTCGTGTGGTTCGCGGCCGACCCATCCGCGGCCGACCCATTTGCGGCCAAGCGGGACAGGATGGTCCGCGAGCAGATCGAAGCCCGCGGTGTGAGCGACGCGGATGTGCTGCGGGTCATGCGGGACACGCCGCGGGAACGTTTTGTGCCCGCAGGTTGGCGCAAGCACGCCTACGACGATACGCCCTTACCGATCGGACACGGTGTCACGATCTCGCAGCCATTCGTCGTGGGCATGATGACGGAACTGCTGGAAGCCGGCAGAGGGCACAGCGTGTTGGAGATTGGCACAGGCTCGGGATACCAAGCGGCAGTGCTGGCGCAACTGGCCGGGCACGTGTACACGATCGAGATCGTACCGGAGCTGGCGCGGTCGGCGGCCGCACTGCTGGCCGAACTGGGTTACGCCAACGTGACCGTACGGCAGGGTGACGGCTACCGGGGCTGGCCTGAGCGAGCGCCTTTCGATCGCATCATCCTGACGGCGGCTCCGCCGGAAGTGCCGCAGGCGCTGCTCGATCAGCTCGCGTGCGGGGGGCGGTTAGTCGCGCCGGTGGGCGGCGCTATGCGGCCACAAGACCTGGTTGTAATCGACAAGACAGCCAACTGCGCCATTCGCCGGCGCACGGTCACCACCGTGCAATTCGTCCCCATGGTGCATGGGCGGGACCGTAAGCCGTAGAGCGTCGCGCAACGCGTCGCGGCAACCTAACGGATTCGGCGCGTGCAAGTGTCGTAGAATAGGGATCAAGCGCAGTGGGCGGTTAGCTCAGCCGGTTAGAGCGCCTGCCTTACAAGCAGGAGGTCCGCGGTTCGAGCCCGCGACCGCCCACCATACAGATTCAAGAACTTGCCGCCATTGCCTCGACGAAATCGAGTACCTTGAGAGCGTATTTGGGTGGTAGTCGATCCGCTGAAAGCCACATCGGCGCTTTAGGCCAAAATGCAGTGGTCTGGCGTGGAGTGGCCTGGCGTTCCGATCCTTGGGGAGAAACAGGAGTTCTGTGACCCCGATCCACACCCGCCGGACTGTCGGGCACTGCTTGGCCGAGTTGCAGCGACATACTCCGGAACTGGTAGCCAAACCTGGCGGAGTGGATGCCCTCCTCAACCACTTTGCCCGAAACGACGAAGGCACCATTCGAAGCGTCCTTCCAGGAGAGCACGCACCCGCCGACCGGAACCGTTTGGGTAGTGTGAATGCGGCGAACGTTCCCAACTTTGACAGGGATGACGGCCTCCGGCGCCTGTGCACCATCCCTACGGGAGGAGCACGATACCGCCAGACCGATGAGAGAGATCGGAACCAGAATTTTGAGATTCACAGATTACCTCTTTGCATTTGCAGTCCCGGTTGGAAGCGCCTTTCGCGCGGGCGACGCCGATTGGCAGGCACGTAAGAATCGAAGTGCCGTCCGTCGATCTTGTCGCCGGTGCAGACGCCGTTATAGCGCCGCCTTTGATGGAGCTTCCTGGTCTCCCGCCGCTCCAGCAGGGTCGCGCGGGCAGAAGGTCAATCGAGGTACTTGACCAGAATGACCTCGTTGCCCTTTTGGTTATAGATGACTTCGTCGACGAGCTTTTTCGCGATAAGCATCCCGAAGCCGCCCACGCGCATTCCTGCCCTCTTGCGGATTTTGAGGTGCTCGAGAGGCGACTCATCGGAGTTGGCAACCGCGGCGTGCTCGAGCGCAGAGCGAGAGAACCCCGTTCCGGGATCTTCCATGTAGTAGACCAGCGAACGGTGGCTGCGAACGCGCGAGACGCGGACCCACTCGTTAGGATCGAGTTTGCCACCGTGCTCTATGGCGTTGAGGAGCATTTCGCGAAGCGCCATGGCGATGTGGCTGCGCTCCTCCGGATCGAGGTCGTTCTTCAACTCCTCGAAAAAATGCTGCAAGCGTTCGGCTGTCGGGATGTTACAGCGGACTTTAAGAGTGAGGAACTCGGGCTCGGCAGACAGGACCCGAATTCCATCGTCCCAGCCCAGTTCGGTGACGGCGCGTTGCATCATGTCCCGGACCGCGGCGGGGTCAAAGGGCCTGCTGAAATAGCTGAATGCCTTCTGCTCGATCGCCTCGATCACATCGGCATTACTGGGGACAGAGTCGATGACGATGACCTTCACGCCGGGCTGGGCTTCGCGGATGGCAGCCACTAGATCGCTGCCGGCGCCGGAAGCCTGCTGGTGTTCGGCGATAACCAGATGGTACGTCCGCCTGCGCAGGCAGTTCAATGCGACCGTAAGACTGGATGTCTGCACGACCATCCATTCGAGATCGTCCGACTGGCTTTCAAACAGCGGCGGCAGATCGGGCGCGGCGCCAATCAGGAGGCCCAGGTAAGGCTCGCTCATGGGAATTCTCTTCAGTATAGGCCAGTTCCTGGCACGGGGGCAGGCCGCAGACCCACGAGAAGGGGTCGAGTAACTCTCCATCTTGTCACCCGCCGCAGTGGGATGGCCACGCGAACCGGCGGCAGCTAAACACGGCGACGCTATCGTTTGCGCGACAACCGCTTGCTTACGCGCGCGGCTCGGTACCACACCCATTCGGAGCCGGGCCCAGAGGGCGCCCCGTCAGGGAGCGGATGCGCAATTACCTATGGCGTTCTGTTTAACCGCCATCGGATTCCGGGGGAGCGGCTTCAGTTCTCCAATCCGACTCGCTGAAATCGTATTCCGCGTTAAACTGCCTCAACACGGCAACCTGGCGCGCAGTCGGGGTCGCATCCCTGCCCAGACCAGTGATGGTTTGGCGGCCCCAATCCTGAGGGGGATCGAATTCAACTTCCCAATGGCGGGTAACCCAGAAGAGTCTAACGAGGCGGATTTTAAGCAATTCGAGCGCCATGACTTATCTTATCGCTGGTTCAGCCTTTCAGCCATACGATCCGGCCCCATTTGCCACCGGCTTCGTGAAGCGCTCCGTGCTCCACCGGGGCTAAGGTGCAGTGGCGGACGGAGGATCGCGTGGACCCTTCCGGGCTGAGGAAGCGCGTGCAGCCGTAACGGGAAGCTTTTCGAAGCTCTGGTTCCGGCTCGAACGTGCCGCGCGCTTCCGGGACGCGAATCTGGTATCATCGCAGTTCACGGGCTCGTGCTGCCCGGCTTGAGACTGAACTATGCCCTGCTTCCTCCTGCTCGTCATCCTGCTGTTTCCGCGCATCGCGCTCGCGTTGATGTGGTTCTTCTCGACCTACCTGCAGCGCGCATTCCACGGTGGTCTGGTGCTGCCGGTACTCGGCTTCATTTTCCTGCCGCTCACCACGATCGTATACGCATGGGAACTGAACAGCGGCATGCCGACGGCGGGAATCAATCTTTTGTGGCTGCTGATCGCGGTGATCATTGATCTGGGCGGGCTGGGCGGCGGCGCGCATCGCCAATCGCGGCGCTGAGTCGCGCAACCGCCGGTATCGGTACCGATGGCCAAGTCAGCAGGCCCGCTTGCCGAATCGTTCACCCGGACGAAGTCCTTACCGCCTCCACCCAGTACTGCTCCTTCTTCACCGGCTCCTTGCTGAATCATGCTCGGATTGCCGCAAAGGCAAGCCGCGGCGCCCGCGGCGGTCCAACCCAGCGTGTCGAGATGTTTCCCCAGGATGTCGCTGGCGCGGCCCCATCGCCCGGCCCATCGCCGCGCAGGTAACGCTCCGCAACGTCGATCCTGTAATTTAATGGCGGCGGCCGGTTGGCACGACGCCCCAAACACCGTGATTATTTTGGCGAAGAAGGTCGGCCAGATCGCGTTTCATCACGCGACGCGCTGAGTTTAGCGCCGATCGGGCATGGCGGAGTAACGGCCAACTCCGATTCTCGATCCCTCCCCTAATATACTGGAATGTTGGTGCAGCCTGTTCTGAGCCTGTAAGCAAGCATCTCCGGGTGGCATGCAGCGCGGCGGCAGAACCGGATCAGGACTGCGCCGAGGCAAACCGTTCATGAGCCGGGAGTTGTCGCTTTCGCCTCTTGGCGCAGTGCGGCGATCCGGTTCTGCAGCGTCCGCAAGCTGATCCCCAACATCTCGGCGGCCAGTTTGCGATTGCCGCGCACGTGCTCGAGGGTGAGTTTGATGTAAGCCTCTTCGAGTTTCATGAGTGGCTGGCCAGGCTGGAGCATTATATGACCGTCATGGCCGGTTGACGGCCGGGTGTACGGGCCGGGGCTTACACCGAACGTAGGGGAAGGCAGGTCCGTCAGGCGGATCAAACCTTCGCCTGCCAGGATGATGGCTCGCTCCAGAACATTGCGCAGCTCCCGCACATTGCCAGGCCAATCGTACCGATAAAAAATATCCAGCACTTCCGCATCGAGTCCTGTAATGCGCGTGCCGTGTTTCTTGTTCAGATTCTGCAGCATGACATCGGCGATCGGCGCGATATCTTCCTTATGTTCACGCAGCGGCGGAACTACGATCTGGAATACACTCAACCGATAGTAAAGTTCTTCGCGCAAATGCGTTCCGAGTTCCTGACTGGTCGCGGCAAGTACCCGAGCGTCTACTGCGATTTCATGCTTACCGCCAAGCCGCCGCACCCGCAAGTCCTCGAGAACGCGCAGCAGCTTTGGTTGCGTGGACTGCGGCATCTCGCCGATCTCGTCGAGAAACAGAGTGCCCCCGTGAGCCTGCTCAAAGCAACCGGCGGAACGCTCCATGGCGCCCGTAAACGCGCCTTTCTCGTGGCCGAACAACTCGCTCTCAACCAGAGCCTCGGGTAAGGCGGCTGCATTGATAGCGACGAAAGGCCCATCACCGCGGGAGCTGCACTTATGGATCTCCCGCGCAACCAACTCCTTCCCGGTGCCACTCTCTCCACGGATCAATACGGGCGCTGAAGTGGGCGCCACCTGCCTGATTAACGAAAAGATCTGCTGCATCGCCGGGGAGGTTCCTACCAAGTCCCCGAGTACGCCGCGAAGGCTGAGGTCCCGCTTAAGTTCGTCGGTTTTCTGCAGGCTTCTCTTGTAGCGAATCGCGCGTTCCAGAAGGGTCTTGAAGGTGCGCGGTTCCACGGGCTTCTCCAGGTACCAGAATGCCTTGAGGTCGTGAACGGCGGACAGCGCCTTGTCCATGCTGCCGAATCCGGTAAGCGCAATTGCCGGAGTGAGGTCGCCGCGTTCCTTCAAATACCGGAGCAGTTCAAAGCCGTCCATGCGCGGCATAACCAAATCCGCAACGATGACGTCTGCGTTGAAGGCAGTGAGCCGTTCCAGCGCTTCCTGCCCGTCGCCCGCGACCTGCGTTTCAAAGTCACAATCGGAAAGCATGGCAGCCAAGGCGGTACGCTGGCGCTCGTCGTCGTCGACGATGAGTATCCGGCCCGAAACGGCGGGCAGTCGGGGCATCGCCTTCTATTCTAGCAGGTCTCGGCGGAACGGACGCCCAACTCCGAATTGCGATCGTCTTTGTGCTGAATGAAGTTGAGGATGTCGAAGGGCTTCACGGCTCGATCCGGGAAGAAGCTGTTCACCGCCTCCTGCTCATTATCGAAGAACTCAAAGGCGATGGCCAGCTTGGTCAACGAAAACAACTCCAGATGCGACCGGTTGAGGTTTACCAGCGCCAGCTTTCCACCGGCCTTGCGCAGTCTGGCGAGCCCAAACACCAACGTCCCCAGCCCAGTGCTGTCAATGTGGCTGACATCTTTGAGATTTAAAACCATATTGACCTTGCCGGATTGATGCAGGGCATGCAGTGTGTCGCGCAGATCCAAATCTCCATGCCCCAAAGTGAGCGGGCCTTTCAGGTCAAGAATGACGATGCCTTCGCTTTCCCGCTGTTCGATGTGCAGACTCATGCTCAACCTCCTCTGGCACAGATTAGCGGCCAATCATGGCTTTCGGCGGCGCCGTATGCACTGCCCACGCCAAGTCGACAGTGTCTCACCGCCGCGGTCCGTGCGCGTTTGGTCTGTACGCCCACCAGGCAGGCCAAGGCCCGGCAACCCGCCGCCCGGTTCCGCCGCGCGATCTCGTCAAGCGGAATCCGCCTCACCGATTCGTCGATCGCATGAGTCCGTACCTCGACCTCGCCCAGCAGACCTCGCTTCCGCACATCCTCCGTCAACCCATGCAGACACGCGAAGCTATTGCTCGGCGCCACCCCCTGTCGAATTGTCCACGCCCGGAAGCGTTGCTCGCGCCCGCCTGCCGCGGCGTCCGGATAAGCAGTGTTCCACGTTCTGAGCTCCCGGCGAACTGCACCGCCGCATTGAGTAAACCTAAAAACTGATTACGCGCCCCTAAATTCCGGCCGCCTTGCAGGACCGGATGTACGTATCCATCAGCCACAACGCGACGCCGGCCACGATCGGCGCTAACCAAGAACCCTGCGCCCCTGAATCAGGCGGATTACCATTACTACCAACGCAATGACCAACAGGATGTGAATCAGCCCGCCGGCGGTGTACGAGGTTGCCAATCCCGCAGCCCACAAAACCAGCAAAATTATACAGATTGTCCAAAGCATCTTTTTGCTCCTTGGCCATGCATCACTGCAAGAGCGGGTCCAAAGCGGCGGGCCGAGCTACATGGGGACTGCGCGCCAGCCAGGCGCTGCCGGACCGGGAGTGCCACTGGCGCAAGGTGCAGAATCTGCACCTGATCCCGGCAGTTGCTGCAGGTCGACTAGCGGCAGCGGCAAGCTGTCCGGTATCGTCTGATATGCAGGCACTTGGCACTAGCCGTGCAACCAAGCCCCAGGTCGTCCAACACCCTTGCGCGCGGGGTGTCAGGCCCAGACAGCACGCAGGATCCACGGAGAGGCTGCCACTGAGCAAACCAGACAAAACGCTGGACCGCTTCTGGGATATGCCCCTGCGGGACCTACTCAAGCTGCTCGAAGCAGCTCCAGCCGGACTGACTTCCGCCGAGGCGAAACAGCGACTGCGTCTCCATGGACCGAACAGTCTGGTAGGAGAGTCTCGCTTCGCGCCTCTGATCGCTTTTCTGCGTTTTTTTGCCAATCCTCTTGTTCTGATTCTCCTGGCTGCCAGCGCCATCTCGATTGTGTTGGGTGATCCGGTCGGCGGCTCGATCATCATCGCTATTGTCCTGCTCAGCGTGATAGTGAACTTCTACACGGAGTTTCAGGCGCGGCATGCGGTGGAGGATATTCGGAAGCAGGTTGCTACAACTGCCGCGGTTTTGCGCGACG
>OCTA010002220.1_pt1 | contig 17743 bp, 19 predicted proteins | sample 1538991 | NCBI WGS metagenome assembly OCTA01 (sample SAMEA3539302, study PRJEB22396) | soil metagenome | biome: tundra; feature: field; material: soil | place: USA | collected 2010-05 | depth 0.15 m | reverse complement strand
CCCACCACCGGATCCGGGTGCCGCAGCAGCGCGATCACCAGCCGCAGCCACTGGATTTCCCGCGGATCCAGCCCGATCATGCCAATGTTTTGCATGCTTCCTTCGCAGGCGGCGCTTGAGCCGCTGCCGCAGGCAACATCGGACGGGTGGGGTTCCAGGCGGCGGCGCCGGCGGGCGCGAGATGGCACCCCAGCAAATGGCGGGCGATGGCGGCCGGGGATTCACTTTGGAGCAGGCACGTCTGGGATCTGCGGCGCCCTTCCAACGACACGCGGCCACCTTCCCGGGTGACCCGATATGCGGTTTCGGCGCCATGGTGGGCCAGCAGACTGGGCAGGGCCCAACCTGCGGCATCCAGCATACGGATGTCGCCTTGGGGACCGATCAGGATGGCCCAGTCGCAATCCGCGGAGCCCGACTGGTCGGCTTCGCGGGCCGTCTCGAAGAGGTTCTGCGCGTCTGCCCAAAAAGCTCCCACACTGAACTCATCGGGAGCGCGCCGCGGAATGTGCGGCCCGATTTCAGGGTATCGGAAGCTTGCTTAGAATCTGCTGCACGTAGTTGAGGGTCTCCGGAATCTGGGGCACCCCGCCGCTCTCCTCCACGCGCCCCGGTCCGGCATTGTAAGCGCCCAGAGCCAGCGCCGTATCGCCGCCAAAACGATCCAGCAATTGCTTGAGAAGGCGGGCGCCGGACGACAGGCTCTCGGCCGGATCGAAGGGATCGTGCACGCCCAATTCCTGGGCCGTTCCCGGCATCAACTGCATCAGCCCCATGGCTCCCTTCCGCGAGACGGCGCAGGAGCGGAAACCGGACTCCTGCTGGGCCACCGCCCGCAAGAGGTTGGCGTCCAAGCCCTCATGCTGCGCAGCCTGCTGGATGAGGGGGGCCAGTTCGATCTCGGGCAACGGATCGCATTCCACGCCCAGCGCGGGCCAGGATAGCGTGAAAAACGGCGCGGGAGCTACTGCGGCGGCTGTGCCGCCAGTGCCGGTGTCCGGTCGGGGCACGGCGATCGCCGCCGCCGCGCGCTGCTTCTCGATGGAAACCTGCATAGCCGCCACCGCCCGCCTCTGGCGGGCTATGGAGGCCTCCATGGCCTTGCGTGCCGCCTCCTGCGGAGACTCGCCCGCCGCGCGGGACAGCCACAACCCTAGCCAGGCAGATCCCAGCGCGGCAAATTTTCGCCGCGCGCTCACTTTTCGCCGCCCGGCGGACCATCGATCAGCCGCTCTAGCATGTGGCGCAACGCGGCCACCGACTGCAGTTGCGCAGCGGCCAGGTTCTCCTGCCCCACCAGCTTGACCTCTTTCATGGCGACCGGAACCGACTTGGGCGCGGTAATCCCGATCTTGATGCGGGACTCTCCGATGTGCAGGATCTGGATCTCGATATCTTCGCCAATCAGAATGGACTCGCCGGCGCGCCGCCGCATTACGAGCATGCAGCCTCGCGCAGCGGCAATACCTCCCGATGGGAGTAGGCCGAATCCGTTTGGATCGCCTGACGCCCGCGCAGAGTGCTGAGATTCACCACAATAGGCGCCAGCAGGTTGACCGTTGGGGGCGCATTCTCCGTCAGGGAGAGAATCGTCAGGCAGAGCACATCGCGGCCGATCGCCGGTTGCCGGCCCTTTTCGAGGCCTAGCGCATCCAGATCCTCCGGCGCCATGTTCAGTTGAAAACCGGGGCAGGCCGCGGGCGCCGGCAGGGTCGTGAAGCAAACGTTCGGGTTCGCCACACTCTGCAGGAAAACCAGCGGTTCGCTGATCGGCTGGCGCATGGCCAGAAAGCGCTTCTCCTGCTCGAAGGCAGGGATACCATCGGGGAATACCAGCACGGATTCCTCGTTATATTCGACCGGTCCGAAGTACCGGGTCTCGCAGCGCTGCAAGGGAGTCGTTTGAGTCGTAATCATACGGTGCCGCTAAGAGCAATAAGGGTTCCAAACCCGATCAGGCTAACCACTCCCAGGTGCGGCGCGGCTCGGGAGCCGCGCCATAGAGGTGGGAGCGTTGGGACATCTGCGCCAGCTCCGCCAGCCGCGCGCCGGCATGCGCCTGCCCCGCCAAGACCCGCCGCCGGGTTTCCTCCGCGAGACGCCGCCAGTGGTCTTCCAACCGCCGGAGGCCGGGATCGCCCCGCGGTAGGCTGGCCACCGTTCTCCGCAGCGCCCCGCAGTACTCCGCCAGCGCGTCCTGCGCCTCCCGGTAGCGCCGCTCGCCGACCCGCGCCCGCAGACGGTCCGCCAGGACCTCGAGTTCCGCATCGCCGGAAGTCATAGCGTGCTGGCCAGCATGTTCGCGGCCTGCTCGGTCGTAAACATGCTTTGCAACATGCTCTCCTGCTGCTGCAAGCTGTAGATCATGGTATCGGCCGCCGCCATCTGCTGCGTAAGATTTTGTTGCAACAGGGTCACCGCGGCTTCCTTTTGGGTCATCTGCGAATTCACGCTGTTGATCTGCGATTGAAGCGTGCCGGTGGCCTGCGTCAGCACACCGGTATTAGGATCGAGGATGTTGGTCAGTGCATTGGTGGCGGTCTCCAGAAACCCTCCGCCGCTGGTCGATCCCAAGAATTGGGTCAGTGCGTCGGTTTGGCCGCTGGTGGCCGCATCGAAGGTGCTCTGATTGAAGGACAACTGGCCGGTAGTATCTTGAAATTCCACGCCCAGCGCCTGCAGCGACGAAATGTTGCCGCTGCCTCCGGCATAGTTGGCGAGGTTTTGCAGGTCGTTGCTGAGCTGGTAAACGATGCTCTCGCCCGCCAGCGCCACAGGGGTTTGCCCGCGGTTGTTGTTGAGCTCGGACATGGCCTTATTGTATGCGGTCACGAAGTTGTTCAAGGTCGTCCCGACATTGGTGGGGTCCGCCGCCACCGTTACGGTGGCCGCGCTCGAATTGGTGTATTTCAAGTGCAGCGTAACGCCGGGCGCCAGCGTCACCGTGTCGGAATTGCTCTGGACCGGTTTCCCCATGACGCTGTACTGCGCCAGCACGCCCGCGGGGCCGCTGGCCGTCATCAGATTCGTTCCGCCGCCGTTTTGCCCGTCGTTCAACTGCATGGTCACCGGACCCAGGTTATCGCTCTCGAGCGAGAGCCGGTAGTCCGGCGCGGAATTGCTGCCCACGTCGACCACCGTGGCTTGCACTCCGGCATTGGCGTTGTTGATGGCCTGCGCCAGCCCATTCAGATTTCCGCCGGAGTAGGAGATGGGAGTGGCAACGGGGGTGCCGGTACCCACCGTCACCGTGAGCGTGTAGTGGCCGCTGCCGCTGACGTTCTGCGAAGCCGGATTCGTCACCGTGGTCAGGCCGTCGTTACTGAGAGCGTTGCTGTAAGACCCCAGGTTGGTGACTTGCAGCAGATAGCTGCCCGCGGTGGCGCCGCTCGTCACCGTGGCGGTGGCCGACACGTCCGACACGGTGCCATACAGCATACTGCCGGCCGCCGATGCCAGGCTCGCGACGGCGGTCTGCACTGCCGTGACGTCGCCATTCAGCGTGTTCAACTCGCTTTGCTGATTGGTCAGGTCGTTGACGTTGTTTTGGAGCAGTTGGATGGGGAGCCCGGCGATCTGCACCTCTTGCGAGATCGCGGCGTTCAGCGACGACGAAAAGTTCGTCATCCCGGTGAAATAGGTGGGGACCGTCGTGGAAGAAGAACCGCTGCCCAAGGAGCTGAGCGCGGAAGTGGGGCTGCTCATAATTGCATTCCTTTCTAAAAAGGCTCGGGCCAGGCCGGGACGACCCGGTCTGGCCAGAGCGTTAAGCTAACTGCCTGGACTAACCCTTCAGCAGCGACAGGACGGCCTGCGGCTCCTGATTGGCCTGCGCCATGGCGGCGATGGTGGCCTGCTGCAACACGGACGCCTTGGTCATGTTGGCGGCTTGCTGGGCCACGTTGGCATCCCGGATCTGCGACTGCGCGGCCGAGATGTTGGTGATTTGCGATTGCGCCAGGTTGACGGCGTAAGTCAACTGGTTTTCGCCCTTGCCGATAGCGGCTTGCGCGCTTCCCAGATTGGCCACCGCGGTGGTGATCGCCGTTACCGCGGCCTGTGCCCCTGCCAACGAGTCGATGGAGACGCTGGCGGCGCTGCCGTTGGCGGACGACGTGACGGTTTGCGCCACCCCGCTGAGCAACCCGTTGGTGTTCACCGACGGTCCCACGCCCACGCTGAAGGCGCTCAGGTTGCTGACGAAGTCGATGGACTCGGTGCCCGCGCTGTTGTCCTTCACGGCCACGATCGACTTCATGGTGGCGTTGTTGGAGGACTGCAGTGACAGGTTGATGGCGGAGATGGCCTCATCGATGGATTCCCCGCTGCGGTTCGCGCCGTTGTTGGCCAGCGTGATGGTCCTGGTCTGCAGCGCGCCCGTGGTATCGTTCGCCGAGAGGGTAAGAGATTGCGTGTCGTTGCCGTATGCCATCGGGGCGAACGAGATCCCCTGGGTGTACGAAGTGCCCTGGGCATCCTGCACGGCCAGGGTGGCAGACGCGACCGCGGACAAGCCTCCCGTGAAGGTCGCACCGGCTGCTCCGAACCCGATGCCGGCGCTGCCGCCGGTGACGGCCGAGGTGTTGAGGCGGAAGTAGCTGCCGTTGTTCGACATAATCTCAATGGCGCCGGCAGTGCCGCCCGTGGTCGCGGCGTCCACCGCCACCAATCCCGCCGCTTGCAATACCGTACTCGCGCCGAATTGCTGATTCAACTGGTTCAGCACGTTGGTTTCCGTGGCAGCGGTACCGTTGGTTACGGCGCCCGCCAATCCCAGGTTGGCCTTCGCGTTGCCGGTGACCACCATCGCACTGGTCGGCCCCATTGTGGTGGAGGTCAACACCAAGTGCCCCGTCCCATTGATCGTGGCAGTGGTATTGAGTGCCCCATCCTGGCTGATCTGGGAAGCTACGCTTGCCATCGTGGAGTTGTCGGTCAGCACGATGCTGGTGCCATTAATGGTCAAGGTATTGTTGGTGCTGGCGGCCAGAATGGCAACCCCGGGAGCGGTTAGCGTGCTCGTCGTAGTGGATGCGGTGGCGCCGCCTACTCCCCCGTTCGCCAGATTCACGGTCACATGGTTGGTGGCTGCGCTGGAGTCTCCGCCGTTGAGCGAGAATTGCAGCGTCTGGGTGCCGACCGAACCGACCGCCGTGTTGTCATAGGCGGCCGCGCCGCTGATGGTGTTGTAATCCGTGGCGTGGTTGAGACCACCCACGAAAGTGCCCATGCCCAGCACGTTGGCTGTGTCGCCGGTCACTTCCACGTTGAACGAGCCGCCATTCGCGTTGGTGAAGACCAGACCGTTGGTCGAGTCGCCGGTCAGGGTGATGCCGGCCGCGCTCAGGGTGGCGCTATTTTTGATCTGGTTCTGCAGGTCGGTGATAGCGTTGTCCACGTTCGCATCGGCGCCGTTTAGCGTCAGGGTGACCGGCGAGCTCATGCCCGCCCCGCCGATCCGCACAGTGACGTTCGTCGGATTCGACAAGGCAGTGCCCTGCGCCGCGGTGGTGACATCCAGCGTGGTGGCGACGGTGTCGCCGGTGGCGCCGCTGCTGATCTTGCCCATCAGGGCGTTGGCGGTCTGGTCGCCCGCCGCCACCTGGAAGGCCGAGGTGCTGGACGTGAACGCCAGGGTCTGGTTGCCTGTGACACTATCCGTGTGGACCGAGGCCACGATGTTGGCGTTCTGGAACTGCGTCGCCGCCGGGCTGTTGCCCTTGCCGGCGGCCTGGATGCCGCTGTTGATGGCCGCCACCAGGGTGTTGATGTCCGTGACGCCTTGCAGGTTCACCGCCACCTTCACCGCGTTGGCGTCGGAGAATCCCGAGCCCGCGAAAACAAAGTCCGTAGTGTTGGGAGCCGAGAGCGCATTCGCCGCGCCTGGGGCCAGGATCGCCGACACGGAGGTCGCCGCGTGTCCGCCGCCGATATCCGTAGTGCCGGCTACTACCTGCATGCCCGCCAGCCCCAGGCTCTGCGCGTCCACTGTGGACTTGCTCAGGTCGACTTGCACCTGGGCGTTTTGTGAAACGGACGTGGAATTTGCGCCGCCGCCGCCGCCCAGATAGACGTCCAGCATCTTCGCGTAAGTGCCGCCGGTGTTCAGTCCGATGGCCTGCGCCTGCCGGTTCAGCTCCGAAATGTCGTTCTGGAATTCCTGGTTCACGGCGGTCCGGCTGCCGAAAGTGGACGAGGATGACTCGGTCGCCAGGGTCTGCAACCGGTCCAGGATCTGCGAAATGTTGCTCATGCCGCCGTCCATGATCTGGAGCTGCGCGGTGCCGTTGTTGCCGTTGGCCACGCCCTGCGTGATTTGCGCGATTTGGTTGCGGTCCGAGTTGGCTGTCGCCAAACCCGCCGCATCGTCGCCGGACTTGTTGATGCGGTAGCCGGAAGTCAACTGCTGAATCGTGCTGCTCTGAAACATGCCGTTGGTGTTCAGGTTCTGCTGCGCGATTAAAGAATCGATATTCGTTTGAAGAGAAATCATTGGATAATCCTTATTGTTTGAGATTTCCCGGCGTCTTGCCGGGGCGGCGGCTTGCGCTGCCTACGGTTTTCATATCGGCGGAATGCCGGAAGGGCGCGGAAGAATCTCTACTTAGGGAGATTTGCGTAGAACCGGAGTCCCGGATTGCGCGCCCGCCGCTAAAGTTACCGGCCCTTCCGCCGATAAGCTCAACGAGGAGCAACAAAGGTCCCGGTATATGCGAGTCAACGAACAGAGCCTCACCGATCAGGTTTCCACCACTGCCAGCCGCGCGGCGGAATCGCAGCGCATCCAGGTGGACACTGCCGCATCTTCTGGCACAGCCAGCGCCGCGTCCGGGGATCGCGTGGATCTTTCCGGCCTCGCCGGACGGATTTCGCAGAGCATGCAGGCCCTGGCCAGCCAATCGGCGCAACGTGCCGGCCAGTTGCAGAAGGACTTCCGGGCCGGCCGCTACCAGCCGGACGTGCAGCAGATCGCCAGCGCCATGGCGAGGTCCTGAAAACATGCGGGAGCCCGATCTGCAGGAATTGCTGGCGGCGGCCGAATCGCGCGTGCGCGGCGCGCGGGTCTTGTTGGCCGGGCCGCGCACGTGCAATCTGGACGAGTGCGTCACCCTGTTCCGCGAGGCGCAAGGCTATCTGGAGTGGTTTCGCGACAGCCTGCCGCGGGCAGGGCCGCCAAACCGGGGCTTGCGCCGCCAGGCAACCGCACTGGCCGCCGAGATTCGCCAGGCCGGCGTCCTGCTGGAACAAGCCGCGCGTTACGGCCGCCGCTGGCTGGAGCGCCTGCGGTCGATGGCCCCCGAGTACACGGCCTCCGGCGGCCGGGCACCGCTCCATATCCGCGGGCAGATTTCGTTTTTAGGATAAATGCCATGAGTTCCCTGAGTGCCACATTGCTGGGAGCGTCCAGCGCCCTGCAGTCGTTCCAATACGCCTTGAACGCCACGCAGAACAACATCGACAACGCTTCCACGCCGGGATACGCCAAACAAACGGTGGATTTGCTTGCCGCTCCCTTCGACCCGGCCGTGGGCCTTTCGGGCGGGGTTTCCCCGGGTCCGACGATCGACAGCCGCGATCTGCTGACCGAGAGCGACGTTTGGCAGCAGGCCGGCGCACAAGGCGACGCCAGCGCCCAGTCGAGCTCCCTGACCGCCGTCCAGAATGCCCTGCCGATAGGGGAGGGATCGGGTATCCCGGCCGCGCTGAATACCTTCTTTAGCGACCTATCGGCCTGGAGCGCGGCCCCCACCAGCGGCAGCGCCCAGCAGAGCGTGCTGGTGGCAGCCGGTTCCCTGGCGCAAAGTTTCCAGACCACGGCCGCCGCCGTGGCCACCGCATCCACATCCGTCAGCCATGGCATAGGCAACACGGTGGGCCAGATCAATCGGTTGACCAGCCAGATAGCCACCCTGAATACGGAGATACAGAGCAGCGGCCATGGAGACGAGGGGATGCAAGCCCAGTTGTACAGCTCGCTGGAGAGCCTTTCCGGGTTGGTCAACATCAACGTCCTCCAGCAGCCGGGCGGCGTCGTCAGCGTCACCCTCTCGAGTGGCGCCGCGCTGGTCATGGGGAACCAGTCCTACGCGCTGACCGCGGGGAATGCCGCCGCCACCACCCAGTCGATCGATCCCCTGGCCCCGCCCGACATCGACATCCAGGCGGCGGACGGCTCCGTGGTGAACAGCCAGATCACATCCGGTACTTTAGCCGGATTGCTGCAGGTCCGCAACGTCGTCATACCCAGCTTGATCGGCGATGCCAGCCAGCCCGGCGCCCTCAATCAGCTCGCCTCCGGCCTGGCCAACGATGTGAACGCGATCGTCAGTCAGGGCTCGGTCTCGCCCGGTGCGGGGCCCAGCTTCCTCGGTCTGTTCAGCACACCGGATCCAACCCACCCCACGGCAGCCGCAGCCACCATGGCGGTCGATCCGAACATGACCGCCAGTCAATTGCCGCCCGTCGACCAGAATGGCGTCGCCAATGGCGTACCGCTGGCGTTGGCGGCTTTGGCCAACTCGGCGCCCGCCGAGCTGGGTTCGGTGGGCTACACCACGTTCTATGGCAATGCCGCCGCGCTGGTGGGGTCCCAATTGAACCAGGCCCAGAGCAATCAAACTATGACCGCGCAGACCCTGGCCCAGGCGCAAAGCATGCGCCAGACCGAGTCGGGAGTGTCGCTGGACGCCGAAGCCATCAACGTGCTGCAATTCCAGGCGGGTTACCAGGCGGTCGCCAAAATGGTGAGCATCCTCGACACTATCACCCAATCGCTGATCGACATGATTCCAAACTAAAGCCGAGCACCCTATGACCCCCAGCATCAATCCACACGCCGAAATTTTCCTGAGCGACTTACAGCAAATCCAGAGGCGTATGAGCACCGCCGGACAGCAGCTCTCCTCCGGGCTGCGGGTTTCGGTGGCCTCCGACGCTCCGGACCAGATCTCCAGCATCTTGCAACTGCGCGCCCAAATCGCGGGCGTGCAACAGACGCAGGAAAACCTGTCCAACGTGACCCCCCAGGTGGACGCCGGCGAGAATTCCATTCAGCAGGCCATACAGGTACTCGATACGGCCACCTCGCTGGCCACCCAGGCCGCCAGCGGCACTACCAGCGCCAGCCAGATGAAGAACGAAATCCCCCAGGTGCGGGGCATCCTGCAACAGTTGGTCAGCCTGAGCCAGACCAGCGTGAGCGGCCAGTTTGTCTTCAGCGGCAACCAGAGCGGGCAACCCCAGTACAGCCTGGCAGCCGACGGCAACTCCGTCCAGCAGATGTTTCAGGCCGGCGCTCCCGCACAAATCGCGGATCCTAACGGCGTCATGATCACCATCGGGTTGACCGCCCAGCAACTGTTCGACGACCAGGCGGACGGCAGCGCCGGGACCAACAACCCCGCGCCGGATAATGTCTTCGCGGCGGTTAGCGGCCTGCTGACCGCGCTGCAGAATAATGACACCAGTGGCGCCCAGACGGCCTTGGCGAACTTACAGACCGCCTCGGCCCATCTCAACAACGAAAGCAGTATCTACGGCGCGGCGCAGAACAACCTCACCGCCGCCGGCAACTCGGCCAGCCAGACGCTCGTCCAACTGCAACAGCAGCTCAGCAACGAGCAGGATGCGGACGCGGCCCAGGCCGCCATGGATTTGACCCAAGCCAACACCGATCAACAGGCCGCCATGGCCGCGCAGGCCATGCTCAAGCCCCAAAGTCTGTTCACTTACCTGGGGTAAATGCAGGCGCCGCCGCCAGCCAGGGAGGTCTCCACGGCTGTCCAGCGGCCCGCTTCCCCCGCGGATCCGGTGGAGCGGTTGATGCGCACCAGCGACTTCAGGGCGTTGCCCTCGACGTGCCGGCCTTCGTCGCCGACCATCCTCTCAAAACATCCACAAACTCCGGCCGGCCGATCTTGCCCATCAAAATCAACTAGGCAGCCGTGGCGCAGAACCTGGGGACACGATGGGAAGCCATTCCTATGACGCCCGGAATCGCGTCGGCTTGGCCGCGCAGATACAAACCGTACAGAACGTTGCCGGCTACACGGCTATCGCCATCGTCCCGATATAGCGCGAACACCTTCAGACACTCTGGCGCGCGGCTCTCCCACAGCGCCTCGAGCATATTCGCCCGGTCCCTGGACTCCGCCTTCAACAGGCGCGTTCCCACCGAGACGCGATCCAAGACCTCCAGAAGGCGCAGCGCGCTGGGCTGGTCGAGCGCCATTTGAGAACTCCGCCCCAGGAGCAGTTCCGCCAACTGGACATCGAAAAAGGGCTCCGCTTCCATCGCCTTCTTGACCAGCGATACCGTGTGCTCAAGCGAATCGTCGGGGGAGCAAAGTGCCCATATCTTGTCCGGATGCATCGGATCTCCTAGAGGCATAGCGTCGGTTTCGGGCGGCGCCTTTAATGGGGCGGGACTCGCGGGCCCAGCGTGGCTATTCAGTCGGCCTTATCCCTGCACCCGCTTGGCCCGCCCGGCCCAAAACATCTCCCGCAGCTCACGCTTCACGATTTTGCCCGTGCCGGTCTTGGGCAGGGGCGTCTCCAAGAACTCAAACGTGCGCGGAATCTTGAACTTGGCGATGCGTTGGGCGAGAAACTCGCACAGTTGCTCCGCCGTCAGCGCCTGTCCCGGCTTGAGCACCACAAAGGCTGCCGGGATCTCGCCCCATTTCGTGTCGGGCGCCGCCACCACCGCGCATTCCAGAACCGCCGGGTGCGCGAAAATGGCCTTCTCCACTTCGAGCGAAGAGATATTCTCCCCGCCGCTGATGATGATGTCCTTCTTCCGGTCCACTATGTGGATGTAGTTCTCTTCGTCCCACACCGCCATGTCGCCGCTATGAAACCAGCCGCCGGTCATCACCGCGGCGGTGCCTTGCGGGTCTTTGTAGTAGCCGTCCATCACTCCATCGCCGCGGATCGCCACCTCGCCCACGGTTTGCATGTCGCGCGGAACGTCCTTCATGTTGAGGTCCACCACCCGGATCTCCACCCCCGGTATCGGCCACCCGGCCATCGCCTGGTGCCCCAGACGGTCGGCTTCATCGGCGTACTCCACGGTCCCCTTGCGCCGCGCCGAACTGGCCACCGGACATGTCTCCGTGAGTCCGTAGCCGCCCATGGCCGCGCAGTGGAAAGCCTGTTCGAGGCGCCCGATCAGCTCCGGCGAGGCCGCCGCGCCGCCCACGTGAATCTCCTTCAGACTGGAGAGATCGAACTGCCCCATATCCGGCGCGTTCAGCAGCGCGTTCGCCATGGTCGGCACCAGGGACATGGCCGTGGCCTTCTCCTCCTGAATCAGCCGGAAGACCAGCGCCGGCTCGAACCGCCGCACCATCACCTGCTTGAGACCCATCATGGTGGAGGCCTGCGGCCGGCCCCACCCGTTGGCGTGGAACAACGGGATGGTATGCAGTTCCACCGCCGTATCGTCGTGATTGAACGTGCCGGCCACCGCCAGGGCATGCAGGTACAGCGTGCGGTGCGACAGCATCACCCCCTTCGGCGTGCCCGTGCTGCCGCTGGTGTAGAACAACTCCGCGATGGCGTTCTCGTCGAAAGAAAATACGTCGGGCCGCTCCATCCGTCCGCGCGCCAGCAGTTCCTCATACGTGAAATCCGCCAGCGCACCCGCCTCGTCGCCCGCCTCAGTGATGCCGACATACCGCGCGATGGCTGGGCACGCCTTGCGAATGTGCTCCACCAGCGGCGTAAAATCGCTTTCGAAGATCAGCATTCTGGCTTCGGAGTGGTTCAGTATGGCGACCAGTTCCAGGGGCGTCAGCCGGACGTTCAGCGGCATTACCACCCCGCGCGCCAGCACCACGCCATAATAGCCTTCCAGCAGCGCGTTATTGTTGAAGCTCAAATAGGCCACCCGGTCGCCCGGCCGGATGCCTTCGGCGACGAGCCCCGCGGCCAGCCGCTCACAACGCTCGCCGAACTGGGCGTACGTCGCGCGGCTGTCGCCCGATACGACGCCGACTTTCTTTCCATACAGATCGACGCCCCGGTACAAGCACCGCACCGGCGTCAACGGAACGATCATAAATGCCTCCTGTTAGCACAGGCTTCAGCCCGCGAAGCCTCCCACATTCTCCAACATAGCGCCCGAAACACACAACGGACATTCGCGGGGCGTCCACAAGCTATTGGGAAGTGCCACGTTCCTCGATGCCGCGAACTCGGAGGCTGCCGTACCCAGCACCAGCAGTGCGCCTATCACGACCGGCGCCGCTCCACAAGCCGCCAAAGCCGCGAACGTTCCCCGCACCGCCGACCCCGCATTCACCACATCGTTCACAATCGCGACGCGCTTGTTCCGCAGGCGGCCTTCGAAAGCGTTAGAAATGCGGTATCCCGCCGGGAAGAGCCCATCTTCCGCCGGCTGCGCGAACCGCTCGGAATACGTGAAATCCACGTCCAGCTCCGCCGCCACCATCAGCCCCACAAACGCGCCCTCCACCAGAGGTCCGCAGACGGTGTCCACACCATGTACCGACAACCGCTGGGCCAGTTCGACGGCGGCTGGTTCGACCAGCCGGGGCCGCAAACATAACAACTCAAGGTCCAGCCACAAGTCGCTATGGTGGCCGGACTCCAACAAGAAGTGGCCCCATCGCTCCTCCAACATGACTCAGGACAGCATGCTTCATCGGACCTGAAGCTGGCGCAGGAAGGGAACACTGGCCTTCATCAGGTCCAGATTCATTTCGACGAAGTAATTCTTGAGCCCGCCCGTCTTCGCCGCGGTAAAGATCTTCGTCCAGTCGAGGGTGCCCTGCCCCACTGCCATCGTCTTCCTGGTTTCGGCCGACCAGTCCTGCACGTGCATCGAAACGAAGCGCCCAGGATACTTCGTAAAGTACTGGGCTGCGTCGTAGCCCTTGCTGATCGTGGAAACCTGAAACTGGAACTTGACCAGCTTCGGATCGAGCAGGTCGAGCAAAAGGTCGTAGGTCCGCTTGCCGCCCACCATCGAAAGCTCAAAACCCTCGTTGTGCAGGCCCTGCTGGATGCCGGCCCGGGCCGACTGTTCGCCCATCTTGTTGTATTCCTCGGCCGCCCGCTTCACATCGTCCAAAGTCGGGTTCCGCGGGCCGTCCAGGCTGGGCACCATCATTTGCGTCAGGCCGAGATCGTTTGCCCAGGCGATTCTGCCCGCGAGATCCTTCCGCAGTTCCCCGATGCCGAAATGCGAGCTCTCGCATTTGACCCCTATATCGCTCAGAATTCTGCGCAGCTCGGCCCCTTTGTATTTGGCGAGACCGGCGAAGCCGGAATCCGCGTATCCCACCGGCGAGCACAGCTCGATCGTCTGAAAACCTGCGCCGGCAAGCTGCCGGATGGTACCGGGAAAGTCCTTGGCGATCATCTTCCCGACGGGATAGGTCTGGCATCCGATCGGCATGCCTAGCGGATCGCCGCGCAACTCCCGCGCACCCGCGGACAAGATCCCGGCCGCAGCGGCCCCCGTCGCGGCATTGCTGAAAAACTCTCTTCTCGAAATCGCGGGCATTCCTGCCTCCTTACGCGTCCGACCGGTCTGAAACCTGTTCAACCAGTCTGCGGTATTGTCTCACCTTTCACGGACGATGATTGCTATGGGGTCTGCACGGTCGTGCTTCCTCGCCTCTGCCGCCGCTATGCGGCCGGAGGCTACCTGGTCAATTTTGAATTTCTCCCGTGGCAAGTGGGCGCCGCCGACCTGTTGGAGCACCGACAGCCTGACCTCGCACTGAACAGCGATGACGGCCTTCTTCCTTCTCACCTGAATTCGGAGAGGCTTTAGCGCGAAGACTGGGTCTGCCTCACCAGCGGCATGCGGCAATTCGTGGAAAGAGATCTCCGTTTGCGTCTGGTGAAGGCGCCGCACGAATTGCGTTCATTTCACTTCCCGATGGCCTGGCATCCCCGGCTCAATACGGACGCGCGTCATACCTGGCTTCACGAAGCGATTCGACAGGCGGCCCATCCCGAAGACCGAAAAGTGCGCCCGCCGCAGCACATCGTGGATTTGACCTTGCGGCCCCAGTAGAGGTAGGATGGGAATGCGGGGTGGAGCAGTCTGGTAGCTCGTTGGGCTCATAACCCAAAGGTCGGTGGTTCAAATCCACCCCCCGCAACCAACCAAATCAATAACTTGCGGGCCTCTGGAAAGATCAAGGTCCGACCCGCCCACATATATCTTCTTGTTTTTCGGCCCGGCTTTCTGGCCGTCGCCGCCATCGCCGCTGAAATAAAGTTGACAATACGTCAGCCTGTTGTAATCTTACCGGGCCATGTAAATTTCTCCGACCCCCGACCAGCACGGTGCCGCCGTGGCTGTCCAAGAGAGGCTCGACTTCACTGTCGAGGGGAACTCGGATCCGGGCCTTCGTCGTTTGACGAGCCCACCTTCGCGATCTGGAGTTCCAAATGGGACAGATCGGTGGGTCGCGCGGCGCGGCAGCGAATGCTGGGGACTTGGTCGAAAAAGCAGCCACTTCCTGCTGACTGAGAATGATGGGGGCTTTGCTGGGCACGCGGGCACGCAGCAGGGCGCCGGTGTCAAAGGGCGCCTCCAGGGTCACTCCGTAGAGGAACTTGACGGCGGAAACAAACTGATTGACCGACTCTGCAGAGTACCCGCAGTCGTTGAGGTAGACTTGATACTGGCAGATATCTTCCAGGTTCAGATGTTCCGGGCTGGCGCAAGATTGCGCAGTTGCAGTGTCTTCGATCATGCGTTTTCGTAGCGGTGTTATGGTAGACACCTAACGCAGGCCTACGATAGAGTCGTGAAGGTACAGGTCGCCAGGCATGATAGCGTTTGCCGAATACTGTGGACCGATCGAGGAGCGCCTGGAGCATTTCTATGGCATCCGCGTGGTCACGCGCGACATTCCCGACCCGCTGACCGGAGACCTGGACGGGGCGGAGATTCACATCGATAGCGCCGTGAGTCCCGAGCAACGGCTTTTCCTGCTGGCGCACCTGTTTGGCCACACGGTGCAGTGGAACGTAGACCCGCGCGCGTTCGAGATCGGCAGGCCGCAAACGCCTCCGGTCGGCCCGGATCTGTTGCCCGCGATTATCGACTATGAGCGGGAGGCGGCATGCTATGCGCTGAGCATGCTCCATCAGATCGGGATAACGGATATCGATCGGTGGTTCTGCGACTACACGGCTTGCGATATGGCGTACCTGCTGCATTACTATCGAACCGGGGAGAAGCGCGACTTCCAGACCTTTTGGCGGGATGGCACTCCGCCCATAGAGGTGAAAACGGTCCCGGAGTTTGTCCCAACAAAGCGAGTTTTCCGGTTGGATGGCATCGTGATCTGAGTGGCGCACGCTTCAGCGCGTTTCAGCGTGCCGCTGCCGGCTTCAGCCGACAGTACGGCGAACTAAAGTCCGCCGCTACACGCTAAAGCGTGCGCCACGCTACTCCCGGCCCAATAACGCCAGTTCCTTCGCCCGCCGAATTACGTCCGCGCGGTCCATGTCCTTGTATTTGGCGGGCAGCAGGCTGCGGCTGGTGCATTCCAGAACGGCTGCCAGGTTTTGCATTTCGATTTCGGTGGGGTAGGACGGCGGGATGAAATCCTCGAGCGCGAATTTGAGATCGTCCAGGTCGAGAGCCGCGTTGTTCTCCAGCACCGATTTCATGCGCGCCCGAGTGAGCACGGCTTCCACGTCCGCGCCCGAGAGCGGGCCGGAGTGGTCGAGGAAGAACTTCTCGGCCTCCGGCGAGGGCAGCTTCGTGCCGGTCTTCTTTTGCATGGCGCGCAGCATGGCCAGCCGCTCCTCCTCGGTTTCGGGATAGAACAGGGCCAGATGCTCTTCGGCGCGTCCCTGCCGCTTCAGATCGACGGGCAGCAGATCGGGACGGCTGGTCAGCAGGAACCAGATCACTTTGCCGCGCAACTCGGTATTGCCCATGAACTGGGCGATCTGTGCAAACACCCGATTGCTCACGCCGCTGTCTCCGGACATCGAACGATTGCCCAACTGCGCATCGGCTTCGTCCACCATCACGGCGATGGGGCACATAGCCTGCAGCAGATTCAGCACGCGCTCCAAGTTTCCTTCCGTGACGCCTTGCCACATGCTGCGGAAGTTCTTGAGCGCGACGACCGGGATGCCCACTTCACCGGCAAAGCAAGTGGTGAGGAAAGTCTTGCCCGTGCCCACCGGGCCGCAAATCACGTACCCCATGGGCACCACCTCCGTGTTGCCGGAGCGAATGGCCGCCGCTGCATCCCGCAGCTTCCGCTTGGCCGGTTCATGGCCGGCCACCATGGACAAATCGAAGCGGCTTTGGATGAATTCGAGCAGGCCACCGGACTCGGCTTCGATCAGCTCCTTCTTGCGCTCGGCGAGGAACCCGGCGGTCAGCGGCCGCCTGTTTTGCACGGCGTGCGAAATGACGGACTGCAGTTGCACGCGTTTGAGGCCCGCGCCGAGTTTGGCGAGCGTGGTATCGGACACGTCGGAGCCGGCCGGCAGAGGCGACGAAGCCAGTTGCGCGCGGATGAATTCGAGCCTCTCGTTCTCATCCGGCAGCGGAATTTGAACGGAAGCCACGCCTGGGTTCTGTACGATGCCCTGGTTCAGCTCGATCTGGTTCTCGACGATCAGGCAGATGGTAACATCCGCCCGCAGGAATGCCGGATTCTGCGCCCAGCGTTTCAGAATGACCAGCGCGTTGCGGTCGTCGGCCGGCATGCTGGAGACATCGCCGGCGGGTGCAAGGGTCTCGGCGAAATCCAGGATCAGGGCGATCTTCTTGCCATCCGCGAGGCGCAATCGAAGGTAATTATCCAGGATGTTCAGCACGCCGTCGGGATTGCGCGGCAGGGCCTGCGCGTAATTGGTCTGATGAAAACTGTCGTAGCCGGAGAGTGCATTGCGAAAGTCCGCCTGCATCTCGGGACGCGCGAAGCTCAAACCGCCGCCACGGTCGTAAGTCATCACCAGGTCGCGGCGGCCGAACAGAGCCTGATTCAGGAAAGAAAGCAGCGGAACGTATTCGATAGCGCCGCCGCGATCGAGCGGGACCACGTCGTGCACATTCCCGTAGAGCACGAAGACGGAGAACGTGCGCGAGTAGTATTTCTCGGAAAGCGCCTGCGCCCATTCGGGCATAGTGGCCATAAAAGTTGTGGCGCACGCTTCAGCGTGCTGCTGCCGTCTTTAGCCGGCAGGTTCTAATTCCGCATCCGGTTGCGCGGGAAGGTCATACCGCCGGAGTTGCCGGTGTCTGCCGGCAGCGGCGCGATGCCGTTCATCTCCGGCACGTTATCGAAGATGTTTTCGACCTCGCGCACCGTTTCCTCGGTCTGCTCCACATCCTTCACCAGCCCTTCCAGATGTTCGCTCAGTTGTTGCGGATCGCGCATGGTGACCGATTGATCCTTGATGAGTCCGAGTACGTCCTCGACGGCCGCGCATTGCGCATCGATCACCGCGCAATTCTCCTGTATCTTGCGGAACTTCTCGATGCGCTTGTTCAGGATCTCGACGCGCTTGCGGTTGATTTCCTGCACTTTAGGCGTGTCGGAATCCTGGCTCTTTTCGAGACTCGCCAGCTCGCGCTGGACGGCGTTGGGATCGGTGGTACGCAAGTATTCGCGATGCTGCCAGGCGGCATGCAGCAGCCGCACATATCCCTGCAGGAGACCTTGCAGTCTGTCTTCCATCTGCTCGGCGAAGATCTGCGAAGTGGAGGAGAGGCGGCTATAGTTCT
>OCTA010002219.1_pt1 | contig 17747 bp, 9 predicted proteins | sample 1538991 | NCBI WGS metagenome assembly OCTA01 (sample SAMEA3539302, study PRJEB22396) | soil metagenome | biome: tundra; feature: field; material: soil | place: USA | collected 2010-05 | depth 0.15 m | reverse complement strand
GATACGGCGACCACCGAGATCTACACTCTTTCCCTACACGACGCTCTTCCGATCTCAGAAGCAGCCGAAGCAAATCAGAGAACGAATTGAGGCGAAGCTGGACGACCGTTTGGTCGCCAGGCTCGAGAAGTATTGCCGGTATCTCGACAGTGATCGCGATTATGTGATCAGCCAAGCCCTGGAAATCGCGTTCCGCAAAGATCCGGGATTCTTGGCGTGGCTGGACTTACAAGACACGGTGCCCGCTGAAGCGCCGGCGGGCGCGGCCACTCCGCCGACCCAGCGTGGAAGAAATCGCGCTGGCGCATCCGGCGACAGCGCTCCCGGCATTCTCCCCGAGACTGGTGGGCCAGCCCTGGCAACAGGCCGGCCGTGAGAGGATTCATGGCGTATCGCAATTTCATCAACGCGGCGCTTGCCGCAGCCGTGGGTTTTGCCGCGCTCCACCGGATGCCTTTCCCGGAAGCGAACCCTCTTCTGCAGCTTGTATTCCTTCATGAGCCTTATCTCTTTCACGCAATCAAGTTCGCGTATCTGGCCATGCTCTTTACGACCCCCTGCATCGCATTATCGGTGGCCGGATCGCTCGCTTATATCTTTGTCCTCCGCCAAGAGAAAGACACAGGCCTCGCGACGTTGCCGGCCTACCCTGACCCGGCCCGGCGCGCGAGTCTCTTTCTGATCCTGGGTGAAGTCCACCATCCACGGCGGCCCGAGCCGGTCCCATCGCCGCGCTGGCTAACGATCCCGGAGCGCGGCCTCTATACCGGAATCATCGTCATTGGCGCAATCGGCAGCGGAAAGACGAGCGGCTGCATGGTCCCGTATGCCGAGCAGATTCTCTCCTATCAGGCAAGTAATAAGGATCGCCGGGTAGGCGGGCTTGTCCTGGAAGTCAAAGGCGACTTCTGCCACAAGGTTAGAGAAATCCTTGAAAGACACGGCCGGGCCGAGGATTACATCGAGCTCAGCCTCCATACCCGCTACCGATACAATCCGCTCCACAATGATCTGGACGCTTACGCTCTGGCTTACGGCATCGCGTCTTTGCTGAACAATCTATTCGGCCGGGGCAAAGAACCTTTCTGGCAGCAGGCCTACACGAACTTGGTCAAATTCGTGATCCTGCTTCACAAGGTCCTGTACGATTACGTCACGCTCTTTGACGTTTACGAGGGAGCGATTAACCCGGCGATCCTGGAGCAGAAGATCAAGGAAGGCGAACGCCTGTTTTCCCGGCAAGAACTCTTGATTGGAATCGAGGACTTCATGGCCCACCCCGAGCTTGAAACATGTCCTTTTGAGCTCGACGCCGAACTTGGCGCCATGAAAGCGCCCTGGACCGAGGAGCTGCAGCAGATCCTTGACGGGCAAAAGATCGTGTATGAAATTCACAGCGACTCGCACAATGCCGGCGCGCCGGGCGACAATCGTGCCGAGGAAAAGCGCCAGCAGTTTGAGGCCGTCAAACGGTGGTTTTATCATGACTGGCTGCGCATCGAACCGCGCCTGCGAACTTCGATTGTCGAAGGGATTTCCGTGTTCCTTTCGCTTTTTGACGACAACCCGGCTCTCAAGCGCGTGTTCTGTCCTCCCAAAGAGACATACGACACGGTGGCCAACGCCGATGGCCGCTACGGCCAGGCGCTGCCGCCCTTTTCGGAGTTGGTTGAGCGCGGCTCGGTATGCGCTCTCAATTTTCCCGTCTCGGCCAATCCGGGGCTGGCCAAGGCTATTGGCACGCTCCTGAAGCAGGATTTCCAGCGCGCGGTCCTCGGGCGCATTCCCAAGATCGAACGCGAAAAAGACCGGGCCTGGCGGGAGGTCCTTTTCCTCTGCGATGAGTACCACGCCTTTGCGACCGTGGGCGAGTCCGACCCCAGCGGCGATGAGAAATTCTTTGCGCTCTCGCGCCAGGCCAAGTGCATTCCGATTGTCGCGACGCAAAGCATCAGCTCGCTCCGCTCGACCTTGCCGGGTGAATCCTGGCGCACGCTCCTGCAAACCTTCCGCACCAAAATCTTTCTCGCGCTCTCGGATGACTTCAGCGCTAAGACGGCGAGCGAACTCTGCGGCAAGGAGGAGCAGCTCAAGCTGAGCTACAGCTTCTCGGAAAACGGCCAGGACGCCGGGGTGAGCGTTTTGACCGGACGGGCCGCCGCACAGCGCACGATGATCAGCGCCAGCAAGTCCTATAACGTCCAGCGCGATTTCGTTTTTGAGCCCAAGGTGTTTGCCGAACTTAAGAACGCGCAGGCCATCGTGCTCGCTTATGACGGGTTCAATCCGCATCCGGCGACCTATTGCTATTTGAAGCCGTATTTTCTCGATCCCAACACCTCCTACTTCGAGCACGTCGCGCAAGGAGCGCTTTAACCGTGAGCTGGGAAATAATACTTCCGTTCCTGCGGCCCATCGAGTCCCTCATTCAGGACCCGGACATTTCCGATATTCTCGTCAACGGTCCCGATAGCGTGTTCATCGAAAAAGGCGGGGAACTCGAGCCGGCGACCGGAATCCACCTCACGGACCGAGCCCTGCAAGTGGCCATCCGCAATATCGCCCGGGCACTGGGGGACGACATCGGCCCGGAGAAACCGCTCTTGGATTCCCGGTTGCCGGACGGCTCGCGGATTTGCGCCATCCTGCCGTGCTGCTCGGTCGTGGGCACGGTGCTGGCTATTCGCAAGTTCCACAGCGAGCGCTACACCGGCGCTGAACTGGTCCGCACCGGAAGCCTGACGCCGGAAGTATTGAACCTTTTATCCGGCGCGGTCCAGGAACGAAAGAACATTTTGATTTCCGGCGGCACAGGCGCCGGCAAGACCACCCTCTTAAACGCCCTCGCCCGCGACATTCCGGCGCGGGAGCGAATTATCGTGATTGAGGACACCGCCGAGCTTCAGATCCAGGCGCCGAATCTCGTGCGGCTCGAAGCCCGGCCCGAGCGACCGGGACTGCCTGCGGTTACGATCCGCGACTTGCTTAAGACCACGTTGCGCCTGAGGCCGGACCGGATACTCTTGGGCGAGGTGCGTAGCGGAGAAGCCTTCGATCTGCTCCAGGCTCTCAATACCGGGCATTCGGGGACGCTGGCCACGATCCACGCCAATTCCGCCGGCCAAGCCTTGGCCCGGTTTACGACTTGCATCCTTCAGTCTGGCGTGGAACTGCCGTATAAGGCGATCCGCGGCAACATCGCCGACGTACTTAATCTGCTGGTTCATATTGAACGCAGGCGCGGCAAACGCTGCGTGAGCGAGGTTCTGGAGATCAAGCGCTACGACCCGGACCTCGATCGTTACGACTTGGAGTCCATTGATGGCCGACCCTGATTACGCCTTCGCCCGCGACGTCGCCACGCGCTATGTCCAGGCCAACTTCGCGCCTTCGGACTGCTTGGCCGTTGTGCTGATCAACAAGCAAACGCCCGCGGTGATCCAGCGGATAACGACCGCGCAGAAGATCGCCGGCTCTGATTTCCAGGCTTGGCTCCAGCACCGGAATGCGCAGCGCTTTGAAATCTATCTCTCGATGAACGCCTTGCACGATGGCGCCCACTCGCGCACCAAGGCCGATGTGGCCACTATCCGCCATATCTATCTCGACTTCGATCACAACGGAGATGAGGCCGTTCGAACCCTTTTCTTCAAACGTCCTGATCTACCCACTCCCAGCTTCGCCGTGAACACCTCGCCGGGTCGGTGGCAGGTGATCTGGCAGGTGGAAGGATTCGGCAAAGAGGGAGCGGAGACGTTGCAACGGGCGCTGGCGCGGGAAACGGGCGCGGACCCCGCGGCTACGGATTGCGCCCGCGTCCTGCGTCTTCCGGGCTTCTTTAATCACAAACATGCCCGACCCTACCTCGTCCGCATGGAAGCGCATGCGGCTCTTGCCGGGACTGTCTACAGGCCCTCACAATTCCCGCGGTTGTCGCTCGATGAGCGTCTCCCGTATCCGCCAGCAACCGGAACCCACGCACTCAATGGGCATCGGCCAGAGCCGGGTGCATTGTCGCAGTCGGAGCGGGATTGGGCCTACGCGAAGCGCGCCCTGGCCCGCGGCGAATCTCCCGCTATCGTCGCCGCTGCCATAGCCAGCTACCGTCGCTTTGAGAAGCACAATCCAAAGTATTACGCCGAGCTCACTGTCCAGAAAGCGGCGCTCGCTCTTAAAGCCAGCCCGACCCCAGCCGACGAAGTCCAGGACAGAACGTGACGTGCCGGCATTGCCGTGCCATCCATAGCGGAATGATTCGGCCATTACGCATGTAAGAGGGGAGACCCAGAAAGATGGCCGACGAAAAACTCCGGAAAATGGCAGAAGACGCGCTTGGCCGCCTGTCCGCCGAGCTTGAGGCCGGGCACAGCGACGCCATGAAAAACTATCTCTCGGCCATGGGCCGGTTTCACCGCTACAGTTGGGGAAATGTCCTCTTGATCGCTTCCCAAAAGCCGAGCGCAACGCATGTCGCCGGATTCCACACGTGGCGCCAGTTGGGCCGTTCGGTGAAGAAGGGCGAGAAGGGCATCATGATCTTTGCGCCGATGCTGGTCAAAGAACGCGAACCCAGTTCAGCCGTACAACCCGGCAAGGCCGATCCCGCGTTCCGGCTGGCGGGGTTTCGAAGCGCCTACGTTTTCGACGTTCAGCAGACCGACGGCCACGCACTCCCCCAATTTGCGACGACGACCGGGGATCCCAAAGAGTTCGGAGAGAAGCTCAAATCCGTTGTCGCCAGTCGCGGGATCGCAGTCGAATACGATCCTTCCATCGCACCGGCGCTCGGGATGTCCAGCGGAGGTCGCATCCGTCTTCAGCCGGGCCTTCCGCCCGCAGAAGAGTTCTCCGTTCTGGCGCATGAGTTGGCGCATGAGATGCTCCATCATGGCAAGGGCGGTTCGCCTCTGCCAAAGGTCGTTCGGGAAACCCAAGCGGAGGCCGTGGCCTTTGTAGTGTCGAGCGCCGTTGGCCTTGAAACCAACAAAGCCGCGTCTGATTACATCGCGCTCTACAACGGCGACAAAAAGACGCTCGCGGGCTCCCTTGCGACTATTCAGGAAACGTCGGCCAAGATTCTTGAGGATCTCCTCCCGCGCGAACGCCCACGGCCCACCTTGACACCAGCGTCCCAGTTACCGACTCCACAGCCCTCTGAGACTCACACCGAACCCGCTATCTCCGGTTCCGAGCCGCTCGATGCCAGCAGGAGTGCTGCCGATTCCCAGGCACAAAGCGCCTGGGACCGCTGAACGCCGCCACCAACGATAACCTCGCCTTCGATCTTGGAGTGTGACTAGCTAAGTAGGCCGTTTCATAAGTACGGTCACGTATTTCGATATCAGGCGGCTGCGGCGTAGTTTCCGGGGGATGTCGCCATTTTTTGGAGCAGCGCGTTGAGGTCGTTACGCGTAAATCTCCATTCAAAGGGCTGGGCGATGGTCTCGAAATAGCGTTGGAAGCCGAACAGTCTTTCTTCGACCGCCTGCAAGCCTGAGAAGTCGTTTGGGGAAAGAGCTTTACGTTGAACCACCGAGAAGTAGATTTCGATTTGATTGAGCCAACTGGCATGGACGGGACCATGGACCAGGATCAGATTGGGATACTGGTCTTGAAGGCGCTTGATGGAGCGGGCGCCGCGATGGGAAGAGCCGTTGTCCACGATCCAGAAAACCCGTTTGGCGGTTTTGTAGGGGGGCTGGCTCATAACCTGAGCGATCAACGCGTCAAAGGGGACTATGCCGGTGGTGTGGTCGCATCGGCCAAAGAGCTTCATGCGATGGACATCCATGGCCGCCAGGTAAGCCCAGGCACCGCCCCGTTGGTATTCGTGTTCGACTTTCATCGGGGAACCGGGTCGTGCGGGCAGGGTGGGATGACACCGCGCACGGGCCTGGATGCTGGTTTTTTCATCGGCCGACAAGACAAAGTCGTCGTCCGTCAGGGGGCATCCTTCCCAGACGTGCTCGTACAAATCCAAGATTCTCCCGGCTTTGGCGGCAAAGTCGGGGTCTCGCGGGAAGATCCAGCAGCGATGCTGCCAGGGGCGGATCGCGTCTTCATGAAGCCATCGCCATACGGTACTGTCGCTGAGGGTCGCGACCAGGCCCGAGCGGCAAGCCTCTCGGGCGACATCCGCTACGCTCCAGCGCGACAAAGGAACCTGCCGTGTGGCCGGCAACTCACAGGCGATGGCCTTGACCTGAACGACGAGTTCTGGGGGAAAAAACCCGAGGCCGACCGGACCGGGGGAGTTCTTCCAAACCTGCAAGGCGCTGTTCGGAAAACCGTTTTCGCCACATGCTGACGATTTCACGGCGAGTATCCAAACGGGACGCGATGAGATGGTTGCCCAACCCTTCCGCCGCCATTAGGATCATTTTGGCACGAAGGACCTGGAAGTACGGTAACGTATATTTCACGGCGCGGCGAAGCAGTTCGGACTTTTCGGTTTGGGACAGAATAATGGAATGCGGACTCGTTCGTGCCATGGATCGGATCCTCCATGCCAGATAAAAGCATTTTTAGCGGATGAATAATACGTTATTATATTTATGAAGAGGAGTACTAAGCTAGCCAAAGGCTAGCCCTGCCCATACCCCACAATTATTACTGGACATTTAATTCCGTATTCTGTATACCGTAGGGGTGCAGAAGAATTCAGAGACGATCAAGGCGCGGCTCTGCCGGCCGGCGAGCCTGTCGGTGATCAAGGGCAGGCTGAGCTCCGGGGAGCAATCTCGGACGCGTCTGGCGGCCTGGGTCTGTCGACGATGGAGGTTGCGTGATGCGCGTGGGAGGTTGCGCGTTTCTTCCTGTTTAAAGGTTTTGCGGGATTTGGAACGGCAAGGGCATTGGAAACTTCCCCCGCCAGTCCTTCAGAGCGTATCCCACTGGCGGGCGCGGCGTCACGCGGGGCCGGTTCCCGCGCCAAAGAATGTGCCCGAAGATCTTAAGCAGGTGGAGAATCTTCAACTGATTTTGGTGAAACCGGAAGACGGGGAAGGGGCGCGGACCTGGAATGAGCTGATGGCGCGTGAGCATCCGCAAGGGGAGCGGCGGCTGGTGGGACGGCAATTGAGGTATCTGGTGGGCTCGGCGCATGGATGGCTGGGCGCGGTAGGGTTCAGCGCGTCGGCGTTATATTTAGAGGCGCGAGATCGATGGATTGGTTGGGATGCGCAGGAGCGCCGGAGGCATGAGGGCCGGGTCGTGAATCTGAGCCGTTTGTTGATCCGTCCGAGTGTTCGGTGTCGGAATCTGGCGTCTCATGTGCTGGGGGCCTGCGTCCGTCGGGTCAAGAAGGATTTCCAAGTACGGTATGGCTATGAGCCGTGGCTTTTAGAAAGCTTTGTGGACCGGGACAAGTACAAGGGGACTTGTTTTCAGGCCGCGAATTGGGAGCGGATCGGACAAACCAAGGGACGCGGACGGAACGATCGTGCGAACCAATCGTCGGAGAGCATCAAGGACATTTATGTTTATCCGTTGACGGCTGATTTTCGCCGGAAAATGGGCGTGAGCGCCCAGCGCGGCGGGGATCTTCGGCCGTTGGCGGTGGAGGAGGGTCTGGGCTCAGACGAGTGGGCGAAGCAGGAATTTGGCGCCGTTGAGCTGGGAGACAAGCGTTTAAGGGATCGTTTGATTTCGATTGTGGAAGACCGGTCCGATCATCCGGCCGCATCGTATCTGGAGGCGGCCGGAGGTGACCGCTATGCGGCCAAGGGCTATTACACGTTCATCGACAATCCGCGGGGGACGCTGAATCCGGAGGCAATGCTCTCGACGCATCGGAAACGAACGATCGAGCGGATGATGAGTCATAAAACAGTGCTGGTGGTGCAGGACACGACCGACTTGAATTTTTCCAAGCGTCCGCACACGCAAGGGCTGGGATTGGTCGGGACCAACCAGACGGGGGCCGAGTCGTTGGGGCTGAAGCTTCATTCGTCGGTGGTCCTGACCCCTGACGGATTGCCGCTGGGGGTTTTGCGGGCGATGATGTACGCGCCGGAGAAGAAGGGAAAAGCAGGCAAGCAATCTGTCGGACGCCCGATTGAGGATAAGAAATCGTTTCGTTGGCTGGAAGGGTACCGGGATTGTGTCGCCGTTGCCAAAAAGATGCCGAAGACGCGGCTGATCACGGTGATGGACCGGGAAGGCGATATTTTCGAATTGTTTGAAGACGCCGAAGCGACGCGCAAACGAGTCGGTGTGTTGGTGCGAGCTCGGCATAATCGGCGGCTGGAGGGGAGGGAACGCAAGCTTTTTGAGACGTTGAAAGCGAGTAAGAGCAGGACGCGCATCGGAGTTGTGATTCCCCGGCAACGCTGGAAGCAGGCGAAACGGGGTGAGCCGGAACAAAAAGGGCTGCCGGATCGCCAGGCCACTTTAACCATTTGCTTTCAGAAAGTCACAGTCGCTTCGACGCGAAGCGATTTGCGGTTGGCGTCGCCCATCACCCTCTGGGGCGTCTATGCGCGGGAAGAGAATCCTCCGGCGCACGCCAAGGCGATTGAATGGTTCTTGCTGACGACAGAGGAGGTCCAGACGGTGGAGCAGGCCACCCGCATCGTGGCCCTGTACTGCCGGCGTTGGCGCATTGAGGAATGGCACAGGGTTTTAAAAAGCGGATGCAAGGTGCAGGAGCATCAACACCAAAGCGCCGAACGCCTCAAGCGGGCCATCGCCATCGATGTCGTTCTGGCATGGCGCATCCAGTTGATGGCCTTGCTGGGTCGTGAAGTTCCCTCGCTCCCCTGCGACGTTTTTTTCGAGAACTGGGAAGTGAAGGTCCTGGAAGCTCTTCAGGAACAACGACCCCAAGCCAAAGCAGAACGTCCGCTTCGGTTGGGTACGGCCATTACGCTGGTCGCCCAGTTGGGAGGGTACCTCGCCAGAGGTTGCGACGCGCCTCCAGGGACAGAATGTCTTTGGAAGGGAATGATCCGGCTATCAGGAATGGCCGAAGGGTATCGTTTGTCCGAAACCAAGGCGGCCAGCCCATGACAAGTGTCCAGTAAGATTTGTGGGGCAAGGGCAGGGCTAGCCACCGCGTCGGGCAGCGCCTGGCTACTCGCTCAACGTCTATCCACGCCGGGCTGCCGACTTCTCAGTCGCCGCGGCGGCCGCATAATCCGCTTCACTGAGCTTGTTCGCAGCGACCGGCTAACGCAACTGCGTCGGCGGGCCCTTTTATTGGGCTGCGTCCATAAAGGCTCGCGCTGTCTCTTTCAGGTCCCCTACGCGGAACCGCGTGGTCCTGCTTCCCCGCCACACGTTGGGGGGGCGCCTCTGTGTGGCACTCCGCGGGCAACCGCTCTGCCGAAGGCCGTCGGGTAGTGTCCTGCTTTCCTTGCTCGCCAACAGCTGGGCTTAATGGGACGCTACTACGGTTTCAAGGCCCTTCATTCAAGATCCGGCAACACGCGGGGATGCCGTCCTGCGCCAGACGACACTCTCCCGCAAGACTTCTCAGACTCTCATTGTTGACACCTGCAACCTGCACTTCCAGCTTGGTCGTCAACGTGCCACGAGAAGCAGAGCAAATTGTGTCATGCATCCGTGAAACCTAGTTTCACACCTAGGTATTGTTGATCGAACGTGTCACTGTTACAAGATGTCGCGTCTTCGCAACTACGAACATCGCTCTTCCCTTCCCGCAAAGCACGCAGCACTCTGTTGTACTCCCCGGTGTCAAGACATTATTCTGAGGTGTTTAAGATGAAGCCTTCCTTGCCGTTGACGTCCCGTCCCGCAATTTTTTAGTTTCGACTTTCACTGTCACGCCGCCCGCAAAAGCTGCGGCTCGCCCTGCTCGTAAATTTCTTGGGGCGTCTTGTAATCCAGCGATTGATGCTGCCGCTCCGTGTTGTAGAACACGAAGTATATTTTGAGCGCCTCGATCGCCTCCTTGACTGTCGCGTAGTCGTGCAAATATACTTCCTCGTATTTGACGGTCCGCCAGAGCCGCTCGACGAAAACGTTGTCCAGCGCCCTTCCCCGACCGTCCATGCTGATCCGAGCACCGACCCGCTTCAACAGGTCGGTAAAGGCCGCGCACGTGAACTGCGGTCCCTGGTCCGTGTTGAAAATATCCGGCACCCCGTATTTTCGAATCGCCTGCTCCAGGGCCTCCACGCAGAAGTTGCTTTCCATCGTCACCGAGACGCCCCAGCTCAGCACGTAGCGGCTGTGCCAGTCGATCACGGCCACCAGATACACAAATCCCTGCTTTAATCGAATGTAGGTGATGTCCGTGCTCCACACGTGGTTCGGGCGAAGGATTGCCAGACCTCTGAGCAGGTACGGGTAGATCTTGTGCCCCGGCGCCGGCTTGCTCAGGTTCCGTTTCGGGAACAGCGCCATCAGCCCCATTTTCCGCAGGAGCCGCCGCACATGCTTGGGGTTGATCTTTTCCTTGAGCTTTTTCTTCAGCCATTCGGTCATCCGTAGGACCCCGAAATAAGGCCTCTCCATGTATTTCTCGTCGAGAAGCCTCATTAGTCGCTGATCCTCCGGACTCTCCGGTTTGGGCTCGTAGTACCACATGGACCGCACCAGCCCGATGAGCTCGCACTGCCGCTGAATGCTGATCTCGTCATGCTCCGGTTCAATGAGCGTTCTCAAGAGATCATTCCCAGCTGGAAGCTTTTTTTTTAAGCCAGTCCAGTTCCACCTTCAGTTGTCCAATCTGCTGGTAAAGGGTAGCCGTCAAATCCTCCTGCGCGCGCACCGCAGAACTTCGGCGACTCGTGAATAATTGCGCCACTTCCTCCAGCACCTGTTTCTTCCACATCCCAATCTGCGTGGCGTGCACCCCGTACATCGAGGCCAGCTCGCTGGCCGTGTGCTGGGCTTTGATCGCCGCAATCGCCACTTTGGCCTTCAATTCCGCGCTGTGCTGCTTGCGTCCGTTTATAGTTCCCATGGTGCTCATCTTAGCTCCTTTGGCAGGAGGTTTGTCGTCAGTCAGAAAAACTTACTCTTAAGCCACTGTCCTGTTTTCAGGGAGTATTTTACTCGTCGCTACCTAAGTGAGGTCAATCGCCGCAACGCCACATCTTACCGAGCACAACACGCACCACCCCGACGAATCATTTACCGGGCCGATCACTTATCAAGTAGGCGTTCCTTGAATAACTCACACTCCCATTTGGACTTGGCTTTTGTCCACCCATAGCAATACGGTGCAGACCAGGCTAGCCAACGAAATAAATACTGACTCGGCGCCGAGATGCTTGATCACATACAACGCCTCACCGATATCTCGCGCAAACCAGACCGTCATAATAACCGGCAGGCCGACATTCATAAACATTAAGAGACAATTCCACGAGAGCGCCAGTGAGTGTCCCCATGTTCGCTGAAACCAAAGACCGACTATTACGCCAACTGTATAAGAGATGATGACCGGTGTCATAACCTCGTTATAATATAACCGGATGGCCGGCATTTGCAGCCACATTGTGCTCGTTGCTCTCCATACCGCACGCCTCAATGTTGCTGTGATAACATAGAGACACAATATGATGTTAACGTACTCCCAAACCCTAAGCTTTATCAAATATAACTTCATTTCTCCTTTTTTTGTGGTGTGTGGTTCATCAATCGTTACAACGAACGCCAGGTGAATTCAGCGATAGTCCGACCGAAATAGATTCTGCTAATAGAGCAACATTGTTAGCATTCGCCCCATTATCTGGGCTTAAGTTCCCCTAAGCCCTCTCCACCAATTTCGCCTCCAGCCACGGCAGTTTCTTCGTAACCACCTACCTTACATGCGAGCGCCGCTGGCACGCAACCTTGGGCACATAGAGAATACCGCCTTACATAAAGATTATAGTAATTTGGATCTTCTAGGTTATTAAAGTGTTCGTACCCACTTAGGCATTTCGAAAAGCACAATGCAAATCCGCCGATCGCTACGGCAGCAGCCCCGATGACCACCACTCCCACTATCACACTGGTATTTCCAGTGGGATCTGTTGCAATTGTAGGTCGATTGCCAGCATAAGTATACAAGTTTATGCCCGCAGACCCTCCGATCGGATCTTCACTGACGAAGCGACTGGCAATCGTACTGTAAACTCTGGCGCGGTAGTAGTAGGCGCCGCTCGTTACCGGCTCGCGGCCTGTAAATTGAAAAGGATAGGTGCTAGGTGAGGTCGTTTGTCCGTAGGGTTCATAGAAAAGGCGCGACTTTATTGCACCGGTCTGATCTGTGGTCAACACAGTACTGTTGATCGCATCAGGCAAACCATATTCAATCTGGCCGCTCGCGTGTACAACTGAAATATGCTGGTCGATCGAGCGGCCCACCAACACGGAGTACTGATCGCCGTCGCTGCGGGACACAAACGCGACATTGGTGAGGTCATCCAAGACAATGCTCTGGGTAAGCTGCAGGCTCGGGCCTGAGTCCAACTGCTGAATCAGGTGTCCGGCAAAATCATAAGTGAATTTGGTCGTCTGCCCTGTGGACGCCGAGATGACAGCGAGCCGGTTCCTTGAATCCCACATGTATGTGGTGCTGCCTGTGGTGCTTGTGGCCGACAGCAGGTTTCCGTTGGCATCAAAGCTGTTCGTTGTTGAACCGAACTGGTTTTGTTGGCTATTGACGTCGTACGAGGCCGCTGCGACTGCCTGCGTGACGAGGGTCTGCGCGACGTTCGTCATCGAGCTGGTCCGATTGCCGACAGCGTCATAGCCGTACGCCTGGCTGGCTAATGCGCCCGCTGGTCCGGTGTGATTTAAAGAAAGCAGCCGCTGATCGCCGTCGTAGGTGTACTGGCTATTGACGGTGTTGGCCCGGCTCGCAGTAACCATCAGATTACGGGGGTCATACGTCCAGGTGATACTTGCGGCCGGACTCGACGCCGTCAGCAGGTTGGTCGCCGCGTCATACGTGTATCCCACCGGGGCTTGTCCAGTAACCTGTCGGCTCGTAACTCTGCTGGCGTTATCGTAGAGGTATTGGACTTGGCCGTCCGGCGTGGTCGATTCCGTCAGCCGCCCGTCGAGGTCATAGGAGAACGTGAAGAGCCCCGCCGCGGAGTCATTGGCTTGCAGCAGTCGGCCGTTGGCGTCGTACGAGCGATTCACCGTGCTGTCGGAATACGTTTCGGTCACAAGGCGATTGAGGCTGTCGTAAGCGTAGGTGCCGGTCTGTCCACGGCGGTCGGTAAAGCTGGTCAGGCTGCTGTTGAAATCATACAGCCGAGAATCGGATGTCCCCAGGGGGGTGGTGCGCGTGAGTAGGCGGTTCAATCCGTTGTAAGTGAACGAGGTCGTATTGTTTCTGGCGTCCGTCAACGACAAGAGATTGCTGACGGGATCGTACGTGAAGGACGTTTTGTTGTTCTGGGCGTTCGTTTGCGAGGTGATCCGGCTCAGGGCGTCGTAGGCCGTCTCCCTTCGGCGGCCGAGAGCGTCAATCGTCTGGATGGGCCGCGAGATGGCGTCATACGTCGTTGTGGTCGTGTTTTCCAGGGCATCCGTAAAGGTGGTGAGGTTTCCGAATGAATCGTAGGCGAATGTCATTTTCTGATTGGTCGGGTCCGTGATCTGGGTGACTTGGCCGAATGAATTGTATGTGTAGGAAGTGACGTTGCCGTTCGGATCCTTCCGCGTCAGCATGTTGCCGAAGGAATCATAGGTAAAGGTGGTTACGTCTCCCAAGGGATCGGTGGTGGAGGTAACTTTGTTGTAGACCGGTTCATACGTGTACGTGGTCGTGTTCCCTAAGGCGTCGGTCTGTGTCAATACGTTTCCGTTGGCGTCGTACGTGAAGCTCTGATCCCCAGCAGCCGCGGAGCCGCAGATGGAGCATTCGCCGGATCCCTGAATCGCCTGAGTAACGTTGGTTCCAGGGGCCCGAACAAATGAACGTGTCTGGCCCGACGCGTCCGTGCCGTCGGTCATGAATCCCACGCTGTTGAAGCGATAGGTAGTCTGGTTTTGGAGAGGGTCGACCACGAGCGTGCTGAGAATCGGGCTCAGAGTGGGAGCGGTGTTGTTCATGAAGGTGTAGGAAAACTGATAGACGCCACCGTCCGCCTGGGTCTGGTGAATGAGTCGACCGCTAACGGGGTCATACACATTTTGCTCGGTGAGGATACCACGTGCGTCGGTCACGCTGGTCAGATTGTTTTGCGAATCGTAGGCGTATTGGGTGAGGCCGCGAGCGGGATCGGTTACGGTAGCGAGCGTCCCTTGCGAGTTGTAGGTGTACTGCACGGTTCGTCCGATCGGGTCCGTTACGGAGGTAATCCGGTTGGAGCTATCGTACGCCAAGGTCAAGCTCCGCCCGACGGGGTCGGCGATCTGTGTGATCTGTATCAAGTTCGAGGGATTCCGCGTGAGGGTCACCGCATTGCGATTGGAATCCGTGATGCTGGCCAACAACGATCCAAGCTGGAATCCGGACGGCACAAAGCGGTAGATCGTACCGTCCTTGTACCGCAAATCAACCGAGCCGTCGCCCTGGATTGTCATGGTCGCGCCGAGGAAGTAGGGGATCGTCGAGTTGACGAACAGGCCCGCACTCTGGAGATTGAACGGAATTCGATTCCCGTCCGGCATGATGAGATTGATAATCGAAGCCAATTGAGGGGACACCGTATCAAGCGCGTAGCTGTAATTATGATTGGTGCCGATGCCAAACGGTCCGGCCTGGGCTGTGAGGCCCCGGTAATAACGGTTAATCGAAATGCTGCCGCGCGGGCCATTCACTTGGATATCGGTTACATGGAGCGTGTCCTTGCCGGCGGCCAGATCTACCGGCCCGCACACGGCCTGGGGTGGACAACTGTTGGGCGGACTATTTGGCGGCTCCTGCGGCGGACTTGGCATTGCCCCGTGCCAGTCGAAGTGTACAAGTCCGAAGCGATGCCCCGGATGGGCGGGGTCGAGATCGGGCACGATCTGGGTTCCATCTCCAGAAACAGTCCCGGTTCCATAGGGCACCATCTGGCCGAATATGGGACTTAGCGTCATCAGCGGAATGCCTGTTGTCCCCGCTGCTGTGTTCAGGGTATTTGGAAAGGTGACGGCGACCGGCTGGCTGGCGCTCGCGTTGGCGGGCTGGAAGGCCACAATGAACGCCCTCAGCATGGTCGGCACGTTGGGCTTGGCATCGGGTAGTCGGTCCACTGGAACCTGAACGGCAGCTAGCGGAAACGGATTTGGCTTTGTCCCGTCTTGCAGGGTGAGCGTGGTACCCACATAAACCGTCACCGAGAGGCCTGGGATGCTTGTATACGAATAGGTCTGATCCGTCGAGGCGTTCTGCTGTACATTGAACGTCTCTACGTTGTTAATCTGCGGAAGATGGACCAGCACGGGCGAGGCCGTGACCTGCCCAGCCACGAGCGTGAACACTAAGTTCACGCCGGCATACTGTCCGGGCGGCGCGGTGGCGGTGGTGCCGTTGAATCCCACCAACTGCGGGCCTACGCACATGCCCGACAGGTTGACTAGCGCAAAATTCCCTGCCGCGTCGGACACCGTACTGCCCGCGCAGTTGGTCGTATTGCCGTTGCCGTCCATCCCCGTCATGCTGACCGTTACGCCTGCGATCGGCGTTTCCTTCGTATTGGAAACCACAGTCCGTCCGATAAACGACGTCGTGGGCGCCTGTACCGCCAGGTTCAGATTGGCGGAACCCATGACGGAGATTCCGTTTACAGTTGCGGAGGCTGTGACCGAAAGCATCGCTGAGCCAATTGGCTGGCTCGCCGGCGCGACAAGTGTAAGAATGGAGGTCTGGCCCGCCGTGATTTGAGTTGGATTAAGGGTGGCTGTGACGCCTCCGGGCACGCCCGAGACGTTCAGCCCCGCGAGTTGGGTGAAGCCGTTGCTGCTGGAGAGCGTGATCGCATAGGCGACGGATTGTCCCTGGATCAGACTGGCGCTGCTGGGCGCCGCCGTCATCGTGAAGGTCGTGCCCGCGGTGACCGTCAGCGGCGTGGCGGAGGTGGCCGAGCCACCGTTTTCCATAACGGTGAAGGGGCCGGTAGCCGCACCGGCTGGGATCACGAAGGTCAGCTTTGTCGCTGTGGTGGACGAGGCGGGCGCCGTGATGGTACCGCCACTCTGGCTGGCGAGCGTCACCTCTGCTGCCGTGCCTGAGCTTGGCTGAAGGTTCGAGCCTCTAACAGTGATCGGTGTGCCGATCGCTCCGGAATGAGGAGTGAAACTCGTGATGGTCGGCGGAGGAAAACTCGTCACGGTCAGATTAGTCGAGCCTGTAACGGAGGCTGGTCCGGCGGCCGTGATCGTCGTGCTTCCCGCCTTCAGAGCAGTCGCCAGGCCCTGGGTGCCTGATGCATTGCTGATGCTTGCCACAGTCGCCGCGCTCGAGCTCCACGTCGCGGTCTTGGTCAGATCCTGCGTCCTTGCATCGGTGTACACTCCACTGGCCGTATATTGCTGCGTCGCGTTGACCTGTAGGAAGTCGTTTGCCGGAGCGACGACGATGGCCGTCAGCTGGGCCGCCCCGACGGTCAAGCCTGTAGATCCAGTAATAGTACTTCCCGAGGACAAGGTAGAGCTCGCCGTGATAGTGGTCGTACCGATCGAGTCGGCTTCGGCCAAGCCGACACTCACGGGTGCGACCGTGGACGCCGAAGAACTCCACGTCACAAAGGCGGTGACGTCCTGCGTGCTGTGATCGGTATACGTGCCGGTGGCCTCGAGCTGCTCCGTGACGCCCAAGGGAATCGTGGAGTTGGCCGGCGTGATGGCGATGGACACCAGAACAGCCGGTGTTACTGTCAGCGTTGCCGAGCCGGAGACGGACGAGGAAAAGACGGCGCCAATATTGGCGGTTCCAGGCGTCAAGCCTTGCGCGATCCCCTCTTTTCCCGCAGCATTGCTGACCGTCGCAATGGTTGGGGCCGACGAAGTCCAGTGAACGGATAGCGTAAAGTTCTCGGTCGAGCTGTCCGTGAAAGTGCCGGTGGCGGTGAACGCCTGCGTGATTCCGGCTGGGATAGACGTATTGGACGCCTGGACGGCTATCGATGCCACTGTTAGCTGCTTCACAGCGAGCGTTGCCGAGCCCGATTTGGGGCCTAAGGCGGCGGTGATCGTCGTCGAACCGGCCTTCAAGGCCGTGGCACGACCCAGGTTGTCCATGGTGACCACGTTCGGACTAGCGGAAGTCCAGCTCACCGAGCTCGTTAGGGTTTGCTTGCTGCCATCACTGAACTTGCCCGTCGCCTGGACTTGCTGCTTTGTTCCTGCGGCAAACGGCGGCGGGGGCAGAACTACCGTGATCGACGTGAGGGATACGGAAGTGACAGTGATTTTCTTGGAACCCGAAACGGACCCCAGCGTAGCCTTGATCGTTGATGATCCTTGCGCGAGCGCGAAGATCAGGCCGGAGGTGCTGACGCTCATGACCGTTGGCGCCGAAGAACTCCAATTCACGGAGTTCGAGATGTTCTGGCTAGTCCCGTCGCTGAACTTTCCCGTGGCGGTCAACTGTTCGGTAATCCCTTGCGCCAGGGTCGCATGCTGGACCGTAATATAAATCGAGGTCAGGGTAGCTGAGCTTACCGTGACCTTCGTCGAGCCGGATATCGACCCAGAGGTCGCCGTGATTGTGGCGGGACCCGGAGCAACGCCGGTCACCGTGCCGGAGGTGTCCACGGTCGCGATGGTGGGGGCAGACGATGTCCATTGGACTGATGACGAGATGTTGCGCGTGCTGCCGTCGTCGTAAGATCCGGTGGCCTGCAAGG
>OCTA010002218.1_pt1 | contig 17749 bp, 20 predicted proteins | sample 1538991 | NCBI WGS metagenome assembly OCTA01 (sample SAMEA3539302, study PRJEB22396) | soil metagenome | biome: tundra; feature: field; material: soil | place: USA | collected 2010-05 | depth 0.15 m | reverse complement strand
GGATCCGATCCCGGTGACGGAGCAGGCGATCTCGTCCCGGTTCTTCTCCCAGGCCTGACGGTCAAGGCGGAGCCGGTACTCGGTCATCTGCCCGGCATCGTCCCGGTAGACCAAGTCCACACAGCTGTGTACTGGCCCAGCGGTAAGGGAATTGTCGCGGGAATCTCCTATCGCTTTAGCCCCAGCAGGGTCACGGGTTGAGCGACGGCCCGCCTGGCATGAGAAGATCCTTTGTCTTCCCGAACCCGCCCTGGCGGCTGGCCTCAGTCGGTGTCAGGGATCGATATCTCGGTGCGCTCCTCGACTTCGATCACGGCCTTGGCGTAGGCGTAGACGTGCCGTTCCATCCGGCGCACGGCGGCATCGGAGTCCTGGGCCCGGATGGCCGCGGTGATCGAGCGGTGCGCCCGTGCCGTCTCGCGCCGCACCTCACGGTCGACGAAGCGATCGTTCTCGGTGGAGGTGTAGATGGCCCGGGACAGGGCGGTCATCAGGCCGGCCAGCAGCTCGTTGTGGCTCGCCACCGCCACCCCGAGGTGCCAGTCCACGTTGGCCTGCAGGAACCGGGCCAGGCTGCTCGTCTCGTCGGCGAGATCCTCGTTGGCCTCCTCCAGACGGACCAGGTCGGCGTCGGTCCGGTTGCGGGCGGCGAGCCGGGCGCAGAACGGCTCGATCGCCTCGCGCGTCTCGAGCAGGGCGGCCAGCCGGAACTGCTGGCCGCGGATGAGCAGGCTGACCGATTTGGCCACCGCGTCCCGTCCCGGCCGCTGTACGAAGGTGCCGCCGGCCCGGCCGGCCTTGATCCGGACCAGACCCTGAACCTGGAGAATCCGCAGGGCCTCGCGGACCGTGGCCCGGCTCATCCGGGTCTGGGCGACCAGTTCCCGCTCGGGCGGCAGCGCCATGCCCTCGGCGAACTCGCCGTTGAGGATTCGTTCGCGCAGTTCGTTAGCCAGCACGTCCGAGGCCTTGGGGACCTCCATCGGCGTCAGTTTCAGCGTCGACCGGCTACCCCCAGATCCCGGCGTCGCGTGATCAGCGCTCGTCATGCCCCTCTCCTGACTGCTGGCCAATGGTCTGACGGATGAACCATCTGTAAGTTTGACATCCTCCCCGCCTGAAGGCAGGGGATTCCAGCCGCTCATCTCCCGGTCAGGAGGCAAGCAGGTGAGGTTCGCGGTTCGCAGGCCCGGCATCCCGGACGCCTCCCCGCGCAGTCACGGCGTGTCCCGCCGCGATGTTATGGGCCGCGTTCACATCGGCGTTGCTGGCGTACCCGCAGGCCACGCAGCGGAACAGGGCTTGGCTCTCGCGGCTGCCCGCTGCGATGTGCCCGCACGCCGAGCAGCGCTGGCTCGTGAACGCGGGATTGATCTTCTCCACCCGGCCCGGCGCCTTTTCCTCCAGGCGGCGCAACCAGCAGCCCCCAGCCGGACCGCAGGATCTCCCGGTTCAGCCCGGCTTTGGCCCGGACATTCCGGCCCGGCCCGGTGATGGTGCCGCTGGCCGAGCGGGTCATGTTACGGATTTTGAGGTCCTCGACACGGATCACGTCGAACCGCCGGGCCAGATTCGTGGAGGTCTTCTCGGCCCAGTCCTTGCGCGTGTCCGCCTCCCGGGCTCTCAGCTTGGCGATGGCCCGCTTCACCCGGGCGCGGCGGCTCGAGCCGCGCCCGGCCCTGGCGAGCTGGCGCTGCAGGCGGCGGAGCCGGCGCTGCCGGGCGGGACCGGGCCGGGGCACGGTGAGCATCTCCCCGGTAGACAGGGCCGCGCTGACCGCGACACCGCGGTCGAGGCCGACTGCCTCGCCGGTGCCCGGCATGGGGATGGGTGCGGGGATCGCGGCGAACGCGAGGTGCCACCGTCCCGCGCGGTCCAGGGTGACCCGGTAGGACTTCATACCGTCGGGCACGGCGCGGGACCAGCGGAACCGTACCCAGCCGGCCTTGGGAATCCACACCTCGCCGGTGTTGCGGCTGAGCCGGCGCACATGCCCGGGCTTGACCGCGACGGTACCGAACCCTTCATCGCGTCCGGCTTTGCGCCAGGTCGGGCGGCGGTGGGTACCGGCGAAGAAGTTCGCCATCGCCTGGGCGAAGTCCCGCAGCGCCTGCTGCTGCACCAGCTGGGAGCCCGCACGCAGCCAGCTGAACTCGGCGCGAGCCTGGATGAGCTGCCTGCACTGGTCCAGGTAGCCCGGCGCACCCTTGCGGCCGGGGCGCCACCAGGACTCTTGCTCGGCGGCGAGGTTCCACACGTACCGAGCGTGCGCGCAATGGCCTCGAAGCGCTGCTTGCTGGGCAACATTAGGTGCCAGGCGGTAACGTTACATTCAAACACTCTATCGGGTAGCGTTGACATTTCGGAGGAGGTGAGGCGGCGTTTCCTCCCCCGCCTGAAGGCCGGGGTTTCCACGCCGCAATCTTGATGACCTGGTAAGTGCGTCGGCCCGCTCGAGGGCCTCGCGATACTCCGGCGCGGCGATGGCGGCCAGGCGCCGGCCGCGCTCGGCGAACGTCGCGCCGCGCAGGCGTGCCACCCCGTATTCGGTCACCACATAGTCGACGTCGGTCCGCGGGGTGGTAACGGTGCCGCCCTGCAGGACCGGCCTGATCGCCGACTCACCGCCGGACCGCGAGCGGAGCGCGATGACGGACCGGGCCCCGGTCGTGCAGGCCGCCCGGGAGAAGTCCGCCTGCCCGCCGGCCGCGCCGACGTAGACGCCCCGCCGCAGCTCGGCGCCGATCTGGCCGGACAGGTCCACCTCGAGGGCCGAGTTGATCGCCACGAACGATCGCAGCTGGGCGAGCACGCCGGGGGAGTGGGTGTAACTGGCCGCCCGGAACTCGACCGGCAGGCTAGGTACCCGCTGGTAGAGCTGCTGGCTGCCCATCGCAGCCCCGGTCACGATGATGCCGGGGTCGATCTCCTTGCGGCGGCCGGTGATCACGCCCTGGTCCACCAGCGCCAGCACGGCGTCGGAGATCATCCCGGAGTGCACGCCCAGATCGACGTGGCCGGTCAGTGCCTGCAGCACGCCCGATGGCAGCGAGCCGACACCGAGCTAGATGGTGTCACCGTCCTCGATCAGCCCGGCGACATGCCGTCCGATCGCCCGCTCCGCCTCGTCCGGCGGCCGCTGCGGGGCTTCCAGCAGCGGCCGGTCGGTCTCGACGACCGCGCTGAACCGGCTGAGCGGGATCCGGGCCGAGCCGGCCGTGGCCGGCATCCGCCGGTTTACCTCGGCGATCAGCACGGGAGTGTGCGCGACGGCGTCGGCCGCGTAATCGACACCCACGCCGAGTGAGCACAGGCCGTCCGCGTCCGGCGGCGACACCTGCACCAACCCCACGTCGCACCCGCAGGTTGGGCAGTACGTCGGCGGCCCGCCGGACGAACGCCGCCGGGATCGGGGATCCCGCCGCCACCCAGAGCCGCATGCTGCTCGGGTCATGCTGGTCGGGGTCGTACGCGTCCATCAGCGTCTGCAGGAACGCGGTCGCCGTCACCGCCACCGTGGGGTGGAACTTGGCGATGTCGGCTAGCCTGGCCCGCGGTTCCCATGCCTCCATCAGGTGCACCAGTGAGCGGCAGCAGGAAGCCGGTGATCAGCCCGGTGGTGTGGGTGACCGGCGACGGGTTGAACTGAATGTCGCGGGAGGAATAGCCGAACGCCTGGGCCAGCAGGCGCGATCCGCAGCCGAAGGTGTTGAACTCCGCCCAGCTGGGAAGCTGCACCGCCACCCGGTCGCCGGGGGTAATGCCCATCCGGTGCAGGCCGGTCGCGAGCGCCAGGGCGCTGTCCCGGAGCTCGCGATAGGTCAGGGACGTCGTGCCGTCGGTGACGAAGACCTTGTCCGGCTGGCGCTGCGCCTGCTGCTCGGCGACCTCGAAGAAGGTCTCAGGCCGCCACAGGCCGGCGGCGTAGAAGCGGGCGATGTCGGCCTCGGAATACCGGTCGCGCACCGTTGCGAACGCCATCGCCGGTTCCCCTCTCGCCCCAGAACTCAGCCGCCTGGTTGGTTGGGAGTTTAAAATGATCGGACCGAAATTATCAATGGCCTGACGCGGCGCTGAGGCCCTGGGTGGCGAATCCGACGACCAGGTCGGCCAGGCCGGGCAGTTCGGCGGTCTGCGGCGGCCAGTAGGCAATCGAGAAGATGAGGCCCAGGATGGACTGGGTCAGCGCGGCCACCTCCGGGGGATCGGCGCCGGGGACGCACCGGGCCACGACGGCTTCCCACCGGGCCACGTACTGCTTGCGCCGGTGGTTGAAGTGGCGTTTCCACGCGCCGGTCAGTGACCGGTCCTCGCGCTGGTACACGTTGACCAGCTGGCGCTGGCTCACCGCGTAGCCGACATGGTGGCGGATGAGCCGGGACAGGTCGGCGAACGGGTCGTCGTAGACCATCGCGGTCGCGCTGACGAGCTCATCCATCGCCTCGTTGAACAGGGCGGCGAGAATCTCGTCCTTGCTGGAAAAGTAGCGGTACAGCGTCGGCCCGCTCAGGCCCGCCCGCTTGCCAAGCTCGTCGACGCCGACACCGTGAAATCCTCGTTCGTAGAAGACGGCGGCAGCCGTGTCCAAGATTCGTTGTTCCCGGTCCACCTGGAGATCATAGCGTGAGCTTGTAAACGGTCGTTATCATCCAAAGGCCCAGTTCTTGGCGTGCATTGCCTGAACTAGCAACCGCCTCATGTAAACGATCGATCGGCGGGGGCGCTCATCCGGGGTAGGCCCGGGCGGCCCCCGGGCGGCCCGGGGGCTGGCCTCCAGCTTTGGTCCGACCTATAGTATGATTTGCCTTTCCTGCGGACGAAAGGGTGCGCTGATGGATCTCGCGGACTCTCCGGAAGAGGCGACGTTCCGCACCACGGCCCGGGAGTGGCTTAGCTGGGCCCTGCCTCAGCTGTCCTGGCCGGAGCCGGCTGATCTCGCCGCCAGGGCGCCGTTCTGGCGCCAGTGGCAGCGGATGGCGTTCGAGGCCGGGTACGCCGGCCTGTCATGGCCGAAGGAGTACGGCGGCGCCGGTGCTGATGCCAAGCTGCGGGCCATCTTCGCCGAAGAGGCCGACCGGGCCGGGGCACCCGAGCGGCTGAACACGATCGGTGAGGACTTCGCCGGACCGACGATCATCGATTTCGGCACCGCCGGGCAGAAGACCCGCTTTCTCCGGCCGATCCTGACCGGCGAACAGATCTGGTGCCAGCTGTTCTCTGAGCCGGAAGCGGGCTCGGATCTGGCCTCGCTGCGGACCCAGGCGTCCCGGGCGGACGGCGGCTGGCGGATCCAGGGACAGAAGATCTGGACCAGCCGGGCGCACCTGGCCTCGCACGCCATCCTGCTGGCCCGCACCGGCGGCGGCCCGCGGCACAAGGGCATCACCTATTTCATCTTGCCGATGGGCAGTCCCGGGGTGACCGTCCGGCCGCTGGCCCACATGCTCGGCGAGGCGGAATTCAACGAGGTGTTCCTGGACGACGTGTTCGTCCCCGACGACCTGGTCGTCGGGGACGTCGACGACGGCTGGCGGGTGGCGATGGCGACGCTGTCCTATGAGCGGGTCGCGATCGCGACGGGGCGGGTCAACACCAAGCGGGCCGTCGACGACCTCATCGCCGACGTGGCCGCCCGGACCGGCGACGACGGCCGGCCGCTGGGCACCGATCCGGTCATCAGGCAGAAGGTGGCCGACCTCTACGGCCGGGCGCTGATCCACTACCTGATCGGCCAGCGGGTGGCCACCCAGGCCGCGGACGGGAGACAACTGGGGCCGGTAGGCTCGATCGGCAAGCTCTTCTTCTGCCCGCTGGTGGAGGACCTGGCCGACTTCCGGCTCTCGCTCGCCCCTCTCGGCGGCCAGTTCGCCCCAGCTGACGACGGAGCTGACGACGACGCCCGCTGGCTGCGGCTGGCGTACCAGGCGCGCGGCACGGCGATCGCCGGGGGCTCCACCTTCATCCAGCGCAATATCGTCGCCGAGCGGATACTCAAGCTGCCCAGGAGCTGACGCGCTGGCGGCGGACGAGGGGAGAGGAGCAGGCATGCGATGGGAGCTGTCGCCGGAGCAGGAGATGTTCCGCGATTCGTTCCGGGAATGGCTGGCCGCCTACGCGGCCACGGCTACCGTCCGCCAGTGGCTGAGCGACGATGACGTCGGGCCGTTCGAGGCGCGCCTGGCCGCCGAGGGCTGGCTGGGCGCCGGGTTCAGCGAAGAGGCTGGCGGCCAGGGTGGTGGCCTGCTCGAACTCGCGCTGGCCGCCGAGCAGCTGGGCTACGCCGCGGCCCCGGGCGGACGGCGGCTGCGCGCTGTTTCTCGTCGACGCCAGCCAGGCCGGCGTGTTGCTGCGCGGCCGGAAGCTTCTCGACCGCACCCGGTCCGCCGCCGACCTCACCTTCGCCGCGGCGCCCGGCCTGCGCCTTGACCTCGACGGCGGGCAGGTGCTGGCCACCGCGGCCCTGCGCGCCGCCGTGCTGGTGGCCGCGGACAGCCTGGGGGCGGCGGCGAGGATGCTGGAGCTCGCGGTCGACTACAGCAAGCAGCGGAAGCAGTTCGGCGTCCCGATCGGCTCCTTCCAGGCGATGAAGCACGCCGCCGCCACCATGCTGGTGTCGGTGGAGGCATCCAGGTCGATCGCCTATTTCGCCGCCGCGTCGGTCGAGCAGGAGCGTGACGGGTCGCCTCTGCACGCCGCCGCGGCCAAGGCCCAGGTGAGCGCGGCGGGCGAACGGGCCGCCGACGCCGCGCTGACCATGCACGGGGCGATCGGTTACACCTGGGAGCACGACCTGCAGCTTTTCTACAAGCGGGCCAAGCTCAACGCGCAGCTGTACGGCAGTCCTGAGGTGTGGAACGAGCGCCTGGCGTCCGGGCTCCCGCTCGTTCCAGCCAGCTGACGGCCCTCTCCGTTTTGGTCTGTCCTTTGTTACGATAGGAGCAAAGTTGCTCAAGGCGGCCGGTCGGGAGATGCGCAGTGGACTTTGAGCTGACCGAGGATCAGGCCATCATCCGCAAGGCGGTAGCCGAGCTGGCGGCCAGGTTTGATGACCAGTACTGGCTGGAGAAGGATTCCGCCCATGAGTTCCCGGCGGAGTTCTACCACGCGTTCGCGGAAGCCGGCTGGCTGGGGATCACCACCCCGGAGGAGTACGGCGGTCACGGTTTCGGGATCACCGAGGCGTCGATCGTCATCGAGGAAGTCGCCAAGTCGGGCGGCGGGATGAACGCCGCCAGCGCGGTGCACCTTTCGATCTTCGGGCTGCACCGGTCATCGTGCACGGCTCGGAGGATCTCAAGCGCCGGAACCTGCCCAGAATCGTCAGCGGCGACCTGCACGCCTGCTTCGGGGTGACCGAACCGGGCGCCGGGCTTGATACCACCCGGATCACCACGTTCGCCCGCCGCGACGGAGACCATTACCTGGTCAGCGGGCGCAAGGTGTGGATCTCCAAGGCCCAGGAGTCGGAGAAGATCCTGCTGCTGACCCGGACCACGAAGTTCGACGAGGTGAAGAAGAAGACCGACGGGCTCACCCTGTTCTTCACCGACCTGGATCGCGACCGGGTGGACATCCGGCCCATCCAGAAGATGGGCCGCAACGCGGTCAGCTCGAACGAGCTGTTCATCGACGACCTCCGGGTCCCGGTGGCCGACCGGGTGGGCGAGGAAGGCGAGGGCTTCCGGTACATCCTGGACGGCCTGAACCCGGAGCGGATGCTGGTGGCCGCCGAGGCGCTCGGGCTCGGCCGGGTCGCGCTTCGCCGGGCTGTCGCGTACGCCAACGAGCGCGAGGTGTTCGGCCGGCCGATCGGGATGAACCAGGGCCTTCAGTTCCCCCTGGCTGACTCCCTGGCCCAGCTCGACGCGGCCGAGCTGGTGCTCCGCAAGGCGACCTGGCTCTACGACCGGGGTCAGCCGTGCGCCAGGGAAGCGAACACCGCCAAGTACCTGTGCGCCGAGGCGGGTTTCCAGGCCGCCGACCGCGCGCTGCAGACCCACGGCGGGATGGGATACGCGGAGGAGTACCACGTGGCCAGGTACTTCCGCGAAGCCCGCCTGCTGCGGATCGCCCCGATCAGCCAGGAAATGGTGCTGAACTACCTCGGGTCGCACGTTCTCGGCCTGCCCAGGAGCTACTGATGACCAGGCCGGCCTCGAGCCCGTTCACGCGTTCCGGGCGCGAGGTCCTGATCGCGGAGGCGGCCCGCACGCCGATGGGCCGGGCCCACCCGGAGCGGGGCTGGTACCGGGCCACCCACCCCAACACGATGCTGGCCGCCTGCTACACCGAGCTGCTGTCCCGCAGCGGCCTGGCTCCCGGGGCCGTCGAGGACCTCGTGATCGGCTGCACGGCGCCGTTCGGCGAGCAGTCGCGCAACATCGGACGCAACGCCTGGCTGCAGGCCGGCTACCCGCCGGAGGTGCCCGCCGTCACCCTGGACCGCCGCTGCGGTTCGGCGCAGACCGCGGTCGCCGTCGCGGCCGGGCTGGTCGCCTCCGGCACCCACGACGTGGTCATCGCGGGCGGCGTCGAGCACATGGGACACGTTCCCATCGACTCGCCGGTCACGATCGCCGGGCTCTACGGCGGCGCCGGGGAACGGGCCTTCTGCGCCGGGTTCGACCTCGCCGAGATCGAGGACACCCCGACCGTCGCGCCTCTGATTCCTCCGGCATGCCGCTACACGGCGGCTGCGACTTGACAGCCTGGGATTTAACGGTTAGCTATATAGCTAACCGTTATAAAGAGGTGCTGTGCAGCAGGAAGTGGTGCTGGCGCTGCTGGCTAAGGAGCCGTCGCACGGCTACCAGCTGCGCGCGCGGCTGCAGCAGGCGCTCGGGCCGCTCGGGGCCGCGATGAACGCCGGGCAGATCTATGTCACGCTTGGCCGGCTGGAGAAGGCGGGCCTGGTGACCGCCGGGCATTCAGCCGGGCTGCCGGACCGGCCTGACCGCAAGGTGTACGCACTGACCGCGGCCGGCCAGCAGCGTGTGGCCGACTGGCTCACCGAGGTGAGCTGGCCCAGGCCCGACCTGGCGGACTTCCATCTCAAGCTGGTCGCGGCCGCGGCGGCCCGGCTGACGGACCCGCTGGCCATCGTGGGCGCGCAGCGGCGGGAGCTGCTGCGCCGGCTGCGGGACGCCCAGCGCGCCGAGATGGCCGAGCCGGACGGCTCGGCCGCCGCGCTGCTGCTGGAGGGCATGGTGCTCCGGCTGCAGGGGGACCTGCGCTGGCTGGAGGCCTGCGAACGGAACTGGACCAGCCGGAAGGGCGGATCATGAACGGGACAGGCGGCACGTCCATGATGCGCGCCCGCGGGCTGCGGAAGGAATACGGCCAGGAAGCGGGGCTGGTGCGGGCGGTCGATGGGGTCGACCTGGATGTCGCCGCCGGGGAGACGCTGGCGGTGATGGGGCCGAGCGGGTGCGGGAAGTCGACACTGCTGCACCTGCTCGGCGGCCTGGACTCGCCCTCGGCCGGGGAACTGCACCTGGCCGGGCAGCGGATCGACCAGATGACGGAGAAGGCCCTGGCCCGGTTGCGGCGCGACGCGATTGGCTTCGTGTTCCAGGCCTTCCACCTGATGGACGAGCTGACCGCGGTGGAGAACGTCGAGCTGCCCGCGCTGCTAGCCAGCCGATCGCCGCGGGCGGCCCGGCGGCGGGCCGAGGGCCTGCTGGAGCGGGTCGGGCTCGCCGACCGGGCGAGTTTCCTGCCGCTGGCGCTGTCCGGGGGCCAGCGCCAGCGGGTCGCGATCGCCCGCGCGCTGGCCAACGAGCCACTCGTCGTCCTCGCCGACGAGCCCACCGGCAACCTCGACAGTGAGGCCACCCTTGACGTGCTCCGGCTGTTCGAGAGCCTGCACGCGGCGGGGCAGACGCTGGTGATCGTCACTCACGACTCGCGGATCGCGGCCACCGCGGACCGGCTGATCTCCATGCGCGACGGGGCGTTCGTGGATGAGACGAGGCTTACCGGCACCACGGGCCATCTCGCTGACCTCGCCGGGCTGAAGGGCTGAGCGCATGGGCCGGATCGTGCTCGTGTGCCGCCTCGCGGCGCGCGACCTGCGGCGTCACCCGGCCCAGGCGCTGCTCCTGCTGCTCGTGATCACGGCAGCGATGGCCACCCTTACGCTCGGCCTCATCCTGTACGGCGTGACCCGCCAGCCCTACGAACAGACCAGGGCAGCGACCGCCGGGCCGGACGTGGTGGCGGCCACCGCTGGCGTTCAGTGGATATATTCCAGCGGGTCTGCCGGGCAGTCGACGGAGATTTCCGCCAGCGACTTTAGCCGGCTGGCGGCGCTGCCCCATGCGCCCGGTGTCACCGCCCACAGCGGACCGTACCCGGTCGCCTGGCCCGTGCTGCGGGCGCACGGCATCACGGCTGAGGCGATGGCGGAGGGGCGCGACGAGGCGCGGGCCGCGGTTGACCAGCCGAAGGTCATTCAGGGCACCTGGGTGCGCCGCGGCGGGGTGGTCGTGGAGCGGGCCTTCGCTGACGCGCTTGGTGTGCACGTCGGCGACCACATCACCCTGGACGGCCGGCGGTTCCGGGTGGCGGGGATCGGTGTCACGGCCGCGGTCCCGGTGTTCTCCCAGGTGTGCTTCTACGGCGGCTGCAGCTGGATTGACGGCAAGTCGCCATCCTTCGACACCGGCCTGGTCTGGCTCACCCAGGCGGCCGCCCGCAGCCTCGCCACGCCAGGCGACCCCCTGACGTACTACCTGAACCTGAAGCTCAAGGATCCTGCTGCGGCCCCGGTGTTCGTGAGCGAGCACCAGCTGCCCCCCGGCAACGGCCCGCCGCCGCTGACGGCGTGGCAGGACCTCCGCGATGCAGCGGCCGCGCTGGTGGCACGGGAGCAGCAGGTACTGGTGCCCGCCAGCTGGCTGCTCGCGCTGCTCGCGGTGGCCACCGTCGCCGTGGTGGCCGGCGGCCGGATGGCCGAGCAGGAGAAACGAGTGGGCCTGCTGAAGGCAGTCGGCGGAACGCCGCCGCTGGCGGCCGCCGTTCTGCTCGCCGAGCACCTCGTCGTCGCGCTGGCCGCCGCCGCGACCGGGCTGGCCGCCGGATGGCTGGCGGCTCCGCTGCTCACCAGCCCGGGCGCCTCCCTGGTCGGTAGCCCGGGCCCCCCGTCGCTCACCTGGTCCACTGTCCTGGTCGTAGCGGTAGCTGCGGTCGCGGTGGCGGCCGCGTCGACGCTGCGCCCGGCCCTGCGGGCCGCGCGCACCAGCACGATGGCCGCGCTGGCGGGAACAGCCCGCCCGCCGCAGCGCTGGGCGTCGCTGATCAAGCGCTCGGCCGGGATGCCGGTGCCGCTGCTCCTGGGCCTGCGCCTCATGGCGCGCCAGCCCCGCCGCGGCCTGCTGAGCACGGCCAGCTTCGCGGTCACGGCCACGGCCATCGTCGCCGTCCTGATTTACCACACAACGGTCAGCCAGCACTCTGAGCCGTCCTGGCAGTGGCCCGGGCCGCCGGATCCGGGGCAGGGCCGGATCAGCGAGGTGCTGCTCGTCATAACGGTCGTGCTGGTCATCCTCGCCGCCGCCAACGCGATCTTCACTACCTGGGCCACCGCGCTTGACGCCCGGCGTTTCCTGGCGATCGCGCGCGCTCTGGGGGCCACCCCGCAGCAGACCGTCGCCGCGCTATCGGCCTCGCAACTGCCTCCCGCGCTGGCCGGCGCCCTTATCGGCATCCCGGCAGGCGCGACACTGTACGCAGCGGTCGCCGGGGCAGGGCCGCAGGGGAACCCGCCGGCCTGGTGGCTGCTCGCGATGATCCTCGGCATGCTCCTCGCGGTGGCCGGCCTGACGGCCATCCCGGCCCGCATCAGCGCCCACCGTCCCGCAGCCGAGATCCTTCAATCCGAAGCTGGCTGATATTGGTAACGACGGTTCGGCGCAGAAACCAGGCGTTCCACGCGCCCGGCTGCGAGCTGCTTCATCCGGATCAACGACAGAAGGGGAGCACCATGGCATCGGCGACGCTCAAGTTGACGAGGGGAGCCGTCGAAATGCAGCGGCGCCCGTTCGAGATTCTGCTCGATGGCAAGGTCGTCGGCTCGGTGTCCCGGCGAGAGACCGTCGAGCTACCGGTCGAACCCGGGCGTCACACCCTGCGACTGCACTTGGGCCGGCGGGTCAGCCCGGAGCGGTCATTTGAAGCTGCAGAGGGAGAGCTGATCAGCTTCTCGTCTCACGGCGCCCGGGTATGGCCAATCTACGCTGCGTCACTCATCAAACCTGATCTGGGAATCTCACTCAAGCAGGAGTGAGGCTGGACGCAGTTCGGGAGAAAATATCGCATCAGGCACCTCAGGCATGGTGGTGTCCCGCCGGCGGCCTCAGCGGCTCCGGAAGGAGGAGAAATCCGGGGCGCGCTTCTCGTTGAAGGCCGTGATGCCCTCCTGGGCCTCGGCGGAGTCCCCGAACAGCTTGAGGCTGGAAAAGGCCATCTGCCCGATCCCCGCGAAGTGCTCGGTGTCGATGTTCATCGACTGCTTCAGCACCTTCAGCGCGGTGGGGGACAGCCGGAGGATCTCATCGGCCCAGGACCGGACCTCGGCCCTGAGCTGGCCGGCCGGGACCACCTTGTTGACCAGGCCCCACGCCTCGGCTTGCTCGGCACTGTACTGGCGGCACAGGAACCAGATCTCGCGGGTGCGCTTCTCGCCGATAACCCGGGCCAGGTACCCGGTGCCGAAGCCGGCGTCGTACGAACCGACCCGCGGCCCGTTCTGGCCGAATCGGGCGGTGTCCGCGGCGATGGTGAGATCGCACAGGACGTGCAGCACGTGCCCGCCGCCGATGGCGAAGCCGTTGACGGCGGCGATCACCGGCTTGGGCACATCCCTGATGACCCGGTGCAGCGCGTCGATCTCGAATAGCCCGCTGTCCGACGGCCCGTAGTCGCCGGTCTCCATCCGCTGCTTCTGGTCGCCGCCAGTGCAGAACGCGTTCTCGCCGGCCCCGGTCAGGCAGATGACGCCGACCTCGTCGCTGCTCCAGGCGCGCTTGAAGCACGCCACCAGCTCATCGACCGTGCGGGCGCGGAAGGAGTTGTACCGCTCGGGCCGGTTGATCGTGATCCAGGCCAGGCCGTGGTCGACGTCGTACGTCACGTCAGTGAGCTGGTCCATTTCCAGATGCCGTCCTTCGTTGGCCGGGCCGTTGCTGCTAAGGAAAACTACCCTCGTAAACGATCGTTTTCAAGTTACCGGCCGCCATCTGACCGTGAATGACCATGTGTCGTAGGGTGACTGGCGGTATTTTACGTCCTATTGCCAACGATAGTTCGCGCCGCCATGCTGCAGCGGCCGGGTCTGGGCGAGGCACCCGGCCGACGCCGGGGACCGCGTGTGCAGAATGGACAGCATGACTGAGCTCACGAGCGGCCCTGCGGGCATTGCCTGGCACGAGTCCGGCAAGTACGAAGACATCCGATACGAGACCACCGACGACGGCATCGCGAAGATCACGATCTGCCGCCCTGAGGTGCACAACGCGTTCCGGCCGCAGACCCTCATCGAGATTTCGCACGCCCTGAACGAGGCGCGTGAGGACGAATCAGCCGGCGTCATCATCCTGACCGGAGATGGCGGCAAGGCCTTCTGCTCCGGCGGCGACCAGCGGGTGCGCGGCGACAGCGGTTACCAGGCGGACGAGAACAGCACGGGCCGCTTCCACGTCACCGACCTGCATGTGCAGATGAGGCGCACGCCGAAGCCGATCGTGGCCATGGTGGCCGGCTGGGCGATCGGCGGGGGTCACGTGCTGCAGCTGGTGTGCGACCTGGCCATCGCCGCCGACAACGCCAGATTCGGCCAGGTGGGGCCCAAGGTCGGTTCCTTTGATGGCGGTTTCGGCGCGTCGCTGCTCACCCAGATCGTGGGAGCGCGCAAGGCCAAGGAAATATGGTTCCTGTGCCGGCAGTACGACGCGCAGCAGGCCCTGGAGATGGGCCTGGTCAACACCGTGGTCCCGCTGGCCGACCTGGAGACAGAAACGGTGAAGTGGTGCCGCGAGATGCTGGCGCTCTCGCCCTTCGCGCTGCGGCTGATGAAGGCGAGCTTTCACGCGGCCGAGGACGGCTACGCGGGCATCCAGCAGCTTGCCCACGACGCCAACCTGCTGTTCTACGGATCCGAAGAAGCCCAGGAGGGCCGCGAGGCCTTCAAGGCCAAGCGCGCCCCCGACTTCGGCCGCTTCCCGCGGCGCGCCTAGCGGGCGGCTGGTACCCAGGGCCGTTCGGTCCACATGGAGCAAGCCGCGCATTAGGCCAGGAGCCACCGCACGGTCAGCTCTAGCACCTCCGCGCGGCTCCGGTCACCGTGATCTGCGGCCATGAAGTGATTGCCGATCAGCAGCGAGAACGCGAGCATGGACCGGGCCTCGACCTCGGCCGGGTCGGAGCAGAAGGTACTGAACAGCGCGCGCAGGTAATCCATGCGCCGGTTGTCGACGCGGCGCAGGCGCGCGGCTACCGCCGGGTCGTGCCGGGACCAGGCCCTGACGGCGAGATCGATCGGGAGAAGTTCGTCGCTGAACGTGAGCGCGCCGGCCCGGCGCAGCTTGGCCCGGGCATCACCGCCCTTGCGCTCGACGCTTTCGACCACCTCATCGGTGGCTGTCCGCTCCCAGGTGTCGAGCATCTCCCCGAGCAGCGCGCCGCGGTCCTCGAAGTGCCAGTAGAAGCCGCCCCGGCTAACGCCGAGCGCTTTCGCCACCGGCTCGATCCGGACGGCGTCCGGGCCGCCCGCGGCCAGCGCCCGCAATCCCTCCTCGATCCACCGGCTGCGTGGGGTGCGGGTCGGTGCGGCCATCCCCTGTCTCTATCGCATCTGGGGCGCCATTGACACTGCCCGCCATCGTGTTAGCTTCCATCCATACAGTACTGTATGGATGGAAGATGGAGGCTAACCCGAATGCGCCTGCCTAACACCGAGCACACCTCCCGGCCCTGGCGGATCCACGAACTCAGCCGCGATTTCCAGCTGGAGGACGTGTGGGCGCTGCCAGCGGCCGGCGGCCGGGCTGACTTCCCCCAGCTGGTGGAGATGCTGACCGGGGGAGGTTCATCCAGAAGCTCATCTCGCGTCTCCGGCCTGCTCTGGACGATCCGATGGAAGATCGGTGCGGTGCTGGGATGGGACCGTCCGGGCGCCGGGCTCGGCGCCCGGGTGCAGCCGCTCCGCGACCGGCTGCCTGCGGACTTGCGCGCCGCGCCGGGTCCGGACTTCGCCGGGCTGCCGTTCACCTCGCTGTACCTCCTCGACGACGAGTTCGCTGCGGAGATCGCCAACCAGACGGTGCACGGGGTGCTGCACCTCGGCTGGGTCCCGGACGGGACGGGCGGCTACCGTGGCCAGATGGCCGTGCTGGTGAAGCCGAACGGGCTGCTCGGCACCGGCTACCTGGCCGCGATCAAGCCGTTCAGGCACCTGATCGTGTACCCGCCGATGATGCGTGACATCGGGCGAAGGTGGCGGGAGCGACCGCACGGGTGAGCAGTGGGCCCGGGCGGTCCTGGAGGACGCGCCTCCGATCGTGCGGCGCAGCCTCCTGCGCTGGTGGCGCCGGCTTGGCCTCAAGCTCGGCTCACCCCGGTCGGGCGGCCGTGTGCTCGGCTGGGAAGTACGGCGCAGCACCCCGGACTTCGTCCTGCTCGGCGCCTGCTCGCGCCTTGGGCTGGCGGGCGAACTGCTCTTCAGGCGCGAGCCGGGCGGAATGCTGTTCGCCACCTTCATCCAGCAGCGGAACGTCGTCGCCCGCACCGTGTGGGCCAGGATCGCGACCGGGCACCAGCGGGTCGTGCGGTCCCTTCTGGCGCAGGCCGTGCGCCGGGCCCAGTGAGGTCCAGGTGGCCACGGCGACGACGAGCATGGCGATGCCCGCGAAGGCAAACCCGGCCCGGGCATTGGCCCCCGCCACCAGCGCCACGAGCAGAGCGCTGACGGGATAGCCGCCGGGCAGCGCCATGGTCCAGATGCCCATGATGCGGCCGCGCAGCTGCGGCTGGGAGCGTAGCTGGACCAGCGTATTGGCGGTGGCGACGAGCCAGATGGACAGGAACCCGGCGATGGCCATGCCGATGAAGGCTCCCGCGACGACGGGGGTGAGGGCGGTTGCCACGATCGCGGTTCCGGTCAGCAGGGCCAGCACCCGGATGCGCGCGCCACTGGGTTCGGGTTTGGAACTCGCGGCCATCAAGGCACCGGGGACGGCGCCCAGACCGAACGACGCCATCAGGGCACCGTAACCGCCGCCGCTCAGGTGCAGCACCCGGCTGACGAACAGGGGGGCGGCCACGCTGAGGTTGAACAGCATGCCGCCGGCGAAGGCGATCAGGATGCAGGAGCGGATCTGAGGGCTGCGGCGCACGGCGATCAGGCCCTCGCGCAGCCGGGCCGGCGGTCGCCCGGAACGGCCGGGCACGCCGGCGGCCGCGGGCGTGAAGCGCGCGAGCAGCCACAGGGTCGGCAGGTAGGACAGCGCGTTGAACGCGAAGCACGGCGCGACCCCGGCGGTCGCCAGCAGAATGCCTCCGGTCGCGGGGCCGACCACGCGGGATGCGTTAATGATCACCTCATACAGCCCGATCGCGCTGGTCAGCCGCTCACGGCCCACGAGCTGGAATACGTACACCTGACGGGCAGGTCCGTCCGCCGTCATGACCGTCCCGTTGAGCACGCCGAAGATGAGAATCATCCACAGCCGGATCTGCCCGGTGGCGACCAGCGCCGTCTGCGCGGCGCACAAGACGACGAAGATGGTCTGCGTCACGATCAGCAGGCGACGGCGATCCATCCGGTCCACCAGTACCCCGGCCCAGGCGCCCCCGAGCAGGACCGGCGCCCAGGACAGGGCGCCGAGAATTCCTAGGTCCAGGGCACTGCCGGTGATCTGGAGGACCAGCCACGCCTGGGCGACACCCTGGGTCATCGAGCCCGAGGAGGAGAAGATCTGGCACCCGAACCACCAGCGGTATCTCGGGTCGCGCAGAGCGTGCATGGCGCGACGCCATCCATGCTCCCCATGCTTCCCATGCTCCGAAGTTTGACTGATTTCGGTCGAACTAATAGCTTCTGCTGGTGTGATGTCCACTGAAACCAGATTAATACTCGCTACAGGTAAATGAGAACCGGCTAGTCAATGCTTAGATATGGTTAATTAGATTGGATCCGTTTTATAGGAGGGTCGCGGTATGTTTTCCTCGCCGCTAAGCGGCCGGACCAGGCCGAACGATCGTCGCATCCGGGCGTGGCTCGCCTGCGCCGGGGAGGCCAGCCGGGCCGATCTCGCCCGCCAGCTGGATCTGCCCAAGGCCACCGTGGCCGGCATCGTCACCGACTTGATCGAGCGCGGGGTCGTCGCGGAGGCTCCTCGCGCCCGGCCCGGCGGGGCGCCCGGGCGGCCCGCGCACGTGCTCACGCTGACCGGGCCGCCCCCGGCCGTCGCCGCCCTGACCTGGTCCGCCGGGCGGCTGCGGGTGGCGCTCGCGACCCTGTCCGGCCGGGTTCTGGCCGAGCACACGTCATCCGTCGAGCCGGATATGGCCCAGCCCGCCGTGGTCAGCGTGGTGCTCGGCTCGCTGCAGGCCGCAGCCCGTTCGGCCGGCTACGACGCGGGCCCGCCCGCCGCGGTCGTGCTGAGCGTGCCCGCGCCCATCCCGCGTGGCGCGGGCCGGCCGACCGCGGCACCGGGCGGCGGCAAGCGCGGGGAGTGGATGCCCGCATGGC
>OCTA010002216.1_pt1 | contig 17752 bp, 15 predicted proteins | sample 1538991 | NCBI WGS metagenome assembly OCTA01 (sample SAMEA3539302, study PRJEB22396) | soil metagenome | biome: tundra; feature: field; material: soil | place: USA | collected 2010-05 | depth 0.15 m | reverse complement strand
TCTGCCCGTTGGTGAATAGTTTGGCGAACTTGGTGGCATTCTTTGCCATAGTATAGATTTCAAGTATATACTACGGCGCGAGGGATGCCGAGTTAAGTTAAGTTGCATATTCGGGGCCGGTGGCTGGCAGTGACCGTTGCGCAAAGGACCCAATATGCAACAGCCCGCCGGACTTCACAGGCCCGGTTCGCCGCCTTCATGGTGGGCATTTTCGGATGTGAAAATCACAACTATTTGCTCTGTACTTCCCGTGCTTCGGGCATTGCAAAATCCACACCTTGGCAAATTTGTGATTGGGGCTTGGCTCCTTCGTTCTTTGAACCAGAACTTGGCCGTTCGCGTTCGCTTCGCCAACCTGTGCAGGCATGGGCACATTATAAGGGCCACAGGCGCGGCGCACGTTTTATACTGTCTGGAAAATGCCGATTGACGCTTGCACCAGTACTTTTGCAGAAATGGCTGCGAAAGTCTTACCGGGTGATATGGTGAGGCTCCGGGCGGCTCTGGCTATGCCGGTTCCGATGTCTTCGTTTTGTGAAGATGGGTTCGGCGTCAAATCCATCGTCGCAAACTTGCGGCGAAGCGCAGATTTCTCAGGGTGCTATGTGCTGCTGCGGGAAGGAAAGCCGTTCTACGTTGGCATTTCACGAACCGTAATTCAACGACTTCGCCAGCATGTCACGGGAAAAACCCATTTCGATGCAAGTCTTGTCTACCTAATGGCGACCGACAAAACAGGCCACAAAATGAAACGGGCAGCTGCCATGCTAGACCCTGCCTTCCGCGCGGCCTTCGATCAAGCTAAGACCCTGCTCCGAGATTGCAGTGTCGCGTTCATCGACATCGACAACCCCCTCGAACTCTACCTGTTTGAAGCCTACTGCGCGATGGAGCTGGATACCTGCGAGTGGAACACCTTTCGGACCCATTGATCGGCACACCATCATGTGACCACAGCGGCAAGATGTGGCACAAAGGACCCTTTATGAAACACGAAAGCCGCGCCGGATTGCGGTGCTTTATTCCTCCCACGGGTTGAAGACCGGCGCTCGTGCCTTGTCGAAATCGCTCCGGTCGCGAGTGACGACCGTAAGCCCGTGATGAAGGGCCGTCGCCGCAAGCAGAAGGTCAGGGTGTGAATAGGTATGCCCGATCTTTCGCCCATCTTCCATCAACAGACGCCATTTGAGCAGGATGCCTTCCGTTACCGGCAAAATCCGCCCCGCGAATGCTGGCCTTAGTGTCAGCGTCAGCCAGTCATTCAACTCGGCGCGTCGCGTCGGGTCTTCATGAAGCTCGATGCCGAAGCGAATTTCGGCGATATTTACGACGCTGATATAGAGTTGGTTGAGCGGTTGCCTGTCGTAAAAAGCGGTCACTCTCGGCTCTGGCCTTGGCTTCCGCCCTTCCGACAGAATATTGGTGTCGAGCAATCACGCCATCAGAGCTCGACATCGCGCACATTGGTAAGGCGCACACGGGGCGGCGTGAGATCGATGTCCCGATAGGGCGAAGCTTGTAACGCCGCGAGGACCACCGCGCCGGTTCCCGTCACCGGCGTGCCGCCGGTTGCTTGTTCGTCGAGGGCGTCAAGAGCCTTTTCGATCAGCTCATCCGTATCGTGGAAATGGCCGCTCTGAATTTGCGCCTGCACTCGCTGCGCCAGTTCGGGCTTATGGATTTCAAGGTTCATTTTCGGGCCCCTCCTTTTCAAGATTATAATGAGACCCCACTATACGGCGGTTCGGCTGCTCTTGTCACTCGTTCCGAGGAACACGGAACGACCTCTCTTCTGACGCAGCAAAGCTCCCGCGCCGGTTGATGGCCGACTCAGGGCAGCCCGAACGCGCCTTGCACTCAGCCCTTCCGACCGGCTCCGGTTCGAGAGGTAAGGCCTTCAACAAGCGCGCGGCGGACGGGTCAAAGTCGAACTGCTTCCCGATGCAATCCGCGGTTCACGCTTGCTGTAACTTCCTCCCACTCATCACTCGAATTCATAGCTCCATTCATAGCCGCGGTCACCCTTGTGATGAAATAAAGGTTCGATGAATAGAAGAATCCGTTCGACGACGATCCTGTGCGTGCGCCGCAACGGCAAAGTGGTTCTGGCGGGAGACGGCCAGGTCACCATGGGGAGTGAAGTTCTAAAGAGCGGCGCGCGCAAACTACGCCGGCTTTACAACGGGAAAATCGTCTCCGGGTTTGCCGGATCGACCGCCGATGCCTTTGCCCTCTTCGCCCGCTTTGAAGGCAAATTAGAGCAGCACGGTGGCAATCTGGCCCGCAGCGTTGTCGAACTCGCGAAGGACTGGCGCACCGACCGCACGCTGCGCCACCTGGAAGCGCTGCTGCTGGTGGCCGACGTTCAGAACATGTATATCGTCAGCGGGACGGGCGATGTCATTGAGCCCGACAGTCCCATCGCGGCCATTGGTTCGGGCGGGGCGTTTGCCAAGTGCGCCGCCATTTCGCTGCTTGAAAACACAAATCTCGGAGCGCGCGAGATTGTCGAAAAGTCCATGAAGATCGCCGGGGACGTTTGCATTTACACCAATGAGAATGTCACCTTTGAGGAGTTGTCGTAATGGTGATCTATTTGCCGCAGCAGTCTTCAGACGAGGCTCCGTTGCTGGATGAACTGACCCCTCGGGAAATCGTCGCCGAACTGGACAAGCATGTAGTCGGCCAGGCCGACGCCAAGCGATCGGTCGCGATCGCGCTGCGGAATCGCGTGCGCCGGCAAAAGCTGGATCCCGAGATGGCCGAAGAGGTGATGCCCAAGAACATCCTTATGATCGGCCCCACCGGCGTCGGCAAAACCGAAATCGCGCGCCGGCTGGCCAAGCTGGCAAATTCGCCGTTCCTGAAAGTGGAGGCGAGCAAGTTCACCGAGGTCGGCTACGTCGGCCGCGACGTCGAGTCGATGATCCGCGACCTGGTGGACGTGGGGATCGATATGGTTCGGGAAGAGCGCTTGGAGCAGGTTGCCGACCGCGCCGAGCAGCAAGCCGAAGACCGGCTGCTGGATCTGCTGATGCCGCCCCCCGCCGAGGCGTCCGAGAGCGCCGACCGGACGCGCGAGAAGCTGCGTGAAAAGCTGCGCGCCGGCAAACTCGACGACCGTATGGTCGAGGTCGATGTGAAAGAGCGCGGCCCCACTTTCGAGGTTTCGACCAACGGGAATATGGAAGAGATGGACATCAATTTGAAAGATGTCATCCCGGGTCTCTTCGGGCCGCGCACGCGGAAGCGCAACATGCGTGTTTCGGAAGCTCTTGAGTACCTCATTCAAGAAGAAGAGCAGAAGCTGGTGGACATGGACCAGGTCACCCGCATTGCGCTCGAACGGGTGGAGCGCAACGGAATTATTTTCCTGGACGAAATCGACAAGATCGCAGGGCGCGAAGGGGGACACGGGCCGGACGTCAGCCGTGAAGGCGTGCAGCGGGACATTCTTCCCATCGTCGAAGGGACCACCGTCAACACGCGCCACGGCTTTGTCCGCACCGACCATATTCTGTTTGTGGCCGCCGGCGCCTTCCACGTTTCGAAGCCGTCCGATCTGATTCCCGAGTTGCAGGGCCGCTTTCCCATCCGCGTCGAACTGAAGTCGTTGACCGAAGCCGACTTCATCCGCATTCTTAAGGAGCCCAAATCGGCGCTCATCAAGCAGTACATGGCGCTGCTCGAAACGGAGGGCATCAAGCTGAGCTTCACCGAGGATTCGCTTACCGAGATCGCGAAGATCGCCGCCCAAGTCAATGAGAACGCGGAAAATATCGGGGCGCGGCGCTTGCACACCATCATGGAGAAGCTGCTCGAAGACATCTCGTTCGAAGGGCCGGATCTTAAGAAGAAGACAGTCAAGATCGACGCCGTTTACGTTCGAAAACAGTTGATGGACATCGTGAAGGATCAGGACCTGAGCAGGTACATTCTGTAGTGCGCCTGGGCTCTTTCGCGCTTGCTTCCCTCCTGTTCTTGGGCGGCTGTGGTTACGTCGGGCCGATCGTTCCTCCTTCGCCCGAGATTCCGAATCCTATTTCCGACATGAGCGTAACCGAACTGGGGGACCATCTTCACATCGCCTTCACGGCTCCCGCCCGGACCACGGATAATTTGAAGATTCGCAAGTTGTCGGAAGTTGAGCTCCGGATTGGACCGGAACCGGAGCGGCAACCCTTTACTCTGGATGCCTGGGCGACGGGTGGAAAGTCCTACGAACTGCCCATTCCACCGCCTCCGGATGAGGACGATCCGAAACAAGTGGCAGTCTCCTATGATGTCCCGGTTGCCGATTGGACCGGGCAAGCAGTAGCGGTCGCGGTGCGCAGCGCGGTCAAGAAAGAGAAGAACTACTCTCCCTGGTCGAACGTCGTTACGCTACATGTGATCGCGCCGCTCGCGCCGCCGGATGTGTCGGCCGAAGCCACTGCGCAAGGTTACAAGCTGACATGGAGCGGCGAAGGCGCGGACGTGAAGTATCGGGTTCTCCGCCAGGGGCCGTCCGACAAGGCTCCCGTCGATATCGGCACGGCGGACAAGGCTGAATACGTGGACCAAACATCGCAGTGGGACGTGCCGTACACGTATAGCGTGATTGCGTTCAAGGGATCGGCGGAAAGCCTGGCTTCGAACAAACTCGCCGTCAATCACGCCGACATTTTCCCGCCGGCTGTTCCATCCGAAGTAGCTGCCCTCGCGGCGGCGGATTCGGTTGAAGTGTCCTGGCTGCACAATACGGAATCCGACCTGAAGGGCTACTTTGTCTACCGGTCGGCAAATGGCGGCGACTTCGACCGCCAGGGGGGTCTGCTCGACGTGCCCAGCTATAGCGACCACAACGTGGAGCATGAAAAGACCTATCGCTATGCAATCAGCGCGATCGATCAGAAGAATAACGAAAGTCCCCGCTCGGCTGCGGTTGCGGTGACGTTTCCGTAAACTACAAGGCGTTCTCCAGGCCCAGCATCTTCACCACATAAGCCTGTCTGGCGGGCACCTTGTTCCGAAGTTCACTCGGCCATTCGACAACCACTTGTTTGCCTTCCGTCCGCCATGTCAGTTCGTCGCCCGTTTCGAGCAACGCAAATTTCGACCCCGGGCGCGCGCTCACATCTTTAAGCACAAGCTCGCGATCCGGCCAGCGCGGAACAATCGCGTAAACCGCATCTCCCTTCGCGGTGAAGAACGATTCCACCCGCGCATAACCTGCGCGCGGCTCGTCCACCAGCTTCGAAATGTCGTATTCGGAACGAAACTCACTCTGCTCCAGATGCGGAACGGTGCCACTGCTCCATTGGCTGGCGCGTTTCCAAGGCCGCGTCCCATAGATCGCCTCGCCATTGGGCCGCAGCCAGTCGCCCATCTGCGACAAGCGTTCTTCCATGACGACGGGAATGCCGCCGTCCGCTCGTGGGCCAATGTCGAGGAGCAAATTGCCGCCCCGGCTCAGGATGTCGATCAGCATCAAGAGCAGTTGCCGGTCGGTGTGATAATCCGTCAACGTTTCGTTGCGATTGTAGCCGTAGGAGTAGCCCATCCCGCGGCTCTCTTCCCACGGGTGGTCCGATTGCCGCATCCCCGACGTGTACTCGGTCGTGTAGTAGCCGCCGTGCTTATGGCGCGTGTCTTTTCCCCAGCGGTCGTCGATCACAACCGTACCCGCCACAGGCGAATCGTTGAACAACCAGGCGAGCATTTCAGGCGAATGCCATTCCGCGCTTGACAACTCCCACTCCCCGTCCGAGAAGATGATGGCCGGCTTCACATGACCGACCACGTCCTTGAATTGGGGAATCATGTGCTCCCTGACGTAGCGCGGCTTGTCCGAGAGCCACAGCGGGTTGTACCACTCGTAGAGCGAATAGTAAATTCCCATCTGCAGACCTTTGCTCCGGCCAGCCTCCGTTAAATCCAAGACCAGGTCGCGCTTCGGCCCAATGTCAACGCTATTCCACGGGCGTCCCCAGGAGCGATTCGCTTCCGCGCTGCGCCATAACGCAAAACCTTCGTGATGCTTGGATGTTAAGGCAACATAGCGCGCGCCGGCTTTTACGATCAGGTCGGCCCAACGGTCGGGATCGAACAATTCCGCGCGGAACATGGGCGCGAAGTCGGCGTAAGCGAAATCGGCGCCGTACATTCGTTTGTGAAACGCCCAAGTGGCCGCCCCGTGGCCGCTGGCCGCAGTTGTATTCTTGCCCTCGGTAAGGGAGTTCCAATACCATTCGGCATAGGGGTTCTCGTCCTTTATGTTCACGGCCGCAAAAGCAGGCACGGAGTAAACGCCCCAGTGTATGAAGATCCCAAACTTGGCGTCCGTGTACCAGGGCGGACAAGGGCGCTTGTCGATCGATTCCCAGTTACCCTGATAGCCGCCTGCCGCCATTCCCATCCGTCCCGACAGACTAACACCGGCTGCCGCTCCCACCATCTTCAACACATCTCGTCTTCGCATTTGCTTTTTACCGGAGCCGGTACAACATCGCTGCGTGAGGAGCTAGCGTCGCGCTCACGGTATCGGCGGTCCCCACGTCTTTGTGCCCCCATAGGTCGCGCACTTTGAATGCCACGCCGCCTAATCCCAGCGACTGAAGTGGATACTCAACCTTGCGCGGCGCCTCGTCCAAATTGAACAGCGCAATGTAAGCGCCTTTTCCGGATTCCGGCTTCGCCACCCACACCGCCTGCTTGCCATCGTTCATCACCGCACGCCCACCTCGCGAATGCTGATCGACGGCGATCACCTCTTCATTCGTCAAAAGCGAAGTGGTCCATTCGTCCATTTGCGTAAGATTGCAGCCGGCTATCAGGGGCGATCTTAGCATCGACCACAGGGTCAGCAAGGTTCGCTGCTCATCGTGGGTAAGCGCCGTCTCCCGCACTTTGCCGTCGCCGGGATGGGGCCCCAGGTGACCTAACGGCAGCATGTCGGCGTCAGGCCAGTGTCCCGTCACCGCCAAGGGCGCCCACTTAGCGGCAAGCTGAAATTGTCCGACCAGATTCTGCGACCAGTCGGTATCCGTTCTCTTGCCCCAGTGATCCCAAAAGTCATCCGAGATGCGCCACATTTGCGCATATTTCCGCAGCTCGTCTATTTTTTCGGGTGGCGTGGGTCCCGGTGAAAGGCTCAACACGATGGGCCGTCCGGTCTTGCGCAGAGCGGTGCCGAACATGCGGATCTCGTCATCGAGGAACGGCACTGTTATGCAATCGATTTTGACGAAATCGACGCCCCAGCCCGCGTACAGCGAGGCCAGCGAATCGTAGTAAGCCTGCCCTGCCGCGTTCGCCCGCACACCGTAGTTATCGGAATTCCAACGGCAAGTATCGGACTTATTCGCGGCGTCCGCCGCATGATACTGCGACCCCGCAATCGCCAGGTTCTTATCCACCGCCGCCCGCGGAATGCCGCGGATGATATGAATTCCAAACCGCATCTTCTTCGCGTGTACCCAGTCCGCCAGCTTGCTGAATCCGGCATCCTTCTCTGCCAGGGGAAAACGGTTCAGAGCTGGGGTGTAGCGTCCGTTCGCATCCATTGTGAACTGGAAGCCGCCGGGCTTGGCCTCGGGATTTGGCAGATACCAGCCTTCGTCTACAACCGCGTACTCCCAGCCAAACTTCAACAGATGCTGCGCCATCCATTCGGCATTCGCCTGGAACTCGCTCTGGGTAACGGTCAGGCCATACGAGTCCCAACTATTCCAGCCCATCGGCGGCTTCGCGGCGATCGGAGACTGTCCAAACAGCGCCGTTGCGCCGCACACTGCGAGTAATCCCAAAACGCAGGGCAGCGCTCTCCGCCCAATCTTCGACAAAGGTTCCATGCGTGGCAGTCTACAGTATCGCGAACGATTCCATGCCAGAGTTTCCGCTTTTCCCCGGCCATGTTCGTCGAGGACGCTCAGCGCAATGCTTTAAAAGCGAGCCGCTTCCCAATCGCGTAACAGTGCGCGCCTTGCCGCTGTCACTCGCCGCGGGGCGGGCCGCTGGATTCCCTGATAACCAGTTCCGGATCGATAGTGAATTCGTTGCTCTGGGCCACGCCCTCTTCCGTGCCGCTTACGAGTTTCTCGAAAACCATTCTCCCGATGCGGTCCCTCGGAACATGAACGGTTGTCAGCGTCGGATGGCAGAACTCGGAAAGCTTAATGTTGTCTACGCCCGTCACTGACATTTCTCCCGGGACTGAAATGTTTTCCTCCCGCAGCGCCCGCAGAACCCCAACGGCCATGAAGTCGTTCGCGCACACCACGGCGGTCGGCTTGAACCCGCTCGATAACATTTCACGAGTGGTTTGCCAACCACCCTCCAGGCTGTCCCGCCCAATGAAAGTTCTTATTTCCGCTTCGGGCGATAGCAAGGCGTATGCATTCACAAGCGCGTCGCGCCTGTCGTAAAGAGGCGACAACTGAATGTGGTGACCCACCCACGCTATCCGCTTCTTGTGACCCTGTTCGAAAAGGTATTGCGCAAGCTTGTACATGCCCTCCCGGTAATTCGTTCGAATGGTAGCGGCATGGGGTCCCGCTACGCCGACATCGTAGAACACGACTGGGAATTTCGCGCCAAGAAGTTCATCCGTCACCTCTGGCTCAAGCTCCGAAACGATCACCGCCAGGCCGGCCACACGGCGTCCCGTCATTAATCGGATGCTCTTGAGCAACTGATCCGGGCGATAGTTGGTATTGGCGACAACCACTTCGTAGCCGCAATTATGCGCTTCTTCCTCCACCTGGCACACGATATCGAAGAAGAATGGATTCTCCATGTTCGACACCAGCACGCCGAAGGTCCGGCTCTTGCCCGCCGCGAGCGACCTGGCATGCAGGTTCGGGTGGTAATTCAGGTCTTTGATAGCCTTGAGAACGCGGTCGCGCGTGGAACCGCGAACCACGTCCATATTGTTGAGAACGCGCGAAACAGTGGCTGTCGAGACTTTGGCTCGGCGGGCAACTTCCTCGAGCTTCATGCGGTGCTACCATCCTAACGCTTTCCGGGCTTTTTCGTTATCGTAAGAAAACTGCTGCGGTCGTAGCTCTGCTTCTCGCAGCCAGCTTCTCCGCTCTGGGTCAGCGCGCCATCGAAGTAGCGGGCGGTTTTTGGGGCGTTCACGACCCGTCGATCATCAAAGCCGGACAGACCTGGTACATCTTCTCAACGGGCAAGGCTCCGCAAGGCGGGCAGCTGGCCATCCGGTGCTCGGACGATCTGCATGCCTGGAAATTGTGCGGCCATGTCTTCGATGCGATTCCGGCTTGGATTCAAAAGGACAGCCCTGCAACCAAGGATCTCTGGGCTCCCGACATTTCGTTCTATCGGGGCGAGTACCGCCTTTACTATGCGTATTCCCTGTTCGGCAAGAACACGTCCGGAATAGCCCTGGCGACAAACAAGACGCTGGACGTGAAGAGTCCGAAGTACAAATGGGTAGATAAGGGACTCATCCTACAATCCACTTCTTCGGACGATTACAACGCCATCGATCCAAATTTCATCGCCGACAAGCATGGCCGAAGCTGGCTCGCATTCGGCAGTTTTTGGAGTGGAATCAAGTTGCGCGAACTGGCCCCGGACGGGACAGTATCGGTTCGCCATAAGACCCTCTACTCGCTTGCCGCTCGTGAAAAGCCGGCTGATTCCGCGCCTGCCAAGCCGGGATTGCCAGCAGCTTGGCAAGCTGTCGAAGCCCCGTTCATCGTGCATCGGCGCGGCTACTATTACCTTTTTGTTTCCTGGGATCTTTGCTGCAGAGGCTCCCAAAGCACCTACCGCGCGATGGCTGGGCGGGCGAAGAAGATCACCGGCCCCTACCTTGACAAGAGTGGAAAGGACATGCTCCAAGGCGGCGGAACCGAGGTTCTCCAAGCCAACGAGGCTTGGCGCGGACCCGGCGGAGAATCGGTTTGGCTTGGGTCTCCGCACGACTTGATCGTGTATCACGCTTACGATGCGATCACTGGGAGGCCGGCGCTGCGGATCTCGACCCTCGACTGGCCGGACGGGTGGCCACACGCATCCCTCTCTACCAGCGGCGGGCCCGCGCCGCACTGACGGGCATGGCCTCTCAAGCCCCGTTTCCGGCCTTCAGCTTCCACAGAATCTGCCGGAAAATACCCAGCCAGGCAACTGCGTCAGACTCAGGAATGTCAAGGCGTCTGACAAGCCGCCGGATCTTCAGATGCGTTGACTCCGAGGTCCGTTCGTTCACAAATCCCGAGCGCTCCAGCGCTTCGATCATCATCGCCGTGATGCGCTCCATGTCTCCCGCGTTTACAACTCCCCGCGGCGGAAACTGGTTCTGCACGGACCCCTCGTCTCGCTTCAACTCGTAGAGACAGACAGCGACGGCCTGCCCCAGATTCATTGAGCCGTGCTCGTCGCGCGTGGGAATTCGGAAGAGCCAGTGGCAATGGCTCATATCGTCGTTCGATAGCCCGAATCGTTCCGAGCCAAACAGCAACGCCACTGGCCCGGCGCTCAACTGCTCGCGGATGAGCCTTCCCGCCGCTTCCAGCCGGTACAGCGGAACGTGCAGGTCGCGATTGCCAAGCGCCGTCGTTCCCACCACCAGACCGGCATCCGACACCGCCGCCGCGACCGAATCGAATACCTCGCTCCGCTCAAGAATATAGTGCGACCGGATCGCCGAGCGCGCCTCTTTGAAAGCAACCTCGTAGGGGTTCACGAGCCTCAACGTGGTGACGCCAAAGTTGCTCATGGCCCGGGCGACGGCCCCGATGTTCAATGGATTACGCGGCGATACGAGGACTATGCGAAGCCCGCAATCCGCAATGGGCGCGGCGCCGCCGTCCCCCACTTACTGCTCCAAATAGGTGTAGCCTTGCAGCCCCTCTTCGTAGCACTTCAGCAAGCGTCCCGCTTCCTCATAGCCGATGCGCTGCTCCCGAACCGCGACTTCGACATCCCTGCGAAACTGATCGACCAGGGTCTGCGTGTTGTACTGCACATAGTTCAGAACCTCACGCACTGTATCGCCCTGCACAACGGTTTGCAGAACCACCTCGCCATGCTCGTCGAGACTCACGTGAACGGCGTTCGTGTCGCCAAACAAATTGTGAAGATCGCCCAGGATCTCCTGATAAGCGCCGAGCAAAAAAGCGCCCAATATATAGGTGCCGTCGTTAAACGGGTGCAGAGGCAGCGTCTTTTTCACATCCCGGCGATCGATGAACTGGTCTACCTTACCGTCCGAATCGCAGGAGATGTCGCCCAATATGGCTTGTCTGGTCGGCGGCTCGTCCAGCCGGTGAATCGGCATAATGGGGAAGAGCTGCTTCACCGCCCAACTGTCAGGCATGCTCTGGAACAGCGAAAAATTGCAGAAGTAGGTGTCCGAGAGCATCCCGTCCAACCCCTCCAGTTCTTCCGGGAAATAGTCGAGATCCTTGGCAAGTTTCAAGATCTTCTGACAGATTGCCCAGTACAGGTTTTCGGCTTGGCTTCTCTGTTTGAGAGTGAGATAACCCAAACTGAACAGATTCAGCGCTGAGTCCAGCGCCTGCTGGGCGTCGTGGTGTGTCTCCAGCAAATTCTTTTTGTTGAGAGAGCGGTGTGTTTCAAACAGGTCGATCAGGCACTGCTCCGAGTCTTCCGGAACCGAGACCGGCAGTTCCTCGTCGCCGAACCCGCTCACGCCGAGAACGTTGAAGACAAGCACGCTGTGATACGCCGCCACCGCTCTGCCGCTTTCGGTAATGATGGTCGGGTGCGGAACTTCCGCCTCATCGCAGATACTCTGAATGTGATAGACGACGTCGCGCGCGTACTCTTCCAACGTGTAGTTGACGCTCGATTCGAAATCGGTCTGCGAACCGTCGTAATCGATGCCCAGTCCGCCTCCGACATCCATGTACTGCAGCCCCGTCCCGAGTTTCTTCAATTCGACATAAATCCGCGCGCCCTCAATGACGGCCGCTTTTATCTGGCGAATGTTCGTGATCTGGCTGCCCAGGTGGAAGTGGAGCAATTGAAGCGAATCCTCCATGCCCCGCGCCTTCAGAAAATCGACAGCCTTCACAGCTTCGCTCACCGTCAGGCCAAACTTAGACCGGTAGCCGCCCGACGACTTCCAGCGCCCGGAGCCACGACTCGCCAGCTTCAGGCGCACGCCAATCACCGGCTTCACACCAACCGCCTCGGCGTGCTTCACAATCAACTCAAGTTCCGTGTATTTCTCGACGACGGGAATGATGCGTCTGCCAATTTTCTTGGCGAGCATCACCATCTCAATGTATTCGTCGTCCTTGAACCCGTTGCAAATGATCGGCGTCTCGTTGTCCGCTATGGCCAGCACGGCGAGCAGTTCCGGCTTCGATCCAGCCTCCAATCCAAACTTGTAAGCTCGTCCGAATTTGAAGACCTCTTCCACCACCTGGCGCTGCTGATTGACTTTGATCGGATAAACGCAGCAGTAATTTCCCTGATACCCATGCTCGCGAATGGAGCTATCGAAAGCCTGGAACATGTCGCCGAGCCGGTGCTTCAAGATGTCGGCGAAACGAATCAGGATAGGCAGTGAAATGCCCCGCCACCCAAGCGTATCCACCAGCTGCTTTAGATCGATGCGCCGCTCCGCTTCCTTTGTCGGGTGAACAAACAAGTTTCCGTTTTCACCCACGGAAAAGTACCCTTTGCCCCAGCTGGCGACATCGTATGTCTCGGCCGCGTCAGTGGTGGTCCAGCGATCGGCGGGTTCACGCACTTGCGCTCCACCCGCTACTTTAGTGCTCAATTTAAAACTCCTTGGGGAATGGCTAAGGAAAGGGGAAACGCCGGTCCGAACGCGCGTGATCCCAGAACTCATTAAAACACGGAAACGCGGCCTTGCCCTCCAAGCCCCGCCGTTTCCGGCTTCATCGCCAAAAATCTCATTAAGATAATCCCGAAGTACCTTCCCGGCAGAATAGTACGAAGCCGCTACTCACTGGAATCTTTTCGACAGATTCTCTAAAGATGCAACGCACTTAGGTCGATAGAAAGTTTAGAGCGTGCGTTGCCTATGAAAACCAGCAAGACAAGTTTCCTGGATAAAGGTCCGAAGACAACCGGTCTGACCCTGTTGCGGACAGACTCCACGCGCGCCCCGAGGCAGGCCGAAAAGAGCACCATTTTGGTGGTTGACGCCTCGCCCGCGAGACGGCGGTCGATTGCCGCGGCTCTCGACCCGCTCGGACACACGATCATCGAGGCCAGTACTGCCTCCGAGGCTCTCTGCGAAATTGCGGAACAAACGGTGCATGCGGTCCTTGTCGATCTGTTCGTCCCGGAGTTGGGAGCGGTGGACTTTTGCCGAAAAGTAAAAGTAGGCGAACGCGAATGGCTGCTTCCCGTAATTGTGCTATCCCGTTCGGGTGATATTGAAAGCGAAGTCCTTGCGTTGGACGCCGGAGCCGACCGGTTTCTGCTCGCTCCGATTCCGCCAAGAGCGCTGCGCGCCCGCGTCGAGGCGGTCCTGCGGCATAGGGCAATGGTCGAGTCGCTGGACGAAACAGAAACGGTTCTTTTCACATTGGCTCAATCGGTGGAAGAAAGAGATCCCGCTTTGGGTCAACATTGCGAACGGATGGCCCTCATGGCCGCGGCAATGGGGGTCCGGCTAGGGCTGCCCTGCTGCGATGTGCTCGCCTTACAGCGCGGGGCCTACCTGCACGACGTCGGCAAAGTCGCCGTCCCCGACAGCGTTCTGCTGAAACCCGGCCCGCTGACGCCCCTCGAATGGGAGATCATGAAATCGCATGCCGAAAAGGGTGAGAAGATATGCCGCAACCTTCGCTCTCTTGCCCCGGTCCTCCCGATTATCCGTCACCATCACGAAAAGTGGGATGGTTCGGGGTATCCCGACGGACTAAAGGGTAGCCAAATCCCATTGCTTGCGCGTATCCTACAGGCGGCGGATATCTATGATGCGCTAACCGCCGTGCGCCCCTACAAGCGCGCGTTTACGCCCGATGAGTCGGTCGAAATTATGCGCCAGGAGGTTGCCAAGGGCTGGCGCGATCCAGCCATAATTCGAGTGTTCGAGGACATTTTGCCGGCGTTCAATAAAGGCGACGAGAAGGAGTCCTCGGAATCCCTCGCCGCCTTGGCCGAGTCCGTTGAGAAATACCGGAGAAACCCCGGCCGGAACGGCGTCAGGGACCTGGAAGCGGCCGAGCCGGAAATGAGATTGGCGAGCCGGCTATGTTGTTGAAGGGCATGTGTTCAGGGCATATAATGGTACCGGGTTACCCGCCACCAGGCTCCGCATGTCTTCTGTAGTCGTCGATGCAGCAAGCGCTCTGCGCCTTATCCACGCGGAGATCGTGGGTTGTCGCCGCTGTCCGCGGCTGGTAGCCCATAGAGAAGAGATCGGCCGCGTTCAGCGCCGCGCCTACCGCGGACAAAACTACTGGAGCCGGCCGGTTCCCGGTTTTGGAGATCCGTTGGCTCGCTTGCTGGTCATCGGCTTGGCCCCCGGCGCTCACGGGGCAAATCGAACCGGGCGGATGTTTACCGGAGACCGTTCGGGCGATTTCCTCTACCGCGCTTTGTACGAAGCCGGATTCGCGAATCAGCCGGCGAGCACCTCGCGAGACGATGGCCTGATCCTCACGAATGCCTACATCACGTCGCCGGTTCACTGCGCCCCTCCGGACAACAAACCTGCCCGCGAAGAATTTCTGGCTTGCCGTCCCTATCTAGCCGCCGAGATCGAGCAACTCAAAACGGTTCAGGTCGTGGTGGTTCTGGGGCGAATCGCCCTGGATGCCTACCTTTCGATTCTGCAAGACTGCGGGACGATCAAGTCGCGCGGAGCTCTCCAGTTTGGCCACGGAACGAGCTGCCACACCCACCCGTCCGGGCCCGTCGTGCTCGCGTCCTACCATCCCAGCCAGCAGAATACCTCGACCAAACGGCTCACGGCGGCAATGCTGGGCGAGATCTTTTTGCAAGCTAAAGCGTTGCTGGCCCCGGTTCCAGACCGTACCAACTAACAGTAATGAAGATTACTTTTTACGCGCGTGAACTGAAAAGACGGTAAACTGAATCATACACATAGGAGGATGAGGCAGCACTAAGTCCTCCTTCGAATCCGACTTTATGGAAATTTTTAGTCCGGTGTTTGCCCTCCTGGCCGCGCAGCCGACTCTTGGCTCGCGCCTCATGAACGGCATCTTCGACGACACGTTCGGCGGTATTTACAAGCTGTCTGCCTTCGACTGGGCGATGCTGATTCCCTATTTCAGTATCCTTTTCATTCTGTCGATTTACGGAGTTCACCGGTACGAGACAATCCGGCGCTACCGTAAGTACCGCAAGAACCTGCTGCAGACCGCGCCCAAGCTCTACGAGCAGTTGCCGAGGGTTACCATCCAGCTGCCGCTATACAACGAACGTTTCGTGGTGGAGCGCCTGCTAGAGGAGACAACGAAGATCGAGTATCCGCGCGAACTCCTGCAGATCCAGGTTCTTGACGATTCCACCGACGAAACCCACCCCTACACGGAGCGCCTATGCAACGAATACAGCGCAGCCGGATTTCCCATTCAGTACAAGCACCGGACCAACCGGCACGGTTTCAAAGCTGGGGCGCTGCAGGAAGGTCTCGAGACCGCGACCGGCGAACTGATCGCCATCTTCGACGCCGACTTTATGCCTCCGGTAGACTTCCTGACCCGCACCGTGAATTTCTTCACCGATCCCGAAGTCGGAGTCGTTCAGACACGCTGGAGCTACTTGAACAAAGAGGCCAACATCCTTACGCAAGTGGAAGCGATGCTGCTGGACGGGCACTTTGTCCTTGAACATGGCGCCCGCTGCGGCTCAGGTCTCTTCTTCAATTTTAACGGCACCGCTGGGGTCCTGCGGCGCAAAATGATCGACGACGCGGGCGGCTGGCAGCACGAGACACTCACCGAGGATTCCGATCTCAGCTATCGGGCCCAACTGAACGGCTGGCGGTTTGTCTATGTTCCTTCGGTCGATTGCCCCTCTGAACTCCCCATCGAAACATACGGTTTCCAGGTTCAGCAAGCGCGTTGGGCTAAGGGACTGACCCAGGTTGCCAAAAAGCTGCTGCCCCGGATTCTCAAGGCGGACTTGCCGCTCAGGGTTAAGGTCGAGGCGTTTATGCACCTTACGCCCAATATCACCTACCCACTCATGATCATTGTGTCGATGCTCATGCTTCCGGTGATGATTGTCCGCTTCTACATGGGCGTTTTCCAAATGGTGATGATCGACATGCCGCTGATCGTCGCCTCTTTCTGGTCCATCTCCGCCTTCTACCTTTACGCGCAGCGCGAACTTTACCCGAAGTCGTGGTGGAAGGCCATTGCGTTCCTGCCGATGCTAATGGCGGCGGGGGTCGCGCTTACCGTCAGCAATTCGAAAGGCGTTATAGAAGCGATTTTGGGTATTCAAAGCAGTTTCGCGCGTACGGCCAAGTACGGCAACGGTACCCAGCAAGTTAGGGTCGCGCCGACGGCTTATCGGCGGCGAAGTGGCTGGTTGCCCTGGATCGAGATCGCGATTGGCGGCTACTTCCTCTTCATGATCGATTTTGCGGTCGACACCTACAACTTCTTCGCCATTCCCTTTCTGCTCCTTTTCGTCTGCGGGTACTTCTGGGCCGGGTTCAGCACGCTTTATCAGGAGTACCGCGACAAGCTTCAGTGGCAGAGAGCTCGCAAACTGGCCGAAGCGCAACTGCCTGGCTAAATGCCAGCCAGACCCTGCGTATTTTGGACGCAACTGACATCTGAACTGACATCTGACATCTGACAACTGGCAACTGTGAACTGACAACTGACCCGCAACTGACTCAAAATCGCTATACTGGTATTGGAGTTCCCCTCATTTGACTCTGTCAGGATTCGTGCGGCTTTTCGCGCACATACAGTTGCTCCCCATCCTCGAGAACGGTGAAGAAACCACTTTGGTGGGCGGTCAGGCCGTCATGGAAGGCGTAATGATGCGTTCGCCGCACAGCTATTGCGTGGCGGTTCGCACCGCCGATGGTGAAATCGTCACCGAAGAAAGCCCCTTGCCGCGCCTTTCCGATCGCTATCCCGCTTTCAAACTGCCCGTTTTGCGCGGCTTGGCTACCCTTGGGCAAGCCATGTGGCTCGGCATGAAGGCTTTGCGCTTCTCCGCCGCTTGTGCGCTCGACAAACCAGCCGTCTCACAATCTGGACGCAAGCAGGCCAAGGAAATCAGTTCCTGGGCCATGGGCGCCAACATCATCGGATCGCTTGCCTTCTTTATCGTTCTGTATAAGTTGGTTCCGCTCTATCTGGCAACCTTGCTCGGGAAAGCTATGCCGGCGGTCGGAAGCCGTCTCGCCATCAACTTGGTAGACGGCTCCATCAGAATCGCCATCTTCCTCGCCTTCCTATTCCTGCTGTCCCGGCTGAAGGACATCCATCGCGTCTTCGAGTTCCACGGCGCCGAGCATCGAGTCGTCTTCAATTTCGAATCCGGCCGCCCCGTCACGGTGGCGAACGCCCAGCAATTCGTCACTTGGCACCCGCGCTGCGGAACGAGTTTCCTGCTGGTGGTTATGGTTATCTCGCTCCTCTCCTACGCCTTCTTGCCAATAGACAACTTCGCCCTCAAACTGATTGCGCGAATCGCTTTGCTGCCGCTAGTCACCGGCGTCAGCTACGAACTGATCCGCTTCGCCGCGCGGCGGCAAGCAAAGAACCGGGGCGGGGTTATGGCGCTCCTCACACAGCCCGGCCTT
>OCTA010002215.1_pt1 | contig 17756 bp, 21 predicted proteins | sample 1538991 | NCBI WGS metagenome assembly OCTA01 (sample SAMEA3539302, study PRJEB22396) | soil metagenome | biome: tundra; feature: field; material: soil | place: USA | collected 2010-05 | depth 0.15 m | reverse complement strand
CCCCCTTCGCCGGACGGGATTCGCACCCGCTGGACGACATACCGAATTTCATGAACTCATCGCATGATTCATTCCTTTCGGACCAGTCTTTCCTGGTCGCACTGAAACGACTAGGCTCAGAGATCTCAACGCCGCACCGCTGGCGCATGCGAAGTGGTCCTACTGACTTCTTAGCGTGTCAGGCGATGGGGGAGTTTTGCCATGCGCCAGTGTGGGCCGCTACAGCCCGAACATCGCAACCAAACCGGGCAAGGTCAGGGCGGTGATGAGTCCCGACAGTCCCATGGCCAGGCCCGAGAAGGCACCGGCCTCGCTCGATTCTTGGTAGATAGCGGCGGTGCCGAGTCCGTGCGCGCTTACGCCCATGGCGGTGCCGCGCATGGTGGGATCGTCGATGCCTAAGCGATCGAGAAACCACGGTCCCAGCACCGCGCCGATCAGGCCCGTGGTGATGACCAGCACCGCGGTCAGGGAAGGTAGACCGCCGATCTTTTCCGCAATGCTCATGGCGATGGGTGTGGTGACGGATTTCGGCGCGAGCGATAGCGTGACCAGCCTGCTGGCGCCCAGGATCTTGGCCAGAAAGATCGCGCTGCACGCTGCCGCCAGGTTGCCGGCTAGTAAGCCGGCGGCGACGGGCCACAGCAGCCTTCGCAGCCGCGGCAACTCGCGCGCGAGCGGGATGGCCAGGGCCACGGTCGCGGGCCCGAGAAGAAAATGCAACAGCCGGGCGCTGGCGAAGTAGGTGGCGTAGGGCAGTTTCGTCACTGCGAGCAGAACGACCAAGAGCACGATGGCCGCGGCCACCGGATTGGCCAGCGCAGGCCCGCGCGCGCGTCGCTGCAAGCGCACGCAGAGGGCGTAAGCCAAGACCGTGATCAGAACGCCAGGTAAGGGAGTCGTCCAAAGGTAGTTCATGGCGAAGGCTTCGAGCCTGAACGCGCCAGCAGCTTGGCCACGCTCTTCATGACGATTGCCGTTGTCGCCATGGCCAGCAGAGTGCTGCCAAGCAGTGCCGCCGCGATCGGGAACCAGGCGGCGCGAAATTGCTCGGCAAGGACCATCACGCCCACGCCAGCGGGAATGAAGAAGAGCGGCATCGCCCGAAGCAGCAGCTCCGACACGCGGGCCAGTCCGTGCGGCGTCCGCCCGCGCAGCGCCAACGCCACCGTCAGCATCGCCATGCCCAAAACCGGTCCCGAGAGCGGCAAGTGGAAGCGCCGGGCTAGCCACTCGGATGCGAACTGAAACGCGAGCAGAAGGACGGCGCCGACTAGCATGGTCTCGGCCGAGGACCGTGCGCTGATGCAAGCGTCGCAGTGTGCGCGACGGTCAACGATTGTTCTTGTCTCATGTTTTTCTTACCTGTCCGACGGGAAAGCTAGCACGTAGACTTGGGCGCTATGAATGAACCCGTTCGCATCGCCGTCGTGCTCTGCACCGTCCGCAGGGGTGCTAGCAGCCCGTGGAAAATGTCGTGATGGCGGTCGGACGCGTTTTTGCGCGTCCGACTGCTCGACGGACCTGAACAGACGATCAAGATCGACGGCAGATCTCTGGTCGTGCACGATGCCGACATGGCACTGGGAAAGCGCGGAGACGAGCAGGAGGACTTGTTCATCACGCATCAGCAGCTTCGGGGGCAAAGCCACCCGTACTATCAGGCGGTCAACAGGATTCTCGCGAACAAGAAGTTCGACCGGTACGCCGAGGCGACGTGCGCAAAGTTCTACGCAAAGAAGATGGGCCGGCCGAGCCTGGCACCGGGCGTGTACTTTCGGTGCCTGCTGCTGGGCTATTTCGAAGGGATCGACAGCGAGCGAGGAATCGCGTGGCGTGCAGCAGATTCCCTGAGCCTGCGCGATTTTCTGGGCATACCAGCCAGCAAGCCGACGCCTGACCACTCGACGATCTCGAAGACGCGAAAGCGGATTGATCTGGAGGCTCATCAGGCAGTGTTCACGTGGGTGCTGGGGGTGCTGGACAGCGCGGGGCTGATCAAGGGCAAGACCATCGGGGTGGACGCGACGACGCTGGAAGCGAACGCCGCGATGAAGTCCATCGTCAGACGAGACGACGGGCGCAGCTACGAAGAATTCCTCACGGACCTAGCGAAGACGTCGGGCGTCGAGACGCCGACGCGCGACGATCTGGCTCGAATCGACCGAAAGCGGAAGAAGAAGGGCTCGAATGCCGACTGGTACAACCCGCACGACCCGGACGCAAAGATCACGAAGATGAAGGACGGGCGGACGCACCTGGCGCACAAAGAGGAGCACGCGGTCGACATGGACACCGGCGTGGTGGTGGTGGTGGCGGTGACGTTACAGGGCGCAGACCAAGGGGACACCTCGACGCTGGATGGAACGCTGGCCGCCGCCGAGCAGAATCTCGACGACGCGACAGAGCGTGCGGGTGACGAGTCGAAGCGCACGAACGAGCCGGAAGAAGTGATGGCCGACAAGGGGTACCACAGCAAGATGGTGATGCTGTCGCTGAAACTCGCCGGCTTTCGCAGCTTCATCGCGGAGCCACAGCGCGGACGCCAGCATTGGGAAAATCAGACTGCAGAGCGCGACGCCGTCTACACGAACCGCCGGCGCAAGAACGGCAGCCGCGGCCGACGACTGATGCGCCTACGAGGTGAACTCATCGAACGGACCTTTGCGCATGCCTTTGAAACGGGCGGAATGCGAAGAACCCATCTGCGCCACCACGACAACATCGCCAAGCGCCTGCTGGTCCACATCGCCGGATTCAATCTCGGGCTGCTCATGCGCAAACTCTTCGGAGTCGGCAAACCGAGGTGTCTCCAGGGCCAGTCGGCCGCCCTTTGGGCTGCCTTCATTGCACTCATTGACCTGGTGGCTGCGATCATGCGGCTGCCACCGGTCGTTGCTGGTGCTGATCGGCTTGCGACCGCTCCGTCACCCCACCCGTGCCTTCTTCAGGCAGCCGCATGATCGCTGCCACATTTCTCACGGGCTGCTAGGTGGAGGTGGACTTCATTCGGTAGCGCTTCAGTTTGCTGTACAAAGTCCTAAGCCCGATGCCGAGGGTCCTAGCCGAGTCGGCTTTGGTTGCCGCGCGCTTCATGTGCTCGCCGATGACCACGCGCTCGACATCCGCCAGCGTGGCCTTGGCCGACACCACAATGGAATCTGGTGGAAGCACGCCGGCCCCTGATGGGCCCGTGCGCGCTGGCATCGTGGCAGGGCGGCGGGCGACCGCCGTGGATTCGAACTCCTCCATGCCGATGGTTTCCCCGGTGGCCAACATGGCCGCGCTCTCGACGGCATTCTTCAGCTCGCGCACGTTGCCTGGCCAGGCAAGTTCGGTGAGCCAGCGCATCGCTTGCGGCGCTATTCCTCTGATCTTGCCGCCATTGCGACGGTTGAAGTCGGCAATGAACGCCTCGACCAGCGCCGGGATGTCTTCGCGACGCTCTCGCACCGGAGGCACCACGATGGTCACCACCTTGAGCCGGTAGTAGAGATCTTCTCGGAATCGCTTGGCGGCGATCGCTTCTTCGAGATTGCGGTTGGTGGCCGCTACCACGCTCAGGTCGACGTTGACCAGGGCGGTTCCTCCCACGCGGCGAAAGGCGTTGCGTTCGAGCACTCGCAAGAGTTTGGCCTGTGTCGACGGATCCAATTCCCCAATCTCGTCGAGAAAAAGCGTTCCTCCGTCCGCCAACTCGAAAAGCCCGCGTTTCCGTTCGTGGGCGCCGGTGAACGCCCCGCGTTCGTGTCCAAATAGCTCATTTTCGAGCAGATCGCGCCCCAGCGTGGCGCAGTTGATAGGCACGAACAGATGCTTGCGCCGCGGGCCGCGGGCGTGCAGCGCACGCGCAATGAGCTCCTTGCCGCTGCCACTCTCGCCGAGCAAGAGCACGTTGGCCTTATAGCGAGAAATCTTCTCGATGGTCGCAAAGACCTTCGCCATGGCCGCGGAATTTCCCACCACGCCGAGATGTTCAAGCGTGGCCGGCGCCGAATCTCGCGGCTGGCTCTGACCTAGCGACTTGTCGATCAGCCGGCGCAGGCGAGTGGTGACGGCTTCGGCGTGAACAGGTGGTCCCAGATAGTCGGCCGCGCCTTGCTGCATGAGATCCACCGCGTCCTGCAGGGCCGAGGATGCACCCAGAACCATAACCGGTATTTCAGGGTTCTTCTGGGTGGTGCGCGCAAGGATCGACTGAATGGCGGGCGCCGCTGGTCGCTGGCAGGCGATGACGGCGACAAACGGCCGCCGATCGAGTGCCGCCAGGGCTTCGCCCTCCGTGGCGGCGACATCGATCTTGAGACCGGCCAGCGCAAGCTCTCGCGACAAGCTGGATTCGGCTGGCAAGCCAACGACCAGGCAGGTTTCCCCCTCCCCAAAGCGGCGCAACTTGGACATGGTCGAAGTATGCCGAATCGGCATACGTTGAGCAATTCTGGTTTGTCGTACTGCCGTAACCGCAGGCGCTTGCACGAGCGAGGCTAGAGCACCAAACGGGTTGAGGGACCGAGTGAAATTGCGCAGTTGCGAGCGGCCCGAGGCGCGAGGAGGGAGAATACTCGACGTATTTGACCGACGAGCAACGAAGGGACGCGACGCAAATGCGCGATTTCACGACGGGAGTCAACCCGTTCGGTGCTCTAGGTCTTCCCCGTTCGCGCCTCGGCTCGTCGAAATGAGCCGCCGCTCGACACGACGTAGTCGCGCTGGGGGCGCGTAAGTCCCGCAGCGCCGCTCAAGCAGCTGCCGTAAAACGAATTGTTTCCCAGGCTGGCCCCCGAGAAATCCGCCGCCCTGAGATCGCAGTCCAGAAACCACACGCCGAGCAAGTTGGCGTTTCGAAAATCGCAGCCCGAGAGGTACACGCGCTCGAAGCGCGAGCCACGGAGATCGGCTCCTTCAAAGTCCACGCGGTCGAGCGCGGCGCCAAGGATCACGGTGTCCTGCAAGAGTGACTTCTCCTGCTGGGTGACCACACGCTCGGAAGAATTTGCTGTGCTGTCGGCTCGTCGTCTACGTGGCATGGTTGAAGCCTATTCTCAGCGAGAATCGTGCCAGGTTGGGCAGCGGGCGGGCGCCAGCCGGTATGGCGGCCATACACTGGTTCGGCTCCTGTTCCCTGCCGCAATGGCACGCCATTAATGCACAGATAACTGCACGATTGGCAGCCCAGATCTTCACACGCCCCGCGGTTCCAGATGAACCCGTGGGCATTCTACAGTGAACACTGCCAATAGCCGACATCGACCCAGCGATCGAACTTGTGTCCGATGCGTTCGAAATGGGCGACCTTCTTGAAGCCGAGCTTTTCGTGCAATCGTTCACTTGCCAGATTGGGAAGCGCGATCCGTGCGACGGCAGTCGTAAATCCCTTCAGCTTGAGCGCTGCCAGGAGTTCCGCGTAGAGCGCTCGGCCGACGCCGCCGCCGATGCGGTCCTGGCGAACGAAAACCGAAGTCTCGACCGTGAAGCGGTACCCTTCGCGATCTTCGAATGGCCATGCATAGGCATAGCCGAGAATCTCGGCCGACTCCTCTACCACGAGCCAGAGATGTCGCGGGTGTCGCGTCATGCGGTGGCAGACTTCCTCGATCGTCGGCACCTCGAACTCAAAGGTGTAGGTCGAATTCTCGACATACGGGGCGTACACAGCGCGAATGGCCGCTCCGTCCGATGGTGTGGCTAGACGTGTTCGCATGATTCCTGATCGGAGTCTCAGTTTCGTAGCATTCTTCGGACGGAATGCGTAGCGCGAACCGCAATTGAAAGTCATAGAGTTGGGCATCGCAACATGTTGAGCATCCTGTTGGGCGCAAGTGCCCGTCTCCACGACCCAGGAGCTGACCATCCCGAGGCCAGGGAGCGCGTGGAGCGGCTTACCCGGAGTCTCGTCGGCGCGGGCTTTGCGCTGCGCTCGTGCAGCCGAGAGGCCACGCGCGACGAGCTCACGACGGTTCACGAGCCGTCCTACGTCGATCGGGTGCTTGGCCTTCGCGGCGTCGAGGCCGAGCTTGACGACGAAACCCGCCTGGGTCGAGATTCGGTCAAGGCCGCGCTCAATGCGACTGGGACCGCGCTCAATCTAGCGGACGAGCTGCTCGCCCAAGACGACCGACAGGTCTTCGCGGTAGTGAGGCCACCCGGCCATCATGCTCAGCCGGCGGCCGCGTGTGGCTATTGCGTGTTCAACAACGTCGCCATCGCGGGTGAACGCCTGCGGCGGCGAGGGCTGCGCGTCTGCATCCTGGATTGGGACGTCCACCATGGCAACGGCACGGAACAGATCTTCCTGGCCCGGCCAGATGTCCTCTTTGTATCGATCCATTCTGACCGGCTCTTCCCCCAGGACACCGGCAGCGCGACCACCATCGGCGAAGGGGAAGGACGCGGCGCCACGGTGAACATCCCCCTGCCAGCCGGCGCGACACTTGCCGCCTATGCGCTCGCGACAAAGGCCGTGATCATCCCGGCTGTATCGAGGTTCATGCCTGACGTGGTGCTCGCAAGTCTGGGGTTCGATTCCCGCGCGGGCGACCCTCAGGGCAACATGCTGCTTGAAACGGAGGATTTCCAATTCGTCGGCGCTGCCACTGCGGCAGCCGCCGCGGGATCGGCGCGAGGCCGAATTGGCATCGTGCTCGAAGGTGGATATGACGTCGAGGCGATCGGACCCTGCGCCGTCGCGGCGCTGCGTGGGCTTGGAAGAAACCTGGACGATTGCTCCCCGCATCGCCTCCCTACCGCACAGGAACGCTTCAGCATTGAAGCGGCTGCGCGAATCCACGGTCTCGACCTTGTCTAATTAGCGAGGAATGGCAAGACGCCAGCCCAACCTTGCTGACTGCCGATTCGGCATGCACCTTGTGCACGGGGCCTGCCGATCTTGCCATATCCGCGGGTGCACAGCGTGTGACCAAGCGCCTGCGCCTCGTCACCAGTCGGCTCCAGCCAGCGTGGTCGTCTCATCGATTCTCTTGCGCAGCTCCACCAGCTCGGCCGTAAGCGCCTTGATTTGCTTGTCGTCCTCGTTTACCTGTGTTTGGAGGCGGTCGATCAGCGCCTTCAGCTCCGTTTCTCGGTCGGCCGCGGCGTGGTCGTGGTCCGCTCGAATGGTCTCGAGTTCGGCGACTTTCTTGTCGTAGGTACCTTTGGTCACGCAGGCACTGGTCGTGATGGTCGGCGCGAAGGCCAAAGACCAAAGGGTCAACCGATAAACCCATCGAGTGAGGGACATCGTGGAGTGCTCTTGATGATCAGCGTATGACAATGTCGTCGCGGCGGTTCTTGGCCCAGGCGACTTCGTTGTGAGAAGCGTCCTTCGGTCGCTCGCTACCGTAGCTGACATAGTCGATCCTGGCCGAAGCGACACCCAGTCGCTCGAGATACTCGGCCGCAGCGCGAGCGCGGCGGTCGCCGAGCGCGAGGTTGTATTCGGTCGTGCCACGTTCGTCGCAATTTCCCTCGACTCGAAGGCGGCTATCCTTGGATTTCACTTGGCGGGCGACGGCTTGAAGAGCGGGTTTGTCGCCGTCATCGATCTGGGCAGAGTCAAACAAGAAGTAAACAGTGTGTTTGTTCGCACCTTGGTCTGCGTCGGCATTCTCGGCTGATATCTCCGAACCGGCTGCCGTACTCTTCTTAGGGGGATTGTTCGCGAGTGCACCTCCGGCCAAGATCGGATTTCGATCTGTCTGCGGCTTTGCGTGTGAGCACCCCATCCCGATGATAAAAGCTATGAAGACCGTGGTTCTTGTCATCTGCATACGTTCACTCCTTGTTGTTGATATTGTTGTTCAGACTATCGCCAATAGGGCGGCCTTTTCTCCAGCGATGCGCCGACACAGCCACCGGTGAGCACTAGTTCGGGCGGCGCCGCGCCAGGCCCATTCGCACCCGCTGTAACGCCAAATCCGCGGCTCGACTGAGAAGGCCCGGCGCCAGCGGGCAGCGAAGGACTGCCATACCTTGCGATCGCCAGGAAGGCGGCGTTTCCGCCGTTTCGGAGCGCAGGAGCAGCACCGGCGTGTTTCTGCGTAGACGACTCACTTCCTTCAGCAACGCGCCAACGTCGTCGGCCGGGATTTCGGGTGTGATGATTACAAGTGAAACCAAATCCATCCGCATGGCAGCGACCCCTGCCTGGAGGCTCGGAACGCGAACGATCCAAAGATCGATGCGATCCTCGAACTCTTGCAACATCCTATCGGTCTCCGCTGATCCCCGTGTCAGAAACAAGATGGACAAGGGGATCCGGAGGTCACGGCTTTTGTCGGGGACTGCGCCTATCATGAGATGCCTCAACTTCACTGCATCTGTCGTGCCAGCTCCTGTGCTGTCCCCAAAGCCGCGCACATTGCGGGGGACAGGTGATGCCGAGCATCGGGCTGTGGTGCGAGCGTCGCAGCGTGCGCGACGGTCAGCGCTTGTTCTTGTCCTGTGCTTTTCTTACCTGTCCGTCGGAGAGCTAGCACGTAGACTTGGGCGCTATGAATGAACCCGTTCGCATCGCCGTGGTGGGCGCCGGCAACGTCGGCTCCACGTTCGCCTATTCCGTCATGCTCAGTGGCCTGGCCAGCGAGATCGTGCTTCTCGACGCGGACAAGGCGCGCGCCGAGGGCCAGGCCATGGATCTCGACCATGCCGTTCCCTTCAACCAGCCGGTTCGGGTGTGGGCGGGAACGTACGAAGACTGCAAGGGCGCGCTCGTCACCATGGTTTCCGCGGGCGCCAGCCAGCGTCCGGGCGAAAGCCGCATGGATCTGCTCAAACGCAATATCGCCGTCTTCCGCGAGGTGATCGGTGAAATCGCCGCGGTCAATCCCGAGGGCATCATCCTGATCGCCACCAACCCGGTCGACGTTTTGACCTACGCGGCCTACAAGATCTCCGGCCTCAGCCGACGCCGCGTGTTCGGGTCGGGCACCATCCTCGATACCGCCCGGTTTCGCACCCTGCTGGCCAACCATTTCGACGTCGACCCGCGCAGCCTGCACGCACACATCATCGGCGAACACGGCGACAGCGAAGTTCCGGTGTGGTCGCTGGCCAACATCGCGGGGGTTCGCCTAGCCGACCTCGGCGGTGAGGGCTGGCCCAAGTTCGAAGCTGGGGCCATGGAGGAGATCTTCCTCAAAACGCGCGACGCCGCCTACCACATCATCGAGCGCAAGGGCGCGACCTACTACGCCGTGGCCTCCGGCCTTCTGCGCATCGTCGAGGCCATCGTGCGCGACCAAAGCACCGTCTTGTCGGCATCGAGCCTGCTTACCGGCCAGTACGGCCTGTCCAACGTCTGCCTCAGCCTGCCCACCGTGATCAACCGCCGCGGCGTCGCCAGACTGTTGCAGCTCGACCTGGATGCGAGCGAGCACAAAAAGCTCACCCGCTCTGCGGAGATCTTGTCGGCGAGCATCGCGGAGCTGGGGCTTTATTAGAAAGCACGTGACCGCGGTTGCGCCGCCAGGTCACAGCCCGCCGTGGAACCGACCAAATCCGCGGGCACTCATGATCGAAATGAACACAATTCCCGCTCCGAGGACGACCACGTGCTTGGTATTCCGCAGCTCGAACCTTCCCACGCGGCACACGAGCAGATAGCCGATGGCCAGGTTCAGCAGACCCCACAGGACGTTGACCGTCGAGGAAGACAGTCCTTCTCCCGGTGGCGATGCGAATGGGCTCTGGAACGGGTGTCCGGAGATTCCATTACCAAGATGCGGAAGCGTGTTCGCCAGGAAGGCTCCGCCGAAGAAGTACGATAGGTAGTGGTACCAACGCATTCGTGTCTCCGCCATTCTTGACAGCCAATTTCCTCCCAGGGTTCATGGGTGTCAAGGCGCGCCTGGGTTGATCCTCGTGGTCACCGTCCTGATGTCTCCTGGCTAGGGGGATAGATCAGGTGCCTAGGTCGCCATGACGCTTTCTGTTAGGCATCTGGAAACGCAATTCGGTGAAGGAAAAATGGCGTTTGAAACGACTAGACTCTCGACATTCCTCCGGTTTGCGGAACTGCGGCCTTGAGCTCATTTGCTGCGTGCGACGGGCCCGATGACTGCACCGGAGGACAGATCTGCTGCTTCACGCCAGTGACGGGGGCCAACGTTGTAAACGCGAATTGCGTTCCTAACGGTTCGTGTCCATACGCCAACATGGGGGGGGTATGGCAAAGTAGTTTGTGACCCAAATCAGTCAGGATGCCCCATTGGAACCTCTTGCCAAATGTTGCCCTCAGGATTGTCCGTATACGTATGTCAGTAGACGCCGGCGATTCCAATTTCGGGAGATCCCCAGGCAAAGCATACGGCGGCCTGCGCAACCAGATCAACCGCGCCTATACGCGCCCGTATTGGTCACGGCTGGGCCGCGGCGTGCCACCCGAACCAGCAAAGTCGGCGTGAGGCTTCTGACCGTCAAACCTGCTTCAGGTGGGCACTGCTACCGACAGCTATTCACGATAGCCGCGCCCTCCGCGGCGGTTAGGATCGACCCATTCAGAAATGGTCTTCATGTCCATGTGGTGCCCGGCGAGGCGGGACAAATCCTCGAATGTCTTCTCCAGCGGATCGGGGGAGCGCGCGTCGCCGCCGAAGAGAGCGGCCAGGATTTCCGCGTGCTCGAAGACACCGTGTAAATAGATGCCGAGGACGTTTCCGCGTGCTTGGACTGAAGCGTGGATGGAATTCGGATCCACGCCGGCCACCGTGCCAGTGCGGATCTCGTAGCCTGTCAGTCTGTGTTGCGTGAGCGGTTTCCAGAATCCGTCGAGGTCGGGAACGGCGATCTCGGACTTGCGCACGATCTTGTGCGTCCCGTGAATGGTGGAAAACGGCAGCAGTCCGAGACCCGCGTCGTTTCCCTCTCGGCCCGAGGGATCGTCGATGCGGCCTGCTAGCGCTTGCATCCCGCCACACACGCCAAGCACGGGTTTCCCGGCGCGCGCAAAGGCCTGCACTGCCGAATCGAGCCCGCGCTCGCGCAACCAGCCGAGGTCGTCGGGGACGTGCTTGGATCCGGGCAGGATCAAAAGATCCAGGCCGTCGAGCTGGCCTGGACTTCGCACCAAGCGCAGACGCACGCCCGGCCACGAGCCCATGCGGCGGAGCTCGTCGAAGTTTGAGATGCGCGGCCACGCCACGACGCCCACGCGGAATCTTTCGCCATTTCGGTCGGACGACGGGAAATGGTCCAGTGCTACCGCGTCTTCGTCGGGCAAGTCGTGGGCGACAAGTGGGATGGTTCCGAGCACGGGAATTCCGGTGCGCGCGTGCAGATCGCGCGGGCCTGGTTCAAGCAGGGACTCGTCGCCGCGGAACTTGTTGAGCACGAAGCCACCGAGATGCGGTTGCAGATCCGCGGGAAGAAGCGACCATGTGCCGAAGAGATGGGCGAAGGCGCCACCCCGGTCGATGTCGGAAATGAGCAGGCAGCGCGCCTTGGACTCGCGCGCGGTCTCAAGGTTCACGTAGTCCACATCGGCGAGGTTGATCTCCGCCGGGCTTCCCGCTCCCTCGATCACCACGACGTCGTTGTCCGCCATCAAGGCGTGCAGCGCCGGGCGCGCCCGCTCCCACAACAGGGGCGAGCGGCGCCGCCACTCCATCTCGGACAGTTCCTGATCCACTTGGCCGAGCACCACCACCTGGCTCGCGGTGTCGCGTTCGGGTTTGAGCAGGATGGGATTGAAGCGCACCTCGGGCTCGCGCCGGGCCGCCTTGGCTTGCAGCCACTGCGCGCTTCCCATCTCGCCGCCGAGCGCGACCCGCGCGTTGTTGCTCATGTTCTGGGCTTTAAACGGCGCCGTCTTCAGTCCCTGGTTGGAAAACCAACGGCACAGCGCTGTGGCGAGGAATGATTTTCCCGCGTCGGAGGTACATCCCCAGACCATGATCGCCTTTGCGCTCACGGAAGAATCGCGCGCCTCGGCCAGTCGATTTTCACCAGCTCGGCCTTGTCCGGGAAGCGATCGGCTCCGCAGGCGGCCATCACGCTTCGGATCCAACCTCCGTGCGAGAAAATCAAGTGGCGGCCCGGTCTCAGGCCCGCGACAAAGGCTTCGGCGCGCCGTCGGAGCTCCGCGGCCGACTCCCCGTTCGGAGCCACGAAGTCGGCAAAAGATAACAGGCGAGCTCGCCAGTCGTCGCCCATCTCGAGAAAGGTCCGGCCCTCCAAGTCGCCGAAGTGGATCTCGCGCAGGCGCGTGTCGGCGGGAACGTCGGGAAATCCCGCCAGCCGCGCCGTCTCTCGCGTCCGGATGAGATCGGAACGCCAGATTCCATCGAAGTGAATACCGGCCAACCGGGGAAGCAGCGCTTGTGCCATCGCCTCGCCCGCTGGCGTGAGCGGCGGATCCGACCAGCCAGCGTAACGGCCTTCGGCATTGAAGGTCGATTCTCCGTGGCGCACAAGCCAAAGCTCTAGGGATTGAGTCATGGGAGGATGGTGGAAACAACTACCTTCTACACTTTTCCGAGCCCGCCGCCAGAACGAGCGAATCGCGGGTGGCGACGGCCGACGAAAGCCGGCAAACTGCTGGCCATGAAGTACCGCTTGTTTCCAAAGATTCCCGGGCTCCCCGAGCCCAAGTGCCCGCAGAACATCCCCATCATCGAGACGCTAGGCAAAGCCCACGCCCACCTCACCAGCTAGCCCGGCGACACTGATCGAGGCTTTCCTGTTCGCGCTTCGCATTCGAAGAAGCGGCTCGTTCACTCTACGCGAGGTTCACGATGTCCACGTCCCCAGGCGAAAAATCGCCGCCGCCCGCTTTTTCCAGCTACCAAAAACTGGTCGTGGTCCTTTTGGCATTTCTGCAGTTCACCATCGTGCTGGACTTCATGATCCTCTCGCCGATGGGGGCTATTTTGATGCCCCAGCTTGGAATCAACGCCCGCCAGTTCGGACTGGTCGTGAGCGCCTACGCATTCAGCGCCGGCGTCTCGGGAATCCTGGCAGCGGGCTTCGCCGACAAGCTCGATCGAAAACGTCTGCTCTTGATGTTCTACGCAGGATTCCTGGTGGGAACGTTTTTGTGCGGGATCGCGCCCAATTACCCGTTCCTGCTTGGAGCGCGCGTGGTCACCGGACTGTTTGGTGGCGTGATTGGTTCCATCAGCTTCGCGATCGTCGCCGACCTGTTTCCGCTGCGCGCGCGCGGACGGGTGATGGGCACCATTCAGAGCGCCTTCGCCGCGAGCCAAGTGATGGGAATTCCCATTGGACTGTTTCTGGCCAGCCATTTTGGATGGCACGGACCGTTCCGCATGATTGTGGCGGTCGGAGCATTGGTGGGAATCGTGTTGGTTTGGAAGTTACAGCCCATCACGGCCCACCTGGAAGCTGCGCGAGGCCGGCATCCCCTGCGTCACCTCTTCAATACCGCTACCAACCGCCGTTATCTGGTTGGGTTCGCGGCCACCATGCTGGTAGCCACCGGCGGCTTCATGCTCCAGCCCTTCGCCAGTAACTTCGTGGTTCACAACCTGGGCGTGTCGCTCGATCATCTCCCGATGATCTACATGGCAGCCGGCATCGTGGGCATGGCCGCAGGCCCTCTGTTGGGTCGGCTCGCCGACCGCATCGGCAAATTCCGCCTGCTCGCCATCGCCTCCGTTGCGGGAATGTTCATGGTGTGGTGGTGGACCGGGCTCGACCGCGTGCCCCTGTGGCTCGTGATCGTGGGAAACTGCACGCTGTTCGCCACCATCGCGGCACGGCAGGTGTCGACCATGGCACTCATCTCGGGCGTGCCGGCGCTTCCCGACCGTGGCGCGTACATGTCAGTCAGCTCGTCCATGCAACAGTTTGCTGGAGCCGTGTCGTCGTCGATTTCCGGACTTCTCGTGGTCCAGAGCGCGTCCGGGCGGATCGAGAACTATCACGTGCTGGGCTGGGTGGTCATCGGAGCCATGATCCTCACCCTCGTGCAGATGCGCAATGTCGATAGGATGGTAAGACTCTCCGCTGCGCCCTGAAAGAAGGCGATGCCAATCCGAGAAGTGCAGCGCACCGAACAACGGATCTCGGCCGACGCGGCCGGCTTGCGATGGCCAGGCCGGAGTTGGTCGGAGCCTGCTAGAGTAAGCTCAACCCAGTTTGCCCCGATTTGGTCTATGAATGACAGCGTCGATATTCTCTCCCGCCCAATGTCTCGGCTATGTTGCCTTCATCCTGGGAGTCGCCGCCTTTCTGCAAAAGAGCGATCGGCGACTGAAGGTGTTGATCGCCGGCGAGTCGCTGGTTTACGCCGTTCATTTCTGGCTGTTGGGTGTTCTTCCAGCTTCGGCTAACGCGCTGACGACCGCTGTGCGCACCTCTTTGTCGCTGAAGGTGCGCGCCGTCTGGCTGTCCGTACTGTTCGTGGCCATACACCTCTGCGTTGGAGTCTGTTTTGCAAAGACTCCTGCGGGTTGGCTGACGGTGATAGGGTCCTGCGTGTCCACCGTCGCCGTCTTTCAGATGCGCGGCCTACCCATGCGCCTGATGATGCTTTTCAGCACCGGCTGCTGGCTGGCGAACAATATCATCAGCCATTCGATCGGCGGTGCCGCACTGGAATCGGTCATCGCCATCGCCAACGCGACAACCATTCTCCGAATCTTCTTTGCGAATGGAAAAGATGGGACCGGAATGAAGAAGGTGTCGGCCGTCTCGGTTGACTGACGCCTATCACAAGGTCAGGGTGTCCGACGAGCGGGTGGACGCTGCCGAGGTCGGCGAAATCTTGGCCGCGGCGTGCGCGGTTAGGAACGGGTGGAAGATCATCCTGGGCAGGCGGGGCTGGAATTTCAGGGTGCGGGATGGCCCGCAACGGAATATGGCCATCGGCCCGCTCCAAACAGGCTTGTCTTCTTCCGGTATTGGGGATGTAGTAGACGGATGAGGCGCGGTCCCATCGAATGGACGTTCATCGGCTGGAACGAGATGCGGCCTTGAACCTCCTACCTGCTCTCAGCGACGACGGCTAGATTGGTCCGCCGATTTCACCAGGACCAGTGCCCAATCTTGGTTAAGGAAGAATAGGCCATGCAGCTACGTGAGTTTCGAGTCCAGATGTACAAGGGTATCGTCGATTCCGGTCCGATCAGCACCGAGCCACTCACCGTGCTGGTTGGAAAGAATGAGAGCGGCAAGACGTCGATCCTCGAGGCGTTGCACAAGCTGAACCCGGCGACCCCCAAGCCGTACCAGATCGAGCAAGAGTGGCCTCGGGGACGTCGACGGGAACGGAAGAAGGACCATGTCGTCTGCTCGGCCGTGTTCCAGCTTAGCGCCGACGAGATCACCCACCTCAAGACGCTCACCGACCAGAACGCCGATCTAGAATCGGTGGGGGTCACTCGAACGTACGAGGGACACCTTGAGGTGATCTTCCCAGAGGCGATCTTCCCGGACAAGCTGCACCCCAATGCCGTCGACGGTCTCTGCGATTCCCTGCCAGCAATTCCCGACGGACTGGGTGCCACCTTTTGCGAAATCGCGAGCCGGTGTCGCGATGAAGTCCATCGCCTCGCCCATGACGGTCGCCTGTCGGAGATCGAGAAGATCCGTGCGCAACAGGGGAGCCAGCTTCAGGCCGCGTTCACCCAACCGCCAAATGCACAGGAGCCGCAGTACCACGGGCAGTACGTGGCCAAGCTGCAGGAGCTTGTCCAGAAGATATCGACGATCCCCTCGATCCGAAGGCAAGCGCACGAGTACCTCGTCGGCCAAATGCCGAAGTTCATCTACATGGCTGACTATCGGACCTTCAAGGGTAAGGCCCTTCTTGACCAGGTGAAGCAGCGGCGGGATGCAAAGCAGCTAACACCCGACGACGAAACCTTCCTCATGATCTTGGCGCTCTCAGGGCTCGACCTGGACGATCTTGTCGCGAAGGGCGGCAAGGCAGATCGCGACCAGCGCCAGTACGACCTGGACGACGGTGGCAAGACCCTCACGCGTGTGTTCAGCAACAGGCTCAAGCAACGAGAGTACACGGTCGAGTTTCGAGCCGATGGGCAGGAATTCTACACGATGGTGACCGATGCGAACGACGCTGCGCTCATCAAGCTCGAGGAACGATCGAAGGGTTTCCAGTGGTACTTTTCGTTTGACCTGCTCTTCATGCACGAGAGTGATGGCACCTTCAAGGACCGCGTCCTTCTCCTCGATGAGCCGGGTTTGCATCTGCACCCCGGAGCCCAAAGGGATCTGCTCGGACGGCTTGACGAATACGCCAAGGGCAACACGCTCATCTACTCCACGCACCTCCCGTTTATGCTGGACCTTCGGCACCCCGAGCGGATCCGGGTTATCAGCGAGACCGAGAACGGCTCGGTCGTGTCGAGCGATCTGACACAGACCCAACCCGAGGAGAAGCTCACTCTGCAGGCGGCCCTTGGCATCAGCGGGTCGCAGAGCTACTTGCTGGCGCGGCGGAACGTTGTGGTCGAAGGGGCCGACGACTTCATGATCCTGACCGAACTTTCGAACCTGTTCGTTCGCTCGGCGCAGGACGGCCTCGCCGATGACGTCCACGTGACCGCTGCCGGTGGGGCTTCGGAGGCGGCGTACATCGCCACCTTCATGATCGGCCAGAAGCTTGATGTCGTCGTGCTCCTCGACTCCGATCCGGCCGGTGACCAGGCACGAGACAAGCTCGTGAAGAGCTGGCTCACGCGCTACAAAGGAAAGGAAACGCAGGTCTTGAGCCTGGGCGCGGTCGTCGGGAAATCGGGGTGCGAATTCTCCCTCGAGGATCTCTTCCCGGACGACTTCTACTTGGGGCGCGTGAAGACCCTCTACAAGAAAGAGCTTGGAGCCGCCAGCGTGAACGAGATCGAGCTGGTCGGCACGGGCCAGATCTGCAAGCGCGTCGAGAGAGCCCTTGCCGAGCACGCGATCAAGTTCAACAAGGGCTCCGTGGCCAAGCGTATCCGAGCTGACCTCACCCGCATGAAGTCGGTGGATGAGCTGCCGAAAGAAACGAAAGACTACGCGGCGAAACTGCTGGCAGCTCTGCGGCAGGCCCTTCCGGACTGACCAGGGGCCTGCACCTCGGCCATGGTCGGCGAGATCCGTCGGCGTCGTGCTGTCAATGCAGGTGCTGGTGGCGTCGGCTGCGAGTGGGCAGCACCACGTAGTGGTTGGCGGCTGAAAGGTTGTGAGGGTTGCACATTGTCCGTATCCGGTCGGACAGACCGTCAAGGCCGCGCAGGCCATTCTCCATATTGTGCTTGAGCTGGTCCAGATAAAACCAGCAGTGAGAGGAGAGACAAGGTCAGGTAAGCTTTCGTGAACATAGCGAGTTCCTTTCTGTGGGGGTTGAGATGGTGTCTAGAAAGCTGCTTCTTTCCGCTCTGCCGCAAACCGTGTCTCGCACTTCTCCCACTTGCTCTGTGGACAGTCAGTCTCACGGCAGTCCTTACAGATAGCAGGTTCAGGTGGAATGGGTACAACCACATGCCGCCGCCACCATGCGTGCACAGCATCCCTGACTTTGATGTAGGATTTCTTTACACGCATGTTCTATCTCCTTTGGTTGTTTGGTTCCCAACAGCTGATCAGGCTTGAGCCATCTTCTGGTGCGCGTGAGCCTGCTGGCGGACTTGGTCACCGTAGTGGCCATCCTTGTGCTCGAAGACAACAATGGTGACGCCATTCTGGTGGCGGACCATGACGATCTGCCTGGCTAGGGGGATAGATCAGGTGCCTAGGTCGCCATGACGCTGCCTGTTGGGAATCTGGGAACGCGATTCGGTGAAGGAAAAATGGCG
>OCTA010002213.1_pt1 | contig 17762 bp, 14 predicted proteins | sample 1538991 | NCBI WGS metagenome assembly OCTA01 (sample SAMEA3539302, study PRJEB22396) | soil metagenome | biome: tundra; feature: field; material: soil | place: USA | collected 2010-05 | depth 0.15 m | reverse complement strand
CGGGGGGGCTTCAGGAGGGAAAACCCTAGCACCTAAAACCGCCAAAACTCCCTCCACCCGCGCCTATCCCGCTCGAAGTGTTTCTTCAATATGCAGCCTCCCCACCCGCCAGCGTGTGACAAATAGCGTGAGACTCTCGGACATTTAATGTGACGCGCTTTAGTGGGGGCGCACGCACGTGTTATCACTAGAACTGGAATGGATCGCATCGGGCGATACAAGATCGTGCGGGAGCTGGGGCGCGGGGCCATGGGTGTGGTCTACCACGCCATCGATCCCAATATCGGCCGTCCGGTAGCCATCAAGACCATCAACCTCGGCGGAAAGCCGGAGGAGAGCGAACGGCTGCGCGAGCGCCTGTTTCGCGAGGCGCGGTCGGCGGGCATTCTTTCCCATCCAGGAATCGTCACGATCTACGACGTGGAGCAACAGGGCGACCTGGCCTATATAGCCATGGAATACGTGGATGGTCCCACGCTCGACCAGATCATGGCGCCGAACCAGGCGACGTCGCCCGAGCGGATCTTCAGTGTCCTGGCGCAGGCGGCGGTGGCTCTCGACTACGCCCACCAGAAAGGCATCGTTCACCGCGATATCAAGCCGGCTAACATCATGATCGCCGCCGACGGCACGGCCAAGATCGCGGATTTCGGCATCGCCAAGATTACCGCCTCCGACCAGTTCACCATGACAGGCTCGATCGTCGGCACACCGCACTATATGTCGCCGGAGCAGGTGCAGGGCCAGCCCGTGGACGGGCGCTCGGACCAGTTCTCGCTGGCAGTCATCGCCTTCGAATTGCTTACCGGCGACAAGCCGTACACCGGCGAGCAACTGACCACGGTCGTCTACAAGATCGTGGCGGAAGAGCCAATTTCTCCGCGCCGGCTCAACGCGACCCTCAGCGCCTCAATTGAGGCCGTTCTGCGCACGGGACTGGCGAAAAAGCCGGACGCGCGTTACCGCACCTGCCAGGAAATGGTAGACGCCCTGGAGAAAGCCTGCGCCGCCAGCCCCGGCTGGAAGCCCATGGCGCGGGGCGGCGCCTCGAACGAGCCCACGGCCATGGTTGGCGCCGGACAGGTGGCCAACCTGCCCCCGTCCCGCCGCGCGCGCGGCGAGGAAACCACCGTCACATCGGAACGGTCCAGGAAATCCAAATCGGGGTTCTGGTCGTTTCTAGCCGCTATTCTGGTTGCCGCGGCGGTGCTGGCGCTGATCGGGTGGCAGGCCGACCCCACGCTTCCCCAGAAGGTAGGGGGGATCGCGCAACGAATCCAGGCGTCACTGGGACTTGCGCAAGCTCCGCCCGAACCTGGCGCGCCGGCAAACGAAGCTGCCACGCCAAGTGGGACAGTCCCAGCGCCTGCCCAGCCGCCAACCGGGGCGGTTGACTCGCCTGCCTCACCGGCGGAAGCCAAGCCCAGCCCGATGCCGCCCCCGTCCCTGGCCGAGACCCCGAAGAGCGAGGCGGCGCCGGAGAAACTGCGCCCGCCAACCCGCCCCCTCGCCGGCCCGCAGCCCATCGCCATTGGCAGCAGCCCGGCCGGCGCCACGGCGACGCTCGACGGCCATCCGGATGCGGCCTGTTCCACGCCGTGCTCGCTCTACGCCGCGCCCGGCCGCCACACCGTCTCCGTGGTCCTGCCCGGCTACCAGACGGAACATCGCGACGTGGAGATCGGATCGGCCCCCGTGGAACTCCCGCCCATCGTCTTGCGGGCGCCCGCGGGCACCCTCATGCTCACCACCGTTCCGGAAGGAGCGGCGGTCCTGGTGAACGGAAGCCGGCTGCCGCAGACCACTCCCGCGCAGATCCCGCTTGCCGCCGGCAGCTATCGCATCACGGTCGAGAAGGACGGCAAGGAGGCCACCAGCCCCGTGGAAGTCCGCAACGGAGCCATCAGCTACCTGAAAATTACTCTGGAATAGCGATCACCCTGGTGTAGCGCCGGTGGGGCGGACCTCCCGGTCTGCCTTCTTTAAGCGCTCGCAACTCAACCGATCCCGGCGCCTTCACTCTCAATGAGTCGCGACGGTTTTCTCGCCGCGCCGCCCGGCAACAAGAAGGCAGACCGGGAGGTCCGCCCCACTACCGGCAGAGCGCGGCGGCGCCGGCGATACCGGCATCGGCGCTGTACCGTGCCAGGACGAGCGGGATCTCGTTAGCGCGCGGGTTGATGGCCCATCCAGGCAGGTTCTGCCTCATGCGGTCGAAGAGAGAACTCATCAACTGGGCCACGCCTCCGCCGATCACCATGATCTCTGGATCGAACCAATCGACCACGTTGCCGAGCCAGACGGTCAGCAGGTCGGCAGTCTCCTCAAGGACTTCGGTGGCTAGCGCATCGCCTGCGTGGAAGGCTTCGCCGACGTGCTCGGCCTTGACCTCATTGACCGCGCCGCCAGCCAGTTCCAACACCTTCGTCGCCACGGGAGAGGCGGAAATCTTGGCGCGGGCGCGCAGCGCGATCGCCGGACCGGAGCACAAGATCTCAACGCAGCCGCGCTTGCCGCAGCCGCACTTGGGCCCCTTGTAGTCGATGGTGGTGTGCCCGCCTTCGCCGGCGCTTCCGGTGCGTCCCCAATAGATCTTGCCATCGAAGATAATGCCGGTGCCGATGCCCGTGCCCAGCGTGGCGTAGAACACATTGGAGTGGCCCGCCGCGGCGCCCCAAAGCGCTTCGGCCAGGCCGGCGGCGTTCGCGTCGTTATCGACTTTCGTGGGCGCCCCGAACGCGCGCTCGGTTTCGGCGCCGAGCGGGAAATTGCGCCAGCACGGAACGTTGGGCGGGTTGAGTACCACTCCGGTCCTCGGATCGAGCGGACCCGGCGAGCAGATCCCGATGCCCTTGATGGCCGTACGCGCTTCGGGCGCCAGGGCGAACAGCGCTTCCACGGCGCCCTTGACCGCCGCAAAACCCGTGGCGGCGTCCGCGGTGGCCACCATCGGCACGCGCGCCTTCTGTATGATCTGTCCGGTGGAGTCCACCAGGCCGGCGGCCACTTTGGTACCCCCGACGTCAACGCCAATCGTCATGAGTTCCGGCATATGGTTGTTTCCGACCGTGGATGATAACATCCTTTCGGTAAGCTCCATGCCGGCGGATAGCCGCTACTATGAAATTGAATGTTCGATTGGAAGCAGGACCCGCATCGGCGCTGGAACGCGCTCACTGGAGAGTGGGTGCTGGTCTCGCCGCACCGCACCGAACGGCCCTGGCAGGGCCAGGTGGAGCCCGAAACAGCGGCCGTTCAGCCAGAGTACGACCCGGAGTGCTATCTCTGCCCCGGCAACGCCCGCGCGGGCGGCGCGCGCAATCCTAACTACACCTCGACATTCGTCTTCGACAACGATTTCGCGGCGCTCAAGCCCGGCACGCCCGTGGACCGCTTCGACCGGGACGGCCTGCTGATCGCGGAATCCGAGCCGGGCATCTGCCGGGTGGTGTGCTTTTCGCCTCGGCACAATCTCACGATCGCCGGCATGTACCCGGCGGATCTGCGGCGGGTCGTGGACGCCTGGGTGGAGCAGTACGTCGAGATCGGTTCGAATCCCGCCATCAACTACGTGCAGATCTTCGAAAACCGCGGCGCGATGATGGGCGCGAGCAATCCGCACCCGCATTGCCAGATCTGGTCGGGCCATACGCTGCCGAACGAAGTCTCGAAGGAACAGGCCTGCCAGGCGGCCTGGCGCGAGCGGCGCGGGAACTGCCTGCTTTGCGAATACGCGGAGCTCGAAACCTCCGCGCGCGACCGGCTGGTGGAAGAGAACGAGGACTTTCTGGCGGTGGTTCCGTTCTGGGCCGTATGGCCATTCGAGACGATGGTCGTTTCCCGGCGCCACCTTTCAGGCATCGACGGTCTCTCGGATGGGGAGAGGAATCGACTGGCGGACATTCTGAAACGCGTGACCGCGCGTTACGACCGGCTGTTCGGCGTATCGTTCCCCTACACCATGGGTTTCCACCAGCGGCCCACGGACGGCGCGGAGCACCCCGAGTGGCATCTGCACGCGCATTTCTATCCCCCGCTGCTGCGTTCCGCGACGGTGCGGAAATTCATGGTGGGCTACGAAATGTTGGGCACGCCGCAACGGGACACTACGCCGGAAGCCGCGGCGGAACAACTGCGCGAGTTGTGAAGAAGCTGTCAGCCATCAGCTTTCAGCCATCAGCCAAGCCGGCTCTAGCTGAAAGCCGATGGCTGATAGCTGTTTTCTTACCCCAGCGCCGCCTTGGCGTATTCGAAGGACTTCTTCACCGCGTCGGCCCGGCTCCCGTCTGTCCGGTAGTCGCAGTCGATGTAGGCGCGGATGGGGTACTGCTTGTCCCGGATCAATTGCAGGACCTGCTTCACCGGCGTGTCGCCCTCGCCGAACGGCACGCTGGTGCGGTCCTTCTTGCGGTCCTTGACGTAAATGATGGCGATGGGCTCGGGATGCTCCTGCACGAACCGCAGGACGTCCCAGCCGCCGCCCGTGGCGTCGCCGATGTCGAGACAGATCCGGAACTGCTTGGATAGGGCCACGCCCTCCAGATACTGCTCCGGTCTGGCGATCTGGTCGGGATTGGCGCCATTCATGCTAGGGTTGCCTTGCAGTCCTACCAGCAGGCCGTGCTTTTCGGCGAACGGCGCGATGCGCTTCGCCGCCGCGAGGCCAACCCCCATGGTAATCAGCCTGGCCCCCAAGGCCTTGGCTTGCTCGAACGTCCGGTTGATATCGTCGTCGTTCGGGCCGGGAGTGGCGGTGTAGGAGTAAATGCCGATGCCGGCGGTCTCGAACTTCTTGCGAATGCCCTGGAAGTAATCGAGCGGCACGGACGCCCGCCATTTGGCCAGCTCGCCGCGGGCGCTCGCGCGGTCTTCGGCGCTGGCCTGCGGCGCGCGCGCCCGGTCCGAGAGTTCCCCGGGTTCGATCACAGGCCCGTAAAGCTCGCATTCGCCCAGGCCGGTCTCCACCATGGACTGAACCACGGTGTCGAGGATGCCGGTGCGCGGGCCAGACAACGTAAACACGTAGGTCTGCAACCCGAACTGCACCCCGCGCACTTTCGAGTCGATGTTCGCGAGGGCCGCGGCTAGCGGCGCCGCGCCAAAAACTGTGCGAGCAAAATGACGTCTGGAATACATGAACCCCCTCCCAAAACTTGTGGTCCTGCGGGTCGGGCATGCCCGACCCGATGCCCGAAAAGGACCGCCGCCGGTGGTTTACCGGAAAAGCTGCGGCGTGAACTCCGTCAGATAGTCGCGCCAGTTTCGCCACACATGGCCCTCTTCCGATGCCGTGAACGAGTGCTTGATGTCGTGTTTCTGAAGCGTATCGGCCAGGTTCTGCGAACCCGGGAACAGGCTGTCCGTCTTGCCGCATGCGATATAGAACACCTTCAGCTTTTTGTTCGTGGCGGCGGAATCGGCGAAGAAGTCCTTGTACTGGTCCTCGATGTTCTGCCCCCGCGCGGCCGCGCTGAACGCCCCGATGGCGTGGAACACGTCGAGGTGCGTCATCCCGGTCTGGAGCGCCTGTCCGCCGCCCATGGAAAGTCCCGCGATGGCGCGGTTATCCGCATTGGCGGTAACGCGGTACAACTTCTCGACGTACGGAATCACGTCGTTCAGCAGGTCGTTCTCCCAGGCGTTGCGGTCCGAAGGTTGCTGGCTGGCGCCGAAGTAGACTTCCTGGAGCGGCCGCCCATAGGGCATCACCACGATCATCGGCTTGGCCTTGCCGGCCGCGATCAGGTTGTCCAGGATCATGTTGGCGCGGCCCGCCACCACCCACCCCGCCTCGGTATCGCCCGATCCGTGCAACAGATACAGCGTCGGGTACCGCGCCGTGCCGGATTCATACCCAGGCGGCGTATATACCCAAATGCTGCGCAACGCTCCCACGGATTTCGAATCGTAATAGTTGACGTGAACCGTGCCGTGTGGAACGGGCTGTATGTCGTACGACGCCGGCTTGTCGCCGGGCACTTCGAACATGGACTCGGAGGAGCGGTCCCCCAGCTTGACCATGGGATTTTGCGGGTCTGGCACGCGCACGCCGTCGATGGCGAAGCTGTAGTTGTAGATGGTGGGCTTCAGCGGCCCCACGGTAATGCTCCACACGCCGTCGTCCTTCTTGGTCATGGCTTGATTGCCCTGCACGAAATCGCCGGACAACTCGACGGTCGTCGCTTTGGGCGCGGACAACTGGAACGTCACGGTCTTATCCGGATTGACCACATAAGTGGGTCTTTGGGGCGCGCCGCCCCGTCCCGGAGCCGCCGCCGGCGGCGCCTGAGCCGCCAGAAGCGAACTGAATGCCATTGCGATAGCGCACACGGAGAACTTGCACATGCACAGATTATATACGGGATTGGAGGCCTGAATGATGGGCGGACTGCTCCCCGGTTTCCCGAAGCACCAGGTCTTATTCGTAACGAAGTGCCCGTAGCGGATCGACACGTAATGCTCGTCTGGCCGGCAACAGCGCAGCCACGGCCACGGTTAGGAGGAAGACGGCGATGGCAGCCAGATAGGCAATCGGATCGAGATTGCTAATGCCGTAGAGTCCCCCCCGAAGGAACTCGGACAACGCCGCTGCCGCCCCCACCCCCACGAGCAACCCGGCGGCGACAGGGCGCGAGAATTGGCGCAGAACCAGCGACAGGACCTGCGAAGGCTTCGCGCCTAGCGCCATCCGGATCCCGATCTCCTTGGTGCGTTGCGAAACCGCGTAGGCCACAAGTCCCACGATGCCGAGGCACGCCAGAAGTTGCGCCACGGAGCCTAACAGGCTCACAGCCAGCGCGGCGCTTTCCAAGATTTCGAGCTTCAGGCGAAATCCGGTCCTCAGCAATTGGACCTCCGGAAATGTGTTGGGGTCTATCGCTCTCACCACCGTTACCGCGGATCGAGCGAGGTCTTCGGGTGAGGCCGATGTCTTTGCCAGGACAAACAGCGAAGGCAGATCGGCCGTCTCGATGGGGAGATAGACCTCTACGGAATCCGAATCCTCGAGTTTGGCGGACCGTGCGCTGCCCGCGATTCCAACCACGGTATAACCCTCACCCAACGCGACCTTCTTCCCCAATGCGTCCTGTCCCGGCCATGCGCGGCGGGCCATGGACTCGCCGATGACGATCGCATGTGTCTCGCCGCGCATCAGGTTGCGGCCCCGCAGCAGAGGGATCTTCATCGTCTGAAAGAACTGCGGATCGACGTGATTGATTTGAACGTTCACCTCATGTCCATCGACGCCGAACCCTGCCCCGATCGATATGTTACCCAAAGGGGGAACGAGCGCCAGCGATACCGATTCGACGCCAGGGAGAGCGCGGAGGCGGCTCTGGAGCGTATCGAGATATGCCTGCGCTCTAGCTGGCGAGTAGCCGTACCTGGAGAGCCCGGGGTCAATCGAAACGACCTGTTGGTATTCAAAGCCCGGATGGGTGGACATTGCATGATCCAGCGCCCGGCCCAGAAGTCCCGCTACGATCAGCAATACGCAGCTCGCCGCGACCTGCGCGCCGATCAGCACCTGCCGCGTGACGATTGCGCGATGGCGCTGCCGGCCGGCCTGCAGAGCCGGCATCAGCCCGAATAGGATCGCGGATGCGAATCCAGCGCCGATGGCGAAAACAACGACCCGCCAATCCGGCGCTGGATTGAGCCATGCCGGGCTTCCGGTGAGTACCATCAGGCTCCGCAGGACGACGTAGCCCACCGCCAACCCCGCCATGGATCCCAACAGAGCCAGCAATAGGCTTTCGGTAAACAATTGGCGAATCAGCCGGCCGTTACCGGCCCCCACCGCGACGCGAATGGCGATTTCCCGCTCCCGAGCCGCGCCTCGCGCCAGCAGCAGGCTACCCACATTGCCGCACGCCACGGCAAGAATCAGCAGAGCGAGCGTTCCCACCAAAGCGAAAACAGGATAGATCGGATCCCGTTCTTCCGTTCCCGTTCCCGTCCCGCGCCTGTTACCGATCGTCAGGCTCGTTGCGTAGCCACCCGGCTCAGCGGGAAGGCCTTCCTTTTCCCATATTTCGGTGGGATGCCGCTTGTGCAACTCCGCCGCCAGCGACCTCAGTTCTTCCTCGGCCGCTTTGGGAGTCAGGCCTTGTTGCACCCGGCCCCACATCTGGACGCCACTGCTCTCTACGGAGAAGTCCGTCAACAGGTGGCTGCCATTGGCAAAGTAAGGCTGCTGGGTTATGGGAGCCCACAAAGCCGGCTCTTTCAAACTGAGACCACTGAAGTCACTGGCGGCAACGCCGATCACTGTAGCCGGCTTGCCATTCAGGCGGATGGTTCTGCCGACGACCCGCGGATCGGCGCCGAAATGGCGCTGCCAGAACCCGTGGCCGAGGACAACCACCGGATCCGCGTCTGCAGCTTCGTCGCGGTTAGGATCGAACATCCTTCCGAGCCTCGCTGTGGCGCCGAGTTCGCTCAGGTAATTCGCGGTAACGAAGTTTGCGTCGAGTTGCTTCTCTTCGCCCTCGACCGCAACCTTGGTGAAATTCAGAGCCAATACGGCTGAGAGCGTTCTGGAATATTCGCGGAAGAACGCCATTTCCGGATAGGGCAAGGCGAACGCGTAACTCACGGGAGCACGTCGATGGAATCGCAGCAGCGTGCCTGGATCGCGGACATTCAGCGGCCGTAAGACCATCAAATCGAAGAAGCCGAAGACTGCTACGTTGGCGCCGATACCGATGGCGAGCATCAGTACCGCCACGAGCGTGAAGCCGGGCGACTTTCGCAGCATTCGCGCCGCGTAGCGAACATCCTGGCAGAGGCGGTCGATCCATGTCCAGCCCCAAGCCTCGCGCGCTTCCTCGCGGAGGCGCAACGTGTTGCCGAAGTTCCTCTTGCCTTCGCGGGCGGCCATTTCACGATGAAATACCATGTCGTCAGCCAGTTCCCGATCGAAGCGGCGACGGCTCAGAAGATACCGCAGACGGCGGAAGGATTCGTTCATTGGAGCTCTCTTTCAGGCTGTGCGCAAGACGGACTGAATGGCTTGGTGCACGCGGTGGTAGCCGGACAGTTCGGCTTCGAGCCGCGTGCGGCCACTTGGCGTGAGCCGATAGAAACGGACTTTGCGATTCGTCTCGGAGATGCCCCATTCGGAGGTCGCCCAGCCCTTGAGCAGTATCTTCTGAAGGGCGGGATAGAGCGCTCCTTCCTCCACTTGCAGCACTTCGGACGAGAGGACGTGAATCCGCTGGGCGATCGCGTACCCGTGTAGAGCTCCCGAGCGAAGGACTCGCAGGATCAACAGCGTCAGGGCGCCCGATGGCATCTCTTGTTTAGGCATAGGCACTATAGGGGTATCATAGCGATGCCTGACCGTGGGTGTCAAGAGCAAGGTTTAAAAAGGGTACGAAACCCCACGCAAGGCCACTGAGTTTAGGGGTTGCGTAGCCTATCCACGAAACTTCTCCACACGGCAGCACTTGCCTTATGGACGGCAGGAATTGCACTTTCGTGCGGGGCGCCTCGAGATTCTAGCCATTGTTCACACGCATTTCTGCTTTGGTCCCCAATCTGCTCTATAGAAGACCCAATGAAGAAACGGATGTAGAAGACTGACAACTCTGCAACCGCGCTTGGCTCTTGCGGGGCATTCGAAATGAAGCATCACCGAGGAGTCCGCAAAGTGAATGATTTCGTAGTCCGTCCAATTTCTATATAATCTGAAAGAAGGAGACATTATGCCACAAACAATAGACGCTAAAGGACAGTGGATGCAGCGTGTTCTGGCGGCAGACACTCTTGCAGGCGATAAGGTCGTCAACCGTCAAAAGGAGGATCTCGGAACAATCGAACATTTGATGATCGACCTGGAGAATGGCCGCATCGCTTACGCGGTTCTTTCGTTCGGGGGGTTCCTGGGTATGGGTGATAAATTGTTTGCCATCCCCTGGAGTTCCCTCGCGGTAGACACCGTTGAAAGACAGTTCATCCTGGACGTCGATAAAAAGTCGCTCGAGCGCGCTCCCGGTTTCGACAAGGATCACTGGCCGAACATGGCTGACCGCACCTGGGGCGCCGAGGTTGCCACCTATTACGGCGCCAAGCCCTATTGGACCTAGAGTCTGGGCTACGGCGGGCCGGGGCGGGTGACGAATCCCCCGCCCCTTGCCGATTCGCGCACCCGTACCGGCTCGATCTAGACGCGGGACGCTGGCCCTTTCGCTTGAGTCGCCGCCCGAGGGCGGCGGCTCAAGCCACCAAATGCCCGTTTACGCGTGACGGGCGACAGATCAGAAGGTACGAAAGAGGTTTCCATGTTTCTAACGCTGTTCGTTATCTTGCTTGTTTTGTGGCTGCTGGGATTTTTAGCGTTCCACGTTGCCGGTGGGCTGATTCACCTTCTGTTAATCCTAGCGGTGATTTCATTGGTGGCGCACTTCTTCAGGGGTCGTAGCGCGACCTGAAGGCAGGGCCACATTTGGCCGTTCGGGAAAAGGGGCCAGACGCGTTTTTTTTTGAGAACTGGACTGAACCCCGTGGCTGAGACACAGAAATTAGGGGAAAAGGGACAGTTGCGACCTCAAAACCCGGACGGCTTGATCCAGAAGCTCTCCTGCCACGTCTGCCCGGGCGGGATGTACTGCAACTCCTTGTAAACGCCCTTCTGCGCGAGGTTCATCGCGTCGGTGATGCCGGCCATCGGCTCGAAGCAGATGAAGTTCTGCGACGGCCCGGCCGGGAACCAGACTACCGCCGCTTTGTAATTCGGACCGAACGATACTTCGATCTTCTCGGACTTGCCTTGGACCCACATTGTGGCTCTGCCGTTGGCGTCGCGGATGAGGTCGCTGAAAAGATCGTCGAGCTTCAGGCCTTTCAGCGAGCCGCCTTGCGGCTGTTGAGGCAGAAACTTCCCGATCGGCTCCGTCTCCCCCGTGGGAATGTTCTGATTGGCGAGCCAGTAGGTGCGCGCGCCGATGCTGAAAGTCCAGTCGTCGCGCGGCGCGTCGTTGACCTGAAAATACGGGTGGAATCCGAGCGCCACCGGCATGGGCGCGGTGCTCAGGTTGTTCAGCTTGACCGTGACTTCCAGAGTCCCGTTCTGGAGGCGATGGGTCATTTCGATGGTGTGGGCAAACGGAAACTGAGCCATCCAGTCGGGGTAGCGGTAGAACTCCAGCCGGCTGGTGACCCAAGCGGCGTTTTGATCGGCTTTGGCCTCCACCACCTCCCATTGCGACGCGGTGCTCACCAGTCCATGGATCGGAATCGGGCCGCGGACGTTGCCCAGACCCAAGTTGAACGGATACTTCTTCCCGTTGGCGTAGAACGCCGTTTCATCCAGGCGATTGGCCCAGGGCTCCAGGAAGGGAATGCCGCTAAACGACCCCCTGCTCTTGAATTCCGCCGCGGAAGCGAAAGGGAACTGCAGCACGTTCTTGCCCTTTACCGTCATCTGGAAGGCGTTGTTGCCGCGAGAAGGCATTACCGAAACGACGGTTTGGCGCGCGCCGTCCTCCAGACGAATGACATCGCCATCCTGGTGAACCGAGTACTGCCCGAAAGCGGGCCAGACCAGCACGCACAGAAAGCCAACGAGCCTCATGGCTCCCGATTCTAGCAGAACGGCCCGCAGCGTGATATAACTTGTCTCCGGAGGTACTCATGGCCCAGGTGACAAGACGCGACTTTTTGAGAACCAGCCTGGCCGGGACGCTGCTGGCCGGGACCGGCGGCGTAACCGCGTGGGCGCAGAAGAAATCCGCCACCGATTGGGTGACGCTCGGCAACTCGGGTGTCAAGGTGACCCGTTTGGCCTTTGGCACCGGGACGTTTAGCGGAAAGGTGCAGCGCGAACTTGGCCAGGACGAGTTCACCCGCCTGGTCCGCTACGCCTACGACCACGGCATCCGCTTCTTCGAGACGGCGGAGGGTTACAGGGGCATGCCGCAGATGCTGGCCACCGCGCTGAAAGGCATTCCCCGCGATTCCTACCGCCTGATGACGAAGTTCGGGGCGTCCGCCAACACCGACACTCAGGCGAAGATCGACGGCTTCCGCAGGGACCTCAATTCCGAATACATCGACATCCTGCTGATGCACTGCCTGCGCAGCCCGCAATGGCCGGACCAGACCAAAGCCGTTCAGGATGGGCTGTCGGAGGCCAAGTCGAAGAAGATCATCCTGGCGCACGGCGCGTCGGTTCACGGCCTGCAGGGGCTCTCCGCATTCCCCGGCAACAAGTGGCTGGACGTGGCCCTGCTGCGCGTGAACCACGCTGGCGTCCGGATGGACACACCGGATCTGGGCGATACCGACGCGCTCGGCGACGTGGACCAGGTAGTCTCGCAGGCGAAAAAGATCCACGCCCAGGGGACCGGAGTTCTGGGAATGAAGCTGGTGGGCGAGGGCCAGTTCACCAAGACGGAACAGCGCGAGGCCGCCATGAACTTCGTCATGAAGCTCGGGGCCGTGGACGCCGTCACGATCGGCTACAAGAGCACCGCCGAGATTGACGAAGCGATGGAGCGGATGGGGCGGGCGCTGAACGGATAGGGGGCCGGCAGCTAACGGTCGCGGCGCCGGCTGCGAGTAGGGCGGGCGCCCCGCCCGCAGCCCGGTCCTCAATTGCACTCTGCGACAAGCGGGCCCGCGAGTTCTTTGAGGAAAAAGAGCCGTCCCGGCAGGGTGGGCATGAAGCTGCTTGGAACCCAGCGATCGGGGCCGTACCGCAGGGTAACCCAAAGGCTCATTCCTTGCCATTGCATGCCTCGCCCCAGCGCGCCGTCAGCGCCGCCGATGATTCGGTCGGCATTCAAGAACAGGCCGGGCCCGATCGTGTTGGCCCGGGCAGGCACCAGGGTGGTACGGCTCTTGAAGCTGGTAACGGCGTTCTGTTCGACGGTCAGCGGGTGCAGCTTGGCGCCCAACCGGTAAGGCTGCTGCTTCCACTCCTCGTCGGTTGTGTACTCCGCGGCGAAATGCGGCTCCCAGAATGCGATGTGGAAGACTCGGCCGATGCCGAAGACGACGTGCAGCTCCGCGCCCTCGGCCTTCAGCTTCCGGATGGCCTCGGGGTAAGTGGGCAACATCTCACGCGTGGCGAAGCGCCGCTGAGCAGGCGGTACAGTGAGGTGTCCCAGAGGTCCATAAAACGCCGTCTCCATCGCTAAGCAGAATGCCGCCGGGTCTCCGGGAGGCAACGTGTTCCCGTCAGCGTCGCTCCATTCGTCCATGTTGAATCCCCAGACGTGGTCGCAGCTCACGCCCCACTCCCTGAGGAAATACACGGCCCAGCGGTACATACCCATGGGACCCACGGGAAGGATCAGGGCGAGTTTCCGCCCGGCGTCCCGGACGCGGCGGATCTGCGTGGCAATTTCGTGCCCCAGCATCACGTCGAAGTCGGCGAGCGTGGAGCACGGTACCGGTTGGAACTCCCGATGCCACCAGGGTTGCCGGTCCAGAATTGTCTCTGGCGGATTCGCGCAGCAGTTGTCGATCTTCCGGAGATCCCATCCCGCTGGGAAGAAGCCTTCGAGGAGCGAGTCCCGCATCGTGCTTGTCAGGTCGATATTCATGTTCGGTCCAATGTTTGAATGCGCCCCATGCGCTTGAACTGGAAGCGGCGCTCCAGGATCCGGCCAGGAAACTCTTCGCCTTGGCGCCGCGCCCGTGGTCCGACGCCGTTCGGGAGTCCCCATAGACCTGCAACGCAACGCGCGACAGTTCTCGCTTCCTGTATACCATCTGGCGGCAGTCAAGAGCACAAGGCCGCCGTGCCGGTGGTCAGGCCTTGCTCTGCCGCTCGTAGAAGCTGGCCGTGAATTCGCGGAGAGAGCGCGGCGCCTTGGCGTCTCCCAGTTTCTTCAGCAAGCTCTGCTGGTCGGCCGGGCTTCGGTCCTGGCCAAGCTTGAACTTACCTTCAAGCAGTTCAATCTCCAGCTCGAAGCCAATGATGCCGCTCATCATGTTGTTCTTATAACTTTCGTCGATTCCGGCGAAGTCGTAGCTCGTACCCTCATAGCTCTCGAACTTGGCGGTCAACTTCGAAAGCAGCTCGTTCAGTTCCTTGCCTTCCACAGGCCGCAGCTTTCCGGCCGCATGGACCACGGCGAAGTTCCAGGTCGGCGCCACGTTTTCGGTCTTTGCGTACCAGGTTGGCGAAATGTATCCGTGCGGTCCACGGAAAACAACGACCCCGGTTTGCCCGCCGCGGAAAGCCTCGCTCTGCGGATTCTGGCGCGAGATGTGGCCGTGAATGGTTCCATAGGCGCCTGCGGCCCGGTCGAGCCAAACCGGAATGTGAGTGATACGCAGCGAGGGCGAGACCGTCACCAGATCGACGAACGCGAATTCCTCCATGAAATCGTGGAGGAACCGGCGGTCTTCCATCCGTTGCGGTTTGGGAATGTAGAGCGATTCGGCGGTGGTTCCGGTTGTGTGGGTCTGCGCCCTCGCCTCAACGCTCGCCACGGCGAGTCCGGCGAGGAGATCGCGGCGGTTCATAGCTGGCTCCTTGTGCGGCATCGGGGGATCGATTCATTGTCGCTCATGAGAAACGCCGCCGCGCTAACCGCGCCAGTTCACGCCCACGTTCAACTTCCTCTTGGCGTATTCCAGGCTCCGCTCCAGGTCGAGACGCTGTTGTTCTTTCAGCGCCTCGCTCATGACCGGCGGGTGTTGTCCCGCCACGTCTTCGATCACCATCGCTCCCATGTAGGGATGGCCCGCCTTGGCCAGCGCGACGAAGCGCGCGAACTCCGAGGCCAGCGCCTTGGGGAATGCCTTCCAGAAATCCTGCTCCAGGTAAGGGATCACGCGCGGCGGGCGGCCTGTGATGACTTCCAGTTGCATCGACGCTTGCGGACACCATTTTCGGAACTGCTCGACGAAGCGGACGAAGTCGATCTGGCCATCGCCCAGCGCCACCCATTGTCCGGCCGCCCCGCGCGGATGCTCGAACAGCACCGAATCCCGCACGTGCGTCGTGACCACGTAAGGCGCCAGCACCTCCAGGGTCACCAGCGGGTCCTCTACCACCCACAGGGGGTTGCCGGTATCCAGGGTGGAGCCCACGAAATCCTTGCCGGATTCTTCGATCACGGTCCTCACTTCGCGCGCCTGCATGTCGCCATCGTGGTTTTCGATCGCGATCTTCACTCCCAGATCGAGAGCTTCGGAGCGCACGGAACGGAACACCTGAATCGTGTTCGCCATGTGCGCTTCGATGCCGGGCTCCCCGATCCGGTCGGGGCCGCTGCCTAGGTAGCAGCGCATCGATTTCGCGCCCACGGCTTTCGCCACGCGAAGCCCTTGCAGCACGCGGTCGCGCGCCGGCGGCCCGTTCTGCGCAAACGCATGGCTCGAAGGGCAGATGCATCCGGTGCCGCCATCGATCTGGATGCGCAGCCGGTCCGCCTGATCTTTCACGGTTTGCAGGTATGCCGGGTCGAGGCTCTCATAGTCGCCCAGGCTGGAGATCTGTATGGTGTCGAGCTTGAGACCGGCGGCGTAACTCAGAAGCTGGGAAGCCTTCCACCCGAAGGCGCGCAGCGAGTAAGTGTCGAACCCGAGCTTGATGGGCACTTCACCAGCGGCGGGTGGCGGCGCAGCCATAGCCGTGGCGGCAACCGCTCCGGGAATAGTCTGAAGGAACGAACGGCGAAGCATGCTGCTACTGTATCGCAAACGCCGCCCGCCGGATTGCGAGGGGGCTTGGCATAACCTGAAATCGCGGCCGAACGCCAATTGTGCGTGCGAATCTAGTGTCATGAGTTGGAAGTTCGCCACATAAGTCGTTGTGGGGCGGACGCCCTCGTCCGCGCCGGACCCCCTGGTCCGGCTCTCCTCGGACCCTATTCGAATGCCCGAAAAACAAGGCCGACGAGGGCGTCGGCCGCGGTCCAGGGGGACCGCCCCACAATGCGAACTTACTCAATGAACTTCCAACTCAGGACACTAGAATCTCTCTTTAGCGGATCAGAAACTTCTCCCAGAAAGCGGAACGAGCCGCGGTGCTTGCGGCCGGTACCGGCGCGTTCTTGTCACCCACCTGCATGATTTCGTGTTTGTCGCCGATGGGGGGCCAGGCGGGGAGACCCGGTCCGTTCGGGTCGCCGGTCCTGGTGAAGTTGGCCCAATAGGACGACGCCATGTCGGCGGCATTGCGATCGGCGTCGGCGAACGGGCGATCGGACATGTCCAGCGTGTTCAATACGTAGGGGACCTCGGCGCTGTGAAAGGCGCCCAGGCGCTCGGAGTTGGGGCCGGGCAGGGTGTGGTCCCAGAGGTAAATGAACGCCTTCGTGCGCGAGGCTTTGTTACGCTGCTTCGCCCAGAGATACATGCCGGACAGGGCGCGGTCGCGGGCGATTTGGGCGCGGGCGGCGGCGACGTCCTGGTCGGAGGCGGCGGGGTAGAGTTTGAGGAACTCTTCCGCGAGATCGCCGTACTGCTGGCGGGCTTGCGCCTGATAGGCTTCGAGCGTCGCGGCGGGACCCTGACGGCCGCCGCCCATTCCCCCGCCAGCGGCGGTTTCGCCGAGGTTGCAGCCCGCCAGCACGGGAACGTCGTTGTGCTTGCGCTGGGCGACAGCCTGCATCTCCTCGAGCGGCAGGAAGTAGCCGTCGATGATCGGCGCGGAGGAGAAGGACGAGCCGGCGCCGCGGCCTCCGGTGGGCGGCGCAGCCGCAGCGGCGGGCGGCGCGGGGGCGGGCGCGGTGAGTTGCTGCCAGGTGAGCGCGCGCAATTCGGCGATGGAGTGCGCGCCCTTGGATTCGGCGAACCTCACGCCGGCCGCTTCTGCCTCCGCCAGAGTGCGGTGGGCCATCACGGGGCCCCCGGCGGCTCCGCCGATTCCGGTGTTCCCGCTTTGCATGATGCCGCCGTGGATGAGGCCCTTCGCGAGCGGTGACGCGATGAGGTCGTGAACGGACATGGCCCCGGCGGACTGTCCGGCGATGGTGACGCGGGCGGGGTCGCCACCGAATGCCGCGATGTTGGCGCGCACCCATTGCAGCGCCGCCACCTGGTCGAGCGCCCCATAGTTGCCCGAAGCGTTGTGGCCCGATTCCTTGGTGAGCTCGGGATGCGCCAGGTAACCGAGCGCGCCCACGCGGTAATTGAAGTTGACGGTCACCAGGCCCTTCTTGGCCAGTCCTGCGCCATCGTAAACGGGCACGGCGCCCGATCCTTCGTTGAAGCCGCCGCCGTAAATGTAGACGAACACGGGCAGCTTATCGCCGGTGGATTTGGCGGGAGTCCACACGTTCAGGTAAAGGCAATCTTCGCCGACCTCGGTGTGGGTCATAAACTCATAAGTCCACTGGCCGTTCTCCTGGACGATTCTCTGCATGCAGCTTGGCGAGAAGTGGTCTGCCTTGCGAACGCCCTGCCAGGGCACCACCGGCTGGGGAGCGCGCCAGCGCAGATCCCCTACCGGCGGGGCCGCGAAGGGAATGCCTTTGAACGCGACGATGGATGGGTCTTTGCCGGGCACGCCGGAGACCTGCCCGCCGGTGACCTTCACGGGCTGGTGGATCGCGGCGCCGGCCGGCACACACGTCAGGAAACAAAGGATGGCAGCGGGCAGTTTTCGCATAGTCGGGATCGCGTGAATCGAGATCGAGCACATGGTCTGATACGGATTATAAGCCCCGGCGCCCTGTAGCGCCGCCGGTCTCTGCCGGCGGTGGTTTGAAGCCCGGTGAAAGACCAGCGGCGCTACGGCATTGCGCACCTCACCTTGATTGACCTGCCTCTGGCGTTCGCGGCGTTGACGGTCAATC
>OCTA010002212.1_pt1 | contig 17764 bp, 14 predicted proteins | sample 1538991 | NCBI WGS metagenome assembly OCTA01 (sample SAMEA3539302, study PRJEB22396) | soil metagenome | biome: tundra; feature: field; material: soil | place: USA | collected 2010-05 | depth 0.15 m | reverse complement strand
CGTTACCCGCCGAAGCCGCACCAGCGGCGTGTTCCCGATCAGCTGCGTGACGTCCTCGGCAATCCTCATCGGCTTGCCCCTTCCAGCGGTCGGCCGGCACTTGCTGCGCCATCAGCAGGAGGCCGGTGAGTCCTGCCAAGGACAAACGCTTCCCCGCCATATGGACGGCTGGTCAGTGCCCAAGGCCTCGTATTTCCGTTAAAACCCATCATAAACAGCGACTTTGCGCCTGGCCAGCGTGCGGGACAGCGAGCCAGCAGGTTGCGCCAGGCCGGCGGTGCGGCAGCCGCGGCTGCACCCGCCGGGATCAGCCGACCTCAAGCGCGACGTCGATGTTGCCCCGCGTGGCGTTCGAGTAAGGACAAGCCTCGTGCGCGGCCTCGGTCAGCGACCGCACCGTTTCGGGATCCGCGCCGGGGATAGAGACCCGCAACGCGACCGCAAGCCCGTACCCGCCACCCTGGATGGTGCCGATAGTGACATCGGCATCGACCAGTGAGTCGCTGGTGTCCACGCCCTTGCGGCGGCCCACGACGCCCAGGGCGCTCTGGAAGCAGGCGGCGTAGCCTGCCGCAAAGAGCTGCTCGGGATTGGTGGCGCCGCCCGGGCCGCCCATCTCCTTGGGTGGCTGAAGGTTCACGTCGAGGATGCCGTCATCCGAGACGGCGTGGCCCGCCCGGCCCCCCGTCGCGGTCGCTCTCGCTGTGTAGAGGGGCTTGATGAGCGGCGTAGACACAATTACTCCCGGTGATCGGCCTGCACGTGACCATGCTTCCCGAGCAACCCCGCCGGGCGTCGCGGCATTCCTCAGACGGGCCGCTCGGGGGCAGCAGCGAGCACGTCGGGATGCACCCGGCGGTAATGCTCGGTCAGGACCGCACTGGCCTGGCCGGGCCTGCAGGCAATGGAACTCCCGCAGATCTGGCAGCGGATGACCGGAAGATGGGTGACGGTCACGGGGAAGCGATAAGAATTCGATCTGCTCATTTGCTTCTATGATGCCAGACCCGCCGACCTGTAGGTCCCGGTGGCTCGCTCACAGCCCGAGCAGCCGGGCCGCGTTCTGGTAGCAGACCGCGCGGAGCCATTCGGGGCCAAGATCCAGGCGCGCCAGCGCCTGCAACTGGTGCAGGTAGGAATAAGGGATATTGGGAAAGTCGCTGCCCAGCAGGATGCGGTCGGCTGCCGCCGCCAGCCGGGGCCGCATGGCCGGCGGGAACGGCGCCAGCCGGTCAAGGAAATCAGTGAATGCCATCGTGGTGTCGAGGTGCACCCGCGGATACCGCTCCGCGAGGTCGAGGAACTCGCCATACTCGGGCGCACCCAGGTGAGCGATGATCGTGGTCAGCGCCGGATGCCGGGCTAGCACCCCGGACACCGGACCCGGGCCGGTATACGGCCCCGGCGTTGGCCCCGAGCCGCAGTGCACAATCACCGGGACCCGCGCTTCGGCGAGCAGTCCCCATACCGGGACCAGTAGGTCATCGTTGGGGTCATAGCCGCCTACCTGCAAGTGAGCCTTGAATAGGCGAGCTCCGGCGTCGATTGCCTTCGCCACGTAGGCGTCAGCTCCTGCCTCGGGAAAGAATGTCGCGCTGTGCAGGGCGTCTGGCGTCCGGGTCGCGAACTCAGCCGCCCACGAATTTAGCCAGGAAGCCATGCCAGGTTTATGCGGATAGAGCAGTGCGCTGAATCTGCGCACGCCAAATGCGCGCAACAGCGCTATCCGGTCCTCCTCCGCCTGCCGGTAGGCGATCGGCCATGGCTGCCCGACCGCTGCGTGCCCGTCCTCGAAGAATGCCCAGACCTTGGTCAGCACGTTGGGCGGCATGAAGTGGGTGTGCACATCGACAAGACCGGGCAGCCCGAGTTCCCGCCAGAACGCGGTGACCGCGCTGACCTCCGCCGGCGTGCCGGGCCCGGCAGGCGCCGCAGCGGGCCGGGAGACACCCAGGGTCAGTAGCTTCATCGCTCCTCCTGGTGGCGGACAGCCGCCGATCAGGACCGGAGCAGGTAAGCGATGACATCAGCGGCACCGAAATCGATGCCCGCTGTTGCCACAAGGCCCGGCAGGAAGTCAAGATCCTGGCCGAGAGTGACCAGCGCTGGCTCGGCAGCTCCGTCAGCGCGGCGCTGCGCCAGGCCGATCGTCGCCACCAGCCCGTTACAGAGGCATCGCCGGCCTGCCGTGTCCTGCGGCGCGCCGCCCTTGCGCAGATAGACCTCTACCGGCTCGGCCGGGCAGCGGTAGCCGACCCGACCGTCGGCACGCTGGTAAGGGACCCGCAGGTATCCCAGGTCACACAGCCGGCTCCGGGCCGCGTAGACCTCGTCGTCGGCCAGGGTCCCGGACAGCTGCGCTACCTTGAAGGGGAATCCGGCTGGTGAGGTGTACGGCTCGTTGCGGACCACCAGCTCGCCAGCAAGAGCCTGCTCGAGCAGCCGGGCTCGCAGATCAGCGCGGATTCCGGAGTCACGGCACAGCGCGAAGGCGGTGCCGACCTGGATGCCGGCCGCTCCTGCCGATCTCGCCATAGCCAGCCGCCCGGCTTCAGCCTGGCCGCCGGCCAGCCAGAAAGGCAGCCCCAGCGCCGCCACCTTGGTCAGGTCGATCTCATCCCGTGGTCCGTACACCGGCTCGTTGCCTGCGTCGAGCCGTAGCCGTCCCCGTGGCGGCGCGCTGTGGCCGCCCGCAGCCGGGCCTTCCAGCACGAAACCGTCCGGGGCGGAAGCTGGGGTCCGGGTCAGGTACGCCGTCAGAACCGCGGAGGACACAATCGCCAGGAACTGCGGCCGGGCCAGCATCGCCGGGGCGCCGTCGAATAGCGCTCCCGGGTCGAGCCGGATCACATGGCGTATCCCGGCGGGCGCGCCAGCGACCGCCACTGTCAGCTCCGCGGGTTCCGCCGCCGCCAGCGAGTTGAGCAGCGCCGGGATCTCGACGGGGATGCCAGCGCCCATCAGCACGTAGTCCACGCCGGCGAGCATTGCCCCGTACAGCGCCGCCGGCGTGGCCAGCTGGACCTTCTCCAGGTAGTTGATGCCAACCAGCCCGCCGTGGCCCTCCTTCGCCAGGTGCACCTCCGCGAAGTTGCCTGCCACGGCGAGTTCGGTGCCGGCCATGTTCGGACGCAGCCCGAGCCGGGGCACCGGCCGGAACGGCTGGCCGCCTTTGATCCCGCCCGGCACGTAGTAACGACCGATGATTCGTTCGGCCACGCCGGCGAGTGGCAGGTCGGCCAACGCCCGGCGGACGTCGCCGCCGGGGTCTCCGCACTGCAGCCGGCGGGCCAGGACAGCGTCGAGTGCCACGCCGGACACGACCCCAAGCTGGCCGGCTGCGGCGACCGCCCTGGCCAGCTGCCAGCCCGAGACCCCGACGCCCATACCACCCTGGATCAGGCCAGGCAGGTGCCCGCCCCGCGGCTGTCCCGGCACCGCTCCGTCCGCCACCGCCCCGGCTGCCTGGTGGCCGTCGTCAGATCGCTGTTCCCCGGACATGAGCGCCCCTTCCGTCGCGAGGCTGATACAGGCAGGCCGGATCTGTACCGAGCGGATCACCGCTGGCGGCGTAGGCGCGGGCGCGTGAGCCGCCGCAGAGATCGGCGTACTCACACTGGCCGCACCGGCCGGTGAACTCCGCAGCGCGGATTGCCCGCAGGATCGGGTGATTCCGGTAGATCTCATGCAGCGGGAGGCTGCGGACATTGCCGACGCCTAGCGGCAGGAAGCCGGCCGGGTAGACCTCGCCATCGTGGGCCACGAAAAGAATGCCCTTGCCGTCGCGTGTCGGGGCGGTATGCGCGCTGGGCGGCCTGGCGGCGGGGCCGAGCAGATGGTCGAGACGCTGCGACAGCAGGTGATAGAGCACACTGTCCGGCTCCGGACCACCGGCCCGCCGGACCGCGACGACACGGCGGAAGAACGGAGCCTCCACAGTTCGGACGACGAACCCATGCCGCGACGCGTCGTAGAGAAAGTGGCACACGTCTTCGTGCTGCGCGGGAGATATGGCACCGGTCGTCACGCCACGGCCCACGTGGACAAGGAAGAAGACCTCCCACATATGGGTTCCGGTCTGCGCGAGCAGAGCCGCGATGTCGGCGAGTTCCGTCACGTTGCCGCGCATCACTGTGGTGTTGACTTGCACGGTCACGCCCGCCGCCACGAAGGAGCGGATCGCCTGGACGGTCATGTCAAAGTGGCCGGCGATGCCGCGCACGCCGTCATGGGTCGCGGCGCAGGCACCATCCAGGCTCACCGACACGGCCCTGGCACCGCAGCCGGCGATCTGGCCGATCATGTCAGAGGTGAGCAGCGGGGAAACCGACGGCGACAGGCAAACGGGCAGGCCCAGCGAGACCGCATGATCGACCAGAGCGAACAGATCGGGCCTGAGCAGGCAATCGCCGCCAGTGAGGACCAGGATCGGATATGGCCGGCCGAACGCGGCGACCTGCTCGATCAAGCTGCGGCCCGCTGCGTGGCTCAGCTCCCCCGGGGGCGCCTGGGTGCTGGCCGAAGCGCGGCAGTGGCGGCAGGCGAGCAGGCAGGCGCGGGTGGTTTCCCAGAAAACGAGCATCGGCCGCTGGCCGAAGTCGACCGCCCGGCGAGTGTTCACCGCAGCCTGAAGGCTCGGCTCCATAGTGGCCTCCCGCTCTCGTCCGCGCGCCAGCGTGGCCAGCCTCATACGCCCCGGCCATCGGGCACAGGGCCCTTGGTCCTGCCGTCGGGAGCGAAGGGCATACGCCCGTCCTGGCCAGGCCGATCAGGCTGCTAAAGTACATGCATGCGCATGCATCTAATTGCCTGGCACCCCCCCGCCGGGAGCCCCCGCGCCGCCGGAAGCCGCAAGACGGTGCGCAGAGGCCGCCGTGCCGGTCGCTGAGACCCGCCCGCCGAACCCGCGAGATCCGCGGGGCGAGGCCCTGGTGACCGAACTGAAATGGGTGCACGACATGATCAGGCAGGACCTTCGGACGGTCCGCCAGATGGCCGCAGACGTGGCAGCCGGGCGTCCGGCGCAGGAGGTGCAGGCCACCGTCCGGGCGCTGGCAGCCGGCAGCCCGCTCTGGCAACTGAAGATCAACTGCCTGCAGTACTGCCGTTTCGTCCACTCCCATCACCACACCGAGTCCATCGCGCTCTTCCCCGGGCTGCGGCGGTCGAATCCGTCGCTCAACCCGGTGGTGGACAAGCTGGAGGCCGATCATCTCAGCATCTCCGGGCAGCTCGACGACGTCGCCGTGGCGGCGCAGGCACTTGGCGACGGACCGGATCCCGCCAGGCGGGAGCGGCTCGCCAGGGCGCTGCAGCGGCTGAGCGAGGATCTGCAGGCACACCTGCAGTATGAGGAGGAACAGATCTCCGACACGCTGCGGACCTGGTCACGCTGGCCGATGTGGTGATGCAGGAAACGCCGGAGCGCCCCGGCCCGCCGCTCCCCGCCCCCGCGGCGGACGACGGCGGCGAATACGCGTGCGCCCGGGCGTGGGCAGCGCTGACCGCGGCCCACGCCCGGGTAGCCGAGCAGCTGAGCACCGCGCTAGCCCTGGCCTGCAGCCTCAGCATCAACGACTTCGAGATCCTGCTCCGGCTTGATCACGGGCCGCGGCCCGGCACGCGCCTCGGTGCGCTGATCCCGGCTGTGCAGCTGACTCAGCCTTCGCTGAGCCGCGCAGTGGCCCGGCTGGGGCGGCGCGGCTGGCTATCTCGCGCGGGCGCCGCCGATGACCGGCGCGGAGTGCTTGTCGCCATCACCCCAGCGGGCCAGGAAGTGCTCGGCCGGGCTGTCGGCGTGCACGCGCAGACGATCCGCGAGTTCCTGCTCGATCCGCTCACGCCGCGGGAACAGGATCTGCTTGCCCGCGCACTCACCCGCATTGGCGCGAACCGACCCTGACCGCGCGGTGCCCGCCGCAGCGCCGGACAGGCCCGCGGGGCCCTCAGCGAGGCCATCGGCATCATCCGCGCCAGCTGGCCCGGCGAGCCGTTCAGCTACCGGGGCTCCTACTACGAGCTGCCCAGCGTGCAGCCGGGCCCGCGCCCGGCCCATCAGGTCGGCTTGCGGCTCGGCGTCGTCGGGCCCAGGCCCCGCGGAGCTAGTCGGCGCCAAGGCTGGAACCGCGTCCCGCCGCAGCTCTGAGGTACACCAGCCGGTCCGGTGCCGTGATCAGCGCGGTGAGCAGGTACGGCGCGAGCACATTGATCGCGAACACGTGCGACAGGCCGTCGGCGGTCTCGATGCGCCGCGGCTCGCGATAGCCGATCCCGGTGTTGGCGGACCGGGCCGCGCTGAACGTCGCCACCGCGAGGACGGGCGTCCCCACGGCAGCCGCCAGCGAGGCGATCGTTGCAGCGGCCACGAAAATCCCTCTTCGCGATGGAATGACTTGCCGGTGCGCCGACGTTACGTTGTATAGTGCAGCCAGGCGATGCCTCCCCCTAATCGCGGCAGGGTGCATCCCCGGAAGGTTCTCAGGGCTCCGTCCCCCGGACAAGGCCGGGCTCGGACGTGGAGCGGTTATCAAAGTGCCGACCTGACTCCAGCGGTGATTGCTTCTTGGCTGCCGTCGGGGTGCGAACTCTCGTTATACAGGCTTGTCGCTTTTCCTGGCGTGCCGCCCTGTCTGTATTTCCTGCCGTCGCGCTTTCCCCAGCGTGCCCGCACACGCGGTTTCGCCTCTCCCAGAACTGCACAGTACGCAAAATTCCAGGAAGGAATTCTGTATGACAACCACTACCAAACAGCGCCCGGCGCGGCAGGCCGCGCAGCGGCTGCTCTTCCCGCCGATATGGCGCAGGACAGCCCGCCGGTCCCGGTGTCCGGCATCCTTGACGTCAGCGACGGCAAGGCGATCATCCGGGCCTCCGGCTACCAGCGCGGCCCAGCCGACGTCCACCTTCAGGTCGCTGATATCCGCCAGTACGGCCTGCGCGCAGGCGATGCCGTGGCGGGCACCGCCCGGCTACTGCGCCGGGGCAGCGCACACGAGCAACGCGGCACGCTGGCCGGTCTCGACACCGTCAACGGCCTGGAGCCAGGCCTCGCGGTGCAGCGCCCCGACTTCGGCGCACTGACGCCCATCTACCCGCAGCAGCGCCTTCGCCTCGAGTCGGCGGGGGGCTCGCCGACGGCACGGATCATCGACCTGGTGAGCCCGATCGGCAAGGGCCAGCGCGGCCTCATCGTGTCGCCGCCGAAGGCAGGCAAGACGATGGTGCTGCAGGCGATCGCGGCGGCGGTCGCCGCCAACCACCCCGAGGTGCACCTGATGGTCGTGCTGGTCGGCGAGCGGCCTGAGGAGGTCACCGACCTGCGGCGGTCGGTGCACGGCGAGGTCATCTCCGCCACCTTCGATCAGCCCGCGGCCGAGCACATCCGGCTGGCCGAACTGGCCATCGAACGGGCCAAGCGCCTGGTCGAGCTAGGCCGCGACGTGGTCGTACTCCTCGACTCGATCACCAGGCTCGGCCGCGCCTACAACATCGCCGCGCCACCGAGCAGCCGCATCCTAGCCGGAGGGGTTGCGGTGAGCGCCCTCTACCCGCCCCGCAAATTCCTCGGCGCCGCACGGAATATCGAGGACGGCGGCTCGCTAACCATCCTGTCCACCGCCCTGGTCGAGACCGGCTCCCGGATGGATGACGTGTTCTTCGAGGAGTTCAAGGGCACCGGGAACTCCGAGCTGCGGCTGCGCCGCGACCTCGCCGAGAAGCGCATCTTCCCGGCGATCGACGTGGTGCCATCGAGTACCCGCCGGGACGACCTGCTGATGTCGCCCGACGAACGCGCCGTCATCGGCCAGCTGCGCCGGGTACTCGCGGAACTAGATCCGCAGCGGGCCATCGAGCTACTGCTGGACCGGACGCGCGCAACGTCGTCGAACGCCGAGTTCCTGCTGCAGATCCAGCGCAGCGCGCCCGCCGGCGCACGCAACTGACCCGGCCGGCCACCTGAGCGTCCCGGGCCGGCCCGCGCGTTGCCAGGAAACCCGCCCGCGGGCCTTGCGCCGCCGAGCTGGTATTGGCAGGTTAAGGGTCGGGCTAAAGGGGCTGGCGGTAGCGCATGTCTCCGCCAGGGGAGCTGGAGCCGGATGGGAGGTCCCATGTCGGTCGGATCTGGCGACGCGTCGGCCGCAGGCAGGGACATAGCCAAGGTAACGCAAAAGGCCGAGCCGGTCACGCTGGAGTATCTCTATCAAAACTACGCACGGTGGTTGTACGATTACTGTGAGGGCCTGATAAGGCATCCGGCCGCAGCCGCCGACGTGGTCCAGGACACCCTTATCACCGCTGACGCGCACCTCGCCGAACTGCAGGACGCTGAGCGGCTCCGCAGGTGGCTCTATTCATTTGCCCGCCGGCAGAGCCTGCGCGAGCTGCCGCGCCGCAGCGAGACGACCACGCTGGACGAGTTCCTTGCGGAGCAGGCTGACCCCGCGGACGCCGACACCGCGGACATCGATGTCGCCGACTTCGAGGCCGAGGTACGCGACCGGGAGACCCGGCGGGTGGTGACGACCGCCCTTGACCGGCTGTCCGATGGCGATCGCGAGGTACTCAATCTCGCCTTCCGGCACGGCATCGACGGCACTGATCTGGCCGCCACGCTCGGCGTTCCGCCTGGCCGCGTTCCGGAACTGCGCGCCGGTGCGAGCAGGAGATTCGAGGAGGCGGCCGCCGATGTGGTCGTCCAGCACGCAGGCTGGGGCTGGGCAGGCTGCCCGGCCCTGACCGCCATCATCGCGGAAAGCGATCCTGCGCCGCCGCCCGTCACGCCGCAGCTTCGGCGGCAACTTGCCCGGCACATCGATTCCTGTGCGCAGTGCTCCGAGCTGCGCGGGAACCGCGTCTTCGGCCCGGAGATGCTCGGTGCCGTGCCGCTGGAACTGCCGCCCGTCTCGCTGCAGCGGCGAATCAGGGCGGCCATCTTCGAACCGGAGCCTGTCTCCCTCAGCTATGCCGACGATCCCGAGGATCGGCTCGGCAGCCCGGACGACAGCGCCTTTGCTGCCAGGCCCCGGGCACGACGCGGTGTGCGCGCGCTGGCGGCCGCGGCGGCCGTGCTCGTCGTCCTCGCCGCCGCGGGCGCCGCGGGGTATGAGTTCACGTCCAGGCCGGCCGGACGGCCGCGAGCGACAGGCACGGTGACGGCGCGGCGCGCGCCTCCCGCGTCATCCGCTCCTGCACCGGCCCCATCCGCTAGCGGCACGGCCCGCCGCCACGCGCGCGTCCCGGCTACCGGCGGCCCCGGGGAGTTCCCGTCTCCGGTAGGCGTGCTGTCAGGTCCGCAGCCAAGCGGAGCCGCGCATTCGTCACCGGCGCCGGCGCCGACGTCACATCACTCCAAGTCGGCGTCGCCGTCACCGTCACATTCCGGCTCGCCGGCTCCGCCGCCGACGTCACCCTCGCCATTTCCGACGACAACGCCCACACCGGCGCCGACGCCGACCCCGACCCCGACCCCGTAGCCGACGCCGGCGATTCAGCGTTAGAGGCGCGCGCGCGAGGGTAGCTACGCGCGCGGAGGTGGCAATGAAATTCACTAGTAAGGACCAATTCGCCAACCGGCCGGTACGCGTCCGTTCCCTGGCAGCGGCGGTTACGGCGTCCGCACTGTCACTGGCCGGGATAGCGGCGCTCACCGCCAGCGCGGCGAGCGCGACCAGCGCGGCGCAGCCGGTAGCTCCGCCGTACAGTTGCGCGCCCAACGGCCCCGCGGGCAGCCAGACGATCTACGGCACGTTCGGCGACGCCAGCGTGATCGGATGGTCAGGAAACAGCGAGGGCGTCACGGCATGCCTGGGCGGCAGCTTCTTTGTCACCACCGGCAACGGGCCGGGCAGCGGCAGCACCGCGGCCGTCACCGGCGCGACCTACGGCTACGGCATCTATAACGACACCGCGACCACCTGGACCAACGCCGACGGGTATCTCCCGGCGCTGGTAACGACATTCCACCGGGATGGCGCTCGTATCTCGATCACCAACTTCGGCGACCAGGTGAGCGTCGGCGGCCACGACTACGTCGCGATCTACAGCAGGGTGCAAGTGTCCAATCCCGCCTCCCGGCCGGTCAGCATCGATCCCGCGGCTTCGGCCGGCCTGATTCCGCTTAACTCCGCACCCACGACGGTGCCGGCGCATAGCTCGGTGAGTCACGACTACGTGGTGGCGTCCGACCGGTTCGGCGGCAGTTACCCGTGGCCGTCCGCCAGCGCCCTGGCCGGGGCCGGCGGCTTCGACCAGCACTTCGCCCACATGCACGCTTACTGGGATCAGCAGCTGGCCGGGATCGCGCAGATCGTCAGCCTGCCCGACCAGAGCCTTGCCAACGCCTACCGGACCGGTTTCATCTACACCCAGATCATCCGCTCCGGCAATGAGCTGAAGACTGGCGCCAGCGGCTATGACAAGGAATTCAGCCACGATGTCATCGGCATTCTCGCCAACCTGTTCACCCAGGGCTACACCAGCGGCGCCCACGCGCTGCTGGACCGCGCCCGTACTGTCATCGGCAGCCAGACCCAGTACGACGACGGCGTGTGGACCTACCCCTGGCCGTGGGCCATCTACCTGCTGAAGACCGGCGACCTGAGTTTCGTCAAGGCAAACTTCGCTACCGAGGGGCCGGCCGGGAAGTCCGAGCCCAGCATCGAGGACACCGCCCACCTGATCGCCGCGAACCGCACCGGGCCTGGCGGCATCATGGAGACGACCAACGACATCGACGCCAACGGCTACTGGACCATCGACAACTTCGAGGCACTGACCGGCCTGGCGACCTACCGCTGGCTCGCCGAGCAGGTCGGTAACGCCGCGCAGGCCAAGTGGGCCGCCGCCGAGTACGCCAGCCTCCTGGCCGCGACCAATAAGACACTCAACGCGACAATTTCGGCCAATCACCTGAACTACCTGCCGTGCTCCATGATCGAGCCGAACACCGCCAACCGCTGCAGCAATGCCGAGGACGCCAACTGGGCCGCGCCGTTCCTGTTCGGGCGCTGGGCCTGGGATGGCTACCTGTTCGGCGCTCCGCTCAGCGGCCCGGGCCTCAGCCTGATCGACGCCACCTACAATTACGGCTTCGGCCGCCTGGCAGGCAAGCTGCCGCCCAATACCTTCGGCGGCTACCCCACGCAGTACTACAGCACCGCCTACAACGCCGGCTACGGGGAATGGGGCCTGGCCAGCAGCAGCCACCGCGATCAGGGCATCCTGAGCTACCAGTTCATGATCGCCAACGGGCAGAGCGGCCCGTACTCGTGGTGGGAGAGCCAGCAGTTCCCCAACCCTGGCTCACCGTGGATCGGCACGCATCCGGAAGCTGGCAATGGCTCGTCGCCGCACGCCTGGGGGATGGCCAACGCCAACATGGCGCTGCTGGACTCCCTGGTGGCGCAGCGGGCCGACGGCAGCCTGGTCGTCGGGCGCGGCGTTCCCGACAGCTGGGCGGGAAGCGGCAAGGTCATCCGGCTGGCCAACGTCCCCACCGTGGCTGGCCGCCACCTCGGGCTGACGATCCGCACCAGCGGCGCCAGCGTCACACTGACCCTCACCGGCCAGCTGCCGGCCGGGCCCGTGCTGTTCCAGCTGCCCGCGTTCGTCGGCAACATTGCCCACGCCAGCGCGGGCGTGATCAGCCAGCAGACCGGCACTGTCACCCTGGCGCCAGCCGTCAGGACCGTCACGGTCCAGCTCAGTCACCAGGAGAGCTGACCGGGCAGGCCCGGTTCCTGACCGCAGGTCGGCGGTGAGGAACCGGGCTTCTGTCTTGACGCGAGCAGATTAGCTATGTTCGACAGATGGCGAGCGCCGATCATCGCACGGGCGGAAGCCGGGCCCCCGGCCAGGATCAAGAGCCGGGCGGCCCGTCGGCGCCGTCCCGGCGGGCGGTCCTGCGCACCGGCACGCTGGGCGGCATAATCGCCTCGCTTACCGCAGCGGGCTGCGCCGGGTCCCGGACCACCGCCGGCTTAGGGGCCGCCGCGCCGCCGCCGCAGGCTGCGGTGGCCGGCGCTCAGGCTGCCGGCAGCTACGGCTTCAACCAGAACTGGCTCTTCGGCGGCGTCTACACCGGCGGCTCGGCGGATCCGGGGCACGACGACAGCGGCTTTGCCAGGGTCACGCTTCCGCACACAGTCACCCCGCTGTCCTGGGGCGACTGGGATCACGTGACGTGGGAGAACGCCTGGATCTACCGCAAGCATTTCAGCCTCGGCGGGCTCGCCGGGCAGCGCGTGTTCGCCGACTTCGATGGCGTGATGGCGAACGCGACCGTGCTGCTCAACGGCGTCACGGTCAGCACTCATCAAGGCGGGTACCTGCCGTGGTCGGCCGAGCTGACCGGCCACCTGACCGCGGGCGACAATGTGCTCGCGGTCATCGCGGACTCTCGCTGGCTCCCGGTGCCGCCATCAGGCGCCCCCGGCCGCGCCGCGGCCGTTGACTATCTGCAGCCAGGCGGCATCTACCGGGACGTAACCCTGCGGATAGTGCCCGCGGTCTATCTGTCCGACGTATTCGCCAGGCCGGTCCGCGTGCTCATCGCCAGCCGCAGCGTGGACGTGCAGGCCACGATCGACGCGGCGGCGGTGCCGGCCGGCCCGGTCCGCATCACCGCCGAACTGCGGGACGGATCCCGGACGCTCGCGACCGCGTCGGTGACCAAGCGGATCACCAGGACCGGCAGCTCAGCGGCCACGCTCAGCCTCACCGGCATCGGGGACGTGACCTTGTGGTCGCCCGATACGCCCCAGCTCTACACCGTCGTGACCACCCTGGCCGATGCGGGCAGCCAGCCGCATGCAGCGGGGGTCAGGACCGGCTTCCGGGAGGCCGAGTTCCGGCCCGACGGTTTTTATCTCAACGGCAGCCCGCTGAAGATCTTCGGCCTCAATCGCCATCAGCTCTTCCCCTACACCGGCATGGCGGCCGCGGCCCGGCTGCAGCGACGCGACGCCGAGATCCTCAAGGACGAGCTGAACTGCAACATGGTGCGCTGCTCGCATTATCCGCAGTCGCCGCACTTCCTCGACGCCTGCGACGAGCTGGGCGTGATGGTCTGGCAGGAGCCGCCGGGCTGGCAGTATGTCGGCGACGACAGCTGGCAGGACATCGTGGTGCAGAACGTGCGGGACATGGTGATCCGCGACCGAAGCCGGCCCTCGGTCATCGTCTGGGCGACCCGGCTGAACGAGACGGCGGATCACCCGGGCCTGTACGCGCGGACCCGCCGGCTCGCCAGCTCACTGGACGGCTCCCGGCAGACCACCGGGGCGATGGGCCAGCATTCCACGGCCGGATGGGCGCAAGACGTGTTCGGCTACGACGACTACCACGCCAGGGACGGCAAGGCCGAACTACTGCCGCCGTTGCCTGACGTGCCGTATCTGGTCAGCGAGTCGGTCGGCGCGATGGACGGCTCGCCGACCTACTCCTGGACGGACACCGGGGCGGTGCTGGCCGCTCAGGCGCTGCTGCACGCCGAGGTGCACGACATCGCCCGCTCCGATAACCGCTACGCCGGACTGCTCGGCTGGGCTGGCATCGACTACGCGTCGCTGAACTCGGGCAGGCGGATCTGGCACACCGTGAAAACACCCGGAGTGATCGACACGTTCAGGGTGCCCAAGCCAGGCGCCGCGTTCTACCGCTCGCAGCTGAGCCCGGATGTCCGCCCGGTGATCCTGCCCGTCTTCTTCTGGGACTTCGGTGCGGGCTCACCGCGCCGCGGTCCCGGCGAGCACGCCATGATCGCCACCAACTGCCAGCGGCTGGAGATCTACGTCGGCAGCAAGCACCTCGCGACAGGTACGCCCGACACGCGGGCCTTCGGCAACCTCGCCTATCCCCCAGTCTTCGCTGATCTCACGATCGACGGCTCCAGGTTGCCGGAGCTGCGCATCGACGGCTACCTGCGCGGGCAGCGGGTGACGTCGGTGCGCATGTCCGCCGACACCGCGCGCGACTATCTCGCGCTCACCGCGGACGATAGCTCGATCCAGGCCGACGGCACCGACGCCACCCGGGTGACGTTCCGTGCCCTGGACGCCTACGGTAATCAGCGGCCCTACGTCACCGGCGAGGTGAGCCTGTCGCTGACCGGCCCGGCGGCGCTCGTTGGCGACAACCCGTTCGCGTTCGGGACCTACGGCGGCGTCGGCGGCGCCTTCGTCCGGTCCGAGCCGGGACAAGCCGGGACCATCACGGTCATCGCTCGGCACCGGGCTCTCGGCAGTGCCACGGTCCGGCTGACGGCGGCGTTGCCTGGCCCTGCCAGCCAGTTCCTCTGACTGCTTGCCCAGGCCGCTCACCCCAGGCCGCTCCGTCGCCAGCGGCTTCTCAACCCGCCGCCCGGCCCTTACAATTCCGCCGGCCTAGTCAGCGGCGATGCCGCTGCGGCCGGCCATGAGATGGGGCCGGCTATGAGATGGGGCCCGGCATCGCGCACCGATCTGGTGCCGGTGAGCGCCATCGAGACATCCAGTTCGTTGCGGATGATCTCTATTGCCCTGGCAGCGCCCGGCTGGCCGCCCGCGCCGAGGCCGTAAAGGTAAGCACGGCCGATCATGCAGGAGCGGGCCCCGAGTGCCAGGGCCCGCAGCACATCCTGGCCGGACCGGATGCCGCTGTCGAAGATGATCTCGATATCGGAGCCGACGGCGTCCGCGATCCTCGGCAGTGCGGAAATGGCCGGCGGGGCACCATCGAGCTGCCGCCCGCCATGGTTCGACACGACGATCGCGCAGGCACCTGTGCCTGCGGCGATCCTGGCATCCTCGGGGTCGGTGATTCCCTTAAGGATGATCTTGCCAGGCCAGATCCCGCGGATCCACTCAAGGTCCGCCCAGCTCAGGGTCGGATCAAATTGCGTGGCGGTCCACCGCGCCACCGTGGTCACTTTCTCAGCGCCCTCGATATGACCAGCCAAATTGCCGAAGTTCCTGCGCTTGCCGCGCAGGATGCTCATGGCCCAGGCTGGCCTGGCGGCAACGCCAAGAGCGTTCCCGAGGGTGATTCTCGGCGGCACGGTCATGCCGTTCTTGATGTCGCAGTGCCGCTGGCCGAGCATATTCAGGTCGAGCGTGACAACGAGCGCGCTGCATCCGGCGGCCATCACGCGCTCGGTCAGGGCACGCACGAAGCCGCGGTCACGCATCACGTAGAGCTGGAACCAGAACGGCTGGGAAACCGCGGCAGCCACATCCTCGACCGAGCAAATGGACATGGTGCTCAGGCAGAACGGGATCCCGGCTGCCTGTGCCGCCCGGCAGGCCAGGATCTCGCCGTCACCGAATTGCATGCCGCACAACCCGACCGGCGCCAGCACCAGCGGGAGCGACGCTGGCTCACCGGCGATCGTGGTGGACAGATCCCGGCTCCCGACATCGACACCGACGCGCTGGCGCAGGCTGATCGCGTCCAGGCCGGTCCGGTTCGCGCGCAACGTCGATTGCGAATAGGAGCCATGATCGGCGTACTGGAAGAACGCGCGCGGGACGCGGCGCTGCGCAATCTGCCGCAAGTCATCAATGCAAGTGGCGTTCTTTACCGAAGAATTCCTGAACACGGCATTCTCCTCGCCCGACTCTGGTCACGATACTCGCTGCGGCTGCCCGCTACCTTCTCACGCGGGCGGAGGCTAGCCGCTGCATGCCGTTCAGCAGCCAGCCGCTGGCAGGCCCGGCGGGTGACCAGGGCCGGCTCGTGGTCACGCAAGATGGGGCGGTTGCAGTCGAGTTCAGCGGTGGCCGGCAGCCAGCAGCCGGAATCATCGCGCCTGCCAGCCGGTTAGCGCTGGCATGACCGCAGGCCACAAGATCACGACCACTCCCGCCCGGCTGCACGTCGAGGTGACCCTGGACGGCGAGAAGCTGGCAGTATCGGACCGCCCCGTCGTGCTCGACGAGACCGGGCTCCCGACTCGCTACTACCTGCCAAGAGAAGACGTTCGGATGGAACTGCTGCGGCCGACGGAGCTGCAGACGACCTGCCCCTTCAAGGGCCAGGCCTCGTACTGGTCGGTGCAGGTCGGCGGCGAGGTGCACGACGATCTCGTCTGGAGCTACGAGACGCCGATCCCGGCGGCGGCCGGGATCGGCAGCCTGATGTGCTTCTACCCCAAACGGGTCGAGCTGACGGTCGACGGCGAGCCGCTGACCTGACGAGCCAGCCGCCACGCGATGATGTAGCCGTGAGCGGACGGCGGCGCGGCCTAGCCCGGCGGGCCGGGCTGACCGGCACGGGACGGCCTGGCACGGCGCTACTGCGCGCTGGACGGCTCCGCGCTGGACTGCTGGCGCTCGCCTGCGCCACCTTGCTCATCGGGACCGGGCACGCCAGCGCGGCAACACTCTCATCCAGGGCCGCCCAGGACCGCTCCTGGACCGTCTACCACTATGACGCCGCTGGCAGCGGCGTCGTGACCTCGGTGACAGCCGTCCGCACCAGCACCCGCGCGTGGACGTCACCCTCGCTCGACGGCCAGATCTACGGCGAGCCGCTCGTGTCATCGGGACGCGTCTACGTGGCGACGGAGAACGACACGGTGTACGCGCTGTCGGCAGCGACCGGCGCGGTGGTGTGGTCACGGCACCTGGGCACTGCGGTGCCCGCAGGCTCGCTGCCCTGCGGCGACATCAGTCCCGCCGTGGGAATCACCGGCACGCCCGTCATCGATCAGCCACGGCACGAGATCTTCGTGGTGGCCGATGAGCTGGTGGGCGGCAAGCCCGCGCACCTGCTGATCGGCCTGTCCGCCGGGTCGGGCAAGAGCGAGCTGACGCAGGACGTGGACCCAGCCGGCGCGAACCCTGCGGCGCTGCTGCAGCGCACCGGCCTGACCCTGGACGCCGGGCGGGTGGTGTTCGGCTTCGGCGGCAACTACGGAGATTGCGCCACCTACCAAGGCCGGCTCGTCGCAGTTCCGGAGACAGGAGGAACCCCGGACGTCTTCACCGTCGACGCCGCGCCCGGCGAGTCGCAGGGCGCGATCTGGATGGGCGGAGCGGCTCCGGCCGTCGATAGCAGCGGCCACCTGTGGGTCAGCGCCGGGAACGGCTCGGTCCACTCCAGCGGCCATGCCTACGACGACAGCGATTCGGTCCTCGAGCTGTCGCCGGCTCTGCGGCTCCTGCAGTTCTTCGCACCGGGCAACTGGGCGCTGAACAACGCAGCCGATCTCGATATGTCGACGCAGCCTGTGCTGCTCTCCGATGGCCAGGTGATGCTCACCGGCAAGTCGCGCATTGTCTATCTCCTGGATGGCGCCCACCTCGGCGGTATCGGCGGGCAGCAGGCCACGCTAGGCGGCGTGTGCAGCAGCGACATCGATGGCGGCGGCGCCGTCGTGGGCACGACGGCCTACCTGCCCTGCCTCAGCGGCATCATCGCCGTCCAGGCGGCACGGTCCCCGGCCTCGCTGCGGCTGCTGTGGAGTTCGGGAACCGGTGGCGGCCCGCCCATCATGGCCGCAGGACTGATCTGGACCATCGGGCAGAACGGCACCCTGTACGGGCTCGATCCCGCGACCGGCAAGGTGGCCCAGCAGGCCTCGATCGGCGCGGCCGCCAGCCACTTCCCGACTCCGAGCGTCGCCGACGGTCTCTTGCTGGCGCCCGCCGCGAACCAGGTGGTCGCCTTCGCGGCGTCAGGACATGGCTCTCCGGCGACGGCCAGCCCGGTCCCGGCGCCGGGCGCGGCTGGGCCGGCCCGCTTCCCTGGCCCGGCCAGGGCCGCCGGCGGCGGGGGCATCCCGGCC
>OCTA010002211.1_pt1 | contig 17768 bp, 12 predicted proteins | sample 1538991 | NCBI WGS metagenome assembly OCTA01 (sample SAMEA3539302, study PRJEB22396) | soil metagenome | biome: tundra; feature: field; material: soil | place: USA | collected 2010-05 | depth 0.15 m | reverse complement strand
CCCAAGCCTTCCGCTGGAGTCACTTATGCTGGACCAAGACTTCGGATCGATGCTAGCGCCGGGCAAGGTTATTATTCCCCGCATGGCCGATGGCAGCGTGCAGCTACTGGCGGCTGCGTTTCGCGCGGTGGGAATCGAAGCCGAAGTCACCCCGCCATCGGATGCACACACCCTCGAACTGGGCGCCCGTTATACCTCGGGCGATGAATGTTTCCCGGCGAAAGTGACCCTTGGGGATTTCCTGAAGGTGTTGAAGCATCCAGGGAACGACCCGGCCGGAATCGTGCTCTTCCTACCGCTGGCCGATGGCCCCTGTAGGTATGGTCAGTATGCGCCCTACTTGCGAAGTGTGCTCAACAAGAGCGGTTATCAACAAGCGAGAATTCTCTCTCCAAACTGCGATGACGGATATGCCAGTTTAGGCCGTCTGGCAAAACCGTTCTTCCGAACCGCATGGAGAGCCGCAGTGGCCGGGGACATTCTCACAAAATGTCTGCTGATGACCAGGCCGTACGAATTGAAGCGCGGCGCGGCAGACGAGGCCTATCGGAAAGCCGTTGCGAATCTCTCCAGGGTCATAGCAACGGCTCCACTCAGCCCTGGCCCTCAACTGCGCGCGATTCGGAACGAACTGACGGCCTGCCGCGACCGATTCCGCGGAGTCGGTGTGGGTTTGCGCACCGGCAGGCCGCTGATCGGCATTGTAGGCGAAATCTTTTGCCGCATGAATTCGTTTTCCAATCAAGATCTGATTCGCCGGCTTGAGGAATACGGCGCCGAGGCGTGGTTGGCGGGCTTCGGAGAGTGGGTATGGTACGCCAACGCCGAGGAACTGCGCATTCTGGCGTTGCGGGGTCGGCGGCTGAGTTGGCGCTCCTGGATGGCGCGGCTCCGATGGTCCATCCAGCGACGCGACGAAGAGGCCCTAATGGAACCATTCGCGGCGGATTTTGCGGACCGTCCCGAACCGGGCATCGAAGAGGTATTGAATGCCGCGCGGCCATACTTGCCGCCGGAAGGCGCCGTCGGCGAAATGGTCCTGAACGTCGGCAACGTCCCCTGTTTAGCGCGAAGGGGTGTGGACGGCATTATCGACATCAGCCCGTTCACGTGCATGAACGGCATTGTCTCCGAGGCCATCTACCCTCGCGTGAGCGCGGATCTCGCGGACCTGCCTGTACGCAACCTGTATTTCGACGGGACCGAGGCCGATCTGGACCTGGAGCTAGGCGTATTCATGGAAATGGCCCGCGCATTCCGCCGCCGCGCGGGCCGGTCCAGTCCGGTCAAGCTGAAGCCGGCGTGCACCTGTCACGGCTTTCAAAAGGAGCGATCATGGCCAACGGCAAATTCGCGGATCTCCTGAAACACGGCGGTTTCCAGGCATTCCTGTGGACCCAGTTCCTGGGCGCCTTCAACGATAGCTTCTACCAGACCATCGTGCTCCTGCACGCGGAGCACGTGGCCCCGGTCTACATTCCCCTCTCGCTGATCGTCTTCAACCTGCCGTTCCTGTTGTTCTCCGGATACTCCGGCCACCTTGCCGACGCCGTCAGCAAACGCCGCGTCATGATCGGCGTCAAGCTATTCGAAATCCTCATTGTCGTCATGGGACTGGCGGCGCTGGCGGTGGGCAGCATGCCGTGGATGATGCTGGTGATGTTCCTGCTCGGCCTGCATTCCACGGTGTTCAGCCCCGCCAAGTACGGCATCGTCCCGGAGATGTGGCCCGACAAGGACCTCTCGCGCGCCAACGCGCTGCTCGAAATGAGCACCTTCGTCGCCATAGTGCTGGGGATGTCCGTGGGCGCATTCCTCTTCGGCGCCTGGCAGGGCGAATTGTGGAAAGCCGGGCTGGTGACGCTGGCCCTGGCCGGAACCGGCGCCGTAACGAGTCTGCGGATCGCGCGCGTGCCCGCGTCGGGCGCCAAACAGCGCTTCCGGTGGAATCCGTTTGGCGAAGTCGCCGCCAGCACGCGCCGCCTCGTCGCGGCCCGGCCGCTGTGGCTCACGGTGCTGGGCATCTGCTACTTCTGGTTCGTAGGCGCGATGTTCAAGATGGTGCTGCCGGGCTTCGGCGTCGAGGTGCTGCACGCCTCCGACACGCGGGTGGGCTTGCTGTGGACGTTTCTCGCCGTAGGCGTGGGCGCAGGCAACATGCTGGCCGGGCGGCTTTCGGGCAACAAGGTGGAGATCGGCCTGGTTCCCCTGGGCTCCACCCTGATGGCCGTGTCTTGCTTCGCGCTCTACGCCGCCCGCGGTTCGTATGCGCTTTCGGCGGCGGCGCTTGTGGCGATCGGCCTGGCGAGCGGCCTGTTCATCGTACCGCTCTACGCCTATATGCAGCAGCGCGCGGGCAGCCAGGAAAAAGGCCGCGTGGTGGCGGCCAATAACTTCTACCAGACGCTGGCGATGATGCTCGCGTCCGGGGCCTTGCTGGCGGTTCAGAACCACCTGAGCCCCGCCCACATCGTGCTGGCCATGGGTGTCCTTACCCTGCTGGCCACGACCTACATCGTCACCGTCGTGCCGGATTTCTTCGTGCGCTTCGTGTTCTGGCTGCTGACCCACACCGTCTTCCGCATCCGTATCGTGGGCCAGGAGAATGTGCCGTTCCGTGGTCCGGCGCTGCTGGTGGCCAACCACATGTCGCACGTCGACGGCTTCCTGATCGCCGCCTGCGTGCAGCGCTTCATCCGCTTCATGGTCTGGAAGCCATACTATGACTTGAAGGCGTTGAACGGGTTCTTCCGCCTGACCAAAGCCATCCCGGTGGGCGCCGGCCCGCGCGCGATCGTGGAATCCATTCGCACCGCGCGCCGCGATCTGGCGGCGGGGCACGTAGTTTGCATCTTCGCCGAAGGATCCATCAGCCGCACCGGCAACATGCTGCCGTTCAAACGCGGGATGGAGAAGATCGTCGAACGCCTGGACGTTCCCGTCATCCCGGTACATCTGGACCGCCTGTGGGGGAGCATCTTCAGCTTCGAGCGCGGCAAGTTCTTCTGGAAGTGGCCGAAGCGCATCCCGTACCCCGTAACCATCTCGTTCGGCGCCCCCATGCCGGCCGCGTCCGCCGCGCACCAGGTGCGGCAGGCCATCCAGGAGCTTTCCGCCGAGGCCACGGCTCACCGCAAGGCTCCCGGCGACCGCCTGGACCTCCGCCTGGTGCGCAGCGCGCGCCGCAACTGGGGCCGCCTCGCCCTGGCCGACTCCACCGGGCGCGAGCTGACCTACGGCCGCATGCTGGCCGCGAGCGCGATGCTGGCCCGTTGGATGCGCCGCGAGCGGCGCGCGGAACCGAGGATCGGCGTGCTGCTGCCGGCGAGCGTCGCCGGCGCCCTGGTAAACACGGGCGCCGCACTGGCTGGCCGCGTGCCAGTGAACCTGAACTTCACCGCCGGGCGGGAGGGCATGGCCTCGGCCATCGCGCAATGCGGCATCCGCACGGTAGTGACGTCGCGCGCGTTTCTGGCCAAAGTCAAAATCGACGACCTCCCTGCCGGAATGGTCTTCATCGAGGACCTCCTTGCCCGCGTCGGCGTTTGGACTCGCCTGCGTGCGCTCGTTGCCGCGCGCCTGCTGCCCGCTCCCCTGCTCTGCCGCGGCCGGGCCACGCCCGATGGGCCGGCCACCATCCTGTTCTCGAGCGGCTCGACCGGCGTTCCCAAGGGCGTGATGCTCTCGCACTACAACGTGATCGCGAACGTCGAAGCCATCGCCCAGCTCTTTTGGATCGGCGCGCGCGACCGCATCGTGGGCGGGCTGCCCTTCTTCCACGCTTTCGGCTATTGCGTCACCATCTGGTTCCCGCTGCTGAGCGGCTGCGGCGCGGTCTACCATCCCAACCCCACCGACGCCCAGGGCATCGGCGCGCTGGTGGCCAAATACCGGGGCACGTTCCTGCTCTCCACCCCCACCATCTGCGCCGGTTACACCCGCAAGTGCTCGCGCGAGGAATTCGCCAGCCTGCGGTTCGTGCTAGTGGGCGCCGAAAAACTGCGGGAACCGGTGGCCGCCGCATTCCGCGAGAAGTTCGGCGTGGAACTGCTGGAAGGCTACGGCTGCACCGAGATGTCGCCGGTGGTCGCGGTGAACGCGCCCGGTTTCCAGGCCGGCGGGACCACGCAGATCGGCAACAAGCCCGGCGTCGTGGGTTGCCCGTTGCCCGGCGTGGCGGCCCGCATCGTCGACCCCGCTACTTTCGAGCCGCTGCCTCCCAACCAGGAAGGCCTCCTGCTGGTGAAGGGTTCCAACCGCATGATCGGCTATCTCGACCAGCCGCAACTGACGGCTGAAGCCTTCCACGACGGCTGGTACATCACCAACGACATCGCCCTCATCGACGACGAGGGCTTCATCCGCATCACCGACCGCATCTCGCGCTTCAGCAAAATCGCCGGCGAGATGGTCCCGCACATCCGCGTGGAAGAGGCCATCGGCGCCGTGATCGGCGACGCTCCCTGCGCCGTTACCGCTGTGGCCGACGAGCAGCGCGGCGAGCGCCTGGTGGCCTTCTACGCTCGCCAGGACATCACCCCCGCCGACCTGTGGCAGCACCTCAGCCAGACGGGCCTGCCAAAGCTCTGGCTCCCCAAGCGGGACAACATCTACCAGGTGGGCGAGCTTCCCATGCTGGGCACGGGCAAACTGGACCTGCGCGCGGTGAAAGACCGGGCGCGGGAGTTAGCAGGGCGCTAAAGTAGCGCCCATGAGGACGTTATGACCGAAGCCGATATTCTCGCCCGCTTCGAAGCGATCGACCGGCGGATCGCCGGGATCGCAGAGCGGATCTCGCGCCTCGAAGCGGCGCCAGCGGCGTTGCGGGAACGTCCCGCCGCCGCCGGCCTGACAGACGAAAGCATCTGTCCCACCTTGCTGTCGAAGGACTCGCAGACGCGTGGGGCAGGCGCTTTCGCCTGCCAACCGGTTTCTTCACAGCTCCTGACGCCAGCGACGCAGACCGTAGCGCTCTCGATGCCACCTGCGCGGCCCGAAACAGGCAGGCCGGGAGGCCCGCCCCACTCCGCTCCCGGGCGCCGCTCGAGCGCCGATTGGGAGACACTGCTCGGCGGCAACTGGCTTAACAAGATTGGCGCATTCGTGCTGGTGGTGGGCATCGCCCTGGCGCTCGGCTACTCGTTCAGCCACATGGGTCCGGCGGGGCGTGACGCCGTGGGCCTGGCGGCCGGGTTGGCGATGCTGGGCTCCGGCGCCTTCTACGAACGCCGGCCGCGCTACCAGACCTTCGCGCGCGGATTGATCGGCGGCGGATGGGCGGCCCTCTACTTCACGGTCTATGCCATGCAGGCGCTCGACGCGGCCAAGGTGATCCACAGCCCCGTCGCGGGCGCCGTTTTGTTGGTCGCGGTGGCCGTGGGGATGATCGCGCACGCTTTGCGATACCGCTCGGAGGCTGTCGCGGGGGTAGCCTACTTCAGCGCCTTCGCCGCGCTGGCGATTACTCAGGTCACGTCGCTATCCGTGGTGGCGCTGGTCCCGCTGGCAGCTTCGTTGTTGTACCTCGCGCGCCGCTTTCGCTGGCGGACGCTAGCCGTGTTCGGGATCGTCGCCACGTATGCCACTTGCGCGTTGCGCGGCGATCCCAGCGCGCCGCTGTGGTCATCCCAGGCGATCGTCGCCGTCTATTGGCTGCTGTTTGAGAGCTTCGAGATCCTGGATCCCGAGATGTGGCTGATGCCTCTGAACGCAGTGGGGTTCCTCTCGCTCTCGTTGTTGAAATGGAACGCCGCCGATCCCGGGCGCCTATGGGCATTTCTGGCCGTGGCCGCGATCGTATATGCCGTAAGCGGAGCGTTGCGAGCGCGCCTGCATCCGGACGCGGAAGCTCTTTCGAGAGGGTGGCACGGGCCCGCCACCCTGACCGCGGCGCTGGCTGCCGGGGCCATCTTCCTCCGGCTGGACCACCAGTGGCTGCTGGTTGCGCTGCTTGCCGAGGCCGAGCTGTTCTACCTCTGCGGCCTGCGCTTCCGGGCGAAATACCTGCGCCTTTTGGCCGTGCCGCTGTTCGCGCTGGAACTCCTCCACCTGACCGCCGTGGAAGTAACGAACCTGCCCGTGTCGGCATGGGCGCCGGTGGCCGCGATCGGCGCGCTGGTTTTCTACGCCAACCGGGCGCTGCGCACCGCGGATACGTTCTATGGCTATGCCGCGGCGGCGGTGGCGGCCCTGATCGCAGGGTACGAAGCGCCCGCGCGCGAGTGCGGCCGGGTGTGGTTCCTCCTGGCTGCCGGTCCGTTCTTCGTGGGATGGTGGCGGCGGTTGCCGGATTTCCGGTTCCAGGGTTATCTGCTGGCGTGCCTGGCGGCGGTGGGTACCTTGTTTACCATGCCGCACCCGCCACTTTCGACGGCGATAGGCGCCGCGGTGAGCTATGCGGCGGCGCTGTGCGCACTGTGGTCGGCCGAGGACCGGTTCCTGGAGGCGGAACGGTCCGCGCTGTTCGATTTCGCCTCGACGGCCGGCGCGGCGCTCCTGGCCATCGTGCTGCGTGCTGTAATGCCGCACGCCTGGACCGGCCCGGCGTGGGCGGCGGAAGCGTTGCTGCTCGCCGCCATGGCCCCTCGGATCGAGCGGCCCGCGCTGCGCTGGCAGGGCTTCGTGCTCGGGGCGGCGGCTTTCCTGCACTGCTGGGAGGTCAACCTTTGGTCGCATGAGACGCTGCTGGCCGCGGCCATTTCCGTCGCCTGTTTCTATGCCGCACAACTGCTGAGCCCCCGCGGGCGGGAAGAGCGCCTGTACTATTCGCTGCTCGCGACCGCGCTCATGACCGGCCTGCTCTACTACAGCGTCTCGGGCAGCGTGCTGACCGTGGCGTGGGGACTGGAAGGCCTCGGGCTGCTGGGCGCCGGCTTTCCGCTGCGCGATCGCGCGATGCGGCTCTCCGGCCTCGCCATGCTGCTGTTCTGCATTCTGAAGTTGTTTGTCTACGACCTGAGCTATCTGGACACCCTGCCGCGCATTCTCTCGTTCATCGCGCTGGGGTTGATTCTGGTCGGCGTTTCGTGGATCTACACGCGCTTCCGCGAGCGGGTGCAGAAGTACCTGTAGAGTTCAAGAACTTCAAGAAGCTGGTTCATCATAAGAAATGAGGAGCGTCGGGCATGAACTCTGAATGCAGACCGCGAAGATCATTGTTCAAGAGGGCGGCGCGAATCATGGCGATCGGATTCGTCCCGGCGTTGATGGCGCTCCTGGGAGGGGTCGGCTGGATCGGCTCGGAGCGCGCCATTCATCCCGCCGCGCAGCATTACGCCACCACCCTCGCAGACTACCCGGACCTCGATTCGAGGGAGATCGGTTTCCAATCCCGCACCCATGTCATGATTGCCGCCACCTTCTTCCCCGGGGTACGCCGCGCCGTAATAGTACTGTCGCACGGCTACGGCGACAACCAGGCGCAGATGCTGCCGTACGCGGAGTTCCTGCACAGGGCCGGCTATTCGGTCTTCACCTATGACATGCGGGATCGCGGCCGCAGCGGCGGAGAAGCGGTGACGTTGGGCGCTCTGGAATACCTCGACCTCATCTCGGCCGTCGACTATCTCACCACGCGCGCCGATGTGGATCGCGACAGAATCGGAGCGCTCGGGCTGTCGCTCGGCGGTTCCACGACGCTGCTTGCCGCGGCCAGCGACCCGCGGATCAAGGCAGTCGTCGATGACAGCGGTTTCAGCGACGCGCCGGGCGCCATCGAGAGCGGCTTCGAGCATTTCATCGGGTTGCCGGCTTTTCCTTTTGCATCGATTACGACGGCGATTGTGACATGGCGTACAGGCGTCGATGTGAAACGGATACGGCCAGTCGATGTTGTGGCGCGAATCGCTCCGCGGCCGCTGTTGATCATCCAATGCATGGGCGACAGAGTCGTTCCGCCGGTCAACAGCGAACGCAATCTCCAGGCGGCCGGGGGTCCGAAGTCCATCTGGCGGATTCCCGCCGGCGGGCACCTCGATGGATACGCCGTTGCGCGCCAGGAGTACGAACGGCGGGTGATCGAGTTCTTCGATAAGAGCCTCGCCGCGCAAGGCCCATAGGGCTCGTCAACAAACAACCGTACCACCGCGCCTGGACCGCTCCCTAAGACGCTGTAACAAATCGGTTGGCAGGCGAAAGCGCCTGCCCCACGCGCCTGCAGGTCCTTCGGCAGTCTGTCAGGCCGGCCATCCGCCCGATTTTTTCACAGCTTCTGACGGTCATTTCGTGACGAGCTCGTAGTATCCCTATACGGGGCGCGGTTCGGGGTGGGCAACGCGGGAGACGGCATGCACCAGCTTGCGGTAGGGGATGCTGGCGTAGCTTTCGAAACTTAACCATTCGCCGTCACGCCAGGTGGAGTAATACCAGCGCGCGAGCAGGGCCAGGTACTCGCGCCGTTCGCGATGGGTGAGTTTGCGGGGCTCCACGGCGGCGAAGGTTTCCCGCAACTGGCGGTCGAGCGAGATGGGCTTGCCTTCCCGCACTTCGAAGCCGAACCGTTGCGGTCGCTGCCAGGCGCCGTCGCGCACGAACCACATTTCGACGGCGTCGGGCGCGAGCGAGCGCGTAATGGCCACGCCGTTGAGATGGTCCACATCGCAGGCCAGGTCGTCGCGCAACTTTAGCGCCTCCAGGACCTTTTCGTAGCGCTTGTGCTGGCGCGCGGCTTCCTCGAACTGCATCTCCTCGCTCAAGCGGTCGCGCGAATGGGCGATGGCGTCCAGCAGCGAGCGGCCGCCGGTCCGCAGGAAATCCGCCACGCGGACCACTTCATGGCCGTACTCCGCGGCGCCTACTACCTGCTGGCACGGCCTGAGGCACATGCCCATTTCGCCATAGATGCAGCCGGGGTGTTCGGGCGAGGGCTTCAGGTCCTCCTGGCAGCGGCGCATCTGGAACAGGTCCAGAAACTGCGACTCGAAGCGCTCGGCGGACGCCCGCGACCGGAACGGCCCGAAGTAGAGCCCCCCCGTCTGCGTCAGGTGGGTGGTGATGTGGCTGCGCGGGAATTCGTTCCCGAGCACGATCTTCACGTAGGGCGGCATGCGGAGCTTGATCAGGTCGAGGTAGGTTTGGGGGAAGTGACGCCGCGCCTGTTCGTACAGGACCAAGCTCGATTCAAACGCCGAACCGGTCAGCCAGTACTCGATGCGCCGGACCGTATACCGCAGGTTGAGCAGGCGCGACGGCTTCTCGCGCTCTTTCAACAGGCGCAGCAGGCGGCGGCGCAGCAGCGCGGTCTTGGAAAGATAGGGATCGCCTTCGCGCGGCCAGAGGGCGAAGACCGCGGGGCTGTTAGGCAGCGCTTCGAGCGCGGCATCCAGGGGCGCGAGATCGTCCCCGATTTCGATGGCCGCCATCACCGGTAGTCCGGTTGGCGCTCCGTTGGGGTGGCATCCATGCTTCCATTGTGGCGCCACCCCACCGGAAAGGTCACTCCCGAATCAGACCAGCTTCCAACCGTCGCGGTATTCGCGGACCAGGTACTGATTGGCTTCCGGCATGTTCGTGAACTTCATGTTCGCGGCGTCCCACTGCAATGCCGGTACGGCTTTGTTCTCTCCGAAATTCTTCCGGCTGATGCGCATGGCCGCGGCGGCCAGGGCGATGGCTTCAGAGCAGTTCGCGGCATTGATGAAGTTCCCCGGGGAAGCAGGACCGCCCTTGAAGGCCTGCACCCACATGCTGTCGCCGCCAGCGCCGCCGGCGGCGCCACCACCGCCCCCACCCCGGCCGCCACGACCACCCGCAGCCGGCTCCGGAATCCCCTTGGAGGCGCGGTACGCCGTCATCTTCTTCGCCGGGATGATGGCGTTGTCCAGGATGATGCCCTTGTCGCCCACGAACATGGAGCCTGTGGCTGGCATGGACTTCTTGTCTTCCTCCAGCTCGGGGATGGTGAACGGGCGCATTCCCCCGTCATACCAATAGAGGTCCAGCGCCGGCCAATTGCCATGCGCCGCGAACTTGAACTTCACCTGATTGGCGTACGGGAAGGCGAAGTCGTTCGCCGTGATGGTGCTCACCCCGTCGTCAATCTGGCACGACGAGGAGCACTGCGCCTCGACGCTGTACGGAACCGGCAGATCGAGCGCCGTGAAAATCGGCCACAGGCTATAGTTCCCCATATCGGCGATGCTGCCGCCTCCGAACTCGTACCAGCCGCGGAAAACCGCGAAGGTATAGACCGGACTGTACGGGCGGTCCAGCGAGCCGCCCAGCCACAGGTTCCAATCGAGGCCCTGGGGCACGGGCGGCCTGTCCTTGGGAAGTTGCAACTGCTGCGGCCAGAATGGCCGGTCCGTCCAGTTGTGCACCTCGCGCAGCGTGCCGATCGCGCCGTCCAGAATCATGTCCCGAACCGCGGTAATGGGCGCGTGATACGCAAGCAGGTGCGTCGCCTTTTTCGTCTGCCTGGCCGTATCCACTACCAGGCGGACTTCCGCGACCCGGTTGGAGAGCGGCTTGTGTACGAGCACGTGCTTGCCCGCCCGCATGGCCGTTACCGATATCCTGGCGTGATGGTGATCCGGGGTCATGATCTTGACCGCGTCCAGGTCTTTCTCCTGCGCCAACAGCTCGCGCCAATCGGCGTAGGTATTGCAGCCTTTGTAGGTCTCGGTCGCGCGCTTCTTGGCGTAGTAGGTGGTGATGATTTCCTTGGCCATGTCGCGACCGCCCCGAATGCCCTTGATGTTCGATCCCCAGGTGGGAATCTCCAGCGTCTTGCGGATGCTGTCCCTGATCCCGGTCTTATCCCAGTCGATGTAAAACTCGCCGTCTTTGACCGGATCGCAGACGGAAGTGATATGTACATCGGGATTGGCGATCAGCCGCAGCATTTCCCTGGTTCCTTGCGTGCCGCAGCCGATGTAAGCGATGGTGAGTTTGTCGCTCGGCGCGACGTAACCCTGCCCGCCCAGCACGTGTCTCGGGACGATCGAGAACGCCAGACCAGCGGCTGCGGGGACGAGAAACTCGCGACGATTCAAGTCTTTTAACGCCATTTCGATTTCTCCTTGATTGAGGGCGCCTGGAAGGAAACTACGAAGCCGCTACCGGCCGTATCGGCTTCGCGCCGGAGGATGGTGAACCCCACACCGGGATTTCGCATCTGGACCTCCTGTGCAAGAAAGTATAACGCAACTCGCCGGCCCGCGGGCAGGTATGCGCGAACGTTTGCGCGAACCAGGGCCGGGCGTGCCCGGCCCCTACCGGATCACGTAGAGGTCCAGGTCCACCGCCAGATCGCCGCTCGCCGCAACGCTGGCAGTCTGCGCGCCGGCCATCTCCATTTCCGCGGAATCCGGCGAGCGGTACTCGAACGTGGAAAGGACGCGGTACACGCCGGGCGCGAGGCTTTCGAAACGGTACAGGCCGCGCATATCGGTGCGCACCGTGCGCAGGTCCGTGACGCGCTTCCGGGTTACCGGGTCGTACGCCTCCAGGTACACCGGAGCGCCTGCCACGGTCTCTCCCGAGGATTTCACCACGCCATGCACCGCGCCGGGGCCGGAGGAAAGCGTAAACCTGATGGAACTGTAATAGGCGGCGGCGACTTCGTTCCACCCGTCGGGCCGGGAAACTTCGCCACGGCCGGGGGGCGAACCCGAGAAGCCGGAAACATAATACCCGGGCGGCGGAGTCGGCATGAGCTCCCATCGCCCGGGCGTCAGCAGAGCGCGATTGTTCGCCACGCGCAGCGCCGCCGGCTCCCCCACGCCCGCCAGGTCTTTGCGGCGCGCCAGGATCTGCACGGAAGCCGAACCCCCCGGCGGCGCGGGATTGACCTCGATTTGCCTTTCGCGGACGGGTAGCAGTTGAAGCGTAACGGAGGTGTCGTGGTCCAGACCCCCTAAACTCGTGTACGACGCCTGATACGGATTCCCCTGCGTTTCGGCGTATATCTCGTATGCGGCGGGGGCCAAGCCGACGAAATGAAAGACGGAGCCTTGCATGGTTTGCCTTCCCATGTCCGAAACCAGGGTAATCGTGGCGGTCATGCCCGGCGGGTTTGTTACCGCGACGCCCGACAGGCTGAATAGCCGGCCTTCCGAAGGCCGCACGTCCACGCCCGTGGAATCCTGCTCGAAGTACACTTCGACCGGGCGGGACTCCTCGGCTCTTACAGCTTCTTGCGAGAACGTCGGCAAATACGACCCGTCCTCGTTCTGCATCGCCGCGGATCGCACCAGGTACCTGCCGGGCTCCAACCCGGAGATGCGGTACACGCCGCGCTCATCGCTGCGCCCGCGCGCCACAAGCACAGGCGGCTGGGCATAGCGATAGGCCACCACGTCGCCCTCCAGCCACCCGACGTAGTTCTCATCGACGATGGTTCCGGTGATTCCTCCGTACCGCGGCAGCCGGATGGTCAGGAAAGGGGCGGCGTCCTCGGTCAAGGTCACGGGCACACCCGCCGAGTTCCACCGCTTCTGCCCGTACTCCATAGGCATAAAGCCGCGCCGCGAGGCCTTGAGCACATAGGCTCCGGCAGGCAGCGAGGAGAACACGAAGTTGCCGGACCGGTCGGTGCGGCTGGAGTGCGCGCCGCCGGCCGTACCCCCGATCGGTTCCAGGACCACTTGGGCGCGCGACAACGGTTTCGACGTCTGGTTCTCCAGCACGGTCCCACGGATCACGCCGGCGTGAAGGGCGGCAGCGGCCCACGCCAGCAGCAGGCACATTCGGCTCATCTGCCGGAATGACGCGCGCGCCGCCGCAAACGTGCAGCCCGACGGCGGCGCTTCCTACGGGTGACCCCGGGCCGTAGGGGTGACCTGTTAGGAAGCGGTCGGTGTTTTTCGAGGCTCTACAGCTTGAATTCCGCCCGCACCACTTCGTCTTCCAGCGAGTGCTTGAGTGAGAAGCCCAGCTTTTCGCAGATGCGCATCACGTCGCGGTTGTCGGGGAGGATGTCGGCGGTGAGTTTGGAGAGCTTCTCGTCGGCGCCCACCACGAGCAACCGCGCGAGCAGTTCCTTGCCCAAGCCGCGGCCCTGCCAGTGGTCGCTGACCAGCACGGCGACTTCCGCTTCATTGGTCCCGTGGACCTTGGTCATGCGGCCCACTCCCAAAATCTCGGGCTCGCCGGTCTCCGGGTTGCGCCGCTCGACCACCAGCGCCATCTCGCGGTCGTAGTCGATGAAGCAGATGCGCGTCAGCCGCTCGTGCGTGACGCGCTGCTCCAGGTTCATCAAGTGGAAATAGCGCAGGTACACGCTACGCTCGGAAAGCGTCTCGTGGAACTTCACCATGGCCGGCTCGTCCTCGGGCCGGATCGGCCGGATGGTCACGGCCGCCCCGTCTTTCATGGTCCACGGCGAGACGTACCGGCTGGGATAGGCGCGGATGGCGGCCTTCGGAATGTCCGCCGCTTGGACCTCCGGCCCGTGCACCACCACGCGGGCGTCGAGCGCGATCAGCCCGTCGGGAGACGCCAGCAGCGGGTTGATGTCGATTTCCTTGATCCACCGCTGTTCGGCCACCAGCGCGCTGAAACGCACCATGAGCACCTCGAGCGCGGCCAAGTCCACCGGCTTGCGGCCGCGGACGCCCTTGAGGGCTTTGTAGATCTTGGTCTGCTCCATCATGCGGCGCGCCAGCGTAGAGTTCAGCGGCGGCAGCGCCAGGGCGCGGTCCTTGAACACTTCGACAAGCTGGCCTCCGGTGCCGAAGAGCAGCACGGGGCCGAACTGCGGGTCGAGGCTGGCGCCGACGATCAGCTCATAGGCGTCCTTGAGCTTGACCATGGGCTGCACCGTCACGCCCTGGAAGTGCTGGGCGCCAACCTTTTCGGTGACGGATGTCTGGATCGAGTTGAAGGCGCGTTGCACAGCCTCGGCGCTGCCCAGGTTCAACTGGACTCCGCCCACGTCCGTCTTGTGGGTGATGGTCTCCGAGTAGATCTTCAGCACCACCGGATAGCCGATCCCATCGGCGGCCTTCACGGCGGCGGCGGAATCCGCGGCGATGATCGTCTTCGCCACGGGAATGCCGTACGCGGCCAGAACCTCTTTCGATTCGAACTCGGTCAATATGGTACGGCCTTCGCCGCGGCAGGTCCGGACGATGTCTTCCACCAGTTTTCTGTCGGGCGTCCAATCGGCGGAGTCTTCCGGCAGGGACGGCGTTTCGTAAAGCCCGCGCAGGTTGTAGCTGTACTTCCACATGTAGTTGAAGGCGCGGGCGGCGGTGTCGGGATAGGGGAAGGTCGGGATATTGGCGCGGTTGAGGATCTCCTCGCCGGCGGCCACGTCCACGCCGCCCATCCAGCTTGCCAGCACCGGCTTGCCTTCCTGTTTGGCCAGCGGCTTCAACTGCTCGGCGATGCGCGTGGGATCGGTCATGGCCTGCGGGGTGAGGATCACCAGCATGCCGTCGCTGCCCGGGTCGTTGGCGGCGATTTCAAGCGCCTTGGCGTAGCGCTCGGGCGACGCGTCCCCGATGATATCGACGGGGTTGTTGTGGCTCCAGGTGGCCGGCAACACCGCGTTGTAGGCTTCCATGGTTTCCGGGGTGAGTTCGGCCAGCTCGCCGCCACCCATGATCAGCGCATCGGTGGCCAGAACGCCGGGGCCGCCCGCGTTGGTCACGATGGTAAGGCGCGGTCCCTTGGGGCTGGGCTGCTTGGAGAGCACTTCCGCCATATAGAACAGGTCGGCGATGTTGTTGACGCGCAGCACGCCGCTGCGGCGGAACGCGGCTTCCAAAACCTCGTCGCTGCCGGTGAGCGAGCCCGTGTGCGAGGCGGCCGCTTTGGCGGCGGCGGCCGAGCGGCCCGGCTTGATGACGATAATCGGTTTGTTCAGCGCCACCTCGCGCGCGGCCGAAATGAACGAGCGCGCGTTGCCGATGCTCTCCATGTAGATGACGATGGAGCGCGTCTTGGGGTCGTTGCCGAGGTAGTAGATTAGGTCGCCCCAGCCCACGTCCACCATGGATCCCACCGAGATGAACGCGCTGAAGCCCACCATTTCCTTGAGGCTCCAATCCAGCACGGCGGTACACAGCGCGCCGCTCTGGCTGATGAAGCCCACCGAACCGGGCCGCGCGATGGTGGTGGCGAACGTGGCATTCAGGCCCGTAAGCGGGCTCATCACGCCCAGACAGTTGGGGCCGATCACGCGAATATTGGCCGCCTGCGCCTCTTCGAGCAACTTGCGTTCGAGGATCGCGCCTTCCGGACCGATCTCCTTGAAGCCGGCCGAAATCACCACCGCGCCCCGCACGCCGTTCTCGCCGCACTCCCGGATGATGCCGGGGATCGAGGGCGGCGGCGTCACCACCACCACCAGGTCCACCTGCTCCGGAATATCCGATATCGACTTGTAGGCCTTCACGCCCAACACGCTGGGCCGCTTGGGGTTGACGGGATAAACAGTGCCCCCGAACGGGCTGGTGACCAGGTTCCACAAGACCGTGCGCCCGACGGTATTGGGGGTTTCGGTTGCGCCGATGACCGCGACGGTTTTCGGAGAAAAGAAAACGTCCAGCGGTTGATTTCCTTTGCGGTGCAGTTTCTTCTTAGATGGTTTCGTCGCTTGCATGATCTTCGGTATCCGCCTTGGACCCGAACGCGGATTGGTTGAGGGCCTCCACCACGTCCAGGGAATTGATTCCATTCTTGCGCGCAACGGTTTCGATGTCGCAGTCGTCGCACGCCGGGCGAATCCGGAATTGCTCGAAAACGGGGATGGTTTGAGGATAGCGACGCTTCACATCGCGAATAATCATATCCCGGCGGATCAACTGGTCGAAGCGAAACATAAATGGCGCCTTGGAACCTGTAAATGCCTGCATCCCGCCTTCCAAAGAAGGCCACGGGAATGTACATTTCTAATCATACGCTTAGCGGGCGGCCTCTGCGCCTGGCGGCGCCACGGCATGAGTGATATGCCCCAACAGCCCGCGAATTCCCGGTGGGGCGGGCGCCCCCCGCCCGCTGCCCGACCCCTGGTCGGGCTTGGTCGAGCCCATTGAGAATCCGGAATCGGCGGGCCGGAGCAGGACGAGGGCGTCCGGCGCGGTCCGGGGGGACCGCCCCACGTTTTTGTCACAGCCCCTTTCGAATTCCGGAAGTCCCGTGTAGGCGGAGGCTTGGCGGGAAATCCACGCTTCGCCGGAGCCGTCCGCGCGATGCGCTGAGCAGAAGATGGGAGTAGGCGAGAGGAAGATTTGGGCAAAATGCCCAAATCGCCCGAACGAGGCCACGCAATATCAATTACTTACGAAAGGACTTTTGGGCATTTTGCCCAAAACGCCGTGAAAAACGCCATGCAGGAAGCACGTCAAGAGCAAATCTCAGCCCCCGGCCTGCCAACGCCGGACGAAGTCGAACTGGGTCGCTGGCTGGGCCGCCGCGAAGCCTTCGGGCTGATCGCGGGCCGCTGTTCCGCCGCCGCAGCGGAAAGCCTGCGCCATATCCGCGACGAAAAACTCTATCGCGGAGTGTCCCGCAACTGGGACGAATTCTGCTCCGCCTATGTGGGCGTCAGCCGCAGAAACGTCGAGAGGAACATCCGGCTCCTGGAAGAGTTCGGCCCGGCGTTCTTCCACGTCTCGCAAATCGCGCACATCGGTCCGGAGGAGTACCGCGCAATCGCCGAACACATGAGCAACGAGGGCATCCGCCTCGACGGCGCCGTGGTGCCGCTGCTGCCGGAGAACAGCGTGGAGGTGGCCGCCGCCGTGAGCCAGTTACTCCGCCGCGCCCAGCTTGAGCCGGCCGAAACCGAAGACCCGTCGTTCGAACCGGTATTGCGCCGCTGTCAGGCCGCGGCCCGGATGCTGGCGGCCTCCACGGCCGATCTCAATCCGTTGGACAAGATGGAGCTGGCGGAAGCGCTCGTCAGCCTGCGCCAGTCGGCCGCCGCGCGGGGCGTGCGGATGACGAGCTATTCCTCGACTTCACTTAAGGCGACCTAACGGCGCCTGTATTCGTGGCGCCACCGGAATCGAGCAACGCAGTGCGATATCCTGATCGCAAGAATGAATCGCCTAGAATTCCAAGCCTTGACGGTCGAAAGATTGGCCGATGCCGGCGCACGGCTCAAAGCCGGACGATATGCCTGCGCATACTATATTTCGGGTTATGCCATCGAGTGCGCGTTGAAGGCATGCATCGCCAGAAGGACAAATCAGGACGATTTCCCGCCGAGAGAGGCGGCGCGGTATTACGTACACGATAGACCGAAGCTGTTGGACAGCGCGGGCCTCAGTTCGGCCTTTGAACAAGAGCTTAAGCAGGATGCGACCTTCAGAAGAAATTGGGCTGCCGTGAAAGACTGGACCGAAGAGACAAGGTCACAACTGTCCGGCTATTAATCGAACAGAATCAGTTGATTGGCGGAGCTGAGTAAATCCTGTTGGGAGTCGGGTGGCTGGAGAGCCTGTAAAATGGGCGTTTTCTCGAAAAGCGTGACGCTGAGAACCGGTAGAATCTGGTAAAGGCTGATCTCCAGCCCCAACCGCTTCCGGACGATGGCGACCAGCACGTAGATCGACACGGCGATCCAGATTTGGGTCTTCACGGCGTTCTCGCTGGTGCCATAGAAAGATTTGATTCGGAGGTGCTGCTTGATCATGGAGGAACTAAATCTGAACACCTTACTAGCAAGACCAGCAGTGCAGAAGAAATCTCTCTGGCTATTTCTCGGTTTGTGTGTGGTAGCGTATGGGTTTGCGTTGGCGGGCGTAATGTTCTTCCCGAATCGACTCCCCGGCGCACTCTTGGCCCGAGCAATGCTAGCCGCGTGCGGCGTTGCTCTG
>OCTA010002209.1_pt1 | contig 17770 bp, 20 predicted proteins | sample 1538991 | NCBI WGS metagenome assembly OCTA01 (sample SAMEA3539302, study PRJEB22396) | soil metagenome | biome: tundra; feature: field; material: soil | place: USA | collected 2010-05 | depth 0.15 m | reverse complement strand
CGAAACGACGCAGGAGATGTGCGCGCCTCGACGGCGTGACGTCGCGCCACTGCGTGGCTGCCTCGGTCGCGCGCGCGAGCGCAGCGTCGGTCGCCTCGAGGTCGAAGAGTTCGATCTCGGTGACCGGCGTCTCGTTGGCGGGATTGAGAACCGAATGGACGCTCATAGGCGTTCGAATCCCCGGTAGCGCTCCCAGTCGGTGACCGCGGCGTTGAAGGCATCGATTTCGACACGCGCGGAGTGCACGTAGTGATCGACCACCTCGTCACCGAAGGCCGCGCGCGCGACCGCGCTGTGGTCGAATAGTTCAGCCGCCTCGGCCAGCGTGGTGGGTACGCGCGCGGAGTCGGCCTCGTAGGCGTTACCCACGAACGCCGGTGGCAGCGCGAGCTTGTCGTCCACGCCCTGCAGACCGGCCGCGACGAGGGCGGCGATGGCGAGGTAGGGATTCACGTCGCCGCCGGGGATGCGACATTCGAATCGCAGCGACGGACCGTGACCGACGACGCGAAACGCGCACGTGCGATTGTCGTGGCCCCACAACAGCGCCGTGGGCGCGAACGATCCGGCGACGAAGCGCTTGTAACTGTTGATGTTCGGCGCGAGCAGCATCGAGAAGTCCCGCGCGTGCGTCAGCAGCCCCGCCAAGAAGTGCTCGAACACTTCAGAGAAGCCGTGTTCTTCGTCACCCGCGAAGACCGGCTGGTTGTCCTTGTCGCGGAGCGAGAGGTGGATGTGACACGAGTTCCCCTCGCGTTGGTCGTACTTCGCCATGAACGTGAGGCTCACGCCCTCCTGGGCGGCGATCTCCTTCGCGCCGAGTTTGAACAGACTGTGCTCGTCGCACTTCTCCAGGAGCGTGTCGTACTTGAAGGCGATCTCGTGTTGGCCAAAATTGCATTCGCCCTTCACGGATTCGACGATCATGCCCGCGGCACGCATCGAGCGTCGTATTCGTCCGAGCAGCGGCTCGATGCGCGACGTCCCCTGGATTGAATAGTCGACGTTGTACTGGTTCACCGGCGTCATATCGCGATAGCCGGCCTCCCAGGCCTGCTCGTAGGTGTCTTCGAAGACGATGAACTCGAGTTCGGTGCCGGTGAGGCCGGTCCAGCCGCGCTCTTCGAGACGCTCGACCTGGGCCAGGAGGATCTGGCGGGGCGACGGGGCCACCGGAAAGCCGTCGACGGTCTCAACGTCGGCGAAGATGATGACCGTCTTCTCGTGCCACGGCACCAACCGGGTCGACGCGAAGTCGGGCTTGAAGGCGAGGTCCCCGTACCCGCGCTCCCAGGACGTCAACGCGAAACCGTCGACCGTGCGCATATCGACGTCCGAGGCGAGGAGGTAACTGCACCCCTCGACGACGCCGTCGGCCAGATCGTCGAAGAAGTACGGCGCGTCGAGACGCTTGCCCTGCACACGGCCCTGCATGTCAGTGATCGCGACGATGATGGTGTCGATCTCACCCGTTTTGACGAGATTGATGAGCTCGTCACGCGATGGTCGACCGGCGATGTGTGTGGTCACGTTGGCTCCTCGAGACTTCGATGCCCGACCAATACGAACGAGCACGATTTTCCAATCTAGGAGTCGAGGCTACTCAAATAGCCAAGTGCGGATTCTTCCAATGCGGAAAGGGGACGACCCCACGTCGTCGGTGACGTCCCCTCTCGACGACGGCGTTCGCGTCCTCGTGAGCATCTTCACGTGAACGGCTCGTGACGTCGCCACCGCGCCGTGACGATCACGGACGGAGAAGTCCCGTGATCGTTCGTCAGGGCGAAACGAAACGAGATCACCCTGAAGACGTCGCACCGCTTTTCACGTTGTGAACACATTTGTCCGTGCTCGGTTCCCGCAAAAGTTCTAGTATCTCGCTTAATGGTATAGGCCATTTGAATCGGGGGAGGATTTGTGTCAGACGATAATGTCGTCATCGCACCCAATGCGTTGAGCGACGAGCAACGATTGCACCAGATGGGCTACGCGCAAGAGCTCCATCGCGGAATGAGCAAGTTTTCAAACTTCGCCATCTCGTTCACGATCATCTCGATCCTTTCCGGATGTCTAACGCTCTACTCGTACGGGTTGTATCACGGAGGTCCCCCGGTGATGATCTGGGGCTGGGCCATCGTCGGTCTGCTCGTGTTGTTCGCGGGTCTCTCCATGGCCGAGATCTGCTCAGCGTTCCCGACCGCGGGCGGTCTCTACTACTGGTCGGCCAAGTTGGCGCCGGGAAAAAGTGGCCCGATCTGGTCCTGGTTCACCGGTTGGTTCAACCTGCTTGGTCAGGTCGCGGTCACCGCCGGCATCACCTTTGGGTGCGGGTACTCGGTGGGCGAGTTCATCTACCTGGTCTCGGGCAATGCGACGTGGACGTCGAATCGACACGTCGTGCTACTCACGGCCATCTTGCTGTTGATTCAAGGATTGATCAACACATTCGGGGTAAACATTGTCTCCTTGTTCAACAAGGTATCGGTGTGGTGGCACTTGACCGGAGTCGCGGTCATCGTGGCGTTACTCTTCATTGCGCCGCACTCGCACAGTCACCAGAGCGGGAGTTTCCTCTTCGGGTCCGGGGGTTTCGACGCCTTCAGAGGACTCTCCGGATTCTCCGTTCCGTTCTACGTCTTCCTACTCGGATTGCTGGTCGCCCAGTACACCTTCACGGGCTATGACGCGTCGGCGCACGTGACCGAGGAGACCCTCGAGGCTTCGGTCTCGGGTCCCAAGGGCATCGTTACCTCGATCTGGGTGTCGTGGATCGCGGGATTCATTCTTCTGATCGGCGTGAGCGCCGCGATCCCCCACTTCGTCCACGGCTTCTCAGTGACGATCGCCGGAACGCACTACACCAGCTACGCGTCATTCGCGGGCGGCGTACCGTGGGGCAACGTGTTCGTGTACGCCACGGGCAAAGTCCTCGGTGAGATTCTGGTGCTCGTGGTAATTGGAGCTCAGTTCTTCTGCGGCATCGCGTCCATCACGGCCAACTCTCGAATGATCTACGCCTTCTCGCGAGACGGCGCCGTGCCGTTCTCGAGTTACTGGCACCACGTCAGCAAGCGCAGCCGCGTGCCGGTTCACTCAGCCTGGTTCGGTGCGGTTGGCGCATTCATCCTGACGACGCCGGCACTCCTTCCCGGCAACACTGGCGGTACCGCCTACGCCGCCGTGACGTCGATCGCGGTGATCGGACTCTACGTCGCGTATCTGATCCCGGTCTTCCTGCGACGGATCAACGGTGCCGCCTTCACACCTGGGCCGTGGAAGCTCGGGAAATGGGGTCCAGTCTTCGGCTGGATTGCCATTGTTTGGGTGGTCATCATCTGCGTCTTGTTCATGCTCCCCGCGACGTCGCCGATCAATGCCGATGACTTCAACTACACCCCTATCGCGGTGGTGGCAGTGATTGGCTTCGCCGGTATCTGGTACGCGGTGTCCGCTCGTAAATGGTTCAAGGGACCGAGGGTTCAAGGATCGGCCGAAGAGTTGGCCGCCATCGAGCACGAACTCTCCGTTTAGATTCGAAGGAGTTCCCTCGATCGACTAGTCGCTTTGGTCGATCGAGGGAACTCGTTACGTGGTGCCGACTGCGGCGACCGTTGTGCCTCTCACTTGAGGAGGTGCAGTGATCTTGACGGAGAGTTTCGACGAGGGCGAGTCGTGTTGGCGCGATCTCGCCGATGTGATGTTGGCCGGCATATCGCGCGTGTTGCTCTACGGACCATCGGGAACGGGCAAGACCTACGCGGCGTTGCACCACGGCGTCGGCGCGAGTCCGGCGGAACGATTGGTGTGCACCGAGGACCTCACTTCGGGCGAGATCACGGGCACTTGGATGCCCGTCGGCGAAAACCGATGGGAGTGGCGCGAGGGACCGGCGATCCGGGCCTGGCGCGGCTCGGGCGGTTTGGGTGGTCGACTGGTCGTCGACGAGGTCGATCGCGCCTCCGGTGATGCCCTCAGCACTCTCCTCGCGATGACCGACTCTCCCGAATCGGCGCGCTGGCGCAATCCCGAAACGAGCGAATGGGTGCGACCGGGTCCACAGTTCTCCGTCGTGATAACCACCAACATCGACGATCTCGACGACATTCCACCGTCGCTACGTGATCGATTTCCGGTGTGTATCCGTATCGACCGACCGCACGTCTCAGCGTTGGCGAGTCTTAGTGATGACCTGCGCACACCGGCCCTGGCCGGTTCGCTCGGACCGGCCAGCCGGCGCGTCTCGCTTCGATCCTTCTACGCCTTCGACGAACTACGTCGCCATCTGGGAGCGGCGCGAGCCGCGCAGTTGGTCTTCGGCGACGACGTCGCTGCGAGTGTGCTCGACTCGTTGGCCATCGCGTCACTGACGTGAGCGACGTGGTGCATCCGGAGTTGGTGACCGGTCGCGACGACGGCTTCGTCAACGCACCATGGACCGTCAAGGTCGGCTCAACGCGACGCGGAGAAGCGAGCTGCAACTTGACCGAGCGGATCCTCGAAGTTCCCCTCGGCAAGGACGACACATCACGGGTGGTGCGAGCTCACGAGTTGATGCACGCCCGCGTCAGCCCCCACGTGCGCGAACATTGCGGAACCCTCGATGAGATGTCGCCTCGAGCGCTCGAGTGTGCCGAAGAGCTTCGCATCAACACGCTCATCGCTCGTCTGGGGTTCAACGTCACTCTCTTGCGCGACGGTTCGGAGAAAAATGGCGCACAGCGAATCGCGGAGAGCAACGAATGGTCCGAAGCGGTCTGCTTCCTTATGGCCGTGCTCGGCACGGGGGCGGAGAAGGAGTACCTCGCGGGCATCCGACGGATTCAGCCAACGTGGATGCCAGGACTACGCGCCGTGCGAAAACGCGCCCTCGGTCTCATGGGCGGACTCGCGAGCGCGGCGCTCGGTGCCACGCGCCTCAACGAAGAACGGTTGCCGAGTGGCTACGCGAACTCCACCGTCGTACTCGCTCGTCTCCTGACCCAGTCGATGGTCGCGCGACCGCCGAAGAGTCCGGAGGAACTTCGCGCATTTCGACGCTCGCTCGAGCCGGGCGGTCGACGTCCTCCCACCGGTCGCTTCGCTCCCTTGAAGTTCGACGACACGCTCGTGATGTCGCGTCGTCCGAGAGGTTCGGGCATACGGCGCGCGCGCGCCAGTACGAGTGGTCCGACGATGCGATACCCGAGTCGTCTCCTCACCGACGACCGAAAACGAGCCTTCGCTCGGCGCACGACGTGTCACGGTGGCGTCGTCATCATCGATCAATCGGGATCAATGGATATCAACGACGAGTCGCTGTCGATACTTCTTCGTCGAGCGCCGAACGCGCTCGTGGTCGGCTACAGCCACCGGCCCGGCGATAACGGAGTGACCCCAAACGTGTGGATCCTGGCCGACCGGGGATCGGTCGCGATGAGGGTTCCATCAGGCAACGTCGGCAACGGCGTCGACGGTGTGGTCCTCGCGTGGGTACTGCGACGACGCCGAGGCACCGAACCGATCGTCTGGGTGACCGACGGACAAGTCACCGACTCTCATGATCACCCCGATGACCGACTGACTATTCAGTGTGCCGAGATGGTGCGTCGCCACCGGATCCGACTCGTGAAAGAACTCGAGAGCGCCGGTCGAGCGCTGTCGAGCCGGCGAACAACCGCACGCTCCGAGTGGCCCCATTTCGGACGATTGGGCCGGAAACTCCTTGAAATGGAGTCGTTTTAGGCCCCATGTCACAAGAGGAAATTACTCTTGCAACGAACACTTGTTCGCCTTACACTATACGAACAGGTGTTCGTGAAAGGGGTCGGCCATGGCAGCACTCGAGGTTGTGGAGTTCGAAGAGTTCGAAGACGTCACGGAGCGACCGTACCTGCAACTGGTGACCACGCCGCAGGTCTTTCGCACCGGACCTTCACTGACGAGTCGTCGCGCGGCGCGCGCGCGGATGATGAAGCGGCGTCGACGAACGCTCGTGGCGCTCACGTTGATGTTGGGACTCGTCATACTCGCGTGGCCGGGTCACGCGTTCGGGGGAGTCACCGGTGGCGGACTGCCGAGTGATCTGGCGGATAGCTCGGTCCTCGCGTCGGGCATGAACTACGTGGTCCAACCCGGCGATACGGTCAATTCGATCGCCCGGATGATCAATCCCGTCGACCCGAAAGTGGCGCGTGCGGATCTGGTGCGCGAACTGGATTCGTCGGTCGTGGTGCCCGGCGAGCACGTCCTAATCCCATAAATTTAAAGGGATTTAGGTGTATCCTCAAGGCATGCGCTGTCCCTTCTGTTCGGCGGACGACGACCGCGTCGTTGATTCGCGTCTCGCCGAAGATGGCGTGGCCATCCGGCGCCGGCGCGAGTGCTCGAACTGCAACCAGCGCTACACGACGTTCGAGCGGCTCGAAGAAATCGGCCTTTACGTCATCAAGCGCTCCGGCGACCGCGAACCCTTTGATCGCGGCAAGATCCTTCGCGGTATGCGAGCCGCCAGCAAGAACCGCCCCGTGGACGAAGAGACCCTCGAGGCGCTCGTCACGCTCATCGACGAATCGATGCGCCTGCTCAATCGAGACGTGACGAGCGAAGAGGTCGGAATGGCGTCACTCGAGGCCCTACGCGACGTCGACGACGTCGCCTACGTCCGCTTCGCTTCGGTCTACAAGGGGTTTGAAGGGACAGAGGACTTCGCGCGAGAGATCGGCATGCTCGTGAAGACGACCGCACCAAAACTGCGCGGCTGATGCGCACCCTCGACCTTCGACCTCGCTGCGCGATGGCCATCTACGCGCACCCCGATGACGCCGACGTGGCGGCCGGGGGACTCCTCGCCCAGTGGGCCGCCGAGGGATGCGCGGTGCACCTCGTGGTCGTGTGCGACGGCGACAAGGGTTCGCACGCGCTCACGGCCGACGCCGGTGCGGTTCGTGAGGTGCGGGGCGCCGAAGTCGACTTCGCGGCCGATCTCATCGGTGCCGCGACCGTCACGAGACTGGACCGACCGGACGGCGAAGTCGACAATGACGTGGAACTTCGCGGCGCGCTGGTCGGACTTATTCGTGAGTATCGTCCGGAGGTCGTCGTCGGACCTGATCCGACCGCGACGTTCTTCGCCGGGGTGTACGTGAACCATCGTGACCATCGCGAGACGGGCTGGGCTCTCCTCGACGCGGTCGCGCCGGCCGCCGCGATGCCGTTGTACTTCCCCGATCGCGGCGAGCCCCATCAGGTCGCGAGTCTCCTTCTGAGCGGCACTCACGAACCTGACGTCGTCGCCGATATCACGAGCACCATCGACACCAAGGTGAAGGCGGTCCTGGCGCACAGTTCGCAACTGGCCGGCGACGCCGACGCCATCCGTGAACTGGTCTACGGCCGCGCCGAACAGGCCGGGCGGCCGGTCGGCGCAGAATTCGGTGAGGCGTTTCGCAGTGTTGCCCTCGCCTTCTGAGAACCCTTCGGTCGACGACGCGCCGATCCTGCACATCGACCTCGATGCGTTCTTCGCGTCAGTCGAGATCCTGGACGATCCCACGCTGCGCGGTAAACCGGTCGCGGTCGGCGGTGGCGGGGCTCGCGGTGTCGTCGCCAGCGCCAGTTACGAGGCCCGTCGCTTCGGCGTGAGCAGCGCCATGCCCAGCGTGATCGCCCGGCGTCGATGCCCCGCCCTCATCATCCTGCCCGGCCGGTTCGATCGCTACGAGGCGTACTCGCGACGGTTCCACGACATCGTGCGCGACCTCACACCCGAATACGAACCCCTCGGACTCGACGAAGTGTTCGCCAACCTCCAAAGCCTCCGCCGGTTGGAGGTGCGTCCCCTGCAGGCGGCGGCCGGGCTTCGTCGAAGAATCATGAGCGAACTCGGACTGCTCTGCGGCGTGGGACTGGGCCGTAACAAGCTGTTCGCGAAGTTGGCGTCGAAGGAGTCCAAGCCGACCGTCGTCGACGGGGAGCTCGTCGAGGGCGCTGGCGTGGTGTGGGTCAGCCCGGCCCTCGAGAAGCAGTGGCTGGACGAGTTGCCGGTTCGCGCCCTCTGGGGTGTGGGCCCGGCCACCGCGGCGAAGTTGCAAAAGTTGGGACTGCGGTGGGTGCGCGACCTGGCCAAGGTGGACGAAGCGACCTTGGCGGGACACGTGGGAGCGGCCATGGCGTCGACGCTCGTCGCCTACGCCCACGGCGAGGACAAGCGCGAAGTGACCGTCGATCGAGTCCTCAAATCGGTCGGTCACGACCAGACCTTCGCGACGTCGCTGCGCGGACTCGACGCCGTGATCGAAGCGGCGAGGTCCCAAGCCGCCGTCGTCGCTCGAGCCCTTCGGGGTCAGAATCGAGTCGCGCGAACGATCACGGTCATCGTGAGGTTCGACGACCTCACGAGCGTGAGTCGGTCCCAGACGCTGCCGTTCGGGATCGACGACGAGTTCGCAATACTGGCGATTGCCGAGGCGCTGGTGCAATCGATCGACTTGGCCAATTCCGTCCGGCTCTTGGCGATTCACGCGTCATCGTTCCTCGAGCGCGACGACAACAACATGCAGCTGAGTTTTGGCCTGGATCCGACGTCGAGTGATCCGCGCGAACAGGCCGAGGCGATATCTCGTGAACGCCAGGTCTCCAACGAGGCGCTGCGCGACGCGGTCGATGACGTGCGTGAGAAGTTTGGCCGAGCCGCCGTCGGAGTGGCGTCCGAACTCGGCCATCACGGCATCGAAATTGTGACCCAACGCGGGAGCAGTTCGTTCGGCCCGGACGAGTTCCAGCACGGCCCGTGAACGTTGCGACGCTGAACCAAGGGGGGTGGCGCCACTCTCACTGAGAGTGGCGCCACAGGGGATTACTGGAGTACTTCGTTACCGCAGGGCGCCTCGGATGTCGCTCGGGGACGAGGGCACCCGAACCTTCGTTGGTTGTGACAAGTGCCGAGCCCAAAGCGAAGCGGCTTCAGGCTTTGTGCGTGAGACATCCGTCATGATCGTCGGTGTCGAACTAGAAGTGGATATGTATGGATGACATCAGAGAGGTCAGTGACGCCCAACTGGTCACGATGATCGCGCGCTACAACGAGGTGGCGCTCGCCGAGACGTATCGCCGGCATGGCGGTGCGGTCTTCGGTCTCGCCCGTCGAGTCCTGAACGGCGCCGCCGAAGCCGAAGACGTGACCCAAGAGGTCTTCTTGCGTCTTTGGAATCAGCCCGAGCGCTTCGACGCGACGCGGGGGAACCTGCGAAGTTGGCTCCTCACGCAGAGCCACGCGCGCGCCGTGGAGACGATTCGCTCACTCACCGCGCGACGCCAACGTGAGATCAACGACGCGCACAAGGCCGCGCGCGGGGGCTACGACATGCAACACGAGGCGTGGGACGTGGTGCTGGCCGAGGACGTGAAGAAGGCCCTGGGTGCGTTGCCGCCGGAGGAGCGTCGCGCCATCGAGCTCGCCTATTTCGAGGGTCATACGTACGTCAAGGTTGCCGAAATACTGAACGAACCAGAAGGAACCGTGAAGAGTCGAATCAGGAACGGGATGCGTCGGATGCGTGCCACGCTCGTGGAGTCCGGGATTGAAGGAGCGGATCGATGATGAGTCACGACGAAGCGAACGAACTGTTGGCCGTCGCGGCGCTGCACGCCGTTGACGCCGAGACTTTGGCCGCGATTGAAGAGCACGCCGCGACCTGTCCACGTTGTCAGAGTGAGCTCGACAGTTTTCGCGCCGTCGCCGCGGCGTTGGGCAACTCCGTCGAAGCGCTGCCCGAAGGACTGTGGACCAGTATCTCTAGTCAACTGTGGGAACGAAACGGTGAGACGACCCAGATGCCCGCACTGGTCGTCGGCGACGCCCGAGGTGACGTCGTGGCGATTGGCAGTGCCTCGCGCTCGACGCGACGCACTCGAACGGCGTTTGGTGCGATTGCTGTGGCCGCCGCCGCGTGGATCGTCGTGCTCGCGCTGAGCCTCACGAGCGCACAGAATCACGTGACGAACCTGCAGAGTGCTCTACGGATCGCGAACCGCAGCGTCGTGCAGCGCGCCCTGTCGACGCCGGGACATCAAATCGTCGACCTCACGAGCGCCACGGATCAGCACCTCGCCGAATTCGTGATGGTGCCCGGTGGCACGGGCTACCTCGTGAAGTCCTCGATGCCGGCCTTGGCGTCAAATGAGACCTACCAACTGTGGGGCATCGTGAAGGGTTCCCCCGTCTCGATCGGGGTCATGGGTTCGTCACCCGGTCAGGTGACGTTCACACTCAACTCGTCGCCGGGCCCGTCGGAATTGGCGGTCACCGTGCAAGGGGCCGGGGGCTCGTTGACGCCCGCGAAGAGTTTCGTCGCGTCGGGAGCGGTGCACGCGTACCCAGTGTGAACTTCGAAGCCGGGACGTCCTCTCGACGAATTACTCGTCTTCGTCCTGGTGCTCGTCTTCGTCCTGGTGCTCGTGTTCGGGTGCGGGCTCCGGTTCGGTCGCTGGTGGCATCGGAGTTCTGCGTCGCCCGAGAAGCCAGAGAAACGCTGTGCCCAGCTTGCCCACCGGGTGATGGTGCTCGGACGGTCCGTGGCTGGCGCCCGGAGCGGAGAGTCCGTCGCCGCCCCCGCCGGTAAGTCCGGCGAGTGGATTGCCGCTCGAATCCGGATATTTCGAGACTCGCGCCAGTCGGTAGCGGGGCTTCCTCGGCTTGACTCCTTCAGAACCCATGTTCAGACCTCTTTCCAGCAATCGATGATTCGATTCGTGTGTCTCACGGAAGTCGATGGGGCGGCGAATCGAGCTTGCCAATTCCCGACGCCAGCACGACGGAATTGGGCACTTTCAAGAGTCCGTCCTCGGTCTGAAGCGTAACGTACGTGAGACCAATTCCGAGCACCCACGCGTCGACGACGCCGATCGTGCCGGAACGAATGCGGATATGTTCTCCCACACTGAATGGTCGTGCGAAGAGCAAGACGAGTGACGCGAAGATATTGCCGAGGCTCTGTTGGGCGGCGATGCCGAGCACGACCCCGGCGAGTCCGAAGCCGATTATGAGGTGAGCGATCGAGACGCCGAGCAGCTCGAAAACTGCGATCAGGACGAGTAGGTAGCCCACCCCCGTCGCCACGAGTCGCACGACCGCGGCCGCCGCTTCGATGGAGCGTCGCGCGAGGAATCGTCCTATGCCGTCGGCGAGGCGCCCGACCGCGTAAATGCCGAAGATCAGAAGGACCGGCACCGTGATCCACGTGACGATCGAGGAGTGGCGCATCACCCCGTGACGACTGTCGAACTCTGATTTGACGATGATCGCGCCGACCGCGATCACGGCGGCCACGATGCCAGAGATCCACACTTGTTGGAGCGTGGGAGGCGTTCCCCGGGGTTTTTTGCGGGCCATAGACCTCAACCTTAATGACGAAGACTGAAACACTTTGAATAGCACGAAGTTCACCGATGAACGCTGGGACATCGTTTTTGGTCCATCGTGCCATTGATTCGTCAACGAATGCATGCGCTCATCGATCTCACATGAAATCCCCACGCGCCTCAAAGACGTTTGTGAAGAACGCGTGCCTAAGGTTTCTTGAGCAGTGAGGAAGTTCCAATTGGGCGTGGGAAACGCTCACTGAACAGAGGCATGCGACATCATGATTGTCTTCGGATTGATTCTCCCAATTATTGGCTTTGTACTCGCATTCAAAATTCTCTGGTCGAACGGCATGATCGTGCTGTTGGTCGGACTCGTGTTGTGGGCTCTGGGAACCTTGGGCCACGCCTTGGGTGGACGAAAGCACTACCACTAAACGACGCATTCCCCCTGATCCCCGCTCGGTGTGTTCGGACGCCGCGATCGGCGATCGTTTCTTGTCTGGTTGATACCTGAAGCGTCTAAGGTCCGAAATGACGGACCCACGACCCTTGGCCAGAACGGCCCAGGGTACGAGTCCGCCGAAGGGCAGGGCGTCGGGCCACGCCGAAGGCGTGGACCAACCTTTGAAGTCATGGAGAGTCGTTGAACAATCGTCCAACCGATTCATGGACGTGCGTCAGCGATCAGGTGGGAAGAATGGTGCACCAAGGTTTTTGACGGGCGACGTGATTTCGTGTTCGCCGGCGCGGTTGACTTAGTGATCTCGAGTACCCACAGTTCGTGGGGCGAGCACAGGGCGGCGGTGCTGACGCGATGAGGAATGCACAGAACTCAGGAAATCTGCGGTGGGGGAGAACCGTTCGCACGCGGCGGGTTGACGTGGGCATTCGACACTCGCAACTGCGCCATTGGCGTCCGAAGAGGACCCTCGATAGTTACGCGCCGATTTTCGTCGCGTGGAGCGGCCGGGCCAGTCGTTAGAGTGGCGCCAGAAATGATTTTCATTCCGAGAATCGAGAGGACGGCGAGACAATGGCCAATTTCCTGACTGACGTCAAGACACTTCGTGAGAACGCCCGAAAGAACCTTCGAAAGGGCTCGATCACCGACGCCTACGGCGCCGACCTGCCGAAGGTCCTCGATGTTCTCAACCAAGCACTCGCGACCGAACTCATCTGCGTGCTTCGCTACCAGCAACACTCTTTCGCCGCGCACGGACTGGACTCCGAGGCGGTCGCCGCCGAGTTCCTCGCGCACTCGAGAGAAGAGCAGGGTCACGCCGAACTGCTCGCCGCTCGAATCGGACAACTTGGCGGAGATCCCGATTTCAATCCCGACACCTTCAGCGCTCGGGCGCATTCGGAGTACAGGACGGCGGCCAGCCTCACCGAGATGATCAAGGAGAATCTCATCGCCGAGCGGATCGCCATCAGCTCTTACACCGAGATCATCGCCTGGCTGGGCGACGGCGATCCCACCACGCGTCGCATGCTCGAAGAGATCTTGGCCGTCGAAGAAGAGCACGCCAACGACATGGTCAACCTGCTCGACGACAAGAAATAACTTCGGCGTCGCGCTCGCTTACGAAGCGGGCCGGGCGGCTCCGAACTTGACCGGCCCGTAGCGGCGTCGAAAGGCGACGTAGACGCCGCCGCCGGCCACGATCGGTAACCAGTACGTGACGAGGCGATAGGCCAGGGTCGCGATGATGGCACTGGCGCTGCCGACGCCGGCCAAGACGAGCAGCCCACTCAGACTCGCTTCGACGATGCCGAGGCCGCCGGGCGTCAGGGGAGCGAGGGCGATGACGGCCGTGGCGGCGTAGGCCAACAACACGAGGGGCGCGTTCGGACTCGCACCGGTCGCGCGCAGGGCGCACAGCAGCGCGAAGTAGTCGAAGCCGATGCGCCCGCCGATGAGCAACACGGCCTCGCGCCACCGACGCCCCAGGTTCGTCCGCACCAGATTGCGCTCAGCAATCAGACGCTCGGGCAGGTCCTTCGTCGTGGTCTTTCGTTTCGGTATCGAGTTCAAGGTTCGCTGGGTGACTCGAGCCAGCCACGTGAGGAGACCGTTGGTCGTGAGCAGGACGGCCCCGAAGGCGACGATGAGAACGAAGCCAGCGATACCGAGGTAGGCCGCGTGTTCGAGACCGGGACTCACCGGGAGACCGCCGAGGATCGCCGGTAGCACGCACACGGGCAACAAGAACAGTCCGGCGAGTCCGATGATCGACGCCGCCGCCAGACCACCGGCCGCCGAGTCGGCGTTGATGCCGCCCATCGCGAGCATCTGATACTGGACGCCGGCGCCGGCGACGTCCCCGGCCGGTAGGACATTCGTCACGGCGTTACCGACGAGCAGCGCGGCGACCACGGTGAACCAATGTTTCGTTCGGAGTAACAATCGCAACAGGGTCATCGCGCACGCGAAGCTCACGATCTCGGCGACCAACATCAACGCGAGCCACGTGAAGCTCAGATGGAAAAGTTTCGGCCACGCCGAGAGGACCTTCACGAAGGCCGGGAGCGCTACGTAGAAGGCGAGGCCGGTGACGACTATCGCCGCGATGCGCTTTACCGGGCTCGACGATTTCTTCGTGGGGGTGTCGTTGGTGATTGGTCCAATCTACGGGTTGCGGCACTGTACGGCACTGACCACGCCCGATTCACGATGCTCGCCGATGTAGCGTCAACGGCGTGTCCGTTCTCGACGAGTCCAATCTCGACCACCTCGCGACGAGCGCGGTGACGGGCGATCGAAGCGCGCATCAGACGTTTCGACCGGACATCCAGGGTCTTCGGGCGATCGCCGTCATTCTGGTGATACTCGCGCACGCGAGCGTGCCGGGCTTCGAGGGTGGCTATATCGGTGTCGACGTGTTCTTCGTCATTAGCGGCTTCGTCATCACGAGCCTCCTTCGACGGCAACCGCCGCGTCACGTGCGTGGGAATCTCGCGTACTTCTACGCCCGACGAATTCGACGTATTGTTCCGGCGGCCACGCTGACCCTGGTCTCCACGATCGTGGCGGCGTACTTTCTTCTCGGAACCAACTTCGTGCCGCAGTTACTCGGCGACGTGCGCTGGGCCTCTCTCTTCTCCGCGAACTTTCGGTTGATCAATACCGGCAGCAACTACTTCATTCCCGGTGTCGCCCCGTCACTGGTCACGCACTTTTGGTCACTCGCGGTGGAAGAGCAGTTCTATCTCTTCTTCCCGTTGGTCGTCTTCTCACTCACGTGGTTGACGCCGATTCGAAACCGCGCGACGTCACTGGGACTGTTCCTGGTCGCGGCGATCGCCGCGTCGGCGTGGTACTCGTGGTACCTGACGCCGATCAAGCCGACGGTCGCGTACTACTCACCCTTCACCCGTTTTTGGGAGATCGCCCTGGGCGCCCTGGTCGCGCTGCTCCCGGGGGCGTGGGCGCGCCGGACGCCGCGCGTCAACGCGGCGCTCTCCGTGGCGGCCCTCGTCGGTTTGGGGATCGCCGTGTGGCGACTGAACGTGACGAGTGTTTACCCTGGTGTGCTGGCGTGGTGGCCCTGTGGGACGACGGCGATCCTGCTCTGGACGGGACAGGCCAGCGCCCCGGGAGCGGCGGCCTCCTGGCTCTCGTTTCGACCGTTGCGCTACATCGGGGACATTTCGTATTCGCTCTACTTGTGGCACTACGTGTGGCTGATGCTCCCCCTGCAAATGGTCCATCCACCGACGTCCCCGTGGGCTCGAGTGATCGAAGTCGCGGGCGCGTTCGCGTGTGCCGTTCTCTCGTATCACGTCCTCGAGAATCCGATTCGTCATTCCAAGCGACTCGACCGTGACGGCGTCGCCGTGGCCCTGATGCTGTTGGTGTGCGTCGGTCTCTCGTGGGACGCGACCCTCTGGATCGGGCACCTCGCGCACGTGACGTGACGCCACACTCAGCGATCGATGTACATCGCCGCTTCGGGTGTGATCTGCACGTGGTACACGTTGCCGATGGCGCGCGTCACGTAGGTGGCGATGACGTTCTCGCCGACGTAACTGAAGTGGATCCCGTCGGCTTCGCGCAGCAGCGAAGGAATGTTGTTCACTCGCGCGGCGTCTTCGAACTGACCACGGGAGTTGGCGAAGAGGTCCCACGTCGGCAGGAACGTCATGCCCGGCGTGGTCGTGGCCACCTTGGCGAACACCGAGTTGATCAGTACCATGCCTTGGCGATAGCCGTTCGGCTGCATGATCGGCATCCCGACCCACAGCACGTACGCGCCGGACTTCGTCGCCGCGCGCGCCATCTTCGTCACGATGTTCGTATAGGCCGTGACCCACGGCGCCGATCCGAACGCCAGGACGTGTCCGTTCACCCTGAGGTTCTGTTCGTCGTTCGCACCGAAGGTGAGGATCACCAATTGCGGTTTGTACTGAGCGAGCAGCACCTTCTCCTTTTGTGGCCAGTCGTAGAACCAGGGGGTGAGGAGTCCACTCGACGACTTGTCGGCCTGCACGAGACGAACCTCGTGATTGTGACCGAGTTGTCGCGCGATACCCCAACCGAGGTCGTTGCCGAGTGAGTCCCCGATCTCGAGTACGGTGCAGCGACCGATCGGCGACGTCGTCGGCACCGAGGTGGATGTCGTCGTCGCACCACCGGACGAGCTTGGACTCGGCGCACCGGTTGAGAATCGACACCCGGCACCCGGTGGTTTGAACGCGGTCATGTTGACGATCGGCGGCGGGAGGGTCTTCGATGGGCCGACCTGCGTCGTCGGTGTCGTCGGTGTCGTGGATGTGGCCGTGGCGACGCTCGTCGTCGTTCCCGACGCGCTCGTCGTTGTGGTTGTCGTCGTCGTCGTGTGCGAGGTGGTCGTCGCCTCGGCGGCGGGGGAGCGGTGCTCGTCCTTGAGTTGGAAGCCCACGATGACGAGGGCCGATACGCAGAGTCCTAGTCCGACCCGCAAGGGCCAGCTGGGACCGGCACCCTGACGAGTCGACTCACTTAGCATCTAAATCGAATGTAACAGCGCGTCAAGAAATTACAGCCATAAACGAAGATTACGAATTGTGAAGTTGTTCGTTACGCAATGACCGTGACGAGCGTGCCGATCGGCGTGAAGGGGAAGACGGTCTCGGCGCTCGCGAAGGGCATCTCGACGCAGCCGAGGCTCTGAGGGGAGCCGTAGGAGTATCGCGGGAACTCGTGCAACGCGTCGCCGCCGTTGAAGTACGAGACCCATTGGATGTTCGGGTCGCTGTAGTGCGAGCCGTCGGGGTTGGTGCCCGACATCGTGGTGGAGAGGAATCGTTCGTAGACCGGATACGTGCCCAACGCCGTGGGCGACACGGAGATGCCGGTATTGACCGGCGTCGTGAACTTCACGTGGTTCTCGACGTAGAGCGTGAGGACCTCAGGCGATCCCTCTGAGACGCTCACGTAGTCATACGTCGTCGGGTCGGTCTTGTTGTTCTGGACCGCCGTGATCAGGTCGCTCCACGTGGGCGCGTCGGCGATGCCGGTGGTGGGGAGGTTGTTGACGCTTTGGAAGTTCATCAGCGCCCCGCGAAGGAGAACCCCGGCGACGCCGACGCGCCACTGCGATTGGAGGCTCGCGGGCAGCTTCGGGTACTTCCAGGTGAAGGTGCCACTCGTCGGCTGCGTCGGGTTACTGGAGGACGTGCTCGGTGTGAAGCTCACGGGCAAGTAATTGAGTTCGGCCAAGAGCTGCTCTTCCCAGATCGTGCTCGACGCGACCAACGCGCGGCGAGGACGCACCGCCGTGAAACGGCAGGTGGTCGCGCACGTCATGCGCGTCGGCAGGTCAATCGTGTAGATGGCCGCCGGTTGGAGTGAGCCGGTCACGACGGCTTGCACCTCGTGGGTGCTGATCTGTTCCCATTTGGTCGCGAGGGCCGGCCGCGTTCGAAGTGCGGGCAGGTTCTTCACTTTGGTGGCGTCGCTGAAGTGCAGTCGCAACAGGGGCAATTGGTTCGAGAGCGAGGTCGGGAGATTGCTCGTGATGACGAACGAGTGGACGACGGGCGTCGCCGACGATGCCTGGAGAGTGGGCACCATCGTGGCGCCCAGGACCCCGACGGCGAGGGAGAGGGCGGCGGTGAGTCGTCGGGTCATTGGAACAGATTACCGACGATGAGTGAAGTTATTACGCCGCCTACGATGGAGGGGAACGAAGGAGGGGACATGGCCCTCATAAAGACCGTCGGCGTGGTCGTGCTGATCGGGTTGGCGCTGTGGATCATCGTCACGGTGATCGGCTTCATCGCGGCCACGGTCTGGTTCTTCTTCGAGTTCCTCGTCATCGCCGCCGTCGTCGGATTGGTGTATCACCACTTCAAACACCAAAAGGCGCACTGAACCTTCGCGGTAGGCTCTCTAGTTCTGGCGGCGTGGCCGAGTGGTTAGGCAGGGGCCTGCAAAGCCCCGTACTCC
>OCTA010002208.1_pt1 | contig 17776 bp, 22 predicted proteins | sample 1538991 | NCBI WGS metagenome assembly OCTA01 (sample SAMEA3539302, study PRJEB22396) | soil metagenome | biome: tundra; feature: field; material: soil | place: USA | collected 2010-05 | depth 0.15 m | reverse complement strand
GGCGCAGAGGCGTCGAGAAGAGTCTCGACGCGGCACGCACGAGTGCGTGCGCCACAGCCGAACACACTCATGCCGATCTCGCAATCCATAGCCGGGCAACTCGAGCGAGCCAGTTGGATTCGCCGCATGTTTGAAATCGGCATCCAGCTTCGCCGCGAACGCGGCGCCGAAAACGTCTTCGATTTCAGCCTGGGCAATCCGGAAGTGGAACCGCCCGCGGCGGTGATCGGCGCACTGCGCCGCGTGGTCGAAGAGAATCTCCCACATACCCACGGCTACATGCCCAATGCGGGCTACCCGGAAGTCCGCGCGCAACTGGCGCGACGCCTGGCCGCCTCCACCGGCCTTCCCTTCGCCGCGGAGCATCTCATCATGACCAGCGGCGCGGCCGGCGCCATCAACACCGTGCTCAAGTCGATTCTCGACCCCGGCGACGAAGTCATCGTTCTCAATCCGTGTTTTCCCGAGTATCGCTTTTATATCGAGAACCACGGCGGCCGCGTGGTCCCGGTGGAAACCACCGCCGACTTCCTGCCCGATCCGGACCGGATCGCCGCCGCCGTGACGCCGCGCACCAAGGCGCTCATCCTCAATTCGCCCAACAATCCCACCGGGAGGCTCTATCCGGCCGGCGTACTGCGCGAACTGAATGCGATCGTCCGCGATCCGCTGCTCGCCATCAGCGACGAGCCGTATCGCCCGATCGTTTACGATCGCGTCACTCCGCCCGACACGCTGGCCCTGATCGACCGCTCCGTGCTGGCCTGGAGCTGGTCGAAAGCGATGGCGATCGCGGGCGAACGGATCGGCTACCTGGCGATTTCGCCGCGCCTCCAGGAAGCCGCTGCTCTCGCCAACGCCTGCACGTTCGCCCACCGCATTCTCGGCTTCATCAACGCATCCGCCATCTGGCAGCGCGTGGTGGCGATCGAGCCGGAGGCCACCGTGGACGTCAGCCTCTACCAGGCCAAGCGCGACCGGCTGTGCGGCGCGCTCCAGGCCATGGGCTACGATGCGCCGCGCCCCGAAGGCTCGCTTTTCGTTTTCCCCAGGACTCCGATTCCCGACGACATCGCTTTCATCCGCGCTTTGCAGGAAGAAGGCATCCTCGCCGTCCCTGGCTCCGGCTTCGGCCGCAGCGGCTATATGCGGCTCTCGCTGACGATTTCCGCGCCCGAAATCGAGCGCTCGCTCGCCGGCTTTGAACGGGCGATTCGCAAAGTGTTGGCGAGGTAGCGGCAGTGGCGGCTACACCGTTCCCAACCACCGAACCGGGAAATACGCGGCCATGGCGTTGGCCAGCCGCTCGTCGGCTGTCACCAGAGAGTGATTCGATTCCACCGCCAGCGCCACGTAGATTGCGTCATAGACGGTTCGCTCGAATTCCGTGGCGATTTCGAGAGCGTGCCCCAGCAGAGGCAAAGAGGGCGTTGTGCGGATGCCGCAAGCCGACAACGCGCTGACCGCCTCTCGCGCCGAAGCCGTCGACATTCTCCCGCTGCGTCCGGCTTTCCAGAAGATGTTGCCCACCTCCGGCCAAAACAGGTCGGGCACCAGCAGACCCAGGCGTCCGGCCGCAAAGCGCTTCAACAGGGCGACTGCCTCATCGGTCAGCGTCTCCCCGGAAGGCAGAAACCACTTAGCCGCCACGCTCGCGTCGAGGACGTAGGCGGTCACCGGCCCCGGTCCTCGCGCTGCATCTCTTCCGCCGGGGAGTGTGGACCAGCGCCCGGACGCCGCGCACGCAACGCGCGCGCACGCTTCACCAGCGTTCGCCTGCGCGCAAGTTCGCTTTCCGCAGGAACATTCTCGGCCAGCAACTCGAGCACTTCAGCCGCAATCGAAGAGCTGTTCTCCTTCGCGCGCGCCTTGAGCGCACTGTACAGTTCGTCGGGAACATTTTCGACGTATAGGGTTGGCATAGGGATCACCTATGAAAAGTCTAGCATATGCATAGGTATCGCTTCGGCGCCACTCGGCGCGGCAGTGGCCACCGGCCCTGCCCTACGCCGCGGTCCAGCCGCCGTCGATGGTCGGGGTGGCGCCGGTGACGAAGGCGGCTTCATCGGAACACAGATAGAGCGCCATGGAGGCGATCTCGTCCGGCCTCCCCATGCGTCCTACCGGCTGGCGCGCGTGCAGCTCGGCCCGCACTTTGTCCTTCTCGTGCTTGTGAAACTTTTCGAGATACGCTTCCACGAAGGGCGTCTCCACGGTACCCGGACAGATGCAGTTGACACGCACGCGGCCGGCGTAATCCACGGCAAGCTGGCGGGAGAGCGCCACCACCGCGCCCTTGGTGGCGCAATAGGCGAAGCGGCGCTTGACGCCGATCAGCCCGGCCACGGAGCCGATGTTGACGATGGTTCCCCGCGATTCCAGCAGCTTGGGCATCGCCGCCCTGGTCACCAGAAACATGCCCTCCACGTTGACGCGCAGCAGCTTCTCAAAGTCCGCCCGGCTGGTTTCCTCGATCCCGCCCACCAGACCGATGCCGGCGTTATTGACCAGGATATCGAGCGCCTCGATCGCGCCCACGCCTGCGTTAACCGCCTCCTCGTCGGTAATGTCGAGGACCAGCACTTGCGCGCCGCCGAGCTCGGCGGCGAGGGCTCGGGCGCGGTCGCGATCGATATCGGCGATGGTCACCAGCGCGCCCGCCTCCGCCAGCGCGCGGCAGGTGGCCTCGCCGATGCCGCTGGCCCCGCCTGTCACCAGGGCTTTGCGCCCGTCCAACCGAAACGGTGTCTTCATCACACTGAATTGTAGCGCCACACCGCGGGCGCTCCGCCGAATCGGGTTATACTGTCTGAAATGCGCGCGCGGCCTTCTCTTCCCGCTGTTGCGGCTCTCGCGGCTCTGGCGGCGTTTACGGTTTGGATCACCTGGCGGGCCAAGGCGATTGAAACCAGGCTCGGCGGGCATGGCGGACAGGGCGGGTGGGTGACCGCGCTCGATGGCAAGCCGGCGCCGGATTTTCATCTGGCCGCGCTCGATGGCCGCACGGTCTCGCTGGCGGACTTTCGCGGCAAGAAGTTGGTGGTCACTTTCTGGGCGAGCTGGTGCGGGCCCTGCCGCATGGAGCTGCCGGCGCTCGAGAAGTTCTATCGGCAAACTCATAACGGCGATGCCGATTATGAGATCGTCTCCATCAGCATCGACAACGACCGGGCAGCAGCCGAGACTGCGGCCACCCAGTTAAAGGTGCCGTTCGCGGTGCTGCTGGATCCCGCGTCCAAGACCTTGGGGACGTACGGTGTGGACGCCATTCCGGCGCTGTTCGTGATCGACAAGGACGGCAGGGTGATGCACGGTCAGGTGGGTTTCGCGCCGGGTTTCGAAATCATCCTGGCGCAAGAACTCGGAATCAAGAACTACAACCCTATGGCGGGAGCGACGGATGCCAGCGGCAGCCATTGAGTTTCAAAACGTGACCAAGGTGTACCGCCGCATGTTCCGGGAGGAACAGGTCACGGCGCTTTCCTGCGTGTCGTTCGAGGCGGGCGCCGGCGAAGTATGTGCATTCCTGGGGCCGAACGGAGCCGGCAAGACCACCAGTATCGGCCTGTTGATGGGCTTCCATTTCGCGGACTCGGGTGAGATTCGCGTACTCGGCTGCACGCCTGGCGACGTGCGCGCGAAGGAGAAGATCGGGTTCCTGCCGGAGAACTTCGCGTTCTACAAATACCTCACCGCGCCGAAACTGCTGCAGTTTCACCTTGCCCTGGCGGGGAACCGGTCGGCGGAGGCCGCGGCGAGGATTCCGGAATTGCTCGCGAAGGTGCGGCTGGCTGGCTACGAGGAGATGAAGATCGGCAAGTATTCGCGCGGGATGGTGCAGCGTCTGGGACTGGCGCAGGCGTTTCTCGGCGACCCGCAATTGCTGATTCTCGACGAGCCAACCTCGGGTCTCGACCCGGCCGGCCGCAAGGAAATTTTGGAATTGCTGCTGGCGCTGAAAGCGCAGGGAAAGACGGTCTTTCTGAGCTCGCATATTCTGCCGGAAGTGGAGCAGATCTGCGACCGGATTGTGATCATCGACCGCGGCCGGCTGCTGCGGGCAGGCCGTCTCCAGGAAATGCTCTCGACCGGCGATCGCGTCGAGCTGGTGGCGGACCGCATTACGGAAGAGATCGAACAGGCGGCCGCGGCGTGCGGAGCGGTGGTGGAACGCGGGCCGCACGGCGTGCGCATCGTTCTCGATGCCGCCCGGAAGCGCGAGATGGCGGAGGCGCTGTGGAACGGCGGATGCGACGTGGTGAGCATCAATCCGGTGAAGAGTTCGCTCGAAGAGGTTTTTCTGAAAGTGGTGGAACATGGGGAGGGCGGCGCATGAAAGTTCGCGCGATCGCGCTGAACACCTTCGCCGGTTTTCTGCGCAACAAACTGATCGTTCTGTTTCTTGCCGTCTTCGTCGGCATTCTGCTGCTGTTTCTGACGCCGCTGTTGGCGATGAAAGCGATGAGTGGGCCGGCCGCCGCGCAGATGGAGTCGCCAGTGCTCACCTTGGTGGGCGCGCTGATGACGATGATCAGCGGATTCGGCAGCCTTCTGGCGGCTTGGTCGGCCGCCGACACGGTGGCGGACGAAATGAAATCCGGCACCATTCTGGCTGTGATGGCCCGGCCCGTGCGCCGCTGGGAATTCTTGCTCGGTAAATATCTGGGCGTGCAACTTCTGATGGCGGTCTACGTTCTTTTCATGTTCGGATTCAGCTATCTGCTGACCTGGATTGGCGGGGAGCGCATCCAAACTACGCCGTGGGTGTTGATCGCCTATCCGCTCGTCCGCTACGCGATTTACAGCGCGATCTCGATGTTTCTGGTGACCATGATGCACCCGGTGATGGCGTTCGGACTGGTGCTGGTGACCTCCATTCTGACGTTCATGGTGTCGCCGGGAGCGCGCCCGCCGGCCTTCCTGCCCGGTCCGCTGCGGGCGATCGTCTACACGCTGCTTCCGTCGACGGAATTGCTCTCGGAGAGCAGATTTCTCACGATCACACAAACCTCGCTAGAGAAGATCACTTGGGACGTGCATGCCATCACGTTGAGTTATGGCCTGGACTATGCGCTGGTGTGTTTTCTGCTGGCGGTCTGGTCGTTCCGGCGCCGCAGTCTGTCGCGGGACTGAGTTACACGGCAGGTGTCGAGAAGAGTCTCGACACGGCACGCACGAGTGCGTGCGCTACGTCCGCCGCCAGGATCTGGCATGGTTATTTCACGACCAGGCCTTAGCCGGCAAAATCGGCGTCGAAGATATTATTTGGTATCGGACGCCAACAATATGTGACAAAATGATGCAGGAAAGGTGAACCTACGAAAACGTATGGCACGCACACTTACGAACGAGATCATCGCCGCCGCTATCGCGGGGTTTGAGGCGCAGAAGGCAAAGATAGACGCTCAGGTTGCGGAACTGCGCGAAACGCTGAAGGGTGGCCGCACTGAAACCGCCGTGCCGCCCGCGCCCGCGCCCGCGAAGCGGAAACGCAAGTTGAGCGCCGCTGGCAGACGGGCCATAGCGGCAGCGGCCCGCAAGCGGTGGGCAGCCGTCAAAGCCGCGAAAGTGGCCGAGCCGCAGCCGAGTGCAGCGAGGAAGTCTGCCGGCAAAAAGGCTGCCGCCAAGAAGGCGCCTAAGAAGACTGCTGCCAAGAAACCCGCGGCTCCCTCAAAGACGTCATAAGGCCTCTCCTCGTAATAACTGTATCGACTGCTCCCTCACGGTCGCGGCTCCAACAGTCATTACGTAACCAGACCTAACAACTCGTGGCGCCGGTGGGCGTAGGCTGCTACACTACCCATCGATGACCGTCTTGCGATGGTTGGTGGCATTGTGTTTTGCTGTCGACGTGCTGTTTCCGCCATTTCTGGCAGGTTGGGCGCTGATTCGCTGGCGGGGCCGTTGGAGGAACGCCGCGGCCGCGCCGCTTTTGGTGGTGGTCCCCGCCGCGTTATCGTTCCTGCATTTCCGGAGCGGCTGGGTGGCCGCGGGCTCTGTCTGGCCCTTATTGTATGTGCTCCTGGCGCTGGCGCTGAGCGCCTATTCCGCAGTGGTGCTCACGCTGTACTCGAACCGCAAGCCTCCGCGGGCGTGAGCTATTTCTCGGAAAACTCTTGAACCACGCCATCCACTTCTTCGATTCTCAGCAGGAAACGCTTGCGCGCCTGGAGTTGGGAATCGGGCACTTCGAAACGGGCCGCGATCATGCGGTCAAGCGTGGTGTGCGCCGGCACGCGCTCGCGCACCATCAAGCTCGGGTTGTACTTGTCGCCCAGCAGGGGCACGCCGGCCATGAGTTGCTGCGCGTCCGTCTCGGACGCCGTGGCGCCCTCGATCTGCGCGCCGCTCTGGCTTTCCAGCACCACCGTTACGCCGCGGACCTGGAACGGATAGTCCGAAGGATTGGTCACGCGAAAATCGATCACCGCGGCCGCACTTTGCTCGTCGAGCGGAGCGGTGCGGACCTTGAGAATTGTGCCGGGCAGCTCGACATGCCCTCCGCGCCCGATGCGAACGATGCCCCAGACGGCGATCGCGACGACGACGAGGCCGATCCCAAATGTAATCAGAAGAGTTCGAGACATAATAGAAGAGGCCGTCGGACAAGCTTGGTCACCGGGCCAGATACGATTCTAGACTAACCGGATGCTCAGATGAAAAAGTCCAGGCCACTCCAACCGTCGGTTTCAATCTCCATTGACAAATAGGTGATATAATCTATTGAGAATGTTGGTTAACTATGGGTAGCATCGCTGAAGAACCACTGATTGACCGCCAACTCTTTGAAATTGAACATGATCGCCTGATCCGTGAGGAGATCGAAACCTTCCGCCGCAAGGCTCAGGCGTTCCTGGATGGCCAGATCACGGAAGACGACTTCCGCCCCTTCCGGCTAAAGCACGGTATTTACGGGCAGCGGCAGCCCGGGGTGCAGATGGTGCGGTCGAAGATTCCCAGCGGAATGCTGACCGCGGCGCAAGCGGGGCAATTGGCGCGCGTGGCCGACGAATTCGGCGGCGGCAGAGGGCACCTGACGACGCGGCAGAATGTCCAGTTTCATTTCGTGGCGCTGGCGCGCGTGGCCGACCTGATGCACGTGCTCGCGGACGCCGGGCTGACCAACCGCGAGGCCTGCTACAACACGGTGCGCAACGTCACCACCTGCGCCTGGGCGGGTATTGCGCGGGACGAGGTTTTCGACGTGCGGCCGTACGCACAGCGGGTGGCGTATGCTCTGCTGCGCAAGGATCTGACGGGCAACCTGCCGCGCAAGTTCAAAATCGCCTTCGACGGCTGCGCGGGCCGCGATTGCATTTCGGGCGCGATCAACGATATCGGCCTGCGCGCGGCCATCCGCGATGGCCAGCGCGGCTTCCGCATGCTGGTGGCCGGAGGACTGGGGCCGCTGCCCACCGAAGCGCAACTGCTCGAAGAGTTCGTTCCCGAGGAGCGCTTGCTGAACCGGTGCGAAGCGGTGATCCGTATCTTCAACCGTTACGGCAATCGCGCCAACAAGAACAAGGCGCGGTTGAAATTCGTGCTGCGCGAGCGCGGCATCGAGTGGCTGCGCGAACAGGTGGAAAAGGAATACCAGCTTATTCTGACTGACGGCGGGATCGCTTGGCCGGAGATGGTACCGGAGGGCTTCGGCGGCTACCAATCGCGGCCGCAACCGCTTGGGCAGGGAGCGCTGCTGCCGCTGGCCGAGCGTAACCAGACGGGCGACGGCGAGTATGACGCGTGGCTGGCAACCAACGTTGCCGAGCAGAAACAGACCGGCTACGCCGCGGTGACGGTGCGCGTGGAGCAAGGCAATCTTCTCGGCCGACAGTTGCGGGAACTGGCGCGCATCTCGACTGCCGCGGGCGACGGAACGCTGCGCGTTTCCATCGATCAGAACATGCTGTTGCCGTTCGTTCCGCTGGCGCGGCTGCCGGAAGTGCATCGGGCGCTGGCCGCGGTCGGCCTCGCGACTGCCCGCGCGCGGCATATAGATGATGTCGTCACTTGCCCCGGCGCTTACTCCTGCAACCTGGCGCTTACTAAGTCGATGAACCTGGGAGCCGCGCTGGGAGAGACACTGCGGCGTTATGACGACCCGCGCGTGCGCGGCCTTTCGATCAAAATCAGCGGTTGTCCCAATGCCTGCGGCCAGCACTGGGTGGGAGACTTCGGGTTTTTCGGCAACGCGCGCAAGATCGATGGCCGTGAGGTTCCGTATTACCAGATGCTGCTGGGAGGCGGATACGACGAAGAAGGCGTGATGCGCTTTGGCCTGGCCGTGCAGTCGATTCCGGCGCGCCTGGCGCCCGCCGCCGTGGTGCGCGTGCTGGATCATTTCCAGACCAATCGGCTGGAGAGCGAAACCTTCCGCCAGTATGTGCTGCGAAGCAAGATCGAGACCTTCCGCGAACTGACGCGCGAGTTTGCCAAACCAGCCGAACTGTTCCCCGAGATCTACCAGGACTGGGGCGACGACCAGGCGTACTCACTGCAGTTAGGACGCGGCGAGTGCGCGGCATAAGAGCGAGTCAGTACTCTGGCATCTGGCTGGCATCCAGTTGGTAACAGTGGGTCCCTTTAGTGTGGCTCCAGGAGGCCGAAGGGGGCTGGAAAGTCCATCCATCCTGAGCGTTACTATTCGTCGCGAAGGTGGCACATAGCTCGTAGGTGCTGCCGGCCTTCGGATGGTACTCATAAGGAACCTTCGTCACCGGATCGTTCAGGCTCACGCCGGTGCTCTGCATCTGTTCGGCGAGGCTGGTCGGCATTGGCGTCTGCCGGTGATTTCGAAAGTATATCTGCTGCGCTATGGACCGCAGGTCTTCGATGCGCCGCTCGTCGGCCCGGATGGCGCGCTGGTTTGCCCGTGGGCCGAGGCGATGGAACCCGATCGCCAACACGACCAGGACAGCCACCAGCGCCATGCCCGCTGTCATCGCGTCTCTACGCTTCGCCATGTCCGACGCCTTTCTTCAAAGATCCCAGGTAGTACCAGAATATGCTTCCGGCGATCGCGACCACGGTCAATACCTTCAGAACGAACCGGGTGGTTAGCTCGCCTTGCAGGAAGAAGGTGAGGAAGGTAATCAGGTCGCCAATCACGGTGCCCGCCGCGATCAGCAATGCAATGTAGGTGAGCCATTTGCGGATGCCCGATTCGAGCTTCTCCGGGCGCGTCCCCACTTCTCTCAGGATGAAGCGCATGACCAAAAGAAAAATGGGAAAACCCACTATGACGCAGGCCATTTCACTCGAGACCTCATAAGGAAACGCACCGGCAGGCCGCGCCAGCGGATCCGGGAACCAGCGATCGATATAAGTAAACATCAGGGAGCCGAGCGCGATAGTCCAGGTCGCCAGAGTGGAAAAGGCCAGCAGGTAGAGGAAAGCGTCGCGGGCCGCTTCTCCGGCTCCTCCGGCGCGCACCGGCACCGGAAGGCCAGTCAGACTCTGGTAGTAGCGCCCCAGGGCCGCATAGATATCCTTGGCCGCCCAGCCCTGTTCGCGCAGGAGATTGACCAGGAAGTCATCCGCGGCGCCTTTTGCTTTGGAGGCTTCGATAAACGTGTGCAGCTTTTCGGATGTGCTTGTCTGCTCCATGCGCCCATTCTACGCCCGCGCCGGCGCGCCAACGCTGCGACCGGCCTTAATCTCGAATTCACGCGCGCTTAATCGCTCTGTAACATCGCCGCTGATACCGTTAGAGCAGGTAACAAGGCCACCCATGAAAAAGATCCTGCTCATTGAAGACGACGTCGACCTGTTTTCACTTCTCAAGTACAACCTGGAGAAGGAAGGGTTCACGCTGTCCGGTCTGCAAACCGGTAAAGGGGCAATCGAGCTTTGCCGCCAGGTGCGGCCGGACCTGATCCTGCTCGACATCATGCTGCCCGATTCCGACGGCCTGGACATCTGCAAGGGCATCCGGCGCGATCCCGACCTGGCCGGCGTCCCGATCATCTTCCTGACCGCGCGCGCTTCGGAGACCGACCGCATCGTGGGCCTCGAACTGGGCGCCAACGATTACGTGGTGAAGCCGTTTTTCGTGCGCGAGCTGATCGCTCGGATCAAACTGCAGTTCCGCAACCAGACCGCGCCGCCGCGTATGCTGGAGGCGGGCGGGCTGGAACTCGACACCAGCAGCCGCCAGGTGCGGTTAAACGGCGGTCCGCTAGCGCTGACGGCCACCGAGTTCCGCTTGCTGGAGTTCCTGATGAGCCGTCCCGGAGTGGTCTTCAGCCGCGAGCAACTGCTCGATTCGGTGTGGGGCCAGGACCGCGCCATCACCGACCGCGCGGTGGATGTGTACGTGCTTCGCTTGCGCCAGAAGATCGAACAGGACCCAGCCGAACCCACCATGATTCATTCCGTGCGCGGCTTCGGCTACACCTTCGAGCCGCGGCGCGCGCTGGCCGGCGCGTAGTGGGGCAGGCCCCCGGCCTGCCAGCGGTCCGCCGCACCAGCGGTGCCGCAATCAGCAACATCCCATCTTGATCTCGCCGCTGCCAGTGACCGGCTCGCCGAAGGCTTCTTCCGGCGCCGGGGCGCCCTGCATCACCGCGATCCAGCGCCGGACGGCGCTGAACACAACCAGCACCACTCCCACGATGAAGATGGCCATCAAGCCGGTATCGAGGTAGCCGGTGATCATCGGCTGACCCGTCTTCGATGTCAGCGGCCAGAAAATATCCTTGATCGAAAGCACTCCGGCGGTGATGGTAGTCGCGCCCACAAAGCACATGGGGATGGCGGAAATCCACGCGTAGCGGGCCTTGCCCATGTTGATGAGGAATGTCGTGACCACCGCCAGCGCGATGGTGGCCAGCAACTGATTGCCGGTGCCGAACAACGGCCAGATGGTGGAAATGTTGCCCGTGTAAATCAGATAGCCCCAGCCGCAGACGACGAAGAACGTAGTGATGAGATTGCCGGGCAGCCAGGCGGTGTCGCCGAAACGGGGACTGGCTTTGCCGAGCAGTTCCTGTAGAACATAGCGCGCCACGCGCGTGCCGGCGTCGATCGTGGTGAGAATGAAGAGGGCCTCAAACATGATCGCGTAGTGATACCAATACCCGATCAGCCGGTCCATGCCGGGAAGGCCGCGGAAGATCTGCGCCATGCCCACGGCGAGCGAAACCGCGCCGCCGGTGCGCCCGGCGAGATTCTCGCCCACTTCGCGCGAGATCAAATCCAGATTCACCGTGTGCAGGCCCAGCTTGGCGAAAACGCCGGGCGCGCTGTTGATGGCGAAGTAATCGCCGGGGTACATCGAAGTCGCCGCGACTAGCGCCAGCACGCCGACCAGCGATTCGCACACCATCGCGCCATAGCCGATGAAGCGGGCGTCGCTTTCCTTGTCGATCATCTTGGGCGTGGTGCCCGATGCCACCAGCGAGTGGAAACCGGAGATGGCGCCGCAGGCGATGGTGACGAACAGAAACGGGAACAGCTTGCCCTTGATGATGGGGCCGCCGCCGGAGACGAACTGGGTGACCGCGGGAAAGCGGATGTCCGGGTGGAGGATGAAGACGCCGATCAACAGGATGGCGATGGTCCCCAGCTTCAGGTAGGTGGCTAGGTAATCGCGCGGCTCGAGCAGCAGCCACACCGGCAGCACCGACGCGATGAAACCGTAGGTCGCCATCAACAGCGTGATCTGGTGTGGCGAGAAAGTGAGCGCCCCGGCGGCGGAGCTGGTGGCGAACCAGTGGCCGCCGACAACCGCCGCGATCAGCAGCGCCACGCCGAAGACGCTCGGGCCCGCCACGGTGATTCTGCCGGCGTGGCTCTTGAACATCCACCAGCCCATGACGAGGGCGATGGGCATGATCGATCCGATGGTGAACACGCCCCACGGGCTGTTGGCCAGCGCGTTTACCACCACTATCCCCAGCCCGGCCAGCGTGACCAGCAGGATGAACAGCACCGCTACCATGGTCACCAGGCCGGCGAAGGGGCTGATTTCGCTGCGGGCGATGGCCGCCAGCGACCGCCCGCGGTGGCGCATGGAAGCCACCAGCACGGTGAAATCCTGCACGCACCCGGCCAGCACCGCGCCAATCAGCAGCCACAGGAAGCCGGGCAGGAAACCGAATTGCGCCGCCAGCGTGGGGCCGACCAGCGGGCCGGCGCCGGCAATGGCGGCGAAATGGTGCCCGAACAGCACCCACTTGGGCGACGCCACGTAATTGTGGCCGTCGGCAAACCGGTTCGCCGGCGTGATGCGCCGGTCATCCAGAGCCAGCGCCTTGGCGGCGATAAAGGCCGAGTAATAACGGTAAGCCAGCGCGTAAACGCAAAGCGCTCCCAGCAGAATCGGAAACGTATTCACTGTTCTCTCAAATTCCTTCGAGAGAGCATAGGTTATCGCACGGCTTCGATGGATGCTGGTGCGGGCGGCTCATACGAGCGTGTCCGAGGAGACGAGGCTTGACGGAAGCACACAAACCGGCTATCGCTGGCGGAGGGTGTGCGACATGGAAGCGGAAACCCGGCGGCTGGCTTCGTATCAGGGCACGGCTTCAGACGTGCCGCAGCATATCGGTAGCCAAAGGCTTTAGCCACTGGAGTTTTCCTGAGTCCGCAGGGGCTGAAGCCCAAACCTTTCTCCCGATCCTTCGGCACGGCTCAAGCCGCGCCCTGATACAAAGCCTCCTGACAGACCACAGCCTTGCGTACTCCTACGTTCCGATTCATGCGAATTCACAAGGAATGGAGAGTTCCGCCACTTCTCGGTCGCGCACCCGCTCATGGATTGCAAGTTGCTTCCGCGGCCCGCGCTGCGCCACACTGAGAGTGGTTCCCTTCGATCATCATGCCTGACTTTTGCAGTTGCGGCGCCGAGCTTCCACCGGATGCATTGTTCTGCCATAAGTGCGGCAAGCCGCAGAGAGAGCTGACGGAAGTGGCCGCCGAGGCGCCGGAGCCCGCGCCGGTCGTTGTGCCACCACCGCACGAACGAACGCAGCCACAGCCACCGCCGGCGCCGCTCGATTTCCGCAATCCGCTGGCGCTGAAGATTGCCTTGTTGGTGGCCCTGGGCGCGACCGCACTGTTCTTCCTGCCGTACGTCAACTGGCTGGCTGCGGGGTATTTCGCGGTGTTCCTCTACCGGCGGCGGACCGGTTGCGCCATCAACGTAGGCGCGGGTGTGCGCCTGGGCTGGATCACCGGGCTGTTCACCTTCCCGCTGGCCGCCGTGTTTTATGCCGCCGTGTTCTATGTGATCAACGTGGCGTCGGCGCTGCCGCAGTTCCGCGCCGAACCGCGTTTTCAGGAGCTGCTGGGCCTGCTGAAAAGCTGGTCGGACATCGCCGTGTTGCTGCTGCAGTTGTTCATCCTCACCACCTGCCTCAGCATGGCCGGCGGCGCACTGGCCGCCAAGCTCGGCCAGCCTAGCCCGCCACGGGGCGGGAGTAGCGCTTGACCAGCGCCACCGCCGCGAAGATCACCAGCATCGCCGCCGATTCCCGCCGGCCGAACGGCTCGCGGTAGAATAGCCATCCCAGCGCCACCGCGACCACCGCGTTCACGTATGGGTAAATCGATACCACGGCTACCGGCAACCGATCCATCACGTAGACGAATGCGCTGTAGCCCACCAGCGAACCGAAGACCACCAGGTAGAGCAGCGCGCCAACGCCGCGCGTGCTCCAGTGGATGGGTTGATGCGGGACCAGCCACGCAAACGGCACCATCGCCAAAGCCGCCGCCAGTTGGTGAATGCCGCCGGCGACCACCGGGTGCGCCTTGCCTGCGTTGCGGCGTTGATAAATGGAGCCGAACGACCAGCCCGCCATGCCGATCTGCAGAACCAGAAAGCCGACCAGCAAGCTGTGACCGGCGCCCTGCGGGCCCGCGCCCGGCGTCACCAGCAGCGCCGCGCCCGCCAGACCCAACGCCATCGCACCGATGGTCGGCGCGTGCAGGCTCTCGCCGCCGGGCAGCAGCGCTTCCACTCCCACCATCCAGAACGGCGACATGGCAGTGATCAGGCCGGCCATGCCACTAGGGATGAGGGTTTCGGAGATCACCAGCGCGCCGTTGCCGATGGTGAGCGTTCCCAGACCGGCGATGCACGCCGCGGCCAGTTCCTTTCCGCGCGGAATGTACAGGCCGCGGTACCAGGCGAACGCGAGCGTCAGCGTTCCCGAAATCAAATAACGCACCGCGACCAGCGTGAGCGGCGGAAAGGATTCGAGCGACATCCGTATGCCCAGGTAGGTGGTGCCCCAAAAGAAACACACCGCCGCCAGCGCTACATACGGTTTGAAGAGGGGATGCCGGGACAACCCCCAGCTTAACATCGGCGTGTGCGGCGACGCGGGTTGCGGCGCAACCCGTCCTAACGGCCGGCGGTTCGGTTAGAATTAAGGCTGAGATGGTGGAGATTCAACCGATTCGTGTCGAAATCGAACGCGAGGAAGATGGCCGAATCCTGGCCTCGGTGCCGGACCTGCCGGGCGTCATGGCTTACGGCAGCACCGAAGACGAGGCTGTCCGAAGGGTTAAGGCGATAGCTCTGCAGGTACTGGCTGACATGATCGAGAGCGGCGAGAATGTGCCCGAACCGCTGAAGGCGCTATTTGCCGCGTGAGTGTCTGGCGCGCAACGAAAGCCAAACGGGTGTACGCCGCCCTCTTACGTCTCGGTTGGACGCTAAAGAAGCAGGTCGGATCTCATCGAAAGCTACAGCGCCCGGGGTGGTCGAACTTCACTTTCTGTTTTCATGATGGCGTAGAGGTTGGCCCAGCGGCTCTGGCCAAGATCGGAAAAGATACAGGTCTTCGCCCGGAAGACTTGTGAGCCCGGCGCTTTGAAGCCGGGCCCCGGCGACAATCGTGGCCGCCCCGTCGTCAGACCGATACGCGCAGCCCCAGGTGCTTCGCGAACGGATCGAAATCCCTGTCGTTATGCAGCAGGGTGTACCCGCCCTCAATGCAGCGGGTTGCAATCACCGTATCGATAGTCTTGCGAACCGTGATGCCGCGGTTGCGCAGCGCCCGAAAATTCTTCGCCGCTTGAATCGCGATCCTCTGCCCGCCCAACTCGACGACAATCAACGAAGTGAGCATTCTCCTGGCATGGTTGAAGTCCCGCTCGTCGGTGAATCCTTGCAGGACCTCGGTCAGAATCAAGTCACCGATGGCCAAAGGCTCATTACCCAGCAGGCTATCGAGTTTCTCGGTTTGCGCTGTGATCGTACCGTTGAAATAGTCGATCCACACGCTGGAATCGACCAGGATCAACTATCGCTCCGCATCGAGTCGAGATCGCCCTGCCAGTGCAGCTTGCCGCGGAGACGGCGGATCTCCGCCTGTCTGCTGAGGCGCAGCACAATCCGCAAACCCTGTTCCACGGCCTCGCGCTTGGTCTTGAGGCCGGTTGCGCGAAGCGTGTCCCGCATCAGCTTGTCGTCGATCACGATATTCGTGCGCATCGATGTGTATTCTACTAAACAATTATACACATTCCGGGCGGAGATCGCCAAGAGGTAGGATAGACGATCGGTTTTTGTCGTCTGTCAAGGTCGTGCTCGATCGAGGCATGACAGACCACAAAAGGCGATGGTCTGTCCTACCTGGCCCGCCTTGCCCAGCCCGGCGGCTCCTACGGCACGGGCGGCAGCGGCACGCGCAACCGCCCGTGAAAAACTTCGCCGAAGGCCTCCAGCACTTCGCCGTGCAGCGAGCCGTTATCGGCCAGCAGGTGGTCGGATTGGGTCACGCTGTGCGGCGCGCCCCGCATGTCGGAAACGCGGCCGCCGGCTTCGGTTACCAGCAGCGTGCCCGCCGCCACGTCCCAGGGCTTGAGTCCGAATTCCCAGAACAGGTCCAGCCGCCCGCACGCCACGAAGGCCAGATCGAGCGCCGCCGACCCGGTGCGGCGCACGCCGTGCGAAGCCATCGCCATCTGGTAATAGAAGTGGATGTTCACATTGTGATCCCGCTTGCGGGCGGGAAATCCGCTGGACCCCAGGCATTCGGCCATCCGCTTGATTTGCGAAACGTGAATCCGCCGGTTATTTAAGTACGCCCCGGCGCCGCGTTCGGCGGTGAACATCTCCTGATGAATGGGGTCGTATACCACGCCGGCCACCATCTGGCCCGCGCGCGCCAGGCCGATCGAGACATTGAACGCCGGAAAACTGTGCGCGAAATTGGTGGTGCCGTCGAGCGGGTCCACGTACCAGCAGTATTCGGCTTGGGGGTCGTGGCCGCCGCCCTCTTCGGCGACAATTCCGTGGGAAGGGAAGTGCGAGCGCAGCCGCTCCACCACCAGCTTTTCGCTGGCCCGGTCGGCTTCCGTCACCAGATCGAATTCGCCCTTGACTTCAAACGCCACCCGCCGCTCGAAATAGTTGGCGAGCAAGGCGCCGGCCTCACGGGCGATTTCCACGGCTGTTTCGAGATAGGGCATGCGCGAGAAAGACGGCTGCCGGGCCTAACCCAGCTCCACCACATAGTTGATGTCGTGCTTGAAGATGAAGAGGTTCGGCTCGCCCTGGCGGGTAATCCGGATGAAGGAGTGATCGTAGTATTCGATCACGCCCGTTACTTCTTCGCCGCCGGCCAGCTTGACGCGCACGGGCGTCGCCTTCTCGATCAACTGCTTGAGGTATTTGGCCTCTTCCAGGGTGTGCTCCGGCGCGCGCGCGGACTTTGGCTCTTGTATCGTACGCTTCTCCTAACGCTTTTTCCGGCTATCGGGCTTCAGCGTAATCTGTTCCGCCGGCGTTCCCGAGTTAGCCTCCGCTTCCCCATAATAGCCGTTGCGCGCCGAGGCCCGCAATTCGGGAGATTTGAGCCGCACTTCCAGCTTGTGAAAACGCTCCTTGGTGAGCGGAACGTCGTGCGGGTAATAACCCAGCAGGTATTCGGTGCGCAGCTCGGTGATGATGGAGTTGAAGGCGCGGTCGAGCTGCGGGCCCTCGGAGAGCAGGAAGGTGCGTCCGCCGGTGCCTTCGGCCATGAATTGCAGGGCGTGCTCGCCGCCGATATCGCGTCCCGCATCGTTGGTGATCGGCATCACGATCACCGGATAAATTACCGCATCGGCCAATTGCGCCGCTTCAAGCGCCCGGTGACTGTCGATCTTGCTGGTAGTTTCGCCGCCGTCGCTCACCAGCACCAGCGCCTTGCGGCCTTCACGCAGCTCCAGGTCGTGCGAAGCCAGCCAGATGGCGTCATAGAGGGAAGTTCCGGCCGAGCCGTGCATCTGGCGCAGCATGGCTTCGAGCGACACGATGTTGCGGGTGTAGTTGTGCACCTGCGTCACCGAGTCGTCGAAGGCATAGAGCGCCACCTGGTCCTGGGAGTTGCGGAAAGAAAGCAGGGTGCGCACGAAGCGCACGGCGGAATCGGTTTCGAACTTCAAGTCCTGGTTGGTAGACCCGCTGACATCCACCAGCAGCGCGACCGAGAGCGGCTGATCGGCCTGGCGTTCGAAGATCGCCACTTCCTGCCGCACGCCGTTGTCGAAGATTTCGAAATCCTCCTGGTGCAGCGAGCCCACCAACTGGCCGGCGCGATTCTTCACCGTGGCCGCCACATGCACCAGATTGACCTTGACCGGAATCACCAGATCCTGGGCAGCCAAAGCAACAGCCAGCACCAGCATGGCAGCGACGAGGTGGGGCAGGCGCTTACGCCTGCCAACCACCCGTCTCACATCTTCCTGAGTGCTCGCCTGAAAATAACCTCGCCGTTCCGTGGCGCACGCACTCGTGCGTGCCGCGTCGGCACTCGTGCCGACGCCCGGCTTCCCAGCG